>OLHK01000040.1_pt1 | contig 55745 bp, 58 predicted proteins | sample 1609371 | NCBI WGS metagenome assembly OLHK01 (sample SAMN05416779, study PRJEB24817) | seawater metagenome | isolation source: Sea water | place: Canada:Atlantic | collected 2013-11
ACGAGATTTCTGCCTGTCTCGTGGGCTCGGAGATGTGTATAAGAGACAGCTTATGAGCTCAATAATGAAAATGATCTTTACTTTTCATATGCCAGAGCTAACCGTGAGCCAAACAGAACGGATTTTGAAAGCAACCCAAACATAGATCCAGAGCAACTTAATGATTTTGAGCTAGGCTGGAGACATAGAAAAGGTAATTTTAGCTTAAACGCTAACACTTATTTTATGCTATACAACCAGCAATTGGTATTGTCTGGCCGTATAGATGATGTTGGAAACCCAATAAGAACCAATAGTGGTGAAAGTTATAGAATTGGTTTAGAATTAGAAGCAGTGATTCCTGTCACTCCACAATTAACATTACAGCCAAATATGACTGTGAGTACCAATAAAAACAAGGAAACAATTGCAGAACGTAATGGTGAATTGGTTAGTTTAGGAAAGACCGATATTGCATTTTCACCAGAATTAATTGGAGCAAATGCCATTGTATACCAGCCTATAGATAATTTACAAATGAGTTTGTTGAGCAAATACGTTGGTGAACAATTTTTGAGTAATACTGAAGGTGATTTATCAGATTTATCAAAATTAGATAGTTATTTCATTAATGATTTCAATATTAATTATACGTTATCATTTGGAAATGATGAGGATTCCGATTCTGTTTTTGAATCAATTGTTTTTTCAGGATTAGTAAATAATATCTTTAACGTAGAATATGTGTCAAATGGGTACTACTTTACCTTTGATGATGATTTTAGCAATCCAGGAACTATAACAACAGTTGAAGGTGCAGGGTTTTACCCACAGGCAACCACTAACTTTTTACTAGGAGTAACGTTGAATTTTTAATTACTTATAATATAAGTTTCATTACCAAGATTCTCAACTCTGTATGGTTTTAGCGTACAGGGTTGGGGATTTTCATTTAAAGCCGTACCAGTAGTTAAACTGTACTCGTTGCCATCATCACAACCACAAGTGGCATTTAATCCATTAATGGTTAGTCCAGAACAAGCTGTTGGAGTGTGGTTTGGGTCCGCGCCATCCCAAGCTAATAAAGTAGAAGAATTTATGCGCACCAAAATAACACCTTCATTACCGATGCCTTCAACCCTAACCGCATTTACGGGAAATAATAACTGATTAAATTGGGGGAGATTAAGGTTGGCGGTATAAGTAAAACCAACATCAAGTAAAAAACTACAGGTGTCGGGCTTATCTTTGTTACAGCTAAGAAAAGTAGTAAGGGATAGTATAATAAGTAACTTTTTCACAGTTTTAGTGTCTTTAAATTTTGAGGGCCAATTTACGATTATTTCAGCCTTACTGTAAATATTTTATATATTTGCATAGTAATCTCGTTGGCACGGGATTTTTTTATGCTGAATTTATTTTCAGCATCTTTTTATTAAACGAATGAATTATGAGTAAAGTATCTTATTATACCGCTGAAGGTTTAAAAAAGCTAAGAGAAGAACTAAATCAACTTAAGGATGTAGAACGTCCTAAAGCCTCCCAAGCTATTGCAGAAGCAAGAGATAAAGGTGATTTAAGTGAGAATGCGGAATATGACGCAGCCAAAGAAGCACAAGGCATGTTAGAAATGAAGATTTCTAAAATGGAAGAAACTTTAGCCAATGCACGTGTTATAGATGAGTCACAACTAGATACCTCTAAGGTTTTGGCCTTATCTAAGGTTAAAATAAAAAACCAAACCAATGGTATGGAAATGACCTACACTTTAGTTGCAGAAAGTGAAGCAGACATAACCAGTGGTAAAATATCAGTTAATTCACCAATTGGTAAAGGCTTATTGGGGAAATCAGTTGGAGACACTGCAGAAATACAAGTACCTAGTGGTACAATGAAATTTGATATTTTAGAGATTTCCAGATAACATTCGTTGTATTATTGAGCTTTTCGACTGAATTAAAGTCGAAATATTATAAGAAAAAATAAAAAGATTCTTGTTTTATACTGAATTGATTTCAGTTAAGCAGGAATCTTTTTATCTTTATAATATTAATTCCACCTACAAATTATGGCAACCCTATTTACCAAAATAATAAATGGTGAAATCCCATCGTATAAAGTCGCAGAAACTGATGACTTTTTCGCGTTTTTAGATATTAATCCAAATTCAAAAGGGCATACACTTTGTATTCCAAAAAAGGAAGTTGATAAGATTTTTGATTTAGACGAAGCTACTTACATGGGATTAATGCAATTTTCAAGACGAGTAGCTTTGGCGATTGAAAAATCTGTGTCTTGTAAACGTGTTGGCTTAACGGTAATTGGGTTAGAGGTACCACATGTACATGTGCATTTAATTCCACTACATACTATGGAAGACGCACGTTTTACACAAAAAGAATCTTTAGATGAGGATGAATTTGAAGCTATAGCCAATAAAATTGCATCTAATTTTATTTAAACGAAACAATTCCTGTTGCAAAAAGGATAATGCCAACTAATAATAGTAAATCAAAAGCTATAAATGCCCACGCCAAAGGTTTTAGTTTAAATGATTTTGGTTTAGGCTGTACAGCACGTTTTTGGTAATCTACCACACGCTCTATGTCATCCGTCCATCGAATTGGAAAAATTTGAGTATTACAATTGTGGCACTGCATTTGGCTTTTAATGTCAGCTGTAATTGCTTTGTAAAATATGTTTTCACTCAATTTTTGTTTAAAAGTAAGTTCTAAGCTGTCGTTAGAGTAACATTCAGGACAATTGTTACTTAACCTTGCTTCTTTTAAAGTAAAAAAACGTGATGAACCCATATTCAAATTTAATCTTTTTTTTGAATTAATGATATTGTATTCTTCGGGAGCAGACTGGCTAATAAAACCTTAATAGAATGTTGTGCTATATTTGTTTTAGTATAATCTGAATGGTGGTGCCTTTGCCAATTTCAGAATTAAGCACTTTAATTTTTCCATTATGATAATCTTCTATTATACGCTTGGCCAAGGAAAGTCCAAGTCCCCAACCTCTCTTTTTAGTTGTAAATCCAGGTTCAAAAACTTTATTGAATTGAGATTTGGGAATTCCTTTTCCAGAATCGGTTATGTTTATAAGTACCTGTTTTTCAAGTTGTTTGAGTTCAAGGGTTAAATCCCCTTTACCTTTCATGGCATCAATGCCGTTTTTTACTAAGTTTTCTATTGTCCAGCTGAATAGTTGTGGATTAAGCATTACTAAAATTTCGTTATCAGGAGATATAATTTCAAAATTAATAAGTTTTGAAGATCTTGATTTTAAATAGTCATAAGATGTTTTTGTTGCTTCAACAATATCAATGGTTTTAAGTGTTGGGGCAGAACCTATTTTGCTAAAGCGTTCTGTAATGGTCTCAAGCCTATCAATGTCTTTCTCAATCTCTAATATATATTCAGGATTTACATTCTCAGTCTTTAAGATTTCTGCCCACCCAACAAGTGAAGATAACGGAGTGCCAATTTGGTGAGCTGTTTCCTTTGCCATACCTGTCCATAATTTATTTTGCTCTGCAATTTTAGTACTACGATAAAAGAAATATGCCACAGCACCAAAAAGAAAAATGATGAGCATTAAAGCTAAAGGGTAATATTTCAATTTATTAAGTAATGGGGAATTGCCGTAATAAAGTGTTGAAAGCACTTTGTCTTTGTATCTTATTTCTATTGGATTATTTTCCTTTTTAAATTTTTCAATCAAGCTAATTAAGTATAAGGAATCTTTAGCTTTTTCATTATTAATATTGTTATAATCCATACTACCATCACTACTAACTTTTATCATTGGCGTAGTAGTGTTACTTCTAATAATCTGAAAAGGTAATTCTCCCACATTATCATCCAAGTTTTGAGTAGTACTCAATTCTTTTTGGGCGAATGACCAATTTTTCATTTTGCTCCGCTCTTCCGCTTTAAAATTTTGAAAAAACACATAAGTGTTCCAAAGAATGATTGAAATAATTACAAAAGAAGAAACAATAATAATCCAACGGATTACATTTCGGTTAGTGTTTAAGGTCATTAGTAAGTGTAATTTCTGATTTTAAATATAATGCTAATCTTTTAATATTATTGCCTTACATATCCTCCCCAAATACTTTTGTTGACCAATCTATTATAATTATATTTGTTGAAAATCAGTTGACTACATGATTTCATTAAACCCTAAAGACCTCTCTACAGGCAAATTACACAGCTATCTTTTGAGTGCAGTGGCACCAAGACCAATTGCTTTTGCAAGTACAATAGATGCTAAAGGCCAACCCAATTTATCTCCATTTAGCTTTTTTAATGTATTTAGTGCCAACCCTCCAATTCTAATTTTTTCTCCGGCTAGACGAGGTAGGGACAATACCACTAAGCACACACTGCATAATGTGGAAGCAACAAAAGAGGTGGTAATTAACGTAGTGAATTATGATATTGTACAACAGATGTCACTAAGCAGTACCGAATATCCCGAAGGTGTTAATGAGTTTGATAAAGCAGGATTAACGATGTTAAAATCTGATAAGGTAAAACCTTTTAGAGTAGCAGAATCCCCTGTACAGTTTGAATGCAAGGTCAATGAGATTATGTATTTAGGTAAAGAAGGAGGCGCAGGAAACTTGGTAATTTGTGAGGTTCTTAAACTTCATATAACTGAAGAGGTTTTGAATGAAGATGAAACTATAAATCAAGAAGCCTTAGATTTAGTGGCAAGGGCAGGAGGTAGTTATTATAGTAGAGCAAAAAAAGGCTTTTTTGAAATTCCAAAGCCACTTCAGAAACTAGGAATTGGAGTTGATGGCATGCCGGAAAATGTTAGGAACAGTATGATTTTAACGGGCAACAACCTTGGTATGCTTGCCAATGTAGAAGCTTTACCAAGCCAAGGTGAGGTAGATAAATTTATAGATGAGGTAAGTCAACGCTACCCAGATATTAAAACGGCATCACATAGAAAAAAACATAAATTAGCTCAAAATTATTTGAGCTATGGAGACGTAGAAAGTGCTTGGAAGTTATTACTTTCGTAGCCTCAAAATTACAAATAATAAATAATTATAGATTAAGCAAAAATGGAAGTACAAGGACGTATTAAGATGATCGGTGAGACACAGACTTTTGGTAACAATGGTTTTAGAAAAAGAGAAGTTGTAGTCACTACAGAGGAGCAATACCCACAGCACATTATGGTAGAATTTGTTCAAGATAAAACAGATTTATTAAACAATTATCAAGTTGGCCAGCAAGTAAAAGTAAACATTAACTTAAGAGGAAGAGAGTGGGTAAATCCACAAGGTGAAACTAAATACTTTAACTCTATACAAGGATGGAGAATAGAGGCTCTTCAAACTGAAGCTGCAAGTGGAGATATGCCACCTGTACCACCTACTGAAGCTTTTGAACCTGTTAAGGATTTAAACGAGGATGATCACGACGATTTACCGTTTTAATTTGTGTAACCACAATAGTAAAAAAGACTTGTTCTAATTTTAGAACAAGTCTTTTTTAGTTTAAACTATAACTTTTTTAAGTTCTAAAAATTAAGGTGGAAAACAAATAAGTCCCAAGGGTTAATCGGGACTTAATATTGTGGTTTTAAGTTTGGCCTTTATAAATAAACATAAAAAAAGCAATGATGAACAAAAATTTATTGCATAAAGACCAATACCAAATATCAATAAAATTCGAATGGAATCAAAACTTAACACCCTATTTAACTCCAAAATTGCTATAGCGTTTTAGAATTATGAACTTTTTGACAAACAAAATAGCATTCCCAAATGTGTCCGAAGCAACAGCTGACGGACTTTTGGCTATTGGTGGTGATTTATCTACCAAGCGTCTGTTACACGCCTACCAAAATGGTATATTTCCGTGGTTTGAAGATCAAGAACCTATTCTTTGGTGGTCTCCAGATCCAAGATTTGTAATCCATCCAAAAGACTTAAAGGTCTCAAAAAGTATGAAACGTTTACTAAAAAAAGATGTTTTTAAGATAACAAAAAATAAAGCTTTTGATTTGGTAATGCAAAACTGTGCAAAAGTCAATCGTAAAGATCAGCACGGTACATGGATAACCAATGAAATGGTAAACGCTTATACCCAAATGCACAAATTAGGGTATGCAGTATCCGTTGAGGTGTGGCAAAATGAAGAATTAGTGGGCGGATTATATGGAGTTGATTTAGGTAATAATGTGTTTTGTGGAGAAAGTATGTTTGCTAAGGTAAGCAATGCCAGTAAAGCTGGTTTTATAACTTTTGTACAACAATCTAATTATAAATTGATAGACTGCCAACTTCATACCAATCACTTAGAAAGCCTTGGTGGTAGTTATATTTCTAGAGATGATTTTTTAAAATATCTATAGTTTAATTGTAAGTTTGTAAATGAAATATAATCGTAATCTTAAACAGAAGTGTTAAGTGTATATTTTCAATAGCTAAACTTCATTATATCTAAAACAAGACGTTTCATGGTCGTTAACCATACCAGTAGCTTGCATGTGGGCATAGATTACGGTGGAACCAACAAATTTAAAACCACGTTTTTTTAGGTCTTTACTTATAGTGTCACTCAATGCTGTGTTGGCAGGAGCATTTTTATAGTTCTTCACTTTATTTTTTATAGGTTTATGATTCACAAAATTCCAAATATATTCTGAAAAAGAACCAAATTCATCTTGTATTTGCATAAATGCCTGTGCATTGGTAACCGTAGCATTCACTTTTAATTTATTTCGTATTATACCTTCATTTTGAAGTAATTCTTCAATTTTTGATTGTTCGTATTTGGCTATTTTTTTATAATTAAAATTATCTAATGCTTTTCTAAAATTCTCGCGTTTTCTCAAAATGGTAATCCAGCTTAAACCAGCTTGAAAAGTTTCAAGAACCAAAAATTCAAACAAGGTCTCATCATCATAAACAGGGACTCCCCATTCATTATCATGATAAGCTTCATATAATGGGTCACCAAGGCACCAGCCACATTTATTTTTTTTCATTTTCTGTAGATTTTCGATTTGATATAAATTCAGCAATTCTCACTATAATGTAGAGAATGAGAAATACGTAGGTAATGTCGTAAAGGTAAAAATTGGATGTAATAGGATAATTATCTATAAATGAAAAGTATTTTCCAGCAACAAGAATGAGGAAAAGACCAATAATAATTGCCTTTAAAATTTCAAATAATTTCATTTTGTAAGTTAATTTAGATTTTACTACTAAGGTACCTACAGTTATTTAAATAGCAATAGAATTTTATTTTTGTAATATGAAAACTTTAGAATCTCCTATACTCCATCGAATTATTTCAGATAGCATTAAAAACAGTATGTCTTATACTGAATACAGATTGCTTGTTTCTAAATTAGTTGAGCAAAACTCAACGACAGGAAGTGAAAAAACCAAAGCTTTAATTGATTATACTATGCTCAATGACAGACGTATGAAACGTTGGGATAAGACAATTAAACTTTCAGAATCAGCCATAAGCACTATTGAAAATTACAATAAAAAAATAACTTGGTTGGTGATTACTGAAAGTTGGTGTGGAGATGCAGCACACATAATGCCTGTAATTGAAAAAGTTGTTCAGCTTAGTTCAAATATTAGCTATAAAATTGTTTTACGTGATAGTAATGAGGCTTTAATAAATGCTTTTTTAACCAATGGAGGGAAGTCAATACCTAAGTTAATTATGATAGATGATGTTACCAAAGAAGTGTTAAATACCTTTGGGCCTAGACCTAATGTTGCCACCAAAATGGTTAATGATTATAAGGCAGAATTCGGAAAATTAACACCAGAATTTAAAGAAGCCCTACAACGTTGGTATAATAAGGATAAAGGGCAATCAACGATCAATGATTTAATGGGTTTACTTAAATAGTAAATAAAGTTAATCTTTACCTTTAAATAAAAACGTAATAGTCCCAACTTGACTGGATTTTTCGGAAGGATCAAAACGAACAATTTCAGCATAAGATAATGCGCTTTCAATTAAGCATTTATCTGTGGACGTGGATGAGCCATTAACTGATGTATCAGTAACATTGCCAGCACCATTCACTTTGATATTAACTATGATCCTTCCGCCGTTTTCACATAAGTATCTTGGGATTTTATAGTTTTGAAGCACTCTGCCTTTTAGTGAATAGGTTAATGTACTTTTAGTTTTGGCATGTTCATCTGCCATTTGCTTATTATTGAGTCTTTTTTTTAGATTTTCTTGTAATTTTTTGTAAGACTCTGTTTCTTTAGAATTTAGAGCATAGGCTTTGCTGTTGGCAAAAGTTTGGTTAACACTATTTTCTTCCAAAACCTCTTCTGGTTCCGTTTCTTCAGCCTTTTCATTAGAACGCTCAGTATCATTAGAACTTACTGTCCTAAAGTTTCGCATCATTTCCTTGTATTCCTGATCTTCGTTAAAGGCTTTATTTGTAGATTTCCCTGTAAGTTCTTCGAGTGGTTCAAGCTCTTCTTCAAGTGTTTCAGATTCAGGTTCTGGCTCAATTTCATAATAGCTTTCGGTGAGGAGTTTGCCTTGCTTGGTTAATTGAAAACTGAATAGACCAATAATTACAATTCCGGCAATTAGAAATGTTATAATTAAAGCTTTATGTTGTTCTATCCAATTCAAAATAATGTGTTACAGTCTGTCAATATACGAATATAGTGCCAAAACGGATGAGAAGGTAGTCTTAAACGTTGTTAAAGAGAACTTAAAGATTTAGGTTTTCAATGAATTTTTCTGGTGTAAGTGCATTTTCAACTTTAAACTCTCCAATTCGTGTGCGTCGCAATTCTGAAAGATGTGCACCAGAATTTAGTGCTTTTCCAAAGTCGTGAGCCAAAGACCTAATGTATGTGCCTTTGCTGCAAACCACTTTAAAATGAAGTTGAAAACCGTCAATTTTAGTGATTTCAAATTCTGAAATTTCAACTTGTCGTGATTTTACTTCAACATCTTCACCAGCTCTGGCAAACTCATATAAACGTTTTCCATCTTTTTTTATAGCTGAAAATACAGGAGGATATTGATCAATCTTACCAATAAATTGTTTAGTGGTATTGTGAATTTGTGTTTCGGTAATATGACCCGTTGGGAAAGTTTCGTTAATTTCGGTTTCTAAATCAAAAGATGGAGTGGTGCTACCTAACACAAAAGTACCTGTGTACTCTTTTTCCTGACCTTGAAACGTATTGATTTGTTTAGTCATTTTTCCAGTACAAATTACAAGTAATCCAGTAGCCAAAGGGTCTAGAGTGCCAGCATGACCAACCTTAATCTTTTTTATATTAAAGGCCTGTCTTATAGCCCAACGCAATTTATTAACCGCCTGAAAAGATGTCCAATTTAAGGGTTTGTCTATCAATAATACCTGTCCATTTTTGTAATCCTCTTCGGTTTTCATTTTTTGATTTTTCAGATTAAAGGAGAGACCAAATTATAGCTGTAACACCAGCGATAATACAGTATATTGCAAAATAAGTGAGTTTGCTGCGTTTTACAATAGCTATCATCCATGTGCAGGCAAATAAACCCGAGACAAATGCAGCTATAAAGCCAATGCTAAGGTAAGAAAAACTATTACTGTTATAAGTTAAGTCACCAGTAAGAATATCCTTTGCTATTTTACCAAAAATAAGAGGAACTACCATTAAGAATGAAAAACGTGCAGCCTTTGTTTTGTCAACCCCTAAAAGCACTGAGGTGGATATTGTTGCTCCAGATCGTGAAATTCCTGGAAGCATAGCAATACCTTGTGCGATACCAATAAGTAAGGCGTGCCAAAAGCCCACTTTTTTTGCTGTATTTTTGGCTCTGTCTGCCATAATGAGTAATAGTGCTGTTAAAATAAGCATAGCACCAACCAATACTATATTGCCACCAAAAAACTTCTCTAATGTAGATTCGTATGTAAAGCCTATTATTGCAGCTGGGATCATGGAAATAATAATTTTAAGCACAAATTGCGTGTCTTCATTCCATTTAAAAGAAAATAATCCTTGTATGATTTCCCACACGTCTTTTCTGAAAACAACAATTGTACTCAATGCTGTCGCAAAATGGAGTATAACGGTAAACATAAGACTTTCTTCAGGTACAGAATTGTCCCCAAGAATGGCTTTTCCAAGTTCTAGGTGACCACTTGAAGATACAGGCAAAAACTCTGTGAGTCCTTGAATAATTCCTAAAATAATTGCGTCGATAATTTCCATTGGGCAAAAGTACCAATACTCCTATTTTGGTACGTTTAAATGTATATAAAAGAATTGTTATTTTTTTGTGTCCTTGTGAGGCTTTAAAAGTATGGCATAAACCTGAATGCCAAAACCAATAAGGACAAGAGTTGGTGCTAAACGAATACGTCTCCAACTAAAAATAGATTCATCAAAAACATTTGGATCCTCACTACCTCCGCCTGACATAAGAATAAAGCCAATAGCAATGAACGCAAGGCCAATAAATAGCCATTTATAGTTTTTTTTGCCGAATATAAATTCTGGTTTAGACTCTTCTTTTCGTTTTTGTTCTCCCATGCTATGTAATCTAACTTAGTCCTTGCAAAATAAAGGTTTTATTTATAATAATAGATAAACATTAATAATTTACTAACATCTAATAATACAACTGATCGGTCTTCAAATTTAAAAAACGTTGTGTGGCAATAAAAGTGCTAATCCAAGTAATGAGAATGCCCAAGAGAAAAACACCAACAAATAATGCTGCTATTGAAATGGTGTTTCTAAGCAATTCTAACTCAATAAAAGTTTTGTCTAAATAATAAAGCACAATTGCCATACCTGCTAAAGCAACAATAGAACCTATGATGCCAAGCTGAACACTTTTCCAAATAAATGGTCTCCTAATAAAGCTCTTGGTTGCGCCAACCATTTGCATCGTTTTAATAATAAATCGTTTGGAATAAACAGCCAATCTTATAGAGCTGTTAATCAATAATACTGCAATTAAAGTAAACAGTCCGCTGATAACCAATACCCAAAAGGTAATTTTTTTAACGTTGTCATTCATCAATTCCACCAAATCGTTATCGTACCTAGTTTCTTCAATAAATGCTTTTGTAGAAAGACCTTCTGTGATTTCAGATAACTTTTCAGTAGTCACAAAATCTGCTTTCAAATATACATCTATGGAATTTTTTAACGGATTGTAACCCACAAAATCCATAAAATCTTCTCCAGTTTCAGATTTCATTAGTTCAGCAGCTTCCTCTTTAGAAACATAAACCGCTTCTTTGGTGTAATCTGCCATAGCTAAAGTTTTCTTTAGCTGATTTACTTCAACCTCTTTCGCAGTATCATTCAAATAAATGGTCATTACCACTTGCTCTTTAAAATGATCGGCTACTTTTTTTGAGTTAATGACCAATAGTCCCAAGCATCCTAAAAGGAACAAAACCAATGCAATACTGATAACGACTGAGATATAAGAAGAAATAAGTTTTCGTTTTTGATACTTATCAAAAGATGATGCCATGGATTAATACGAATTAGTGCTGTAAAAATAAAAAACAATTTGCTTATGCAGACTATTACAACGTTTAGTTTTTTATTGTGTTGTAATAGGTTTAAATTTGCACCTTATTTCAAGTAATACAGGACTATGCAGTACGATTTCAATCAAATCGAAAAAAAGTGGCAAGACTACTGGGCAAAAAACCAAACGTTTAAAGCTGTAAACAATTCAGATAAACCAAAATATTACATTTTGGATATGTTCCCTTATCCAAGTGGAGCAGGCTTACACGTCGGTCATCCATTAGGTTATATAGCGAGTGATATTTATGCACGTTACAAGCGTCATAAAGGCTTTAACGTATTGCACCCACAAGGTTATGATAGTTTTGGTTTACCTGCAGAGCAGTATGCAATTCAAACAGGTCAGCATCCTGCTGTAACAACCGAAGAAAATATTAAAACCTACCGCAGACAATTAGACCAAATAGGGTTTTCCTTTGATTGGAGTAGGGAAGTACGCACCTCAGATCCTCAATATTATAAATGGACACAGTGGATCTTTATTCAACTGTTTGAATCTTATTTCTGCAAGGATTCCAATATGGCAAAACCGATTTCTGAATTGATTGCAGTGTTTGAAGCTGAAGGGAATTTAAAAATAAATGCTGAATGTGATGATAATATTGAGCCTTTTACAGCTGAAAATTGGAACAGTTATTCATCTAAACAACAACAAGAAATTCTATTAAAATACAGACTGACCTATTTAGCCGAAACGGAAGTAAATTGGTGTCCTGCACTAGGAACGGTTTTAGCCAATGACGAAATTGTAAACGGAGTATCGGAAAGAGGAGGACATCCTGTTGTCAGAAAAAAAATGACACAATGGAGTATGCGAATTTCTGCTTATGCAGAACGTTTGCTTCAAGGTTTAGATACTATTGACTGGACAGATTCACTAAAAGAAAGCCAACGTAATTGGATTGGGAAATCGGTTGGAGCGTCAGTTATCTTTAATGTCATTCCGACAGAGCGCAGCGACGAGAAATCTCATAAAATCGATGTCTTCACCACAAGGCCAGACACCATATTTGGAGTCTCATTTATGACACTAGCTCCAGAACACGACTTAGTTTCAAAAATAACAACTCCAGAGCAAAAAGCCGAAGTTGAAGCCTACATAGAAAAAACAGCAAAACGAAGTGAGCGCGATAGAATGGCAGATGTAAAAACAATTTCGGGTGTGTTTACCGGATCGTATGCTGAACATCCATTTACAAAAGAACCAGTTCCAATCTGGATTGGCGATTACGTTTTGGCAAGCTACGGAACAGGAGCAGTTATGTCTGTGCCATGTGGTGACCAACGCGATTATGATTTTGCAAAGCATTTTAATATTCCAATTCCAAATATATTTGAAGGAGTTGATATTTCTGAAGAAGCCTATGGCTCAAAAGAAAATGTAAAGATTACCAATAGTGATTTCCTCAACGGAATGAACATGAAAAAGGCAACCAAACGTGCCATCTACGAATTGGAACAATTAGGACAAGGAGAAGGGAAAACCAATTACCGTTTACGCGATGCTGTGTTTTCTCGTCAGCGTTATTGGGGCGAACCATTTCCGGTTTATTACGTAAACGGAATGCCGCAAATGATAGATGCCAAACATTTACCATTAACATTACCCGAAGTTGAAAAATATTTACCAACCGAAGAAGGTGAACCACCTTTGGGACGTGCAGATGTTTGGGCTTGGGATACAAATACAAATCAAGTAGTTTCAAATGAACTTGTCTTTCCGACAGAGCTCAGCGACGAGGAATCTCACAACGGAATCTACCCTTTAGAACTAAACACTATGCCAGGTTGGGCAGGCAGCTCTTGGTATTTTTTCCGTTATATGGAAGAAAAAGCCAATAGAGACGATGCTTTTGCCACAGAAGATGCACTTAAGTATTGGGAAAATGTAGATTTATATATTGGAGGAAGTGAACATGCTACAGGCCATTTATTATACTCACGTTTTTGGGTAAAATTTATGAAAGACCGAGGATTTGTAAATGTAGAAGAGCCTTTTAAAAAGCTGATTAACCAAGGGATGATTCTTGGGACTAGTGCTTATGCGTATGTTTTAAAAAGGTCTGCAGAGATGCCTGAATCTTACATCCAAAAAGACTTTGATAAATTTCAAAGAGCTAAGGAATTTTTAGGTGATTGTGTGAAGAGTTTTATTATCTCAAAGGAATTAAAAAATAAAATAATTCATGGAACTGCTAATCAAAAAGATTTGGTTGAGATCTTAAAATTTGATAATTGGTTTAACTCTCAGACTAAGCAAAAAGAACTAAAGATTTATCTTGAAGAAGTTAAAGCAGAAGATATCAGACGAATTCCTATTCCAGTTGAATTTGTCAATTCTTCAAATGAAATTGATTTTAATTCTTATCATAAATGGAATCCAGAATATAATTCAGCAGAAATTTTATCAAGTATTGCTGATAGAGAAGTTGAAAAAATGTCCAAATCCAAATACAACGTTGTCAATCCAGATGATATTGTAGCAGATTACGGAGCAGACAGCCTACGACTCTATGAAATGTTTTTGGGACCATTAGAACAATACAAGCCATGGAATACAGCTGGTATTACTGGTGTTCACAGCTTTCTTAAAAAACTGTGGAAATTATATGCAGATGATAATGGATTAAAAGTTAATGATGCAGAGACAACAAAAGATAGCCTAAAAACATTACATAAAACCATAAAGAAAGTAGAAGAAGATATTGAGAATTTCTCTTTTAACACGTCGGTTTCTACCTTTATGATTGCTGTAAATGAGTTAACAGCCCAAAAATGTACAAGCAAAGAAATTTTAGAACCTTTACTGGTTTTAATTTCACCTTATGCACCACATATTGCAGAAGAGTTATGGTCACAATTAGGAAATGCTGAATCCATCTCAACAGCACCTTTTCCTAAATTTGAAGAAAAATATTTAGTGGAAAGCAGCAAGGAATATCCAATTTCGTTTAATGGCAAAATGCGTTTTACCATGGAATTGCCTTTAGATTTAAGCAAAGACGAAATTGAAGCGGCTGTTATGGCAAATGAAAAAACCCAAAATCAATTGCAAGGTCGCACACCTAAAAAAGTGATAGTTGTACCTGGTAAAATTGTAAATATTGTAGGATAATCAATTCCTGCGAAAGCAGGAAACTCAAAATTAATTTGAACGACAAAATTTGAAGCCTTCAGAATACTGAAGGCTTTTTTTGTTTTTAATAATGAGACTTCTCGATACAATTTGCTCATGCTTCACAAACCATTCGAAGTGACGTAATGCATTAGAATATCTTAGTAGTCAGTTCGAGTGACATTGTTTTTTTTTTGCATTTTTGTATCGAGAACTTTTTTCAAAAAAAACACTTTATCGAAACTATTATACATTTGTCTAATAGTGTATTATGTTTAAAATGAGCTGATTATTGATTTTTATTCAAAAAAAAAGCTTCAAAATAATAATTCCATAAAAATGACTTCCACTTGAGGCTCAAATTTGTTTAGTTTAATTTTTTAATGGTATTTCACATGGCTATTAATCTTAAAATCTGCACTTAAATGGAAAGCGCTTGTTAATTCATTTGAATTAAATAAATAAAGCTGAGTAGCGATTTCCATTTTTGCAGATTTATTAAACTAAAATTACCAAATGAAAATAGGAGTCCCAAAAGAAATTAAGAACAACGAAAATCGTGTTGGTATGACTCCATCAGGAGTTTTCGAGTTGACTAAAAACAATCATAAAGTATTTGTACAAAAAGATGCTGGTTTTGGAAGTGGCTTTTTTGATCAGGATTACATAGAAGTTGGAGCAACCGTTTTAGATACCATAGAGGAAGTTTACGCATCTGCAAAAATGATTGTAAAGGTTAAAGAACCTATTGCAAAAGAATATCCTTTGATAAAAGAAAATCATGTGGTATTCACCTATTTTCATTTTGCCTCAAGTGAAACACTGACAAAAGCTATGCTAAAAAGTAATGCTGTTTGTATTGCTTATGAAACGGTTGAAGATAAAGATGGTTCCTTACCATTATTAACTCCCATGTCGGAAGTGGCAGGAAGAATGGCGATACAACAAGGAGCAAAATACTTAGAAAAACCCATTAAAGGACGTGGAGTATTATTAGGAGGAGTTCCGGGAGTACCACCTGGTAAAGTTTTAGTACTTGGTGCCGGTATTGTTGGTATTCAAGCCGCAAAAATGGCAGCTGGTTTGGGCGCTCATGTTACTATAATGGATATTAATATGAAACAATTACGATATGTAAACGATGTAATGCCAAGTCATGTGGTCACTGAATTTTCAAGTGAATATAACATTAGAAAACGCATTAAGGATCATGATTTAATTATTGGAGGTGTATTGGTAAAAGGAGCAAAAGCACCAAAATTAATCACACGAGACATGTTGAAAGATATGCGGCCAGGAACAGTTTTGGTGGATGTAGCTGTGGATCAAGGAGGTTGTATAGAAACGACTAAGGCCACAACCCATGAGGACCCTACTTTTATCATTGATGATGTTGTACATTATTGTGTAGCTAATATGCCTGGAGCCGTACCTTATACTTCTACCCTAGCACTTACAAATGTAACATTGCCGTATGTGCTAAGATTGGCAAATGAAGGTTGGGAAAAAGTTTGCGCTAAAGATAAAATGTTGTCCAAAGGTCTTAATATTGTGAAAGGTAAAGTGGTTTATCAAGAAATTGCTGAAGCCTTTAATTGGTCGGTTGATGCTATGTAATGTTTTAGACTGACACATCCATTGCTGACAAAATTTCTTAACTAATATTTGGCTCGTTATTTGTTACTCTTTCCTTAAATTTACAATACAAAAATTATAATTATGGGAGGAATAGGAATGGGCTATTGGATATTAATTGGAGCCATTGCTTTAGTCAGTTGGTTGGTTAGTAATCAATTGAAGAAAAAGTTTGCCAAGTACTCTAAGGTGCAATTGAGAAATGGCATGAGCGGAAGAGAGATTGCAGAGAAAATGCTTGCAGATAACGGTGTTTCTGATGTTGAGGTAATTTCAACACCAGGACAATTGACAGACCATTACAATCCAAAAAATAAAACGGTTAACCTGAGTGAGTCCGTTTACAATCAGCAAAATGCAGCTGCAGCTGCCGTTGCTGCGCATGAGTGTGGCCATGCAGTACAACATGCACAAGCTTACAGCGCCTTAGGTATGCGTTCAGCATTAGTACCAATTGTAAGTGTTACTTCTGGAATGTCACAATGGTTGGTCATTGGTGGTTTAATTTTAGGTGCAGCAGCTGGAGTAGGAATTGGATATTGGGTAGCCGTTGCTGGATTAGTGTTTATGGCCTTTGCTACTTTATTTAGTTTTATTACACTACCTGTAGAATATGATGCAAGTAACCGAGCATTAGCTTGGTTAAAGACTGAAAATATGGTAACGCCAGAAGAATATAAAGGTTCTGAAGATGCACTTAAGTGGGCAGCAAGAACTTATTTAGTAGCCGCAATTGGTGCACTTGCATCTTTATTATATTGGGCACTTCAGGTGTTTGGAGGACGAGATTAATACTATTGAAATTAAATTTAAAGCCCTGATTTATCAGGGCTTTTTTGTTTCATATTTTGAAAATACTTAATTTGAACCCACTAAATTAAATCATATCATGGAAAACCAATTACCAGAAAAAATTGTAGTAGGCACTCTTTCAGAAGTAGAACGTGCAGCATTTTACAGAAAAACCTACGCACATGTTGCAGGTGGAGTTCTTGTCTTTATCTTATTTGAATTTCTTCTACTCCAAAGTGATACTATTGTAGAATTTATGCTTTCAATGACCGAAGGTTATAAATGGCTCTTAATGCTCGGAGGATTTATGCTAGCAACCAATTACGCTGAAGGTATGGCACTGAGAACATCAGATAGAAATATGCAGTATTTAGCTTACGCAATTTATATCTTTTTTGAAGCATTGATATTTGTACCTATGATTTATATAGCAGCATTCTATATGGAATCTGGGCCAGAAATATTAAATCAAGCAGCAATAGTAACTTTGGCTTTATTTACAGGTTTGTCTGCTGTTGTACTTCTAACCAAAAAGGATTTTTCATTTTTAAAAACAGGACTGACCATTGGTTTCTTTATTGCCATTGGGTTAATAATTGCAGGAACCATTTTTGGTTTTAATCTTGGCTTGTGGTTTTCCGTTGCTATGTGTTTATTGGCAGGAGGATCAATATTGTACCAAACATCAAATTTGGTAAATAAGTATTCTGTGGATGAGTATATACCAGCATCATTAGGGTTGTTTGCTTCTTTGATGCTCTTATTTTGGTATATTCTTAGAATTTTTATGTCTAGGGATTAATTTGAATAAAACTATATATACTTTAAGCCCTGAGAAATCAGGGCTTTTTTATTTACGTCCAAAAATAAATTAATAGAATTAAATTTTAATCTGTCTATTTATCTGTTCTTGAAGTGATATGAAAGTTTCAGTACGTGAAACACCTTTTATACTTTGTATTTCAGAATTCAAAACGTGCATTAAATGTTCATTGTCTTTTGCCAGAATTTTAAGGAAGATACTCCAATGACCTGTGGTATAATGACATTCAATAACTTCTGGTATTTTTTGCAACTGTTTTACAGCTTCAGGATTACTAACGGCTTTATCAAGATAAACACCAACAAAAGCCATTGTGGTATAGCCTAAAACTTTTGGATTTACAATAAATTTAGAGCCAGCCAGTAAACCTGATTTTTCAAGTTTTTTAAGTCTTTGGTGAATTGCTGCACCAGAAATACCAACATTACGAGCTATTTCTAAAATTGGTGTTCTGGCATCTTCCATTAATGCTCTAAGTATTTTTTTGTCAATACCATCTATGTAAACACCCTTTTCATTAATCTTCATATTTGTTGAGTCTAAAATTGAAAGTTAAAAATAAGAAAAGCATTTCAAAATGAAATTTTTTATACTAAAGGTTTAATGGATTGTAACCTAAATAGGGAACTTCGTTTTCCTTAAATTCAATATCATAAGTTTCAAGCTCATCTAATATAGGCTTATAGACTTCTTTTGTAATTGGGATTTGTACTCCAGGAGTTGTTATTTTACCATTTAAAATAGCCAATGTTGCTATAGCAACTGGTAAACCCACTGTTTTGGCCATAGCAGTATAGGTTTGATCTTCTCCTATTGCTACCATTGTAGAATCAATCTGATGTTTTTCACCATTTAATTCGTAACCAAACTTATGGTACATTACAATCATATCCTTGTCATCTTCGCTAAGCGTCCAGCTATCCATTAATATTTTCTGAAGAATCTGCGCTGGTGTTGCCTCTTTCAATTCTACTTTTTTGTCTGCGCTAAATAAATCGAGTTCTAAAAATTTATCCCATACAATATCATCTTGGTCTATTTTAAGCGCATGCCTAAATTTTAATTCTACGGAATCTGTTGGGCTGTAAGGTAAAAATGCATTTACGAAATCACGGTAACTCATATTAGAGCTGTCTTCAATAGTATAACTGTCGTCTGTCATTCCTAATTGTACAAAAACATTCCAAGCTCTGCTGAAACCAACACGTCGCATTGTACCACGATATAAAGTTTTAACGTTTTCTAATCCATAAACATTTTGATATTTTAAAGAATCTCTATTGGCATAGCCTTCAAAACGGCCGAAACCTTCAACATCCAAAAATTCGGTGCGTCTAAATAATCGATTGTAAGGAATATATTTAAACTGTCCTTCTTGTAAAAACTTGGCAGCTCCGCCTTGGCCTGCAACAACAACGTTTCTTGGGTTCCAAGTAAACTTATAATTCCAAAGATTGTTGTCACTTTCAGGAGCCACAAGGCCTCCCGTAAAAGATTCAAACAAAATTATTTTTCCACCTTTATCTCTTATTCTGTCAATAACCTGCATTGCACTCATGTGGTCAATACCAGGATCTACACCAATTTCGTTCATAAACACTAAATTATTGGCTTTGGCATCAGCATCTAAGGCTTGCATTTCATCACTAACATAAGAAGCAGTAACCATATGTTTTTTGTAGGTTATACAATCTTTTGCCGCTTCGACGTGAAATCTGGCAGGAAGCATGGAAATTACAATATCTGCATTTTTTATTGCTGTAGATCTCGAATCAGAATCAAAGACATCTAAATGAACAATATCAATTTCTTTATGATTACCGACCAACTTTTGGGCATTTTCAACATTAAGGTCACCGATGGTAATATGAAGGTTTTCAGATTTAGATTTGTCTCTTAAATATTTTATGAGGTAAGATGTGGATTTTCCTGCACCTATGATTAAAATTTTTCGCATTATAACTAATTTTGTAAAGCACGAAAGTACTAAATACAAAAGGCAATAAAAACCGAAACAAGACTTAAATTATGAATAAGAAATTATTGATTACAGGATCTATTTTAGGAATTTTAGGAATAATTCTAGGTGCATTTGCAGCACATGGCTTAGAAAAATTGGTAGATGAGAATTCTGTAAAATCTTTTGAAACAGGAGTGCGCTACCAAATGTACCACTCATTTTTACTATTAATTTTAGGAGGTACCACTTTTTTAAATTTAAAAGCTAAAAAAACCATCTTTTATTTAGTGGTTTTTGGGTTAATTCTGTTCTCAGGTTCTATCTATGGTTTGGCTACAAATGAACTCTCAGCTTTTGATTTTAAGACTATTGCGATGTTTACTCCAATTGGCGGATTAATATTAATAATTGCTTGGGTTGTTGTGTTAATCGGAATATTAAAGTCAAAGGTCGATTAATGTTAATCGGCAAGGTTGTTTTAAAATAAAGTTTTAATTTTGCTCACCTAAAACAACACAACAATTATGGTAAACCATACACAATCAGCGAAATCGATTTCGTTAGACGCTTACGGTATTAAAAATGCCAAAATAAACTATCAGTTATCTTCAGATGAATTACATGCCGAGACCATTGCAAAAGACCAAGGAGTTGAGGCTTCCTCTGGAGCTTTAGCAGTAAAGACAGGCGAATTTACTGGTCGTTCGCCAATGGATAGATTCATTGTAAAAGATGATATTACAAAAGATAAAGTTTGGTGGGGAAATATCAATATCCCTTTTGAAAGCGATAAGTTTCAAAAGCTTTATGACAAAGTTGTAGATTACCTTTCTGAAAAAGAGATTTATGTTAGAGATAGTTATGCTTGCGCAGACGAAAACTATAAACTGAACATCCGAGTTATAAATGAGTATCCATGGAGCAATATGTTTGCCCATAACATGTTTTTACGCCCAACTGAAGAAGAGCTAAAAGACTTTTTACCAGAATGGACCGTTGTAAATGCTCCAGGATTTATGGCAGATCCTGAAGTTGATGGGACACGTCAGCATAATTTCGCAATCCTTGATTTTACTAGAAAAATAGCTTTGATTGGTGGAACTGGTTATACAGGCGAAATTAAAAAAGGAATTTTTTCTGCATTGAATTTTATACTTCCAGTCTTTAAAAATACCTTGCCAATGCATTGTAGTGCAAATGTTGGTAAAGAAGGTGATACTGCAATTTTCTTTGGTTTATCAGGAACAGGAAAAACAACACTTTCTACCGATGCCAATCGTAGTTTAATTGGTGATGACGAGCATGGTTGGACAAAAGAAAACACTGTTTTTAATTTTGAAGGAGGCTGCTACGCTAAAGTAATAAACTTATCTCAAGAACAAGAGCCAGAAATTTTCGGTGCCATCAAAAAGGGAGCTATTTTAGAAAATGTTGTGATGGACAACGAGGGTAATGTGGATTTTGAAGATACCTCAATTACTCAAAATACTAGGGTAAGTTACCCAATTTACCATATAGATAATATTAAACAACCTTCAATAGGTGAAAATCCTAAAAATATATTTTTCTTAACAGCTGATGCATTTGGTGTTTTGCCTCCAATCTCTAAATTGACTCCTAGTCAGGCAGCTTATCATTTCATTTCTGGTTACACGGCTAAAGTTGCTGGTACAGAAGCTGGAGTTGTTGAGCCAATGCCAAGTTTTTCAGCATGTTTTGGTGCACCTTTTATGCCATTGCATCCAACGGAATATGCAGCTATGTTAAGCAAAAAGATGAAAGAATCTGGTGTTAATGTATGGTTGGTAAATACAGGTTGGACAGGCGGTCCTTACGGTGTTGGCACACGTATGAAATTAAAGTACACACGTGCCATGATCAATGCCGCCTTAAATGGTGATTTAAAAGACTACACGTATGAAGATTACCATATTCATTCCGTATTTGGAGTAGCACAACCAAGAACATGTCCTGGTGTGCCAACAGAAGTGTTAAGTCCAAGAACAACTTGGGATAATGATGAAGCCTATTATAAAATGGCATTTAAGTTATCAAATGCATTTAGGGAAAACTTTAAAAAGTTTGAGTCGTATGCTTCTGAAGAAGTGAGACGTGGAGGACCACAGCGTTATGCTTTTTAAGGCAAACATTCTATAAAACTAAAAAAGCGATTCTAAAATTAGAATCGCTTTTTTTTTATTGTTAACAGAGAATTACTTTCCCTTATTTACACTATCAATATATTTCTGTAAAGCCATAGTCATTGATGGAGTTTCAGGTGTTGGTGCAGAGATATCTACTCTAAGACCCTTTTCTTTTACCGCTTTTACCGTAGTATTACCAAAAACTGCAATTCTAGTATTTTTCTGTTCAAAATCTGGGAAATTGTGAAACAGAGATTCTATACCAGATGGGCTAAAGAATACTAAAATATCGTAAAATACATTTTCCAAATCAGATAAATCACTAATTACCGTTTTGTAAAATGTAGCTTGCTTCCAGTTAACACCCAATGCATCCAATGTTTCAGGAATAATAGGTTTTACTTTATCTGTAGTTGGTAAAAGGAATGTTTCGTCTTTATATTTCTTAATTAAAGGAGAAAGGTCTTCAAAATTACGTTTCCCAACATAAATCTTACGTTTTCTATATACCACATATTTCTGAAGGTAGTAAGCCACAGCCTCCGATTGGCAGAAATACTTCATGGAATCTGGTACTTTAAAGCGCATTTCATCTGCAACTCTAAAGAAGTGATCTACTGAATTTCTACTTGTTAAGATTATAGCGCTGTATTTGCTAAGGTCAACTTTTTGTTGTCTTACATCTTTGGCAGATACGCCCTCAACATGGATAAACGGTCTAAAATCTACCTTTACTTTTTGCTTTTGTTGCAAATCAAAATAAGGTGAATTTTCTATTTTAGGCTCTGGTTGGGATACTAAAATCGTTTTCACTTTCATACTTAAATCTTGTTTTTTTAAGCGTTATACCCTCTAATAGCCTTGTATAAAAGGATATAAGGCCCGATTTCGAGAGCGCAAAGATACAATAAAAAATAGAAAAAATTAGGATTTATTGACTTTTGATGATTTTTGAATGAAGTAAGAAATCCGATGAAATTTATTAGAAACACAATGCAGATGGATGCGATTATAATAATTTCCAGATATTTATCGGTATATAACAGAAATAGGTTAGCAATTAAAAAAATAAGACCAGAATAATTCTTAAAAGTTGTTTTTTGAAACAGATAATCATCAATAAGGCTGTCAATGTCAAAAAGGCTTCCAATGAGACGCTCTAGCAATGTTTTTATTAAAATGATGGTTGAGACCGCAAAGAGCAATTTTAAAAACGGAACTAATTCAAAATTTAATGGATCTATAAAAGTAGAATACGCAAAATGCAGAAAAATACTTAGCGAAAGCACTAAATTAATAAACAAAAGACCATCAAATCCATCTATAAATTTTTGGTCTTTAGCATAAATTTTTAAATATTTTGAATTACCTACAACATATATAAAATCACTAAACCTAAGTGAATTCACGTATTTAGCAGCAGTAACCATTACTAATCCTAAAATGGTAAAAACGGTAAACCACTCGTAAGTAATAAAATCTCGCATGTGGCTAAATTAAAGAAATTTAAGATTTAGACAATCACCAATCACCATAATCCGCAAAATAAATTGAGTGTAATATTCATTAAAACCTTTACTTTTGTCAAAACTCAAAATACGAGGTTAATCGTGTTTAAAACGCTGTAAATGCCAGACGCAATTGTCATTATTCCAACCTATAATGAAATAGAGAATATTGAAGCCATAATTAGAGCTGTATTCGCTCAACCAAAGCTGTTTCATATTTTAGTAGTAGATGATAATTCGCCAGATAAAACGGCAGAAAAAGTCACAGCTCTAAAAACGGAGTTCAATCATCAATTGCATTTGTTGAAACGTGAAGAAAAAAGTGGACTAGGCTCGGCTTATTTAGCAGGTTTTAAATGGTGTCTAAAAGAAAAATACGAATATATTTTTGAGATGGATGCTGATTTTTCGCATAACCCAAACGATTTGGTTAAATTATACAATGCTTGTGCGGAGAACAATGCAGATATAGCCATAGGAAGCAGATACGTAAAAGGTATTACCGTTGTAAATTGGCCAATGTCACGTATTTTGTTGTCGTACGGAGCATCAAAATATGTACGTTTAATAACACGGATGAAGGTGAATGACTCCACAGCAGGATTCATTTGTTACAGAAGAAACGTGTTGGAGGCTATAAATTTGAACAAAATACGATTTGTTGGTTATGCCTTTCAAATTGAAATGAAATTTAAAGCCTATAAAAAAGGTTTTAAAATTGTTGAAATCCCTGTTATCTTTAAAGATAGGGTAAAAGGAAAATCAAAAATGAGTGGAAGTATTATTTCCGAAGCCATTTTTGGAGTAATTAGTTTAAAATTTAATAGCTTATTTAGTAAGTAGAGCGACCATGAAGCAACAGACATTAATTAAAAATGCAAAAATCGTTAACGAAGGAAAAATCGTTGAAGGCGATATACTAATAGAAAATAACATTATAAAGTCCATTGACTCTTCAATAAGTGTTAAATCGGCAGATATGACAGTTATTGATGCAGAAGGAAATTATGTCTTGCCAGGCATGATAGACGACCAAGTGCATTTTAGAGAACCAGGATTAACTCACAAGGCAAACATTGAAACCGAATCTAAAGCAGCTTTGGCTGGCGGAATTACATCTTTCATTGAGATGCCAAATACAAATCCACAGACCACAACGGTTAAAAAGTTGGAAGAAAAGTTCGCTATTGCAGAGAAATCATCTTATGCTAATTATTCTTTCATGTTTGGTGGTACTAATGACAATTTGGATGAAATCTTAAAAGTAAACCCCAAAACCGTTGCAGGTTTAAAGTTATTTTTAGGCTCTTCAACAGGAAATATGTTAGTAGATGACCCAAAAACCATTGAAAAGATATTCAGCAGTACAGATATGGTAATATCAGTACATTGTGAGGATGAAGCAACTATAAAAGCAAATTTAGAAAAACATAAGGCAAAATATGGAGATGATATTCCGATGGGAAAACATCCAATCATCCGTAGTGAGGAGGCTTGTTATATTTCATCTTCAAAAGCTATAGAGTTAGCTAAAAAAACAGGTGCAAGATTGCATGTGTTTCACCTTTCAACAGGAAAAGAAACCAATTTATTTACCAATAAAATTCCGCTTAAAGACAAAAAGATTACTGCTGAGGTTTGTATTCACCATTTATGGTTTTCAGATGAAGATTATGAACGAAAAGGCAGTCTCATTAAGTGGAATCCTGCTGTAAAAACAGTGAATGACAGAGCGCAACTTTGGAAAGCACTTTTAGATGACAGAATTGATGTGATCGCCACAGACCACGCTCCGCATACTTTTGAAGAAAAAAACAATCCTTATACTAGCGCACCATCTGGTGGACCTTTGGTGCAACACGCTTTAGTTGCACTTTTAGAGACTTATCACCAAGGTAAAATAGGGTTAGAGAAAATAGTTGAAAAAATAGCACATAATCCTGCGATATTGTTTAATGTAGAAAAACGTGGCTATATTAGAGAGGGTTACTTCGCAGATTTGGTAATTGTAGATTTACAAAGTCCGTGGAGCGTAAATAAGAGCAATATTCTTTACAAATGTGGTTGGTCGCCTTTTGAAGGTAATGTTTTTAAAAGTAGAATAACCCATACTTTTGTAAACGGCCAATTAGCCTACAACAATTTTAAGGTTTTAGACGTTAAAGCAGGACAACGACTAACTTTTGATAGATAACAATGTTAAAAAAAATCAGTGTCATATTACTTTTTTTAAGTTGCTTAGCATGTAGTGATAAGCCCAAAAAACCAGATAATCTTATTTCTGAAACAAAGATGGAAGCTGTGCTATATGATTTGTATATGATAAATTCAGCAAAGGGAGTCAATAGAAAACTGTTGGAGAAAAATGGATTTGTACCTGAAACTTATATTTTAACCAAGCACAATGTAGATAGTTTACAGTTTGCAGAAAGTAATAATTACTATGCCTTTGAGACAGAAACCTACAGTGAAATTGTAGAAAATGTTAAGGACAGACTGGAAAAGGAAAAAGAAGAGTATGAAGACTTACAAGCAGCTGAAGGACTTGCCGCTAAAAAAAGACGGGATTCAATAAAAGAAGCAAATAAGGGTTCAGTGAAAATTAAGGATTCTATTAAATCAAATTTGAAAAAAAACAAAAAAGATATTAATGATTTAAAGTATGTTTCTGACAAGAAAAAACCTAACGACTCAATTAAATAAATAGATTTTAATTCTCGAAATCATTCAAATACAATTTACTGACATCTTCAATAGAATCATCAATTGATTTAAAGTTGTAACTAATCAAATTTTTTATTTTAGAATTATCATACTTGGTGGTTGTGGTAATTGACCTTGCCATTTGTTTAGACAATTGTCTGCGTTTTCCCAATAGTTTATACCTTAACCAATCCATTCTCCAAACAATGGCCAAAAGCCAAGGTTTGGCTTCTTTTTTGGGTGGTTTGCTGCCTAAAGCATTGGCCACTTTTTGCTGAAAGGCTTTAAAACTCAAATTTTCTGAAACCAAAATAAAACCTTCATTTTTAATGTTGCTATCCATTAAATTTGTCAAGCAATTCACCACATCCCAAACATCAATGTAGCCAGTAACACCTTTTGTATAGTGAGACATGCCTTTATGAATTTTTTTAAAAAGGCTGCCACTGCCACCACTGTGCCAAAAACCAGGACCCAAAATAACTCCAGGATTTACTACAACAGCATCCAGACCTTCTTGTGTGCCACGCCAAACTTCTAGCTCAGCACCATATTTAGTTATTGCATAAACGCTATTGTCATCTTCTGGGTTCCAAGCTGTTTGTTCATCAATTAATTTGTCAGAATTATTATGGTGACCAATTGCTGCTACTGAACTCACATAACATAACTTTTTCACATTTTTACTTATACAAAGATTTACGATATTGGCTGTGCCTTCAATATTAATTTTACGTAATGTTCTATATTTATCAGGTTCAAAAGAGACAAAGGCAGCACAGTGATAAACTTGCGAAACACCTTGAAAAGCAGACTGAAGTTTCGGGATATCAGCAATATCTGCTTCAACCCATTCAATGTTGTTGAACAAGGTTTCAGCATTATCCGAAAAATAGGAGAAAACATGTTTTACACGACTTAAAGTTTTTTTTCGTCTAAAAAAAGCTCGGACTTTCTGTTTCTCTGTCACTAATTTATATAGCAAATGTGAGCCAACCAATCCTGTTCCGCCTGTAACTAATATCATAGTGTAAAGTTACGCTTTTTTAAAATTGTCTTTTGGGATTTAAAGCGGAAACATATCTTTGCTGAAATTAATTAAGAACCAAAATTATAATGGGAAAGAACTTTGTTGAAGAATTGACATGGCGAGGTATGTTGCACGATAGCATGCCAGGAGTAGAAGAACATCTTAAAGAAGCTATGCGTTCTGCTTATGTGGGTTTTGATCCAACGGCAGACTCTCTGCATATTGGTAATTTGGTGCCTATAATGTTGTTGGCACATTACCAACGTTGTGGACATAAGCCAGTAGCTTTGGTCGGTGGAGCAACAGGTATGATTGGAGATCCTTCCGGAAAATCAAGCGAGCGAAATTTATTGGACGAAAAAACACTGCGTCATAACCAAGATGCCATAAAAAAACAATTATCTCATTTTTTGGATTTTGAAAGTAATGAAGCTAATTCAGCAGTTTTAGTGAACAACTACGATTGGATGAAGGAATTTTCGTTTTTAGAATTTATAAGAGATGTAGGCAAGCACATCACTGTGAATTATATGATGGCAAAAGATTCTGTAAAAAACAGAATTTCTGCAGAATCAACTAATGATGGTATGAGTTTTACAGAGTTTACGTACCAATTAGTACAAGGTTACGATTTTCTTCATCTTTATAAAGAAAACGATTGTACCATACAAATGGGAGGAAGCGACCAATGGGGAAATATAACCACAGGCACCGAACTTATCCGTAGAATAGGAAACGGAAAAGGTTTTGCTATAACGTGTCCGTTGATTACAAAAAGCGATGGTTCAAAATTTGGCAAGTCCGAAGGTGGAAACGTTTGGTTAGATGCCAACAGAACGTCACCATATAAATTTTACCAATATTGGTTAAATTCTAGTGATGAAGACGCTGTAAAGTATATTAAAATTTTTACGTTTCTAACACAAGATACTATAGAGAACCTAGTTGAAGAACATGCTGAAGCTCCACATTTAAGAACGTTGCAAAAACGATTGGCAAAAGAGCTTACTACAATGGTACACTCAAAAGAAGATTTTGAAAATGCCGAAAAAGCATCGGGAATTCTATTTAGTAAATCATTTAAATCAGATATTAAAACCTTAAACGAAAAACTATTCTTAGATGTATTTGAAGGTGTGCCACAAGCCGAAATTTCAAAAGCAGACTTTGATGAAGGTATTGATATGATTGCAGCTTTAGCAGCAAAAACCAACTTTTTAAATTCCAACGGAGAAGCACGTAGAGCTTTAAAGGAAAATTCAGTTTCAGTTAATAAAGAAAAAGTGAAAGAGGGTTACATCTTATCTAATGAAGACTTAATTAACGAGCGTTATATTATTTTAAATAAAGGGAAAAAGAATACCTATATCATTAAATTAGTTTAACTACCTCAAAGTATATATTTAAAGATCTAACAGTTTTAAACAAAAATTGTTAGGTCTTTTTTACAAAAAAAAAGTGCCCAAAATTTCTTCTGGGCACTCACTAACCAATCAATCAACTAGAGGCTAATTTGAATTTTTCTTTTTCATGGAATTTTCAAATTTTATAGCCTCCCAGTTTTTGTCGGCTTTTTGTTGTAAACCTTTCACCTTTTCTTTAATCTATTTTATTAAAGTATTGTTAAAACAAGAATTTGTAAATTAGATATAATAAGCCAATGACTTGTTTTGTAATGGTTCTGTAACTAATAGAATAAAAGAAATGCTTCAGTAAAAGTAGTTGAAATATAAAATAACGATTTACAAAGCCATAAGGTTGCACCCACGAATATCCGAAATGTCAAAACGTCCAATAATTTCAAAAGAACCGTTTTTGTAAGCTTTACCCAAATCTTGTGTAGCTATAAATGAACAGGAATTTACATTTGCCAAATCAATAACATTGATGCCACCAGTTTTATTAGGTTTTTGGAGAGTTAAAGCATCTTCGGTATCTCTTGTTAAGATTTTCATCCATGGAGGACATTCAAAAATACCGTTACCTTTTGAATATGCCTGACTTAAAAGTTCGGTCATTCCATATTCGCTGTGTATTTTGGGAACATCAAAACCTGTTTTTAAAATATTATGCAACTCTTGTCTAATAATTTCTTTACGTCTGCCTTTCATTCCGCCAGTTTCCATAACGACTGTATGTTTTAGATTTAACTGAAATTGTTCAACCAAATCCAATAAGGCAAAAGAGACTCCGATAAGTAATGTTTTTTGTTTTTTCTGTTCTAATATTTGAAGTGTATTTTTTAATTCTTCTAAATTATTTAAATAAAATCCACTTTTAGGATGTTTGGATGCTACAATTAAATCATTGACCATATAGATTAATGATGAACCATCACGCTCTAAATATGAAGGCAATAATGCTAAGACTGCATAATCTTGAATATTACCATAAAAATGTTTGAAACCTTCCCTGAAACTTGCTTCGTATAGTTTTAGGTCTGTTACCAAGTGTGTGCTGACAGTACTACCTGTTGTGCCAGAGCTGGTAAAGGTCGTTTCAATGGAATTGTTTGAACTTACAACTTGATGGCTTTTAAAGAATTGGATAGGCAAAAAAGGAATATTTTCAATTGTCTTAACATCAGAGGGATGTTTGTAAAGTAAATCACAAAACGAACGATAGACTGTATTATTTTCAAATTGAAACCTAAAGACTTCTAAGGCCAAAGATTCAAATTCGGCATCAGATTTTATATTGAAAATGTCATCTTTAGATATCATATTGCAAAAGTATGTAAAATAAAAAAGCGTTGCTTGAAATTTCAAGCAACGCTATAATAAATTAAAAGAACTAAGCTTACTTAATTACTAGTTTTCTAGTCGTTGAAGCATTGTTCTGAGTTATTTTAACAATATAAACTCCAGAGTTTAAATTAGACACATTTAATGTGTTATTTACAAGAGTTTCGTTTTTAACTCGCTTACCTAATATATCGTAAACCTGTACTGAAATTGCTGCATTTCTTGTAGAAGAAATAGTTACAGTGTTTCCGTTAGTTGGGTTTGGATATATAGAGAATATAGATGTTTCAACTTGATCAACAGAAAGTGATGTGTCATCATTTTCTAAACCAGGTGAGAATAATGCACCTCCATTACCAGCAATTGTAGAATGCGCAACAAATGGTCCCGTGAAATCAGGATCACGTCCTATAGATTGGTTGTCTCCAGCTTCACCTCCATAGGTAATTTCTATAAGAGTTACACCATTATTGTCTGCTAATATAACAGAATCACCACCATTATTCAACCCAAAAGATCCTGTTGAAGCTACTTGAGATAATCCGTTAATATCTGTTGGAGTGCCACCACCAAAGACAGTAATAAAACTGTTTGCAGATAGAACTGTGCCAGCAGGAAAGATGTGTCTTACAGAATTACCGTCAGCTATTGTATAATCACTCATGTCTATACTTACAGAGCTAGTATTGTAAATTTCAACAAATTCATCTTCAGTTGTATCTATAGTTCCGTCACCATTAGCATCACCATTTGTCGCATCAGGATCTGCATTTATTTCGTTAATAACCAAAGATACTGGGTCACATTGTGCTGATGCTACATTACCAGAAATAGTTGTGCCATCACAATCACCTCCGTTTAAAGTAATGTCCCAAGCATCTCCTTCACTAAGACCTGTGATTGTTATTGTGCCATCTTCCATTAATGAAGGATCATCACCACCTATTGTTCCAGAAGAGGTTGTGGTTACAGAAGTTATAGTATTATCAGAACCTGAATAAGGAATATTAATAGTTACTTGGTCATTGTTATCTCCATCGGTGTTTGAAGCACATTCATAATTTTCAGTCTCTAAAGTTACACTACAAAGTGCACAGTCAGAAGTTGGTCTTGTTCCCAAAGTTGGGCAAGTTCCGAATGCCGCTAACCTTACATTAGATAAATCATAAGAAGAGTAAGACCCATCTGAGTCTAAGTATTGTACGCCAATAAATACATCTGTTCCTGTAGCCGCAGATAAATCCACACTGTAAATACCAGTTTCAGAAATAGTTTGAGCAGATGTCCAGGTAGCTCCATCAGGACAAAGGCTACTGTAATCAGAAGTATATTGAATGTCTAAAGTTGAACCGTCAAAACCTTCAGTGGCATCAAATAATAATTGTAGATCAGAAGTAGCAGTCATATCTAATGGACCAAAAACTAACCAGCCATTAGTTTCTTGCGTACATCCACCACCACAAAATCCATTAATGGAATAAGTGCCACCGTCTTCTTCCCAAACATCCATGTCGGCATTAGCTGTAACTGTTACTATTTCAAATAGCTCTGTACCTGTGCTTAGATCAAAACAAGTGTTGGGTGTTGGGTCACATTCTGCTGCATCAACTGTTCCAGAAACAGAAAATGTACCACAATCCCCACCATTTAAAACAATATCCCATTCGTCTCCTTCATTTAATTCTGTAATGGTAATTGTTCCATCAGTAACTGAAGCAGGGTTATCACCACCTACTGTACCTCCACTTGTTGTGGTTACAGAGATGATACTTGCGTCAGAGCCTGTGTAAGGTATGCTTATGGTAACTGAATCATTGTTATCACCTACTGTGCTAGAATTACAGGTTGTAGAGCCTTGTCCTAATATTACACCACAAGATGTAGAGAATCCTGTCCAAACAACATCATCAATCACAACTTGTCCATCACTGTTATTTGCATTGATAAATTTTATAACGGCAGTTCCAGGCTGTTCTACCGTAAAAGTAGGCGAAGCTTTAACAATACCTTGCTCACCAGAACTAGTAACGTTTCCGACTAAAATATCATTAACTAAAACATTTAAATCAACATTTGTTCCAAAAGCTTGTAAATAATTGAATTGAATGGTTCCAATTCCACCAGAAATACTACCAGAATTAAACTCTGCTTGTGGAGTTCTATTTCTGCCAATCATGATAGATTGACCTGTAATTTGAACATCACCTCTACATTGAATAAAATCCCAAGTAGATCCGTCTTGACCAATGAAATCACCATCGATGTAAGATGAAGTGGTAGATGGAAAGTTATCGAATGTTTCAGTTCCTTGTGCAAAGGAGACCGAAGCCATCAAAAATGTAAACAATAAAAAGTAAATTTTTTTCATAATAATATTTTATAAATTTAGAACACAAATATAACAAGAAATGCTTGTGTATTATAACTCAAGAGCTGTAATAATTTGCTCTTTACAATATCTTAACATAGTTAATATCAGTAATTTCTTATTAACAAAGACTTGCGTTTATATGTTAGGTAATTGTTATCAATTCAAAATTTACAATAAGGTAAAGCAGATATATTCTATATTTACACATCATTAAAAGTGTATTAACATTGAAGAAAAAAGACATTAAGATATTACTGGTAGATGATGAGCCAGATATTTTAGAAATAGTAGGCTATAATCTTTCCTCTGAAGGCTATCAAGTAATTACAGGTGAAAATGGTAGAGAGGCTATTGAAAAATCTAAAAAACATAAACCTCACCTTATAATTTTAGATGTTATGATGCCAGAGATGGATGGTATTGAAGCATGCGAACGTATAAGGGAACTACCAGAATTAAACAACACTATAATTACATTTTTAACGGCTCGAGGTGAGGATTACTCCCAAGTTGCTGGTTTTGATGCTGGTGCAGATGACTACATTACAAAACCCATAAAGCCAAAAGTATTGGTTAGTAAGGTTAAAGCACTACTAAGGCGTCTAAAGGATAGTGAAAATGCAACAGACTCAATTATTAAAATTGGTCAACTTACCATTAATAGGGAAGAATACAAAATCACAAATAAAGGCAAGGAGATTATCTTACCGAGAAAAGAATTTGAATTGTTATCTTTGCTAGCAACCAAGCCTGGCAAGGTTTTTAAACGTGAAGAAATTCTAGATAAAGTCTGGGGAAATGAAGTAGTAGTTGGAGGAAGAACAATTGATGTACACATTAGAAAACTTCGCGAAAAGATTGGCGACAAATCCTTTAAAACCGTAAAAGGCGTTGGTTACAAGTTTGTGGACTAATGCAAAAAAATAATCTTAAGAAAACCTATAAATTTGCAATAAGAACGTCGCTATATGTTACGATCTTTACAACACTCCTTGTGAGTGTTTTTTTATATCACTTCCATACTTTTAATTGGCAAGTCGTCTTCTTTCCTTTGATTTGCTTCACAATGTGTTTTGCAATTGTACAATATAGAGTAGAACGATTTATATATAGAAGGGTAAAAAAAATATATGATGACCTCACACTCTTAGAATCTACAAGCTTGCGACAACAACCCATAACAACAGATATGGGAACATTAACACGCGAAATTGATAAATACGCAAGAGATAAAAAGTTAGAAATTGAGACCCTTAAAGTTAGGGAGGAATACCGAAAAGAGTTTATGGGCAATGTTTCGCACGAGCTAAAAACACCATTGTTTACTGTACAAGGCTATATTTTAACGCTTTTAGATGGTGCTATGGACGATAAAAAAATCCGAAAGAAATATCTAAACAGGGCTAATAAAGGAGTTGAGCGACTTATCTATATTATCAAGGATTTAGATATGATTACTAAACTAGAAGTGGGCGATTTAAGTCTGAACAAGGAAGTTTTCGATATTATTGAAGTTGTAAAAGGAGTTTTTGAACTGTTTGAAATGAAAGCAGGAAAAAAGAAAATAACGCTTACGTTTGATATGGAATATAACGAGCCAATAATGGTCTTTGGAGATAAAGAACGTATTCAACAAGTGCTCACTAATCTGGTGGTAAACTCCATAAAATATGGAAGAGAGAAAGGAACGACAGAAGTGAGTATAGAAAATCTAATAAAAAACAAAGCTATAATAAGAGTTACTGATAATGGTGAAGGAATTGCAACTGAACATATCTCAAGATTGTTTGAGCGTTTTTACCGAGTAGATAAAAGCGGATCTCGAAAAGAAGGTGGTTCAGGTTTAGGTTTATCTATAGTAAAACACATAATTGAAGCGCACGAAGAAAAAATTTATGTTGAGAGTGAGGCTGGTGTTGGTAGTGAGTTTTCTTTTACTTTAGAAAAGATTGAATAGCTTATCGTAGCTCACATTGTAGTTTATGGATTTAAAACCAGAAAAGTCATTGGCTTTATTCAGTTTTGAGATGTTAAAATCCTCTTGGTTACAATAAGGTGCTGTTTTTTCTTCATTAAATTTCTTCGCCAAATACTCTTGTTCAAACTGACCTGGAGTAGGTATAAAAAATGCTTTTTTTTCTAGCTTAGCTAAATCCATTATAGTTGTATAGCCTGAACGACTTAAAATGAGTTCACTTTTATTTATAGCTTTTTCAAGTGCTTGGCTAGTCATAAAATTGTAAACAGTAATATGGTCGTTTTTAATTATAGTTTGTTCATTTTCAATTTTACCTTTTATAAATAATACATCTCCTTCAAAATCATTCAATTCAAAAAGTAGTTTTTCCTCTAAAAAAGTACGTTGCGGTTCTGGTCCTGAGAGTAAAACCAAAAGATCATATTTCTTTTCTAAATTCTGTTTTTCAAACCGACTCAAAGGCCCTAAATATTTTAAAGTTGTTTTAAAATCTTCAATATGTCCTAAATTTCCACTGAGGTTATTTGTTCCCATATGATCCGGAACCCAACATTCATCAAATTTTGAAATAATCTGTTGATGTAATTTACTGCTTAACCAAGTTGTAGAGCCACTTAAAACACGTAATTGGTGTGTTATAAATACCGAAGGAATATCTTTATGCCTAACACCAAAGCGATTATCTGAAATTATGCCAGATATTTGTTCGCCCTCAACAATTGTCTCAACTGCCTTTTTCTCTCTTTTAATAGTTTTTAAAAGGTGAGGCGAATCCTTTATCATCTTCAATTTAAAACTGTTCGCTTTTTTTGCATAAGTAATGTTGTAAGAAGGAATTTCAGTTGCTTTAAGTTTTGGAAATTCTTTCTTTAATAATTCCAGTCCTATACCATCACTGGCAATCACAGGTTCAAAATTATGTGTAATTAAAGCATTTATAATTGGAATACAACGTGTAGCATGGCCCAAGCCCCAGTTTAACGGAGCAACTAAAATTCGTTTTTTATTTGAATTGGGTTTCAGTTGTTGAAAATTTGAATTATGATTGTAGCAAACAAAGATAAACCTAAATTGTTTCCTTAATTTTACCGAATTATTAAGATTAAGTTGATTTAAGCATACAAAAGTGGGAAGCAAAAACAAACTCAAACGATTTAAGGAAAACGAAACCTTTCATAATGTATTTCAACCAACCAGAGAGGAATTGGTTGAAGAAAAGTACAGTTTAAAAGGTAAATGGAGAAAAGAAGTCTTTAAAAACGACAACCCTTTGGTATTGGAACTGGGCTGTGGCAAAGGCGAATACACTGTTGGTTTGGCGCAACGCTATCCAGATAAAAATTTTATAGGTATTGACATTAAAGGTGCGCGTTTTTGGCGCGGAGCAAAAACAGCTATCGAAGAAGACATTCCAAATGCTGCTTTTATTAGAACGCAAATTGAATTAATTGAATATATTTTTGAAGAAAATGAAATAGATGAAATATGGATTACCTTCCCAGATCCACAAATAAAGTACAAACGAACTAAGCACAGAATGACCAATCTTCAGTTTTTAGAACGTTATAAAAAAGTACTCAAGCCAGAAGGATTGATACACTTAAAAACGGATAGCGAATTTATGCATGGTTACACGCTTGGCTTATTGCATGGTACAGGTCACGAAGTGCTTTATGCCAATCACAATGTATATAAACTAGAGGGAAGTCCGGAGGAAGTGACACAGATTCAGACCTTTTACGAAAACCAGTATTTAGAGAAAGACAAAGCAATTACGTATATTAGATTCAAAATTAATTAAACTTTGAGCATTACAGTCATCTTCTTCCTAGGGCTTTTTGTTGCGCTTTTAGGTGTAATTCCGCCAGGATTACTCAATATGACGGCAGCTCGGATAAGTCTCAAAGAAGGTGCTGGTAGTGGTATTATGTTCTCAACAGGAGTGTGTATTGTAGTATTTGCACAAACCTATATTGCAGCTATTTTTGCCCGTTATTTATCTAGCCACCCCAATATTATAGAAATTCTTCAACGTGTGGCATTCGTAATTTTTGTGTTAATTACTATTTACTTTTTGGTGTTGGCTTCAAAACAGCACGAGCCAAAAGTAGAAACAGATATCAGAAGTAAAAAAAGCCGTTTGTTCCATGGTGTGTTATTGTCTGTGTTAAATGTATTCCCAATTCCATACCAAGCTTATATGACTATTACTTTGGCATCCTTTGGGTGGATGGATTTTCAGCGCACCAGCATTATTACTTATGTTACAGGTGCTGCGACAGGTACCTTTGTAATGCTGTATTTTTATATTTTCTTTTTTGAAAAGATAAAGGATACAAAGTTCACTTCGCAAAAAAGTATGAACTACAGCATTGGCATTATTACGGGAATTGTATCGCTCGTAACACTCATAAATATTTTAATGGAGTTATAATGAAGCCAGAAACGCTCACCTTTTTTGAAAAAGTTTATGAGGTAGCAAGGCAAATTCCTTACGGAAAAGTAACTAGTTATGGAGCTATTGCCAAATATCTAGGCACTGCAAAAAGTGCAAGAATTGTCGGTTATGCAATGAAGGGATCTTTAGATAAGGACGTCCCAGCACATCGCGTAGTTAACAAAAAAGGACTTTTAACAGGGAAGCATCATTTTGAAGGCACCAACCTTATGCAACAACTTTTAGAAAATGAAGGGATTGAAGTGGTGGAAAATCAAATTCAAAATTTAGAGATTGTGTTTTGGGATCCAGCTGAGGAACTAAACAAAGATTCCTAATGAAAGGCTGAATTCTGTTATTTTCTAATTTTTTTAAAATTTTTAATTATTTGCATACCTGTATGATTAATTCCGTCTATCCACATATAAATATCTTCAAACTTACCGCTTCATTCTTCGAGGTTTAATACTTATCTTTGCATTTAGAATAAATCTGAATAAGGATAGAAACCGAATACAAACTCCAATTTTCTGTTTCTTAGGAATTTAAAAATTATATGAAGCTGAATAAACAAGATATACTTGAAGCATTAAAAACCATAACTGCACCTGGCGAAGGACAAAATATGGTAGATAGTGGTGCTGTAACTAATGTAGTAACATTTGCAGATGAGGTTATTGTAGATATCACAATCAAAAATCCTAGTCTTCAAGCACGTAAAAAAACCGAAGTTGAAATTTTGCAAACTATTCATAAGGAGGTTTATGAAAAAGCAAAAATAAAAGTAAACCTAAAAGTTGATGCTCCCGAAAAACAAAAAACAAATGAGATAAAAGGAAAACCAATTCCTGGTATTCAGAATATAATTGCTGTGGCTTCCGGAAAAGGAGGTGTAGGGAAATCTACAGTAACTGCTAATTTGGCTGTGACTTTATCTAAAATGGGTTTTAAAGTAGGGGTTTTGGATGCAGACATTTACGGACCTTCAATTCCCATTATGTTTGATGTAGCTTCAGAACGTCCACTATCGGTTAATATAGACGGAAAATCTAAAATGAAGCCTGTAGAGAATTATGGAGTAAAAATATTGTCCATTGGGTTTTTTACCAAACCAGATCAGGCAGTAATTTGGAGAGGACCAATGGCATCCAAAGCATTAAATCAAATGATCTTTGATGCCGCTTGGGGAGAATTAGATTTCCTTTTGCTCGATCTTCCTCCAGGTACAGGAGATATTCATTTGAGTATAATGCAAGCACTTCCAATTACAGGTTCAGTTGTTGTAAGTACACCACAAAACGTGGCTTTGGCAGACGCTAAAAAAGGTGTGGCAATGTTTCAGCAAGAAAGTATAAATGTGCCAGTTTTAGGTATTATTGAGAATATGGCTTATTTTACTCCAGCAGAACTTCCTGAAAACAAATATTATATTTTTGGGGAAAAAGGCGCCAAAAATCTGGCAGAAGATTTAAACGTACCATTTTTGGGTGATGTACCTTTGGTTCAAAGTATAAGAGAAGCTGGAGACATCGGTAGGCCAGCTGCCATGCAAACTGCAACACCAATAGAATCTGCATTTGAAGATATTACAAAAGAAGTAGTACAACAAGTGGTAAACAGAAATGAGGATTTGCCTGCAACAGAGGCAATAAAAATAACGACAATGGCAGGTTGCTCTGCTGTAAATAAAAAGTAGATGAGCTCAGAAGAACTAAGAATAAACGTTGAAAAAGCACTAGAGGAAATCCGTCCGTTTTTACAAAGTGACGGTGGTGATATCGATTTGGTGGCTATAGAAGATGATAAATTGGTGAGGGTTCAGTTAGTTGGAGCTTGCACATCTTGCAGTGTCAACCAAATGACTTTGAAGTCTGGAGTAGAAATGACCATAAAAAAGTATGCTCCTCAAATTGAAAGTGTTATTAATGTTGAAAAGTAAGAGCCATTTAGCGTTCTTGGTAAATTCACAGATACTTTTGTTTCGTTCCCAATATTAAATTCATGATTAAAACAGATATAATTATAATCGGTGCTGGCCCAACAGGGCTTTTTGCCGTTTTTGAAGCCGGACTACTAAAATTAAAATGCCATTTAATTGATGCGCTTCCACAACCAGGTGGGCAATGTTCAGAGATTTACCCTAAAAAACCCATTTATGATATTCCTGCATATCCAGAAATTTTAGCTGGTGATTTAACTGATAAATTAATGGAGCAATGCAAGCAATTTCAACCAGGTTTTACATTGGGTGAGCGTGCAGAAACCATAGAAAAACAAGACGATAATAGTTTTATTGTCACTACAAACAAAGGAACAAAGCATCAGGCTCCAGTAGTTGCAATTGCAGGTGGTTTAGGAAGTTTTGAGCCACGCAAACCCTTAATTCATAATATTGCCAATTTTGAAGATAATGGTGTAGAATACATTATAAAAGATCCTGAAATTTATAGAAATAAAAAAGTGGTTATCGCTGGTGGTGGAGATTCAGCATTAGATTGGAGTATCTTTTTAAGTGATGTTGCTTCAGAAGTAACTTTAATTCACCGACGAAACGAATTTAGAGGCCATTTAGATTCTGTTGAAAAAGTACAAGAATTAAAAAATAAAGGAAAAATAAACCTTATAACTCCAGCTGAAGTTGTTGGGCTAGTTGGTGATGACAGGCTGAATGCGGTCGTTGTAAAACAAGCACAACATATTGAAAAGGAATTTGAAATAGAATGTGATCATTTTATTCCACTATTTGGATTATCTCCTAAGCTTGGACCCATTGCAAATTGGGGACTTGAGATTGAAAAAAATGCTATTAAAGTTGATAATTCACTTGATTACCAAACTAATATTTCTGGGGTTTTTGCAATTGGTGATGTAAACACATATCCAGGAAAATTAAAACTGATTCTTTGTGGTTTTCACGAGGCAACATTAATGTGCCAAGCCGCTTATAAAATTATTCATCCAGATAAGCGTTACGTAATGAAATATACCACTGTTGCTGGAGTAAATGGATTTGATGGTACCAGAAAAGAAGCACCAAAAGCGGTAGTAAAGAGTATTCAGTAAATAGTATTTAGTATAATGGCTGTACAAAAATCTCAAGATTTAGCGGTATATATTTACAACACATTTAAGGATAATAAGGATTTCTCTTTTCGTGGTCAAATAAAAAGAGCAACAGTATCAATATCCAATAATATAGCAGAGAAATTTGATAGAAATTCTAATGCAGATTTTACTAGATTTTTGTATTTTTCTTTTGCCTCCAATAGTGAAATTAGGTCAACGCTATATTTATATATTCGGTTGAGTTTTATAGAAAAAATGAAGCTGATATATTAATAGAAAAAATGAAGCTGATATATTAATAGAAAAAACTAATGAGATTTCTAAAATGCTTCATGGCTTAATCAAATCTATAAGAAACTAATTACTAAATCCTAGCTACTTATTACTTTTCTATGGAATATCAAGACATCAAGATCACAATCATAGACCGAGAAGGTGTAAAACACAATGTTGAAGCACCAATTGATATGGCAATGAACCTTATGGAAGTAGTCCGTTCTTTTGAACTTGCTCCTGAGGGAACCATTGGTGTCTGTGGTGGTATGGCAATGTGTGCATCTTGTCAATGCTATGTGTTAAGTGATACTGAATTGCCAGAAATGCAAGATGATGAAGAGGCTATGCTATCTGAAGCATTTTACGTTAAAGATAACAGCCGTTTGGGCTGTCAGATTCATATCACTCCAGATATTGAGGGTTTAGAAGTTGAGTTGGCTCCTGAGAGTTAATTTATTCCTATTCTGTTTTATATGCACTCAATTTCGTTGGACCTTCCAACAAAAATCGATCAATTTTTAGTGTACCATCTTCGGTAGTGACTATTTGCCATTTTATAAGTGAAATAGCTCCATTTTCAATTTCTAAGCCTGTTATACTTCTTGGATGCACACAGCTTCCGTCATTAAAAAAAGCTATATCACCAGGCTCGGGAAATCGTGGCCTGTGGGTATGGCCAAAAATGGTAATGAGGTTATTATTTTGTATAATCCATTTCTTCGTTCTTCGTTCAATTTTAATAAGCTCTTTATAGTTTTTTGCTGGGCTTGTAGGATCGGCAATACCTATAACATTAAGAGGTTTCCAAAGAATGCGAACCATAAACCGACTCCATTTCCAGAACAGAAAATTCCACCAATCTGCTTGGTGACCATGGGTTAAGAATAATTCTTGATTAGTCTTAGAATGTTTTAAAACTACAGCTTCATGATATTTAATATTGCAGAATAAATCTTCGTCTTTACCAGTTTTCCTGTCAAAAAAAGTATAAAGGTGTTTTTCCACATAACTTTGGTTCTTATACACCATATCGTGGTTGCCCCAAATCATATGTAAACGCCCTTCATCATGAAACAATTTCATAAGCATATACACATTCTTATGCGCTAAAAAGATAGATTCAAAAGAGAGGTTTTCCCAAAGCTCATCTCCATCACCTAACTCGCAATAGTCAAAACCTTCTTTGTAATAGTGCTTTAATGCATGAAAATAGATATTTCTGTTTTTAGAAAAATCGTCAGCAAAACTATTGTCTCCTCTATGGCAATCGCTAAAAAGAATGAATTTAGATGTTTCATCAAAAGGAACTCTTTTGGCTGATTTGTATGCCTTATCTAATCTGGTTTTTGATGACATATGGAGTCTTTCAACTAAAATAGTAAAACTTACTCAATTTTTTCTAAAGCAATGGGAAGTATGCGTTCTATGAATTTTGAATAGGCCAATTCTGAAGGGTGCAAACCATCAGAAGCTACCAAATTGGGATTGTTTAAGCCTTGACGAGTAATATCTGTAACAGTCACAAATGTAATATTATTCTGATTACAGTAATCTTCTGCAAACGTGTTATAGGTATCAATTTCTGAAGAAATATTGCTGGGATTATTACTGTTTTGACCAAATGGAGTGAATGCATAATCTGGAATAGAAACCACAATCACATTGTTTTTGTCATCTTTAGCGAGCTCAATAGCTTTTTCCACTAACTCAGGAAACTCTTCCTCATAAAGTGAAAACGGTTTACCTTGATATTGATTGTTGACACCAATTAGTAAGGTCACCAAATCATGGTTAGCCACTAAGTTTTCATTCTCAATTGCGTTAATAAGATTTGAGGTTGTCCAGCCGGTTTGTGCAATAATTTCTAAATTAATCCTTGCATCACTCATTAAAGTATTAACAAGGCTGTCTTTTAATTGTCCAGGAAATCTACACGTATCGCAAACACTTTCTCCAATGGTGTAGCTATCTCCCAAAGTTAAAATGTTGTAAGAATTTTGAGTTTCTTTAATAACATTAGTCTTCTCACTATTGCACCCAATGAGCAACACTAATAAAACCAAGCAGATATGTTTTATGTATTTAAGATTCAAGGATGGCTTCTTTTTGTTCTATTGCAGTCTCTATGGCATTCCATAAAACAATACGTTTTTCTAATGCATATTTTGAAATGTTTTCTACTTCTTTCCATTTAGTTTCGTCATCTCCGCATAGTTCTTCAATCATTTTTAGAGCCATCGGACCGTGTTCATCTTCATCGAGCTCAATGTGTCTCTCAAAATAATAAATGAGTTTTTCTATTTGTGAATCTGATAGTTTTTTCTGAAAACCCTTAATAATCTCGGTAAACATACTTGGAATTAAATCTTCTCTTCCAAAGGTAAATGCTGCTGCTATTTCGTGAGGCTTTCCATAAGATGAAACCTCAAAAGTAAAGTTTAAAAAGTCTTTTAATTCTTCAGGTAAATCACTGGTTTTTATACTTGTGAATATATTTTTTGTTGAAGTAAAATGTTCTTGGAATTCATGGATTTTAGAAGTGCTCGCGCCTATATCTTCCATAGCATCGAGGTACATTTCAAAATGACTTTGTCTTTCATTTTTAATATTGATATCGGTTTCTTCCGCCAATACAATTTCATTAATGAGATATCTAGTTTCAGGATTTCCCACAGGCATCCAAGGCAATGTTGTACAGGTTAGATGATTTTGAAGCGCTTTTAGTAAAGACATAAAATCCCATACCGCAAAAACATGGTACTCTAAAAAAGATTTTAAATCATCTACCGTGTTGATTTTATCGTAAAGCGGATGCTCTAATAATTGTTTTTGATAAGGAGTAACAGATTTTTGAACAGCTTCAATAGTCATAGCGCTTTTTTACAAAAGTAAAAAATAAAAAATGCTTCCTGAATTAGAAAGCATTTTAATGAAAATATTATTTAGTTACTGCCTTTTATTTAAAAGCATTTAGTCCAGTAACATCTAAGCCTGTGATAAGTAAATGAATATCGTGAGTGCCTTCATAGGTGATAACGCTTTCTAAATTCATCATGTGTCGCATAATGCTGTATTCACCAGTAATTCCCATGCCACCTAACATCTGTCGTGCTTCACGGGCAATTTTTATAGCCATGTCAACATTGTTTCGTTTTGCCATGGAAATTTGGGCAGAAGTTGCTTTGCCTTCATTTTTTAACTGACCTAATCTAAAAGCCAATAACTGAGCTTTAGTAATTTCAGTAATCATTTCGGCTAATTTTTTTTGCTGTAGTTGAAATGCTCCAATTGGCTTTCCAAATTGAATACGTTCTTTTGCGTAACGAAGCGCAGTATCGTAGCAATCCATTGCAGCACCAATTGCTCCCCAAGAAATACCAAAACGAGCCGAATCTAAACAACCCAAGGGAGCACCCAACCCTGATTTGTTTGGTAATAAGTTTTCCTTAGGCACTTTTACATCTTGAAAAATAAGCTCTCCAGTAGCGGATGCTCTAAGCGACCACTTATTATGTGTTTCAGGAGTTGAAAACCCTTCCATGCCACGCTCTACTATAAGGCCGTGAATACGACCTTCTTCATTCTTTGCCCAAACTACAGCCACGTTACAAAATGGTGAATTGCTAATCCAAAGTTTAGCACCATTTAAAAGATAATGGTCTCCCATATCTTTAAAGTGAGTGGTCATGCCAGCAGGATTACTTCCATGGTCTGGTTCTGTTAACCCAAAAGAGCCCATCCATTCTCCACTAGCTAATTTTGGAAGGTACTTTTTACGTTGCTCCTCATTACCGTATTTCCAAATAGGATACATCACTAAAGAAGATTGTACAGAAGCCGTACTACGCACTCCAGAATCTCCACGTTCAATTTCTTGCATTATTAAACCATAAGAAATTTGGTCTAATCCTGCGCCTCCATATTCTTCTGGTATATAAGGGCCAAAAGCTCCAATTTCTGCTAAACCATTTATAATTTGTTTTGGAAACTCTGCTTTTTGGGCATATTCTTCTATAATAGGTGAAACATCGCGCTTTACCCAATCTCTAGCAGCATCACGCACTAATTTGTGCTCCTCGGAAAGTAAATCATCAAGATTGTAATAATCTGGCGCTTCAAATAAATCTGGTTTCATTTTTTTAATTTTTGTTGAAACACAAAAGTAACGAAAACGTTTTCAGGTTGCAAAAGCCAAACTACATTTTAAGATAAAAGTCTTTGGTGAGATTTGTATAGTCTTCTGTGTATTGATGCCGTTCTGTTTCAATGGTTAATTCTGAAATTTGTGTCTTGGTTTCCTTAAAACTAAATTCAATTAAACTTCGCTTAATCTCTGAATTTGGATTACCCTTTACTTGAAGAATACGATTTGGAAATAACTCTACTTTTGAAGCTAAATCGATAAAAACATTTTCTTCTTTAAAAGGAATGATTACAGAAAATATCCCATCTTCAGATAATAAATTTGCCACAGCAAAAATTAAATGTTCAAAAGGCATAGCATCGTTAAACCGTGCTATATCTCTGGCTTCATTTTTAGTTTTATAATCTTCGGAATAAAATGGTGGATTGCAAATAATTAGGTCAAATGTATCGTCGACTTCTTCAACAAACTCAAGTAAAGAAGCGTGGTAGCAAAATAGACGATCGTTCCAAGAAGATTGCTCAAAGTTTTCTGAGCACTGCTCATAGGCATCAGCATCAATTTCTATAGCTTCAATGTTTTGTGCATTGCTCCTTTGAGCTATCATAAGACTTAAGACACCTGTGCCAGCACCAATATCTAAAACTGAAAACGGGTTGTTATCTAATGATGTCCATGCACCAATTAAAACTCCGTCTGTACCAATTTTCATGGCACAGCGATCTTGGTTGATTGTAAATTTTTTGAATTTAAAAGGCTTGTTCATTTAATTGATAGCTCTTTTTTATAAAGAAATTATAGAGGGTTTATGTATAGGTCAATCAATCCTTCTGGTGTATTTACAAAAACAGTTTTATTTGCTCTGTCAATTTTCTCAATAAACTCATCATTCATTGGAATTAAAATTTCAGTTCCATCTCTATCTATTATAAAAAGAGCTTGTGCTGTAGAATCATTAATGGATTTTATAACACCAACAACTCCATATTTTTTATCCTTTACGGTAAACCCAATGACTTCATGAAAATAAAATTTATCACCTTCAAGTTTGGGCAAAAATTCCAATGGTAAATACAATTCCGTTTTTAAAAGTGCATCTGCATCAGCTTCTGTATCTACGTCCTCAAATTTTAGGCGTAATAAATCAGATTTGTGCAATTGGGAAGACTCAATGAAAAAAGGAACAAGGTTCCCTCTTAGGTCTATGAATATGGAATCTATATTATCATACAGATCAGGTTCGTCAGTGTCTAACTTAGCCAAAAGTTCTCCTTTAAAACTATATTTTTTTACAATTTTACCTAAGTAAAAACAATCTTCTTTTTTCATGTGTTTAAAACTTTTGCTCGTCTAAGTGAGATGAAACCTGAATAATTAGTAAAACAAGTAACATCTTGGGTGTGATGGATGTGAAAATGCTAAACAAAAAACTCCGATACATGTATCGGAGTTTAAAAGTATAAAAAATAAAGTTTTTTATTCTTCTTCGTTAGAAGCTTTTGCTTCTTCTGTATTTTCAGTAGCTTCTTCTACCACAGGTGCAGCAGCAGCAATACGTGCTTCATTTATAGCTTTCTCAGCTTCAAGAGCTTTAGCTTTAGCATCTGCATCTGCTTTAGAAAGCCCTTCAGCTTTAGCTTCAACCTTAGCAGTTTTTTCTTTTAACCAAGCATTAAATTTCTCTTCAGCTTGCTCTTCAGTTAATGCTCCTTTTCTAACACCTCCAGCTAAATGGTTTTTTAGCATAGCTCCTTTGTAAGACAAAATTGCTTTAGCAGTATCAGTTGGTTGTGCACCGTTTTGTAACCATGTTACAGCTCCGTCAACGTCTAATTCAATAGTTGCAGGATTTGTGTTAGGATTGTAAGCACCTAGTTTTTCTAAGTATTTACCATCTCTTTTAGCGCGAGAATCCGCGGCTACGATCCAGTAGTAAGGTTTTCCTTTTTTACCGTGTCTTTGTAATCTGATTTTTACAGGCATAATAATTAATTAGTGAGGTTCTCGACCTCTGTTATTAATGAGGGCGCAAAGATAATATAATTTTTTAATTCTATCGCCTTTATTTACGGTTAATCTATTATTAAAAATAATTATACTTTTGACATTCTTGTTTCGTTATATTTGAAGCAAAGATAAAATTAGTTTAAAACAATGAAGAAACTTATTCTCTTGGCTCTTGTTGCCCTAACAATCTGCAGCTGCGGTGATGAAGTAGAGTTTAATACACCAGCCTTTCAGGGTGATCGAGCAAATCAACTTTGGCGGGCCGAAGCATTTTCTGCTAGTATTAATGAAAATGGTGTTCTGACCATTACTGGCACAAACAATATAGAAACTGTTAACCTCAGAGTACCTTCGGTATCCGAAGGAACTTATGTTACTGGTAGTGTTGATGCTATTGAAGCTGAATATATCGATGGTTTTGGTACGCGATTTTCTACCAATAATAGACCTGACGAAACCGTTTCGATTTACCCAGAATTGGGCGAGATTATTATAGAGGAAATTGATTTAATCAGTGCTACATTTACAGGTACATTCCGTTTTTTAGCTTTTGATGCTGAGGGATTAAATTCTGTAGGTTATACTAATGGAATCTTTTTTAAGGTACCCTTGGTTTCAGGTACAATACCAGCAGATCCTTTGGTGTGTTCAGATTTTGAAGCTGCTTCAGACGTTGCTTTGATGGCTTATGAAGCTACTTTTGATTCAGATTTAGAATTTATAGATAGTGATGCTTTTGAAGCTGCTTGTAATGCGTATGTTGCCGCACTTAATGATCAGCGTAATTTTTGTGCAGACCCAGACGAAAGTATACAAGACACTATAGATGATTTAACTTGCCAATTAAGTTGTGAACAAGCTACGGCAAATAGAGTTGAAGCAGAAACGCAATATAATGCAGCTACTATAGGAAACTATCTAACACTCTGTGCGCAATATGAATTTTATCTCCTAGAACAGATTGAATTTTGCGGAGACGAGGACGGAAGCATACAGGCAGAAATTGATGGTTTAAATTGTAACGATTCAGATGGTGATGGTGTTCCAGATGTTTTTGAAAACTTTAATGGAGATCCTGACGGGAATTTAGAGGATGACGATACCGATTTAGACGGCATACCAAATTATTTAGATGATGATGATGATGGTGATGGCATTCTTACAGCAGATGAAGCTGTTGACGAAGATGGAAATCCTATAGACACTGATGGTGATATGGATGTAGATTATTTAGATAATGACGATGATGGTGATGGCCTCTTTTCAAATTTTGAAATGGGAGATACAGATGGAGATGGTGTTGCCAATTATTTAGACAACGATGACGATGGTGATACTATTTTGACCATTGACGAAAATGCAGATCCAAACGCAGACGGTAACCCAGTTGATGCTGTAGATTCTGATATGGACGGTACACCAGATTACTTGCAGGCTTAAAAAGAAACTTATTTTTTTAAATATTTAGCGCTGCCCTTGTGGGTGGCGTTTTTTTTGTTAAACCCTGTTAAGCCATATTAAATCATGTTAATATACTTGGTATATAGTATGCTGATTGTTATATTATGTTGATGTGAAACAATACACATCGCAAAAGAATATATTGAAATCTAAAAATGAACGAGATTATGGATTTTTCAGAAGAAATTTCAAATAAATTAAACGAATTACTTATAAAAAATTACGACGCTGAAAAGGGGTATTTAAATGCCATTGAAAATGTAGAAGGAGATAAGCTGAAAATGTTTTTTAAAAGAAGAGCTTCAGAACGTAGCGAATTTGCTAAAGAATTAAGAACAGAGATTTTGCAATATGGTGAAGTTCCTGAAGACTCAGGAAGTTTTAAAGGAACAATGCACCGAAATTGGATGTCTCTAAAATCTACTTTTAGTTCTAACAATGAAGAAGCAATTTTAGAAGAAGCCATTCGTGGTGAAAAAGCAAGTTTAGAAGAGTACACAGAGTTACTGCAAGAAAGAAACTTGCCACCATCAATAGATGCATTACTGGTGAAACATAAAAATGCTATTCAATCTGCAATTAATAGTGAAAAAGTTCAAGAAGAAATAGTATCCTAAAAGAACGCTTAATGCTTTATAAAAAAACCACGCTTTTGCGTGGTTTTTTTATGTTCAAAACTCATAACAACTTCACTTTAAAAAAGTACAAATTCTACGTAATTTTATACGCTCGTTTTTAGTTAAAGCTAAAAACACATCAACTCATAAATCTTAAGAATGTACTTAATATTCGATACTGAAACCACAGGATTACCGCAACGCTGGGACGCACCAATTACAGATACCGATAATTGGCCAAGGTGTATTCAAATTGCCTGGCAATTGCATGATGCTATGGGAAATTGTATTGAGCACCAAGATTATTTGGTAAAACCCGAAGGTTTCAATATTCCTTATGATGCTGAAAAAATCCATGGTATTTCTACTGAGTTGGCTGCAGTACAAGGTGTGCCGCTTTCAGAGGTTTTAGAAAAATTCAATGCAGCTTTAACCAAAACAAAATTTGTAGTTGGACAAAACGTAAAGTTCGATTTGAATATTATGGGAGCAGAATTTGTGCGTGAAGATGTCGCAAATCCATTACAAGAATTACCGGTTTTAGATACATGTACAGAGCATACAGCTACTCTATGTCAGATTCCTGGAGGTCGTTACGGAAAATTCAAATTACCAACATTAACGGAGTTACATCAATTTTTGTTCAACAAGCCATTTGCCGAAGCACATAACGCAACAGCAGATGTAGAGGCAACTACACGTTGCTTTTTAGAATTAATCAGGTTAAAACAATACACCAAAGAACAGCTCGATGTTCAGCCAGATTATTTTGAAAGATTTTCCGAAGAAAATCCTGCTGAAATTCAACTCATAGGTTTAAAGCACATCAACCTAAAAAAGGAAAGTGCAAAAATCAATGCTCGTCTTCAAAAGGAACAATCCCAAAGTGTTCCTGCGCAAACCAATAAAAAAGCAGCTGCACAATTAGCAGATGTAGATTTTGTGCATTTGCATAACCATTCGCAATTTTCAATTCTTCAATCTACCATAAGTATCAAAGATTTGGTTTCTGCTGCAGCCAAGGAAAATATGCCAGCTGTTGCATTGACAGATCACGGTAATATGATGGGAGCATTCCACTTTGTAAGCGCAGTTGGCAATCATAATAAAGCCATAAAAGCACAACATAAAGAAGCCGAAGAAAAAGGAGAGGAAAAGAAAGGTAAAGTTATAAAACCAATAATAGGTTGTGAATTTTTTGTCTGCGAAGATCATTTAGACAAAACCCGAAAAGACAACGGCTATCAAATTGTGTTATTGGCAAAGTCCAAAAAAGGCTATCATAATTTAGCAAAGTTATCCTCAGCAGCATTTACCAATGGGTTTTATTATGTGCCAAGGATAGACAAAAACCTCATTGAGCAATACAAAGAAGACCTCATTGTATTAACAGGAAATTTATATGGGGAAGTACCAAGTAAAGTTTTAAATATTGGCGAAAACCAAGCCGAAGAAGCTTTATTGTGGTGGAAAGAAACCTTTGAAGACGACCTTTACATTGAATTAATGCGTCACGATCAAGAGGACGAAAATCGTGTAAACCAAGTATTGATTCAATTTGCAAAAAAGCACAATGTTAAACTAGTTGCATCAAACAATACCTATTATGTAGAGCAAGAAAACGCCAACGCTCATGATATTTTACTCTGTGTAAAAGATGGAGAAAAACAAGCTACTCCAATAGGTCGTGGACGTGGTTATCGTTACGGTTTGCCAAACCAAGAATATTATTTTAAGTCTTCGGAAGAGATGAAGGCGTTGTTTAGAGATGTTCCTGAAGCGATTGTCAATATCCAAGAAGTCGTGGATAAAATTGAACCTTACGAATTGGCTCGTGATGTTTTACTGCCTGCTTTTGATATTCCAGATGAATTTAAACATAAGGAAGATGAAGCAGATGGAGGAAAGCGTGGTGAAAATGCATTTTTAAAGCATTTAACATACCAAGGAGCAAAAAAACGCTATGGCGAAATAACACCAGAAATTAAAGAACGCCTCGATTTTGAGCTCAGTGTTATTGAAAACACAGGTTATCCTGGTTATTTCTTAATTGTTGAAGATTTTATTCGCGAAGCTCGTAATATGGACGTTTCTGTTGGTCCAGGTCGTGGTTCTGCAGCAGGTTCTGTGGTTGCTTATTGTCTTTGGATCACCAATATAGACCCTATTAAGTATGATTTACTTTTTGAGCGTTTCTTAAATCCAGATCGTGTAAGTATGCCAGATATTGATATCGATTTTGATGATGAAGGTCGTGGTCGCGTTATGCAATATGTTATCGATAAATATGGTTCTAATCAGGTTGCTCAGATAATCACTTACGGAACAATGGCTGCAAAATCTTCAATTAGAGATACAGCCAGAGTTTTAGATTTACCACTTGGAGATGCAGATAGGATTTCAAAATTGATTCCAACAATGTCTAAACTCGGTAAGATATTTGGTCTTTCAGAAAAGGAATTGGCTAAAAAGTTTAGAGCTGAAGATTTAGAAAAAGTAAATGAACTTCTTAATATTTCAGATGGTGAAGATTTACAAGCCGAAACGGTTAACCAAGCCAGAGTTTTGGAAGGTTCGGTTCGTAATACTGGTATTCATGCTTGTGGAGTAATTATTACACCAGGAGATATTACCAATTATGTGCCTGTTTCTGTAGCAAAAGATTCCGATTTGTATGTCACGCAATTCGATAACTCAGTCGTTGAAAGTGCAGGCTTGTTGAAGATGGATTTTCTTGGGTTAAAGACTTTAACCTTAATCAAGGACACTGTAAAAATTGTAAAAGCAAAGCACAATATAGATTTAGATCCTGATAGTTTTCCGCTTGATGATGAAAAAACATACGAATTATTCCAGCGTGGTGAAACCGTAGGTGTGTTTCAATATGAATCTCCAGGAATGCAAAAACACATGAAGAATCTTAAACCCACGGTTTTTGATGATTTAATTGCAATGAATGCACTCTATCGTCCTGGTCCAATGGAGTACATACCAAGTTTTATTGCGCGTAAACATGGTGATGAAGAAATAGATTACGATCTGCCAGAAATGGAAGAGTATCTACAGGAGACCTACGGTATAACGGTTTACCAAGAGCAAGTAATGTTGTTGTCTCAAAAATTGGCAGATTTCACCAAAGGTGAAGCCGATGTTTTGAGAAAAGCGATGGGTAAAAAGCAGATTGCTGTTTTGGACAAAATGAAACCAAAATTTATTGAGCAAGCTGGAGCCAAAGGCTTGGATAAAGATAAACTTGAAAAAATCTGGAAAGATTGGGAAGCCTTTGCCAGTTATGCCTTTAACAAATCTCATTCCACCTGTTATGCCTGGATTGCTTATCAAACCGCATATCTAAAAGCACATTATCCGGCGGAATATATGGCTGCTGTACTTTCTAACAATATGAATGACATTAAATCCGTTACCTTTTTTATGGAAGAATGTAAACGGATGCGATTGCCAGTTTTGGGGCCAAGTGTCAACGAGAGTTATTATAAGTTCTCGGTGAACAAAGATAATGCGGTTCGTTTTGGAATGGGAGCGATAAAAGGAGTGGGACACGGAGCTGTTAAAACCATTGTTGAAGGGAGAAAAGAAGAAGGGAATTACAAATCAATTTTCGATTTAGCAAAACGTATAGATTTGCGTGCAGCCAATAAAAAAGCCTTTGAAGGACTTGCCAATGCTGGAGGTTTCGATTGCTTTGAAGACACACATAGAGCACAGTATTTTGCGCACGATGGAGACGGTATTACCTTTTTAGAAAAAGCAGTTAAATATGGAGCCAAACACCAAGAAAATGAAAACTCTGCACAAGTCAGTTTATTTGGTGAGGCAAGTGATGTGCAAATTGCAGAACCATTAGTGCCACCTTGTGAAGATTGGGGAACGATGGAAAAACTTTCACGAGAAAAAGAAGTGGTTGGTATTTATATTTCTGGTCATCCGTTAGACGATTTTAAGATTGAAATGAAAACGTTTTGCAACGGAGTAATTTCTAATTTCAACAATTTGGAAGCCATACTCAATAGAGAAGTTACTTTTGGAGGAGTTGTAACCGATGTACAACATCGTGTGAGTAAACAGGGAAAAGGTTGGGCTTTGTTTACTGTTGAAGATTATACAGATAGCCACGAATTTAGAATCTTTGGAGAAGACTATTTAAAGTTCAGGCACTTTTTTGTGATCAATTCTTTTGTGTATGTGAGAGCTTTTATAAAAGAAGGTTGGGTAAATAGAGATACAGGCAAAAAAGGTGATCCAAGAATTCAGTTTAATAGTTTTCAGTTGTTGCATGATGTTATGGATACCTATGCAAAAAAACTATCTATTCAATTAAATATCAATGATTTGAAAAAAGATAAGATTTCCATTTTACAAGACACCATTAAACTTTACGAAGGCAACCAGACTTTAAACTTTGTGGTTTATGATATGGCAGATAAGTTAAAAGTAACCATGCCAAGCCGAAAACAAAAAGTAAAGATTTCGCAAGAGCTTTTAAATGTGCTTGAAGAACATGATGTTAGGTATAAGTTGAATTGATTAGTTTTTGAAGCTAAATTGAATAAATATAAGGAGGTGGTTTTTTAACTCTCAATTACATGTGTAAGCTCAGTTTATCAGCTTTGTTTAAGAAAAATGTATTGTAATAAACAAAATGTACGCATCTATTATAATAACCAATATCTGTATAATCAAAACAAATACTGCCATTGTAAGGTTTGGCAGAATTTTTGACTAATTTTGTATAGTAAACTGAAGTAGAATACAATTAAAAATAAATATTATGGCATTAGAGATAACAGATGCAACATTTGAAGAAACAGTATTAAAAAGTGATAAACCAGTAGTAGTTGATTTTTGGGCTGCTTGGTGTGGACCTTGCCGTATGGTTGGCCCAATCATTGACGAAATAAGTACAGAGTACGAAGGTAAAGCCGTTGTTGGTAAGGTTGATGTAGATGCAAACCAAGAATTTGCTGCGAAATATGGAGTAAGAAACATACCAACGGTATTGGTATTTCAGAATGGAGAAGTAGTAGGACGCCAAGTTGGTGTAGCACCTAAAAATGCTTACTCTGAAGCTATCGACGCACTTTTATAGTAGATATACTCTAAAAGAAATGATAAAAGGTTTGCCGTATTGGCAAACCTTTTTTAGTTTGGACAAACTATAATTATTCCTTCCTTTTGAGGAAGGTTAGGATGGAATGGATTTACAACAAGAATTAAATAAAGCAGGTGGTTTTAAAAACCTAGAATTACTCGCCAAACAAGTTGTAGAGGGTTTTATTGCTGGTATGCACAAGAGTCCTTTTCATGGGTTTTCGGCTGAGTTTGCGGAACATAAAATTTACAATCAAGGAGAAAGTACCAAACATATTGATTGGAAACTTTATGCCAAAACAGATCGCTTATATACTAAAAGGTATGACGAGGAAACTAATTTACGCTGTCATATAATTTTAGATAATAGTAGTTCTATGCACTATCCGGAAAATGCTGGAGCAACTATAGATAATTTGAATAAAATTGCTTTTTCAGCTTTGGCAAGTGCTTCACTAATGCATATTTTAAAAAAGCAGCGCGATGCGGTTGGTTTGAGTATTTACAGTGATGATTATGATTTTTATTCGCCCGAAAAAGGCAGTGAACGTCATCACCAGATGTTATTGAATAAATTGGGTGAAGCTGTTGTTGCTAAACCAGAATCTAAAACAACTGAAACGTACAGGTATTTACACCAAATTGCGGAAAAAATCCATAGACGATTGTTGATTTTTGTGTTTACGGATATGTTTCAAACTTCGGAAGATGATGAAAAACTGTTTGAGGCCTTAAGACATTTAAAGCATAATAAGCATGAGGTGGTATTATTCCATGTGTTTGATAAGGAAAAAGAGTTAACGTTTGATTTTGATAACCGACCCAAACGATTTATTGATATTGAAACTGGTGACTACATTAATCTATATCCAGATAATATAAAGGACAATTACGAAAAAGCTGTTAAGGATTACTTTAAAAACCTAAAAATTAAGTGTGGCCAATACCGAATAAAATATGTTGAAGCGGACATAAACGCTGGTTTCAATAGCATATTGACTACTTATATGATAGAGCGCCAAAAATTTATTTAGAATATTATCTATTTTTTTGATTTTTTGTTTGCGATATTAAAAATGCAGTGTATATTTGCCCTCGCAATTAAGCAACGGTCTGGTAGTTCAGTTGGTTAGAATGTCGCCCTGTCACGGCGAAGGTCGCGGGTTCGAGTCCCGTCCAGACCGCTAAAATTGCAAAGCTCTGAGAAATTAGGGCTTTTTTTTGCAACAAAAAGAAGTTGTGTTGTTCTGGTGAAAACCAGAACGTAGTAGTGAGATTCTCAACTGAGTTGGGAACTTACCGATGAAAGGCTTTCCTTTTTTCTTTATAGAAAATTGGGATGCTTTTTTGTTTTAGGGCTGTTCTTAAAATAGTCAATTAATCACTTTTTTAAATGTAAAAAGGTGTACTACTCGGTGTAACATTTATAACTGAGGTGTCCCATTGAAAGTGTGTTTATTTATACTTCATTTTATTAGGTATAACCCCTCTAACACCGCCCTCTGGATATTTTAAATCACCCTTATATCTAGGAATAACGTGGCAATGAAAGTGAAATATTGTCTGTCCGGCAGATTTACCACAATTCATTCCAATATTATAACCATCAGGTGAATGTTCAATTTCAATGAGTTTTTTGGCTTCATCTAAAACATCAGTTAATTCTATTTTAGCTTTTTTAGAAAGGTCAAAATAATCTTCTGCTAATTCATTTGATATAATTAATAAATGTCCGTGGGATACTGGGTAGGAGTCCTTAATAATGAAAAAATGATTACTAGTGTAAAGTTTTAGGCTATCTGGTATGTTTAAAAAATCATTCATTATTGCATATATTCAAATCCGTTATTATGGGCTATTGTTAACATAGGTTCAATATGTTCTTGGAACTTGGATTTATTAAAATCTAATTTGGGAAAAATTAAAAGGTAATCTTGTAAAAACTTATTTTTTGGGCTAGTTTTTTTTATTATATCAAAACCTTCTTTTTGCAGGTGATAGAAGTCGTCAAAATAATCATCAATCCTTGGTAGTTTAGAACTTTTTTTAGAATTGAATGAGCTTTCAGCAGGTATTAGATTCCACATTAAATCATGTGCCAGGAATTGGTGAGGTATAAAATGTTCTATAATATAGTTACCCTTAGTCAATTTTTCTTCAGTATAAATACAATCTATAAAGCCAATTTTATCTAGAACGATGTCCCAATATCTGTCTCTTATACACATCTGACGCTGCCGACGAATAGAGAGGTGTAGA
>OLHK01000042.1_pt1 | contig 54455 bp, 48 predicted proteins | sample 1609371 | NCBI WGS metagenome assembly OLHK01 (sample SAMN05416779, study PRJEB24817) | seawater metagenome | isolation source: Sea water | place: Canada:Atlantic | collected 2013-11
ACGAGATTTCTGCCTGTCTCGTGGGCTCGGAGATGTGTATAAGAGACAGATACATCACAGGCCCCGCTTGCCCATCTGATCGCGAACCCCGTCGATCCGATTTTCCTTCTCAGGATTGACCGGAAGGAGGCAGAGACAGCGGCGGGTCATGCTATGGAAACCATCGCGGACAGCGTGACCTTCGCGTCCGATCTGATCGAACGCGGCGTGGCCCGGATCGTCGTGACGGGGCGCGGGGCAGAAGGCTCGGTATTGGTGACGCGGGACACGCGATATTTCTGCCGAGCGGTCGAGGTGCCGGTGCGCAGCACGATCGGAGCGGGCGACGTCCTGGTCGGTGCAATGATCCTGGCATTCGCACGCGGCGAAAAGCCGGATCAGGCGCTTCGCCGTGGTGTCGCCGCCGCCTGTGCGACGGTGAGCACGCCAGCCACGGAACTGTGTTCCCGGGACGAGGCCGAGGCGTTGTTTCAACGCTGCGAGGTCACGGCGATCTGATCGCCCTGGGGCGCATGGTAGGCGTTTCGGACATCGTGATGCACGTGCGGTTTCGCTCAGGGACGGGTCAATCCGGCAATATCGACCTCGACCTTTTCGGACAGGCTTTGAAGGCTGTCGTAAAGCAGTTGAAGCGCATAGTGCGGGTTATGGGTGAAGATCGCAGGCTCCTTGACAACCAGTTGATAGTTATAGGCGGCTTTCAATAGGCGGGGCGTCCAGTCTTGATACCGGTTGGGAAAGACGGCTTCGGCTTCTGACGCGGTTCCGTCACCATCCGTATCGACAAAGAAATACGGATAGGTTGCCGAGTTATAGGCGATAGAAACGCCTGTGACCTCCATGGCGTATTTCTGAATGGCCTCCTCCAGGCGTCTGTGGAAGTCGGCGATGGGATTTGCGATGCCCTCGGCCGTGTCGCCGTCGCCATCGAAATCGGTGGCTGAGATCCTGATCTCGTCGAAACTCGCTATGCCCTGATGGCAAGTGGTGCAGGTCTCGATCTCGACTTCCAGGGAATGCGGGCTGTGGCAGCTCGTGCAGGTGTTCAGGTTGGGCACATGATCGAAGCGGCCCTTGTAGACATTCCCCGGATACTCGAACCCGCCATGAGCGATGCCACCCATTAGCGTGGCCGCCGAGGGGGCGTAGTGGACGTTCACGAAGCCCAGATCCGCTGAGACGGTGTCATCCTCCAGACCATCGGTCGCGGCCACGACGGTGTTGGTCGAGCTGCGACCCTGATGGCATACCGCGCACACGGCGGAGGACCCGAATGTGTCGATCGTGACGCCGGACGGAAATGGAACAGATTCAAGCTCCGCCGCGCCGGTACTGTGGCAAGCGGTGCAATTCACCGGGGTTCCCAGACTGACTGGATGATCTATGAAGCCCGGTGTGCTGATGGGTCCGCTGAGGTAATCGGTGATCCCCTCCCCGGAATGGCAGACGGCACAGGTGCCCGGTATCTCGCCTTCCTCGTCCCAATGCGTAAACGCTTCCGACATCCGGTCGGCGTGGGGCGATGCAAGCCATGCTTCTGTTATCGCTGCTATATCCGGCGCGTCGCTTTGGGCCATTGCGGCCACGCCGACGAAAGCCGCACTTACGAAAGCCGCACCACTGGCTGTCATCATGGTTCCGAGGGTATTTCGATTCATGGAACGTCCCTTTCTGCCGCATGAACGACGATAAACGGGCGGAGCGGTTTTGGATTGAGAAATATCAATCTCGGCCCCCTGTTTCACATCTAGCTTCGGTGCGAATTGCAGGGCGACGCAGTGCGTTCGCCAGATGCCGCCAGGATGGGCAGATTGAGACATTTTCACATCAGACAAGGCGACCCCGCGCCGCAAACGCCCGCACCGGCGCAGCGGGTTGAGAATATCGGATTGCCGCGCGAAGTGGCCTTGCTCGGGCGGGATATCCCCGGAGTTCGCCCGCGCTTTGTCGTCACCGAAGGGGAGAGCGTCACCTGCGGCCAGACATTATTCACAGATCGCAAACATCACCAGATCGCCTTTGTCTCTCCGGTATCGGGGATCGTGTCGAAGCTGACCTACGGTTCACGCCGAACGTTGGATCTGTGCGTTGTCACTGTCGCACCCGAAAATGAAAAGCCTTCACCCCATAAGATGCCGGATGCCGCGCCGCGCGAGATTTTGCAGGCGCGGGGAATGTGGCCCGCATTCGTGACGCGCCCCTTTGGCCGCATGCCGGCGCCCGATGCCGTGCCGGATGCGATTGTCGTGAATGCTGTTCACACATCGCCGCAAGCCCCTGATCCGGCGGGTGTTCTGGAGGGGCAGCGCGATGCCTTCCACCTTGGGCTCAGCGTCCTGACCAAGCTGACGCCCGCAGATGTTTTCCTGTGCCAGTCCCCCGGCAAGCCGCTCGGCCCGGAGGGGGGGCGCATCATTCATGCCAGCTTTTCCGGCACGATGGCGGCCGGTCTGCCGGGAACACAGATCGACAGGCTTTGCCCCGTGGATTTCGGGGGGGCGGTGTGGAGCGTCGGATATCAGGATGTGATTGCGATCGGACATCTGTTCGGGACCGGCACCTATATGGCGCGACGCGTCGTCTCGATCACGGGTCCGCAAGCAGCGACGCCGAAGCTGGTGCGCAGCGTCCTTGGTACCCGGCTTGCAGAACTCAGCGAAGGCGGGGCTGTCCGTATCCTTTCAGGCAATCAGATCACGGGCCGGAATGCGCAGTTTCTGGGACGTTTCGACGATCAGGTGACCTTGCTGGAACCGCGACCGCAGGCCGCTGACCCGTCGCGGCAGGCACGAAGGGCTACAATACTCAGGCCGCTGATCCCTTCCGCCTCGATGGAGAAAGCCGTGGCAACCGACACCTACGCCATCCCTCTGGCGCGTGCCCTCAGCGTGGGGGACAGTGACGCGGCACAACGTCTGGGATGTCTGGGTCTGATCGAGGAGGACGTCGCCGCCCTGACGCGCAGATGCACCAGCGGAACCGATTATGCCGCGATGCTGCGCCGGGTTCTGGATGAGCTGGAGTTGGACGCCGCGTGATTACCTTTCCCACCCCTCGAACTGTCGCACCACGAACCGTTGCCGGTGTGACGCTGTCACAGACGTTGGCGCTGATGCTGCCTGCTGTCGCGGTCGCATGGAGCGCGCCTTTGCAATTCGTCGCGCTATTCCTTGTCGCGGTTGTCGCAGCCTTGGCGTGGGAGGTGCTGTTTTGCCTTGTTCGCAAGCGAGGCCTCAGCTTTCACGGGATCACCACGGCGCTGATCGTCACGATCCTTTGCCCGCCTGACCTTGCGTACTGGCAACTGATCCTTGCCATCTCGCTTGGCGTCGTGCTGGCAGAGCAGGTGTTCGGGGGGCGAGGGTTCGGTTTTCTCAGCCCGGCGACGGTGGTCCTGTCGTTGCTGATGATCTCGTTTCCGCAAGTCGAACTTCCGATACCGGGCGCAATGCTGGGTCTTGCGACGGTCCCGGGCGCTGTTCTGCTGCTTTTGATGGGGCTGGTCTGCTGGCGCGTCATGCTTGGGGCGGGTGTCGCCGCAGGTGTCTTGCTGTCAATCGGCGGGCCGTTGACCGATCCGGGGGCTGTTGCCGCGACGCTGGCATTCGGGCTGGTCTTTCTGGTTTGCGATCCGACTGCGTCCAGCACGACACGGGCGGGCCGCTGGCTGTACGGTGTGTTGGCGGGCGGTCTGTTCGTCAATTTCTCGCAAGGTGCCATCCTGCCGTTCGAGGCGATGGTTTTCGCGGCTCTTCTTGCCAGCATATTCGCGCCCTTGCTCGATCGTCTGGTCATTCTCGCACATGCCTATCGCAGACACGGCGGGAACAAACGGGGCGGGAAGAGACGGGCCGGGAACAAAGGGGGTGGGCGACATGCGTAACCCCGTATCCCTATGGCGCGGCTTTCTGGCCCGGCCAAATGACGACCGGGTCAAGATCTTTGGCGTCGCGTTTCTGACGGCCGTGTTCAGCGCGGTTGTGGTCACCGTGGCCTCGGTCACACTGGAGCCCCTGCAAGACGCACATCTGGAGGCCGAGCGCGCGGCCCGGATGGAGCAGATGCTCGATACGTTGCCCGGAATGCGCGATATCATGGCCGAGGCAGGTGTAGATGCGCTGACGACCCGGCTCGTCGATCTGGAAACGGGGGCCTTTGTTGAGGAGCCGGATGCCGAAACCTATGATCTGCGCGAGGCCGAAAACGATCCGGAGCGCAGTGTGGAAATCCAGCCCGAGGCCGATCTGGCCCGGTTGGGCCGCAGAGCACGGATCGCACCGGTATATCTTCTGGAACGTGACGGCGATATTTTGCTGGTCGTGCTTCCGGTCAGCGGCAAGGGCTATCAGTCCACATTGCGTGCCACCCTGGCGCTGCACGCCGACCTGACGACAATCGCGGCCCTGACCATCACCGAGCAGGCGGAGACGCCCGGACTTGGCGCACGGGCTGAAACACCGCAGTGGCAAGACCTGTGGGCGGGTAAGGAGGTCACGGACGAAACCGGGCAGATCGTCATCGACGTCGTTCGTGGGCAGGCGAAAGGCCCGCATGAGGTCGATGCCATCAGCGGGGCCACCATCACCAGCAACGGCGTGGCGAATATGCTGCGCTATTGGCTGGGCGATGACGGTTTCGGCCCCTTCCTTGATCGCCTTCGCGAAGAGGGGATGTGACATGAACGCTACGCTTCGCTACCTGACGGAACCTCTGATCGCCAACAACCCGGTGACGTTGCAGATCCTGGGTATTTGTTCGGCGCTGGCCGTAACCACGACGCTTCAGACGGCCCTTGTCATGTCAGGCGCGCTGACCGCCGTTCTGGTGCTGTCCTCCGCCACCATAAGCCTGATGCGCAATCATATCCCGAATGCCATTCGGCTTATCGTTCAGATCGTGGTGATCGCAACGCTTGTGGTCGTTGCTGACGAACTGCTTCAGGCCTTTGCGTTCGAGGTCAGTCGCCAATTGTCGATCTTCGTTGGCCTGATTGTGACGAATTGTCTGGTGCTGGGCCGCGCTGAGGCTTTCGCCACGCGCAACCCGATTTGGCCATCTGTGCTGGATGCCCTGGGCAACGGATTGGGCTACAGCCTTGTGCTGATCATCGTCGGCACAATCCGGGAGGTTCTGGGAACGGGTTCGCTTCTGGGCTACACGCTTCTCCTCCCCCGGGCGGAGGGCGGCTGGTTCGAGCCTTTGAGCCTCATGCAGCTTGCCCCAAGCGGCTTTTTCATCATCGCGCTGCTGATCTGGGCCATTCGGTCCGTGCGCGTGGAACAGATTGAAAAACCACAACATCAACTCTCCCGATCCGAGGTGGAGCAATGACCGATCTTTTGCTGGCCTCGCTGTTTCATCAAAACCTCGCGCTGACATCGTTTCTGGGCATCTGCACGTTTCTGGCAGTATCGCAGCGGTTCGAGACGGCGTTTGGACTGGGCATGGCGGTTATCGTCGTTCAGACCGTGACCGTCCCGATCAACAACCTGATTTTCAACGGCCTTTTGCAGGATGGTGCCTGGGGCTGGCTGGGTCTGGCGGATGTCGATTTGAGCTTTCTCAAGCTGATCGCCTTTATCGGCACCATCGCCGCCGTGGTGCAGGTGCTGGAGATGTTTCTGGATCGCTATGTGCCGCCGCTTTACCGCGCGCTGGGCATTTTCCTGCCGCTGATTACGGTCAACTGCGCGATTCTGGGCGGCAGCCTGTTCATGGTCGAGCGGCAATACGACTTCGCGGAATCCGTCGTTTTCGGCTTTGGCAGTGGTGCGGGCTGGGCGCTGGCGATCATCGCCTTTGCCGCCATCCGCGAACGGTTGGAATACAGTGACATGCCGCGGGGATTGCAGGGGCTGGGCAGCGCGTTTCTGGTAACCGGGCTGATGTCGCTCGGCTTCGCCGCGTTTGCGAGGGTCGGGCTATGACGGAAATCATCGTCGGCAGTCTGCTTCTGATCACGCTGATCCTGCTTCAGACCATCTTTGTCGTTGCGGCGCGGGCCGCTCTGGTGCCGGATCGCTCGATCTCATTGAGGGTCAACGGCGATACGACAATCCCGGCCCGGACGGGGCAAAAGCTGCTGACCGCATTGACCGACAACGGCATCCTGATCCCATCGGCCTGCGCCGGGGCGGGGACCTGCGGTCTGTGCCGTGTGCAGATACCGGACGGCCCCGACCTGTTGCCGGTCGAGGCCGCGCGATTTTCCCGAAGCGAGGCACGCGCCGGGATGCATCTGGCCTGTCAGGTCGTGTTGCGCGACGACATGGCCTTGCAGATCGACGAGGCATTGCTGTCGGCGGAGACGTTCGAGCTGAACGTCGTGTCAACGCGGCAGCTTACCCCCCTGATCAGCGAGGTCGTGCTGCAGATGCCCACGGGACGTGTGCCGGACATTCATGCCGGGTCTTTCTTGCAGATCACCGCGCCGCCCTATTCGCTGGATTATCAACAGATCGACGTGCCGCCGGTTTTCGAGGATCAATGGACCGCGCTGCGCCATCTGTCGATTTCAACCGGAAGCGAAGTCACCCGGGCCTATTCGGTCGCCAATCGTCCCGAGGATACCGAAGCCGGCCTGCTGGTCCTCAACATCCGGCTGGCCCTGCCGCCGCCATCGGTGCCGGGTGCGCCGCCGGGAGTGGTGTCGTCATATCTGTTTTCACGCCGATCAGGCGACCGGATAAGCGCCTCCGGCCCCTACGGGTCGTTCCAAGTGCAGAATACCGAACGCGAGATGGTGTTCATAGGCGGCGGCGTCGGAATGGCCCCGTTGCGCGCAATGATATTCGAGCAGCTTTCGCGGCAGGATCAGTCGCGCAAGATCACGTTCTGGTACGGCGCACGTTCGGCGGACGATCTTTACTATGTAGACGAGCTGAACGCGCTGGCGGCCCGACACCCCAATTTCGAATGGACCGTGGCGATTTCGGATCCTCAGCACACGGATGGTTGGAGCGGACGCACGGGATTCGTTCATTCGGTCGTCTACGAGGACCACTTGCGAGATCATCCCGCACCGGAAAACTGTGAATACTACCTTTGCGGCCCACCCCTGATGACGCAGGCGGTTCTGGCGATGCTGGATGATCTCGGCGTTGAGCCTGACCACATCTTCAACGATGATTTCGGAGTGTGAACATGATGCTGACACGACGACATATGATGCTGTCTTCGATCGGATTTGCGGTTGCCACGCCCTCCGGTGCCTTCGCGGCAGGCAAAGACGTGGGTGCCCAATCAATAGGAGGCCAGTCAATCGGTGGCCAGTCAATAGGAGGCTTGGCCTTCGGTTCCAGCTGGCGGATTACGGCGGCTTCGGGCGATCTGCCGGGCGTTCACCGCGTGGTTCAGGGTGTAATTGCCGATATCGACATGCAGATGTCCCCCTATATAGCCCAATCGGATATCTCGAAATTCAATACCGCTCGCACGACGGAATGGCAGCAGATGCCCCATGCGCTTTGCACAGTTGCCGGGGAGGCGCTGGAGGTAGCCGGGATGACAGGGGGGCATTTCGACCCGACCGTCGGCCCGCTCGTGTCCCGGCTGGGCTTCGGCCCGATTACCGGTGGCGCAGGCAGCTATACCGGGATTGAGGTCGCGGCGGACCGGCTTCGGAAATCATCGGTCGATCTGACCCTCGATCTGTGTGGAATTGCCAAGGGGTTTGCGCTGGACCGCATCGTCGACGCGATGAGGGCGCGCGGCATGCGCAACGCCTTGGTGGACGTCGGCGGGGAGGTCAGGGCCCTGGGCCAAAACCCCGAAGGCAGACCCTGGACCGTTGCCGTAGCCGATCCAACCTCCACTGCATTGCGCGCCTGGACAATTGTCGCGCCGGGACTGCTGGCGCTTGCCACCTCCGGTCACGCGGCCAACGGCGTGACGGGCCGGGTCAGTGCCAGCCATATCATCGACCCGCAAACGGGTGCGCCGGCATCGCCCATGCTGCGTTCGGTTTCCGTTTTGGCGCCGACGGCCATGCGGGCGGATGTGCTTGCCACCGCCCTTTGCGCCGCGGGCCCGGTGGACGGTGTCGAAATGGCGCGACGGCTGGATATTCCTGCCCTCTTTATCATCGGGTCAACGGCACAGCCGGTCGAGGTCATGACGGCTGGTTTTCGCGACCATGTGGTGAGTTAGGAGAGCTGCGATGTACACCTTTATCCTTGCCCTTGCTGTCCTGCTATTGGCCGTCGCGGGCCTTGCCATCGGTGTCCTTTTCGGGCGCGCGCCGATCAAGGGCAGTTGCGGGGGGTTGGCCTGCCATCCGGGAATCGACTGCAAGTCCTGTCGCCTCAGGAATGAGGGCAAGACATGAAGAACGTTGCCCTTGTCGCGGATTACATGACGCGCGATCTGATCACCTTGTCCCCCGACACCGAGATTAATAAAGCCATGCACACGCTATTGCGGCACCGCATCTCGGGCGCGCCCGTGATCGATGCCGAGGGTTCGCTTGTGGGTGTTCTGTCGAAAAAGGACTGTCTGCGTGCCGCCATCGAGGCGAGCTATTATCGTGACTGGGGTGCGACGGTCGCACGGCACATGACGAGGAACGTCGCCACGATGGAGGCCGGAGAGGACATTCTGACGGCGGCCGAGAAATTCGTGAATGGCTCGCTACGACGGTTTCCCGTGCTTGAGGATGGACGTCTGGTCGGCCAGATCAGCCGCGCCGATGTCTTGCGGGCGATGGCGGACAGTTGGGAATGACCCGCGCGAGCGCTTTCCTTCGCAACGTTCGTAACATGACAGGACATCCCGCAATTCTTGGCTGCTTTTCACGCGAATAGCGACGCCCCTGAACAGGCACCGCCCGGCCCTGACAGGACGGGCGGTCATGTGTGCCGTCGATCGGGGACGGGTCAGTGCGCGAGAAAGACCGCTTGTTCCGTTTGCTCGATCATCGTTCGCGTCGTGCCCCCGAAAACAGCCTGCCGGGCGCGGGAATGGCTGTAGGCGCCCATGACGACCAGATCGGCGCCGATCTCCTTGGACCGGTCCAGAATGGAGCGTCCGATATCGCGGCCGCCGCTGGGATATTGCTGGATCGTGACCTTGCAGCCATGGCCGCTCAGCCATTTGGCCAGATCCACTCCGGGATCCTCGCCCGCGCGATATGTCCTCATGACCGGGTCCACCATGCCGATTGTGACCTCCTCGGCCTGTCGCAGGATGGGCAGCGCCTGATGCACCGCGCGCGCGGCGTGCAATTCGGGATTCCACGCGACAAAGACCCGCTTCGATTGCGCCAGCACTTGTGCGTCAGGCGCGTTCAATATCATCCCGACAGGGGATCGAAACAGAATGCCATGAGTGATTTGCGCAAACAGGAAATCGGTCTCGCGCAGATCTTCGCTGACCAGCGCAATATCGCAGAGCATGGCGCGCGGGGCAATAATGTCGGAAACCTGCGAGGCATCAGCGGAGATAACCGAGATTCCGCCATCAATATCATGCTGCTGTAGCAGCGTTTCGATCTCCTCCTGCTTGGCTTTCAGCGCGGTTTTGGTTTCGGACAGGGCATCCTGCCATTCCGGCGGGGTGACGGTGGTGCCGTATGGCGGAGCACCGATTTCGTAATAGGGGAAATGCGGCACCACACCGACAAGGAGAATATCCACCTTTGCCGGAATGGCACGAATTGTTTCGAGCTTTCGCGCAAGGTCATCCAGGGGGGCGTCCTTGCCCACGGCGATGAGGATCGTGCTGTTTTTCATGGAGAATTCCCTCTGACGTTCCCCGCCATTCTAGATCACGGATCGGAGCGTCGTTTGACATTTGTCAATTGTCGGCCCGCTATTGGCGTGCTCTGCGCTTAAACCGGCTCTGACTTGGTGGATTTCGTTACGCGCTGTGCAGTCTCAACGCTTTCCTCCAGGGCTTCGACTTCATTCACGGTGGCGGATGCGGCGCAGGCCGTCAGCATCGTCATGTAGTCTTTCGCGTCCTCGGCCAAGCGTTCCATCGAATGGGATTGCCACCCTGTCAGAATGCCCATCGCCGCCGTCGGATTTCCCATCGCGTCGTCAACCAGTTGTTTGCTGACATCAAGCGCGGTTTGCGTGCCTTCGTGACGCCGCTTGAACCAGGCGGAGGAGAAAGCCTCGAATTCCTTCAGAAAAGTATCCTGCGCCTGCCAGAAGTGGGTGCTCTGAAGACCGAACGCCGGCAGAGCCGCAAATGCGGATGGGGTCGACTTCGCCATGTCCTGCATGTTCGCGAATGTCTTGCTGAGATTTGTCATTCCGGTCTCCTGCTTTCTGGTGTGGCTGGCTTTCTGGTGTGACTGGATTTGTGTGACTGGGCGGCGATGGCGCTGGTTCTGGTGGCGCGGGTTCTGGTTTTGCAGAGGTCCCGGTCTCGCTGCCTTCCATAAAGCAGATTCGCAGACTCGCGGATTGACAAATATCAATTCCCGACGGGTGACGTCGGGTGGCAGAGTCAGCGTTTTGTTTTCAAGGTTCCATCAGGGTCCGGCAGGCGGCGGCGATCACAGCCTCTTCGTCGGTGGGCAGCACCAGAACATCAATGGCGGAATCCGCCGAACTGATCCGAATTTCATTGGCGTCGTTCGCGGCTTCATCCACCCCGATCCCCAACCATTGCAGCCGGTCACAGATCGCACGCCGGACATGTGAGGAGTTTTCGCCAATTCCCGCAGTGAACACGAGGGCATCCAGACCCCCAATCGCGGGCACAAGGCCCGCCAGCGTGCTGGCCGCGCGATAGACGTAGAGGTCGATGGCATCGCGGGCGGATTGCGCGTCGCTGTCCTCCAGCACCCTCATGTCGTTGCTGATCCCGGATACGCCGAGCAGACCGGATTGTTGGTAGAGAAGCGCCTCGATCTGCGTCGCGTCCATGCCCTTGGACTGCAACAGGTACAGCACGACGCCGGGGTCCAGCGCACCGCAACGGCGCCCCATCATAAGGCCGTCCAGCGCGGTGAAGCCCATGCTTGTCGCGACGCTTCTGCGATTTTGCATCGCGCACATGCTTGCCCCATTGCCCAGATGGGCGACGATGACCCGGCCTTCGGCCTTCGCGCCGATATGGTCGGGCAGCACACCGGCGATGTAATCATAGGACAGGCCGTGGAAGCCGTATCTGATGACGCCTTCGTCACTCAGCGCGCGGGGCAGGGCGAACAGGGTCGCCAGCGGGTCCTGCGTGCGGTGAAACCCGGTGTCGAAACAGGCAATCTGGGGAAGGTCCGGCAGCCATTTCGCTACGGCCCGGATTGCCGCAAGGTTGTGGGGCTGGTGCAGGGGTGCCAGCGGCACAAGCTCATCCAGCTGCCTGAGGACATTATCGTCCAGGCGGACAGGCTGGCTGAAATGCCGCCCGCCATGCACGACCCGATGCCCGACCATCGTGAGAGATCGGTCGCCAAGGTGCCGCTCAACCCAGTCCAGCAGCAGTGCAATCAGCTCCTCGTGGCTGGATGCCGGGTTGAGTTTCGCAAGTTGTGTCGAGGTCAGGGCGATGCCTGCGGCATCTTTCGCAGAAAAGACGGGCGCGCCGCCGATGCCCGAGATCTTGCCGGAAATGCGGGGGCGCGCGTCTGGCTGTTCCGCTTCGAAAATCGCGAATTTCAGGCTCGATGACCCGGCGTTCAATGTCAGGATATCGCCGGTCATAGCGAGATGTCCGCCGCGCGACGGTGAACGAAAAGCTGCGCCATCGCGGCGGAGGCCAGCCGCGACATCACCCCGTCAGACCGGCTGGTCAGCACAATCGGAATCCGTGCGCCCAGAACCAGGCCCGCCGCATCCGCCCCGGCCAGATAGATCAGTTGCTTCGCGATCATGTTGCCAGCCTCAAGGTCCGGCACGATCAGGATGTCGGCATCGCCCGCCACGTCAGAAACGATGCCCTTGGTCTGCGCCGCTGATCTGGAGATGGCATTGTCGAAGGCAAGCGGGCCGTCCAGCACCCCGCCTGTGATTTGCCCCCGAGCGGCCATCTTGCACAATGCGGCGGCGTCGACGGTTGACGGAATGCTCGGCGTGACGGTCTCCACCGCTGACAGAACCGCAACCTTCGGACAGGCAACCCCCAGCGCCTGACCCAGTTCGATGGCGTTCTGGACGATGTCGCGTTTTGCCGCCAGGTCGGGAAAGATATTGATCGCGGCATCGCTGATCATCAGCGGCTTGGGGTAATTCGGCACATCCAGCGTAAAGACATGGGTGATGCGCCGTTCGGTGCGCAGGCCGGTATTCCGGTCAACCACAGGCGCGAGCAGCTCATCCGTGTGTATCTTGCCCTTCATCAGCATGCCCACCTCGCCAGCGCGTGCGAGGGCGACCGCCTTTTCGGCGGCGGCGTGGCTGTGGGGAACATCGACGATCCTGATGTCGGTCAGGGGGCGTCCGATCTCCTGCGCAATCGCCTCGATTTTGGAGCGGGGGCCGATGAGAATCGGGATGATTATGCCTTGCGACGCGGCCTCAAGCGCGCCTTGCAGCGACAGCGGATCGCAGGGATGGACCACGGCCGTGGGCACGGCGGGAAGCGAGGCCGTCGCATGGATCAGATCCTGGAACCGGGCGGCGCGCTCGTGCAGGTGAACCTCCGGCAGAACAACCCGTGGGCGGCGGACTTTCTGCGTCGGGGCGATGACCACGGCCTCCCCTTCGATCACGGTTTCGCCGCTTTGGTTCAGGCACAGACAGTCGAGCGTGACGTGGTGATGCTCGCTCGCCTTGTCCTTGACGGTGACCCGGACCGTGACCGTATCGCCCAGACCCACCGGGCGCAGGAAGCTGAGGTTCTGATTGAGATAGACCGTTCCGGGTCCGGGCAGTTCCGTGCCCAGCACCGCCGAAACCAGTGCGCCGCCCCACATGCCATGTGCGATAACCTTGTGAAAAATGTCGGATTTGGCGAAGGCCTCATCGACATGGGAGGGGTTCACATCGCCGGACATGACGGCGAACAGCTCGATATCCTGTGTGGTCAGCTTGCGCGTCAGTTCCGCGCTGTCACCGATCCGAAGCTCATCGAAGGTCTTGTTTTCTATGAATTGCATGTGGAGTACTCAATTTTTTGCAGAAGGCTTCAGGATGCGGGGCCGCCGGATCGGACATGACTTATAGGACATGACTTATCGGACAATGACTTGTTGTCGATCACATAGGTCATTCTGCCTGTTGAGGAATGGAATTTCGAGGATTTCACCTGTCCTGATCGCCATATTCATCGCGTCGATCACCAACTGTGCCTTCTGTTCATTCCCCATAGCAGACGAAGCTCGGCAGATTCTGGACCGATAGCGTTAGTCACGTTTTAGTCACGTTGCCCAACAAGAGAAATTTCCGACCAACTATAAGGTAAAATTTCTCAGCTAAATCATGAAGCTATGGTGCCCCCACACGGACTCGAACCGCGGACCTACTGATTACAAATCAGTTGCTCTACCAGCTGAGCTATAGGGGCTTTCAATGGGGGTATTTGCGCCCATTGGAACACCGGCTCATCAATGCCGGTGCGCGAGACGTCGTTTAAATGCGCTGGGACGCATTGTCCATAGCTCTCACGCAGGAATTGGCCGTGTTCGGCGCGCATGCGGATGCATCCCTGGTAACCTTGGACCAGCCACAACCCATGCAGGGTAGCCGTCACCAAATCCGCCCGGACCTCAGTTGGATCGGCGCTTAGCCGCCTTATCTGTTGCCGCGCCAGTTTGAGGGTCAGCGGGGTCTTGCCGCAGGGCGTCTTCGGACCATTCGATGCCCCGTTTTCGGGCGCTGGCCAGAACAGCCTCGCGAAGGGCCTTGCTGCGATTGAGCATACGTCTGAAGCGATCTTCGTCCAGGACCAGAACGGTGGTGGGGGCGATGGCGTGGGCCTCGGTGCGTACGGATCTTTTCATCAGGATGGCCATCTGCCCGAACATCTCACCCCGGCCCAGACGCCATGTCTGGCCGGCGGTTTCCAGTTCCACCGCACCCGACGCAATGAAGAACACGCTCTTCGCGGCGCTGTCCTTGCGGATGATGACCTCACCCGCGTTGATGTAGCGCGCTTCGAGTGCGCGGCCCAAAAGTTTCAGCGCCCCCTCGTCGAATTCGGCGAACAGGGGGAATTGGCGGACGAGAGCGGTCCTTTGCAATGCAATGTCGAGGCGCGGGCGATTTTCGGCGGCAGCGCGGCGGGCGATGAGATCCTGCATCAGCGCGGTGTAGACTTCTGCACCGATCAGGCCGTCCTCTCGCATCATGACGTATTCGCGTTCCTCCAGCCGCAGGGCCGTGCGGCGGATGAACCGTCGTTCCAGCTCCTCGGCATAGCCGGGATATTGCAGGCGCAAACCCTCCAGCGCGGTTTCGACCATTTCGATGCGTCTCGACAGCAGTTCGTGCAGCAATTCCGCCACACGGCGGCCGTGGATTCGGCGGATACGGCCGTCGATGAACCCGTCCAGATCGCGAAGGATCAGGCGTTGCGACAGAAAAAGCTCGAACCGGTCGGCGGTCATCTGTGCAAGCGGGGCGGAGATCGAAAATCTGCTGTTCAGGGCGACGGCGGTGCGGAACGTCTTGCCATATGCCACGCTTCGCCGGGCGGCGCGCTGATATCCGTTTCGCCCCTGGGTCCGCGCCCCTTCGATAAGCCGGTCGGCGTCGGAAATGACCTTTTCGGCCATCCGGGCCGAGATCGTCCGCTCCCGAACCCGTACCAGAATGGTGTCACGTTCGTGACCTGCGAGCACGATCAAACCCAGCGCGATCCGGTCCCGGTCCAGAATATCGGCACCTTCCTCGGCCATCTTGACGGCATCGTCCAGCCGCTCCCCGAAACGCTTGGCTTCGGAACGGACGATGTCATGGCTCAGATCGTAGTTTTCGGTCGTGCGGGCCACGTCCTCGCGCACGGTCTGAAGGGCGACCGCGACGACCTGCCGGGACAGGGCCTCATCCAGCGGGGCGAGCCGGTCAAGCCCCAGCCGCCCGATGATCCAGCGCAGCGTCGTGCCCTGCACGATCAGCGTGAACAACGTGAATCCCGTGGCCAGAATGCCGACAACCCGCTGGATGCCGTCCGGTACGCGAAAACTCTCGGTCACGGCCAGTGCGAGCGCCAGCGTCACAGCACCCCGCAATCCCCCCCAGAGGATCGCCACCCTGTAGGGGCGATCCACCGCCGGCGACATCCGCAGTTTCGTCAGCAGCGGCAACAGCCCGAACAGGATCAACGCCCGCGCCATGATCGCGGCCAGGATCACGACCGCGACCAGCGCGAAATCCTCGACCCTGGCTTCCTCCAGCAGGCGGGGGATCAGCAATGCGGCAAGGATAAAGATCAACGCCCCGGCCCAATGTGCCAGCACGTCCCACAACTCGCGCAGGTTGGTCCAGGCCTGCGGGGGCAACCGGCCCGGCGCCGTCAGGTTCAGGGTCAACCCCGCCACGACGACGGCGATCACGCCGGATGCGCCGATGCTTTGTTCGGCCACGATATAGGCAAGATAGGGAAGCGCGACGGAGATGGTGATCTGCGCCAGTTCGTGATTGCTGAACATCGCCATGATCCACACCGCGATGCGCGCGGCCAGCCAGCCTGTCAGAGCACCGCCCGCGATCAGGACCGGGAATTGCGTCAACGCATCGGTCAAGCTGGGGTCGGGCATTCCCAGCATGACGAATCCCATGAACAGGCCGAACAGGGCGATGGCGGCGGCATCGTTGAGAAGACTCTCCCCCTCGATGATGCGGGCAAGGCGGCGCGGGGCCGACATCGATCGGAAGATTGAGACCACCGCCGACGGATCCGTGGTGGATACGATCGCCCCGACCAGCAGACATGCCGCCAGTGGCAGCGAACTGACCCATGACAGGGCGTACCCGACGCTGAGCGTGGCCACGACGACAGCCACCACGGCCATCACCATGATCGGCACCCAGTCATCAACCATACGCCGCAGGTTCATTCCCAGCGTGGCCTGAAACAGCAATGTGGGCAGAAAGACGTACAGAAAGACGTTGGATCGGATCGGCAGACCCAGAATCGCCTCTGCCATGGGATTCAGGGCATCCGTCAGTTCCGTGCGCAGCAGAAAGGTCGCTCCCATACCGATCAGCACGCCGATCACGGCCAGGATCACACTGTATGGAAGGCGCACCCGCGCGGCGAGCGGTTCCGCTGCGCCGATGACAACGAAAAAACATGCGATTATTGTGGTGATAAGTACGATGTCCATATGCTTGAGATAGCAGAACCCGGCCCCGGCGTACCCCCGATTTGTGCGTTGCGGCAACGTTCAGGCAGATTTTTTGCAGGTGTCGGGGGGGTGTCGTCGTTTCAAAAGGGGTTTGCGACGATCCGTTCCGGTCGCAGGGACGATGAAATGGTGCAAGGTGGCCCTATCACGGGAATCTCCGCTCGCTGGAGTTGACTTATCCCCAGCGGTCCCGGATGAGGCATCAACCCACCCATGGTGGAGAGTTTGAGAGGAATTCCAATGTCGAACCTGACAGCGAATGGCCGCAATACGATCGAGGAGATCGCGCGACGCTATGGTCTTTCCTCGGGCGCGGTGGAGCATATGGCGCGCGCCGTCTCGAACGGGGGCGGTACGATGGCGCAGTTCAACGTACCCGAGCTTGGCGGGTCGGGTCAGTGGATGGCCGGCGGCATGACGATGGTCGGCGACATGTTCAACTCCGGCTTGCAGAACACGGTTTCCAACCTGTGCGGCGAGTTGTCGAACGCCATGGCCTCGACCCTGTTCTTCGAGCAACCCAAAACGACGATGGGGGGTGGCAGCTGGCCCGAATGGCTGGGCCAGCCTGCGGCATCCGGTGGGCAGAATCAGGCGCGATACGCCTATTTTCCACAGGCCCGCCGTATGGCCTTCGATCATGGCAATGGCGGGGCGCTGGTGCTGCTGGACACGGGCGATCATCAGATCAGCGGGTTCAGCCAGCAGCAATCAGGGCTGAGCGATCCGTTCGGCGGCGTTTCCGTTTCCAGCCAGTTCGGGCAGTTCGCGCTGTCGTCCTTTCCGGTTGTGGATCAGAATTCGCAGGGGGAACCGAACATGTCGGCGCCCCCCGCACCGACGGGGAACCCTGATTTCGGCCCGGAGCCGACGAACATGCCGTTTGATACGCAGGGCCAAGACACTGCCTCAAATCAGGCCCCTACACAGCCTCCGGTTAACACGGACGATATCCTTGGCACGATCGCGCGATTGGCGCAGTTGCGCGATGCAGGTGCCCTGTCGGAGGAAGAGTTCTCGACCAAGAAATCGGAGCTGCTGGCCAGACTGTAACTGCGCCCGGACGTCCCGCCAGACACTCCCGGAAGGCGGCATTCCTTACACGCCGCCCTCCGATTTTCGTCCTGTACTGCTATCACCCGGCAGTCACCAGATGAACCGGTCCCATGTTCCGAAACTGCTGTGAACCGGCCCGCGCGGAATGCTCAGCACGATCAGGGCCAGACCGACCACCACTGAAAATCCCAGGGCTGCCAAGCCTGCTGCGGCCACCAATGGCGCGAACAGCAGGACCACACCCATCAGCGCGTTCAGAAAACGTCCGGCCCGCGCCACCGGGGCCAGCGCCGTCACTGAAACGGTTATCACCAGCACGCCGATGATATGGTTGGTCGCCGCCACACCGCTGCCCCATGGAAACACCAGCGGCGACAACATCAGAAGGACGCCGATCCCTATGGAGGCTATCAGCGTCCAAGGGAACGTCAGGCCACCGCTGAGCATGTCGACCACGATCTCCTTGGGCGACCGCTCGAAATCATCGACAGGCGCGTCATCGGGTCCCTCATCCGTATCGCCGGTAAAGAACACGCGCATCCACGGCTGCCCCGCGCGGTGCCTGCGGCGCAGGAACTGAAACGTCGCGACCAGTTCGTCCAGCGAGAACGGGATCTGCCAGACCATCGCCGCCGCCGCGATCAGGGCAAGTGTGGAATAGGTCCCGATCAGGATCGGCTGGATCGCGATGAAGAAGATCGAGACTGCGCCCAGCGGCACGATCATGATGCCGAACACCACGACAAGCCAGGGCATGGTCCGCCACCGCCGGGATGAACCGATGATGCCCACCAGGATCTCCAGCGCGTAGGTCAACGCCCCGAGTCCGGCATCGGGGACGGGCCAGCTTTTCGAGACGTCCGAGGTGATGATCTGCTCCGTCCCGTTCTTGCCGTCCACGGTCCCGGCGAAGAATGGCTCCCAGACATGGTCGATGGTCCCCAGTTGATACCCGGCCAGATATCGTGAGACCAACAACCCGACCACAGCCAGCAGGATCACCGGCAGCCGTTGGAACCAGTCCGATGGCGAATAGTCCCACCCCTTGGGGATGGTCGGGCCGGTGCGGGCCGCAGCGGGTGAGATTCCGGGCGTCGGCGGCAGGCACAGGGCGAATGCCACCGCCAGCAGGCCTGTGATCGTGCTATTGAGGTAGGCTGCACCGCTATCCGTCCAGAACACCAGCGGCGCGAACATCACCCAGCAGCCGATGGCCGCCGCGCAGTACCGCGCCCAGGACATGCGCCATGACAGTGACAGCAGTCCCGCAACGGCTAGCAGCACACCCGCGACCGCGTCACTGATTACCAGCCCCGCATGGTCGTGGTTCAGCAAGGGGGGCGAGGTCAACAACCAGACGCCCAGCCCCGCATTTGCCCATGCCGCCCACAGGTTGTTACGGTGGAGGGTGCGGAACTCGGTTTCATGGTCCTGGCGCAACTGCTCCGCGTCGGCGCCGCGCGCATCCACCGATTTAAGCCAGGGCGGGGGCGTGATGCCGTTCGCCTCGTACCAGGCCAGAGGGTCGGATTTGAGCGTGTCGATCAAGGCGGGCAGATCCTGCGAGATATCGTGCTCCGGCTGCCAGTCGAGCAGGGTTCGCGCCTTGGAGATATCCAGCGCGTAGTGATCCGACGACATATCGATCATGAACGGCCTGATGAACGGCTTTTCCCCCTCGTCCAGCGGATCGGGCACGACGGGCTCGGTATCGGTCTGCACCTTCGCACCCAGTTTCGCGATGGGGGCGGGAACCACCAGCGTGGACCATGTTTCCTCACCATGGATCAGCTTTCCGATACGGTCCTGCAGCGCCTCATAGCTCATCGTGTCGGGTTCCCCGGCGAGGATCACCTCGCCGGACTCCAGAACCTCGCGCCGCTCCACCACCCGTTCGAACACGGTGAGCATGTCGCTCTTGTGAATGAAGGCCTGTCCCGCATGGGGATCGCCGGAGAAAACGTGGCTTTTGAACGCGCGCTCATAGATGCGGACGATCTGATGGCTGAGGGTGGGGACCGCGGTTTCGGCGTCGTAAAGCCCGGCGAGGTGCAGAAACACGACGGGAATCTCACCGGCTTCCTCGCGGATGATCTCCTCCGTGCGGGCCTTGGACTGGGGATAGGCCCAGCCCGGTTCGATCGGGGTCTCCTCGGTTATCCGTTCCCCCGGCACACCGGGACGATGAACCAGCATTGTGCCGGAATAGACGAACTGCTCGACCTCCAGTTCCTGTAATCCGCGCAAGAGGTTGCGGGTGCCGTTCTCGTTCACGATCTCGTATTGGGGGCGTTGTTCACCGCTGAAATCGAAATAGGCCGCGAGATGGATCACCGAGGCCACGGGGCGTCCGCCGGCCTTGTCGCGCAAGGTATCCATGGCCTGTGAGACGGAGGAGGGGTCCGTGATGTCACACCCGATCAGATCGTCCTGTGCGTCCCCGACCGCATCGGGCAAGTCCAGTCCGATCACCCGGTATGATGCGCTCAACTTTCGGGACAACTCGCTTCCGATTTTTCCAGCCGCACCGGTGATTACGATGATCGCTTCGCTTTGATCTGACATGAACACCCCCTTTTTGGCGTATGGAAACCAACGAGCGGGGACGATTTGAGTTCAATCTAAAAAGCGCGGTTCCGTTTGTGCGCCGCGCCGGTCCGAGCCCCCGTTCACCCGCAATGGCTGGTCATCACAACGGGAGCCAAAGACCAGATCGCCGCGACAAGACCGACCCATCCGGTCGCATGACTGACAAACCGCACGAAGCTGGAGCGTGAGGCGAATTTCGGATGGTACAGCACCGCGACCAGCGCGATTTGTCCCAGTATGATCAGGATGTAGGCGCCTATCAGGATCAACCTCACCCAGGATATGCCAAACGTCTGGCCGCTGATGCCAGACGCACATAACACGCCGTGCAATCCGTAGATCGCGCTGAAAGCGGCAAGCCATGTCAGAGGCGCGATGAGGATCCGCAGAATATCCTTCATGACGAAAAACCGGATGCATGGGTGACCAGCAGGATCAGCACGCCGATCACGGCGGCGTAATCGACCCACAGGGTCACAATCGAAAATTCCGCCTGTCGTCCGCTGGAGGTATAGCCGCCGCGCACGCGCGCAATGAGAAAGACCACCATCAGCGCGGCAAGGCAGGCATGGAACAGGCCGTATCCGCCCAGAACCAGAAGCGTGGCACCATAGGCGTGTTCCACCGGGGCAGGGGCGCGGGTCATCAGCGCCGCACATGCGAAGGCAATCGCCAGTGCGCCCGCCAGCGTCAGGATCAGGCCGAGTACCGGCTTGCCGCCCTTGCCATTTGTCCGCATCGTGTGCCGCATCGCCCCCGAAGACAGAACCGCGCCAGTCAAGCCCGCCCCCAGTTCGAAGGGTGAAGCGGCCAACCATGCGGGGGGCGGCCAGCCGGGTGCGACCGTCCACAGAAACGCGAAGCCGAACAGCAGAGAGCCGAAGAACGTCGCGTTCGCCGTCAACAGAAACGCGGTACCCCACCAACCCGGCGATCTGCGCGACATCGCGGCATTCGCCACCTTTAGGCCGCGGCCCAACGACATCGGTTCCAGATCGTCCTTTCGGCCCTGCTTCCACACCCATCGCCACGCAAGGCAGATGACGCCAGCCACGGCGACCGGCACCGTCCAGTAGAATTTCAACAGCAATGACAAGAAGAACAGGCCCGTCACCGCCGACATGACGATCGGAAGGCGCGTGTTGCCCGGATAGATGACGTGCATGTCCGGTCGGCCGCTGGCGATATCGACGGTCAGCGTTTCGCGCCAGTCATGCTTTGGCGTGCCGAGGTATCCCTCACCCCGCGCCAACCGGGCGGGCAGGTCGGGGTCGTCATGCAGCGGCTCCCGCCCGGTGACATGCGGCAGGCTGGCGAAGTTATAGGCCGGGGCCGGTGTCGTCATCGCCCATTCCAGCGTGCCCGCATTCCACGGATTGCGCGGCCCGCGATAAAAGGTCAGCCCATGCAGGATCACATCCAGCAGAACCATCGCGATCCCGATGGCCAGAACGAAGCTGCCAACGGAGGAGATCAGGTTGATCGTGGTCCAGCCATCCTCGGGCGCGTAGGTCGGAATGCGCCGCCGCTGCCCCAGCAGACCGACCCAGTGCATGGCGAGGAACGTCACATGAAATCCAACGAAGATCAGCGCGAAGGCGAACTCCCCCAGCCGGAAAAACCGTTGCCGCCCCGTGAAATGCGGCAGCCAGTAATACAGCCCCGCGAATATCGGAAAGACGAACCCGCCGAACAGCACGTAATGCAGATGCGCCGTGATGAACGCGGTGTCGTGCGCCTGCCAGTCGAACGGCACCACGGCGACCATCACGCCGGTCAACCCGCCGATCACGAATGTGCAGAAAAATCCCAGAATATGCAGCATCGGCAGGCGCAGGTCGGGTTTTCCCTTCCACATCGTGCCGATCCACGCGAAGATCTGGATCCCCGTCGGCACCGCAACCAGCGTGGACGCGGCGGAGAAGAACGCCAGCCCCATATGCGGAATGCCGGTGGTGAACATGTGGTGCACCCACAATCCGAAAGACAGAAATGCGAGCGAGACCGCCGCCGCGACAACCCAGCCATAGCCCAGCAGCGGTGTGCGGCACATCACCGGCAAAACGGTCGAGATGACGCCCGCCGCAGGCAGGAAGATGATATAGACCTCCGGATGGCCGAACAGCCAGAACAGGTGCTGCCACAGCAAACTGTCGCCCCCCAGATCCACCTGAAAGAACGGCAATCCGAAGGCTCGTTCCAGTTCCAGCAACACGGACCCGAGGATCAGTGGCGGAAATCCGGTCAGGATCATCAACGCGGTAATCAGCGCGTACCATGCGAAGATCGGCATCTTGTCCAGCGACATGCCCGGCGCGCGATACTTCAGAACGGATACCGTGATCTCGACCGCGGCGGCGATGGCCGAGATCTCGACGAAGGTGATGCCGATCAGCCAGAAATCCGTGTTGATCCCCGGCGAATGAATCGGCCCGGACAGGGGCGGATACATGAACCAGCCGCCCTCAGGTGCTATGCCCAGCACCATCGCGACCAGCAACATCGACCCGCCGAAGACATAGCACCAGTAGCCGTAGGCCGTCAGACGGGGAAAGGCGAGGTCGCGCGACCCGAGGATTTTCGGCAGCAGATAGATCGCCAGCCCCTCGAATGTCGGAATCGCAAACAGGAACATCATGATGGTCCCGTGCATGGTAAAGATCTGGTTGTAGATCTCGGGTCCCGCGAAGGCGGAATGCGGCGTGGCCAGTTGCGCACGGATCAGCATCGCCAGCAATCCGCCGACGATGAAGAAGAAAAACGCCGTGGTCAGGAACATGCGCCCCAGATCGGTGTGGTTCACGGTCGAAAACCATCCGCGAAATCCCGGTTCGGATGCCCAGATCGTGGTCAGCTTGCGGTGACGCTCAAGTGCCTTCATCGCTCATCCCCCCTCAGGAACGCTTGCCATCCGGCGGCGTCATGCGCCGTGACGGAGAACGTGAACCGATCGTAGCCCGCGCCGCTGAACTCGGCGCTCAACCCTTGATAGACGCCCGGGGTGTCTGCCTCGATCCTCAGGATGTTGGCGCGTCCCGGCACTGCATCCAGCTTACCGGCCAGACGCGGCACCCAGAAACTGTGGATCACGTCCGCCGTCGTGATCGCCACATCGACAGGCCGACCGGCGGGGATATGCAGCACGTCCTGCGTGGTGGTGCCCGGCGCGTCCTCATAGGTGAAGGTCCACGCCCATTGACGCCCCTCGGCTCCGACCCGCACGACGTCGGGCAGGTCGCGGGGCAGCAACTGTTCCCCCACGAACAGGCCATATCCCAGCAACGCGGCGAGGACGGTCATCGGAAAGGCCAGGCCCAGACCCACGATCCAGACGCGAATCTGCCGCGCCTCGCCCCTTGGCCCGTTTTGCGCGCGATACGGCAGAACCAGCAGCACCATCACCAGCGCGAAGATCACCCCCGCGCCTGACAGCATCACCCACCACAGCGTCGCGATGGTGCGCGCCGCCGGTCCCGCCGGATCGACGGTAGAAAGCACTCCTCCGCAACCGCAAAGCGCGGTAAGCGTTGTCAGGCAGAGGATAAGCCGAAAATGCGGGGCGACATGGCGACGAAGCAGGATGACAAGGAAGTGGATGAACTGATCGACCCGATCAGTGAATTGCCGGGATTCGAGGAGACGGAATCGCGCATCGCCGTTCTGGGGCACCCCATTCACGCGATGTCGGTCGCCTTTCCGGTGGCGCTGACCTTCTGTGTGCTGGGGGCCGATATGCTCTATTGGTGGACGGGGGATGCGTTCTGGGCGCGAGCCGCGCTGTGGGCCGCGGGAACCGGATTCCTGTTCGGAATGCTCGCCGGTTTGTCCGGCACGGCGGAGCTGTTGCTCGTCTCCGGCATCCGGGCGCGGGCGCCGGCATGGACACATTTCATCATCGCGGTGACGCTTCTGGCGCTGCTGGGGGCGAACTGGGGATACAGGCTCTACGGTTACGAACAGGCCGTCCTGCCCTATGGACTGATGCTGTCGGGGCTGTGCGTGTTGGTGGTCAGTTTCACGGGTTGGCATGGCGGTAAGCTCGTTTTCGATTATCGGCTGGGCACGTCGAAGGGAAGTTGACCGCCGCGCGGTTCGAGCATCCATTGGGGAAAGTCGATCCAGTGAAATCCCGGCTTGGCCAGCACGAGGCCCAGGATGACGATCACAGGCACCAGAACCGCCGCCAGCGGCAGCACCGCGCGGGGCGGATCATAGCGAGCGGGTTCCTCGGCGGTTCTGACCAGCATGTTGCCGGTCCAGACATGGGCCACGACCAGAAGGCTTACGAATACCAGCTTCGCGAACATCCATGGCACGAAGGCCTCTCGAAGGAAGATCAGCCATGTCCCGGCGATCACCGCGATGACGGCGGCAGGCGTGACGCATAACGTATAGGTCAGGTGGGTGGTGCGGCGGATCAGCCGATAGTCGTCCATCATCACGGACCGGTCGCTGCGGGCCAGCATCAACGGCATTGCCAGCAAACCGCCGCACCACAGGGTCAGGGCGGCGATGTGCACGATCTTGAAGATCGGTATCGTTGCTACGATCCAGTCCGGCACGCCATATCCTCCCTCAGCCGACCCCAACTGCGACGCGCCAGCAGTGCGGCGATCGCGGCGTAGGGAATCCCCGCCGGCACCCACATGATCAGCCCCCCCAGTTGCTGATCGCGCAGCGGCGTCAGGCCCCAGTCGAATGGGGCGATGGCATGCGCCGCATACAGCGCCGTGGGGGCGAATGTCAGGACGGCGCCCAACATGCCCATTTGCGCGAAGCTGAACAGGACGAAGAGGAAACGTTCGACCGGTGAGACTTCGGCGGTATAAACGGCCCTCCAGAACCAGATCGCGCTGCCCAGCAGGCTGAGCTGCATCAGCCAGTAGACTGCAACGTTGGACAGGGCCAGATCATAGGCGACCGGGTGATGCCAGAGCCACAGGATGATCGTCGAGACGGCGAAGGGCAGGGCGACGCCGCCCCGGACCCGGTGTTTTGTCACCAGCGCCAGCAGCGGCGCGGCCCCTACGATCAGGATGACATGGTGCACCACCCGGGCGGAAAACAGTGCCGAGGACAGGGCGCAGAGCGGCGAGACGAACGCCAGGAACAGCAGCGCCACCGCCGCGATCCCCGCAGGTTCGCGGCGAAGGGTGATGCCCAGCCCGGCCAGTGCGAGGAGCAGGACCGGGTCGAAGTTCCAGCTTCCCCAGATCTCCTGCGGCAGTGGCGCAGGCCCACAGTAGATCGCGTTCATCTCGACATACTCCCTTGCTGCCGATCAGGGCCGCACCGTTCTGGACAGCCTCCACTTTATACCCTGCGCGCTGTCCGAACCCGCGTATTCCCCTGCGAGAAGCCTAACGCGATTGCCGGATCACCCGAAAGATATAGTAGCCGACAATACCCACAACGATCGCGGTGGAGATCGGGTTCAGCCAATCCGCCACCTTCTCATATTGCGATTCCAGCAGATAGCCCGCGTAGGCCAGCAAGGTCGTCCAGATCGCGCTGCCCACGGTGGTGAAGGCCAGGAACGGCATGATCGGCATCCGGGCAACCCCGGCGGGCACGGAAATGAAGGTCCGCACCCCCGGCACCATCCGCCCGAAGAACACGGCCCGCCAGCCGTAATCGCGAAACCAGCGCGATGCGCCGTCCACATCCTCGGGCGACAGGGTCAACCACTTGCCGTGGTTGCGGGCGAATCTCTTGAGGCGCTCCTGACCGATGCGCAGGCCGATCCAGTACCACAGCACCGCGCCCGCCACGGATCCCAGCGTTCCGGCCAGGATCACAGGGATCAGCGCCAGTGTCTCCTGCGCCGCCAGATACCCGGAAAGGGGCATGACCAGCTCGGACGGGATGGGAGGAAAGACGTTCTCCGCGAACATCAATCCAGCGACACCGACATATCCACCCCGTGCCAACAGCGATACGATCCAATCAAACATGCGCCCTCAATAAACAGTTCTTCTCGACTGCAGCGCTCAGCTAGTCCGGGTCGCGGGGAAGGCCAGTTCGACGCGCAAACCCGGCATGGCATCGTGCAGACCCACTGTCGCGCCGTGAAGGGTGGCGATGCTGGCGACAAGGTTCAGCCCCAGACCCGCCCCCGGCGAGGTTCGACTGCGATCCATGCGGTAGAGGCGTCGCAGGACCAGTTCACGCTCCGCCTCGGGCACGCCGGGGCCGTTATCCGTGACGCTCAGCACGATCCGGTCCCGGATGCGGTTCAGTTCAACCCGAACATCCGTGCCCGCAGGCGTGTGGCGCAGGGCGTTCTCGATCAGATTGGCGAGGGTCTGCCCCAGCAGGTGCCGGTCGCCGGTGATCGTCATGCCGCAGGCAGGGGTGTAGTGCAGCCTATGACCCGCATCGGTTGCGGCTGGTTCGTAGAGTTCGACAATGGTCGCGCAGACCCGGTCCAGATCGACAGTCTCGAAGCCCGCCTTGGGCGATCCCGTCTCGATTCGGGCGATTTGCAGCAGGGCGTGAAAGGTCGCAACGATGCCGTCCAGTTCGGTGTTCGCCTTGTCCAGCAGGTCACGCGCGGTGGTGTCGAGGGGCCCGTGCTCCGACAGTTCGGAGAGGTGGACCGCGACCCGCTGGATCGGCGTCTTTAGGTCGTGCGCAATGTCCGAGGAGACCTGCCGGATCGCCGCGATCGACGATTCCTGCGCGCTGGCCATTTTGTCGATCCGCGTGCCGATGGTCGCCAGATCTTGCGGCCAGTCCGGGGCAGGGCAAACGCGAGCCTCCAATTCGCCGCCCGTCAGCTTGTCCAGAGTCCGCGCGATGGTCGAGACGTGCCGCGCACTACGCCGGGCCAGGGTCAGGCCGATGCCCAGTGCGATCAGGATCGTCGGGATCAGGCTGAGGCCGAGGACCCGCAGGAATGCCTCTCGCAGGGCGTCGATCTCCGCCAGGGACCGGGCGATGGTCAGCTGCCCGCCGCGAAGCGAGGTGGTCAACGCCATGTACTGCCCCTCGATCTGCGGATCGCCGGAAATATCGGTCACGATATGATAGCCTTCGTCGTCACGTGCGATGACGGCATTGCCGTAATGTCGGCGGTCCGGGCCGATATAGCTGAGCACCATACGCGCCGGATCGGTAACGCGGGCCTCCGCCTCCACCAGCTGGGACAGGGCCGAGGGCCCGGGGGCCGCGCGAAAACCGGCCATGTCCTGGCGCAGATCGGCGCGTATCGTCTGATCGAAGGAGCGTTGCGTCACCAGATAGGTCGCCCCCAGGCTGAGCAGGCTGACGATGGTGAACACCGCCACCAGCACCAGCGCGAGGTGGATCGGCATCGAGCGGAATATCGCGGGCAGGCGCCGGTTCATGCGTCGATCCGGTAGCCCGCGCCGCGCACGGTCTGGATCAAGTCGGTGTCGAAGGGGCGGTCCACCTTTGCCCTAAGGCGGCTGATATGCGTCTCCACCACATTCGTCATCGGGTCGAAGCTGATGTCCCAGATCGCCTCCAGCAACATGGTGCGGGTCTGTACCCGGCCCTTGCGCCGCAACAGATGTTCGAGAATGGCGAATTCGCGCGGCAGCAAGGATATTTCACGGCCCGCCCGGATCACGCGGCGGCTCAGCAGGTCCATCGTCAGATCGCCCGCGTGCAATGTCGTTTCCTGCGCCACCGTTGGGGCGCGACGGGCAAGGGCCGCGACCCGGGCGGACAGCTCACCAAAGGCGAACGGCTTCACGAGGTAATCGTCGCCACCCGCCGTCAGCCCCTCGATCCGGTCCTCCACACTGCCCAGAGAGGTCAGGAACAGCACCGGCGTCCGGTTTCCGGCCCCGCGCAGGGTCTTGACCAGCGTCATGCCGTCGATCTGCGGCACCATGCGATCGACGATCAGCACGTCGTATCCAGCGCTGGTCGCCTGGATCAGCGCGTCGCGGCCGTTCGTGACCAGATCAACGCTATGGCCTTCCTCACGCAGGCCGCGGGCGATGTAGGTGCCCGTCGTCTCGTCATCTTCGACCACCAGCAGTTTCATGGCAAATCCCCTTCGGTTGCGCCATAGATTTGCCCGTCAGGGCACAATGGCAAGGGTGCGGACGACGGCGCGGGCAATCTTACAAATCTGTATAGGCGTGCGCATGTTCCTGTTAGGCGGAATGCCGAATTTGGTTTCATCGCATTCAGTCAGGAGTATGACATGAAACCTATTGCACGCAATTCAGTCTCGCTCGCCGTTGCGGCGGCCATCCTATCCTCGACCGCGCTGGTGCCGTCCGTGGCCCTCGCGGTGCCGGCCGGCGGCTATGCCGATCTGGTCGAGCAGGTGTCCCCCAGTGTGGTGTTCATCGAGGTGACCGGCACCGCCACCCCCGTCGATTACAGTCAGGCCCTGCCCGAGGGGATGCCGGACGAGCTGCGCCGCCGGTTCGAGGAGCTGGTGCCCAAGGGCGGCGAGCAAGGCCCGCGCAGTGGTCTGGGATCCGGGTTCATCATCTCGAATGACGGACAGATCGTGACCAATCACCATGTGATCGACGGGGCACAACGCGTAAGTGTGACGCTGAGCGACGGGCGGGAGATGGACGCCACCGTCATCGGCAGCGATCCCCTGACCGATATCGCGCTGTTGCAGATCGAGGCGGAGGCCGATCTGCCCTTCATCGATTTCGGCAGCTCGGCGCAGATGCGCGCCGGGGATGAGGTCTTCGCCGTCGGCAATCCGTTCGGACTGGGCGGGACGGTCACGTCGGGCATCGTGTCCGCGACCTCGCGCAATATCAACAGCGGCCCGTTCGACGATTTCATCCAGACAGACGCGGCAATCAACCGAGGCAATTCCGGGGGGCCGCTGTTCAACGATGCGGGGCAGGTCGTCGGCGTGAACACTGCGATCTATTCGCCTGACGGCGGCTCCGTCGGTATCGGGTTCGCGGTGCCGTCCGATCTGGTGCAGACCATCGTCGCGGATCTGGAGGATGACGGCACCGTCACGCGCGGTTGGCTGGGCGTGCAGATCCGCCCGATGACCGAGGAGGTCGCCTCGGTCCTGGGCTATGACGCCCCGCGCGGTGCGGTGGTTGAGGCTGTGATGCCCGACAGCCCCGCGGCCAAGGCCGGTCTGGTGGACGGTGACATCATCCTGTCCTTTGACGGTACGGATATCGAGGAACTGCGCGACCTGACCCGCGCCGTGGCCGAAACCGCACCGGATGCGGATTCGCAGATGACGGTCCTGCACAAGGGATCGGAAAAAACCTATGAGGTCACGATCGGAACCCTTGACGCAGAGGAAGCGTAAACGGTCCCTGTAACCAGCCTTGCAATTGACTTGGCAAACTGAATTGGCAAATCGGCCCTGGTGGAGCGATCCGCCGGGGCCGTGCCTATTTGTACCTCGGACTGGACGGTCCCGTCCCGCGACCCAGATCAATACGGAAACGTATGGGAAGGGCCAGACCGCAAATGACCACCGGAACCGAGAATCGCGGCCGTAAGGCCAAAGCCCCCACCGCTATCCCTCTGAAGGGCTGGAAGGATATCGCCCTTCGCGTGAAGGACAGGGTCAAGTCGGATCATGTCGGCCTTATCGCTGCCGGGGTGGCGTTCTACGCCTTGCTGGCGCTGTTTCCCGCGCTCACGGCCCTGTTGGCGGTGTCCGGCCTGATCGTGGAGCCGGCGCAGGTGATCGACCTGATCGACGACCTGTCCGCGGTGATGCCCCGGCAGGTCGCGGAGATCATCATCGCGCAGGCGCAACAGGTCGCAGGCTCGGAACAGGCCGGTCTGGGGCTGGCCACGATCCTGGGTATCGCCCTAGCGCTGTGGTCCGCGTCCAAGGGGGTGGCCAGCCTGATCGAAGGGCTGAATGTCGCATATGGTGAAGAGGAAAAGCGCGGTTTCATCAAATTGAAACTGCAAACGTTGCTGTTGACCCTGGGCCTGATCCTCGGCGCGATCTACGCTGCAGTCGCGATGATGGGGGTGCCGGCCGTGCTGTCCTTCGTCGATTTCGGGGCGATCACCGAATGGCTGATCGCGGGGATCGGCTGGGTCATATTGATCTGCCTGATGATCGTCGGCCTGGGCGTCGTCTATAGCTATGGTCCGTCGCGCGATCCGGCGCATTGGCGCTGGTTGAGCGGGGGGGCCATAGTGGCGGTGCTGATCTGGCTGGTCGGCTCCATCGCATTTGCGTTCTATGCCGCGAATTTCGGCAGTTATAATGAGACATTCGGCTCGCTGGGCGGTGTTATCGTGCTGCTGACATGGTTGTGGCTGTCGGCCTACATCGTGCTCATGGGGGCCGAACTGAACGCCGAGATCGAGGCCCAGACCCGCCGCGACACCACCGTCGGCAAAACCGAGGCTATGGGTGAGCGTGGCGCGGTCAAAGCCGACAATCTGGGTGAGGCCTATCCCGAATAACCTTTGCGCCACACCACACCGCTGCGGCGGGGCAGGGCGCCGGGCGTCAGTGGTTCAGTGCTCAGAACAGGGTGCGCATGGCCGCAGGGCCGTGCGCTGTCCGTCAGGTTCAACGCAAAGGTGAAATCGCCGCGCTGGATGTGCAGCACATCATTGACGATGGCAGTGTCCACCGGACCCTTGGGGTCGAGGTTGCGGCGCAGGCGCAGTGCTTCGATCCAGAACGAGCGGGTGCCGTCCGGTCCCTGTTCGGACAGTGCGATGTCGTCCAACCCTTGCATCGGCAACCAGGGTGTCCCGGTGGTGAAGCCGTAATTCGGCGCGTCCGCCGACCACGGATAGGGTATTCGCGCGCCCTCACGCCCTGGCTGTACCGGCCAGAACAGCCGGTCGAACGGATCTGAGATCTCGTGCAGTTTCAAAGCGGCCTGCGGTTGGCCCAGCTCCTCCCCCTGCCAGATTATCAGCGGACCGGGCAGGGCGGCGGACAGCAGTGCCAGCAATTTCGCATCGCGTGCGGAGCCGTCGCCGGTTCGGCTGACGGCCCTCGGCTGATCGTGGCAGGACAGGCAATAGGTCAGTCCGCATCCTTCGCGCCGATGCCGCGTGATCAGATCGCAAACCGTCTGCGCCGTTACCGGATTGACCATCAAATCCACGGTATAGTTCGCATCCAGTCGGTCAGGTGCGGTAAATGCGCCCGACAACTCGACCGAGCGGTTGCCGGAGTTCACCTCGCCCAGCAACCAAGCATCCGGGCCGGCCCACTTGCGCAAATTCTCCGCGAAGGCGGCACCGTCTCCGGGCAATATGTCGTAGAGGTGATCCTGAAAACTGTACAGATTCTCGGGACCGGTGGCGTTGCGATCCTGAACCTCCTCGCTGGCCGGGGGATTGTCCTTCATCGACAGGTCGAACAGGTAGGAGTTCACCGCGTCGAAGCGAAATCCGTCCACGCCGCGCCCGCGCCAGAACGCCACGATGGCCTGCAATGCGTCCTGAACCGGGGGATGACGCAGGTTCAGGCTGGGCTGGCAGGACAGGAACTGGCGCAGATAGAATTGCCGCCGTACCGGATTCCACGTCCAGGCAGGTTCGCCAAAGAAGCTCAACCAGTTGTTCGGCGGGCTGCCGTCAGGCTTTGCATCGCGCCAGACGTACCAATCGTGCATATCCTCATCACGGGCTATGCTGGCCTGAAACCATGGGTGCTGGTCGGATGTGTGGTTGAACACCATATCGACCATGACCCGCAGGTTCAGTTCGTGGGCGCGCGCCACCACAGCATCGAAATCGTCGAGGGTTCCGTATCGCGGATCGACCTCGCAATGGTTCATGACATCATATCCGCCATCGACCATCGGGCTGGTATAGAACGGAGCCAGCCAGATGGCATCGACGCCGAGCTGCGCGACCGCCTCCAGCCCCTGAACGACACCGCGCAAGTCGCCTTCGCCGGTGCCTGTGCTGTCCCGGAACGACCGGGGGTATATCTCGTAGATGCTGGGATGCAGGGGCCAGTTGGCGCGGGGTGTCATGCAAGGTCTCCTTCACGCCGATCGCGCAAGAAGAAGGGGCCGGTGTCGCGGCCCCTTCGTGCAGGTATTCGATTGAACTCGGCCTCAGGCCCCGACGACCATTCCACCATTCGGATGCAATGTCTGCCCGGTGAAGTAGCTGCCATCCGAGGAGGCGAGGAACAGGAACGCGGTTGCGACCTCCCACGGCTGGCCCGGACGGCCCATTGGCGTGCCGGAGCCGAAATCCTCGACCTGCTCCGCCGGCATCGTGCCGGGAATGAACGGTGTCCAGATCGGGCCGGGCGCGACGGAGTTCACCCTGATCCCCTTATCCGCCAAATTGGCCGCCAGCGAGCGGGTGAACGCCAGCGAGGCACCGCGCGATGTCGAATAGGCAATCAGCGATCCCATGCCCGCAAAGGCGTTCACCGACGACGTGTTGACGATGGCGTCCCCCTCGCCCAGATGCGGCAGGGCGGCCTGCGTGGTGAAGAAATACGACATCACGTTGCTGTCCATCGTGCGGCGCAAAGTTTCCTCATCCAGATCGGTCAGGTCCTCATCCAGCCATTGCTGGGCACAGTTGTTGATAAGGACGTTGAGCTTTCCGAATGCCTGCACGGTCTTTTCGACAGCTTCGGTCGCGTGGGATTTCTGGCCCAGATCACCGGCGATCAGGATTGCCTCGGATCCCTCAGCCTCAACCAATTCCTTGGTTTTCTCCGCGTCCTGATGCTCATCGAGATAGGCAATTGCGATTTTTGCGCCCTCGCGCGCGAAAAGCACGGCGACCGCGCGGCCGATGCCACTGTCGCCGCCGGTAATCAGCGCGACCTTGTCCTTCAGCTTTCCCACGCCGGGATGGCGGGGGGCATAGTCCGGGGCGGGCTTCATCTTGTGCTCATCCGCGGGCATGTGATCCTGCGACTGGGGGGGAATGTTCGGGGCGTCGGTCATGAAAATCCTCGTTCGTTAAATGCCTTGGTCAACGGTCTGGGTGGGGAGTGGTTCCCGCTGTTCACGCCGCGCGTCAGGGTGACGCGGCATGAACGTGGCGGGCGATCCGGTCCAGCGCCTCTGCGCCCTGGGGCAAGGCGTCCGGCCACAGGGCGTGCATATGCATCAGACCCGGTGCGATATGTGCCGACACCTGCACCCCCGCCGCCGCTGCCGCCCGCGTCAGGATCAGCGTGTCGTCCAGCAGGATTTCCGTGCCGACCGCCTCCACATGCAAGGGCGGCAGGCCCCGCAAATCCGCCAGATGTGGTGAGGCTTGCGGATCGTCATCGCCCAGTTCCGGTGCCACCATAGCCCATAGAGCGGCATCCGTTGCCCCGTCATTCATCGCATCACCCTCACGATCACGGGTAAGGCAGCTTCCCGTCCGGTCCGTGTTCGGAGAGATCAGCGCCAGGGCCCTCGCCCGCCTCGGCCATGCCAGCGCGGCATTCAGCGCCAGATGGCCCCCGGCACTGTCGCCGCCCAGCGCCACGGAACTGTCCAGGTCATCCAGAACCGCGAGCGCGGCGTTCAGCGGGGCGGGCCATGTGCACTCAGGCGCGCAAGGGTAGGCGGGCAACAGCACCTGCACGCCCCGCGATGCCAGATGCGCCGCCATGACGCGGTGGGTGTCCGGGCTGCCCAGAACGTAACCACCGCCATGAAACCACACCAATGCCGGAGCGCTGGCGGCACCGACGCGCAATGTGTCGATCCCGCCGATTGTCGTCCATGTGCCGGTTGACGGTTGATCGCCCACGCGGGCGATGAAGCCCTCACGCTGCTCGGACAGGGTGTCGCCCATCGGACATGCGTCGATATGCGCGCGCAGCGACGCCTCATCATGGGGGCGCATCAGGTTTCGATCGACCCGACGGAGCCACCGTCTACTCGCCAGTTCGCACCGGTGACGAAGCTGGCGCGTTCCGAACATAGCAAGGCAATGACGGGGGCGACTTCCTCGGTGCGGCCACGGCGTTTCAAATTCAGATGCGGGCGCTCTTCCTCCAGGAAACTCTCGATTGCCTCATCGACGCTGACGCCTAGATCCTCGGCCCGCTTTTCCATCATTCCGTCGGTCATCGGTGTCTTGATAAAGGCGGGGGCGACGCAGTTGACCAGAACGCCTTCACCGGAATGGGCGAGGCTGATGGATTTGGAAAAGCTGAGCAGCCCCGATTTCGCGACGTTGTAAACGGTCTCGTCAGCATAGGGTTGGGCGACATTCTCGGACGTGACGAAAACCATGCGCCCCCATCCGCGCGACCGCATGGCCGGGCCTACATGTCGGACCAGACGCACGGCGGACATGAAATCTATGTTCCATGCCTCGTCCCAGTCATCGTCCGACATGGTCATCGGATCGCCCTTGGCCCCCGTGACACCGGCGGCATGTACGAAGATGTCGAAATCGGTTCCGACCTCCGCGATGAAATCGTCTGCCCCGGCTCTGCTCGACAGATCGGCGGCCACGGCGCGGGCGCCCAGCGGGGCGGCTATGTCGCGAAGCTTGTCCGCGTCCAGATCGGTCAGCGTCAGATCGACACCCTCCGCCGCCAGAACTTTCGCGGTTTCATGCCCGATCCCACCGGTCGCACCGGTAATAAGGGCGCGGCGTCCGTCGATCTTCAAATCCATGTCTGCAATCCTCAAGTCACTGAAATCTGTTGCGCTAAAACGTACAGAACAATCACTCAGACACCTGACGGTTCCGTGCCGTGATGTCGCGGGGCGATGAATGCAGATGAAGAGCACGGGTTCAGCCCCATCATTCCGGGTGACAACCACGCCTGCGATATGACCGGCTGAAAACGCGATGTGTAGGTTGCTGCGCCGCGCCCCAAGGGCCATTGCCAAGGTAGGCAAAGTTGAAATGGGCGGCGATTCCGCCTGCTGTCAGATCAGAGATTTGAGATGTGAAATGCAAACGCGCAGTCAGGCGCAGAGCGACAGTCCCCCTCCAGAATACACCGTTGTTAACGGTCTGAAATTTCTTGAATACCTACGGAGTTTTCGGCGTTAGGCGCTTTCACAAATACCGATCACCGAATGGTTGTGCTGGTTATTTTGCCTGCCTGGGCAGGTTTCTGAATTTGCAGACAAAATATGGATTTTTTTGTGAATTCCGAAGGGTAGACAAAATGCAGCTTGCCCAAAAGATCAAATTTTCGGTATCTTGCGCGCAGAAACAGACGGGTTTTGGCGGCTTGCCACGCGAACACGTCGCAGTAATGAGTTTACGGAGAATTTGTCATGGCCACACCCGCTGAACCGGTAATCCTGGGTTTCTTCTCCGACACGGGGACTAGTGGCGATAACGTCACCGCTTCACGGACGTTGACATTTTACGGAACGGGAACGCCGGGCGCATCCCTTGAGATTATGGATTCTGGTCCAGACGGAATAAGTGGTGTGGGAACCCTTGGGTATATCGGATCGATCCCGGCCAACGGAGAATGGAGCGTTACCGTCGGGCAGGGGGGCGACTATCCCCAGGGGTCCGATGGCGTGCTGGTCGATGGTATATATTACGTACAAGCCGGATCGCGCGACGGGCCGGATGCCTCATCCCGAGGACCGGCGCTTGTCCTGACCGTGGATGGCCCGGAAATGTCTGCGGTTGATCTGACGGCGCGCTCCGATACCGGAAGCAGTTCGACCGACAATTACACCGCCGACAGCACCCCGACCGTAGAATTCACCGCCGGTCTGGGTGACACGGTGGAAATCGACTGGGATGACGGGCGCGGTTTCGTGGCGGCGGGAACCGGCACAGGCGCATCGCAGACGGTAACCATCGATCAGGCGTATCTTGTCAGCTCCCCCAAGACGGAGAAGACCATTCAGGTCCGTGCAACCAAGGAAGGCGTCAGCACGACCGAGCAGATCGAAATCACCCTTGATCGGGAGACGAGTCGCCCCACCTGGCAGCTGGCGACTGATTCCGACAGCGGCAATTCCAACAATGATGGGATCACGCGTGTCGCGCAGCCCACCATCATCGGCACGGCGGAGGCTGGCGCAACGATCGAGATCCGATTGACCAATGGTTCCGGCCCGGCGTTGGCCAGCACCGTTGTCAACGGGGATGGAACCTACGAGGTACAGTTGCCCGGTGCGCTGGACGATGGAACATATCCGCTATCGATCCGCGCTCAAGATCTTGCCGGCAATTCTTTCCAGTTGAATTCGGCAGGATTTACCATCGACACGACGACCGCGACCCCCAGTGTCAGCGGGTTTGACAACGATACCGGCGCGGCGGATCAGATCACGACGGATGCCACGCCGCGATTCCTCGGCACGGCGGAGGCTGGTTCCACGGTCGAGATCTTCGTCGATGGCGTGTCGGCCGGAACGGTGAGTGCAAACAATTCCGGACAGTGGTTCTTCCAATCAGGTACGCTTGCAGCTGACGACTATGTCGTAACCGTGCAGGCGACCGATATCGCCGGCAACGTGTCCACGTTGTCGAGCGGATATGACATAAGTATTATTCCTTCGGTAACCGAAACGCCCGTCGTCATCGGTATCAGCAACGACAGTGGTACGGATGGTGACGGCATCACCAACGATCCCACACTGACGGTCAATGGAACGGCGGCTGCGAATTCATCCGTGCAGCTCCTGTTGGACGGCACGGTCGTCCAGACGGTTTCTGCGAACGCTTCCGGTAACTGGTCGGCCGTCCTGCCATCGGCTCTGGCGGATGGAAACTACGAGATCACCGCCATTGCCCAAAGTTCGGGGCTGAACCCTTCGGCTGAATCCGCTGTATTCGACGTTGAGGTGGATACGGTCGCCCCCCAGATCCCCACTCTCGACCTTCGGACGACCTCCGATACCGGGCGGAATACCGCAGACGAGATTACCAACGGCTCTTTAATTCAGTTCGATATCACTGGCGAACCCAATTCCACTATGGAATTCCTCAAGAATGGTGGGGACCCATTTGTGTTGTCGCCTGGTCCGACCGGTGAAGCGGTTTTAACGGCGCAATATCCCGAGGGCACAGCTACATATTCCATCCGATCAACGGATGCGGCCGGAAACGTGACCATTAGCGAAGGGCTGACTGTCACCATTGATCGAACGCCACCCAACGCGCCCGTGATCGAAGGGTACACGGACAATACCACCATCGGTGAGTCCGGCGCGGTCGCGTCCCGTTCCGTCACACTCACCGGCACATCCGAACCGGACGCCTTGGTGAGCGTCGTGGATGGGGACAACATCGTATACGCTCAGGCCATAGCCGATTTCGAGGGCAACTGGTCCGCCACTGGCGGGGATTTGGCAGACGATACGTATCTGTTCAGCGCCCGGGCCGAGGATCTGGCCCGGAACATTTCCGAACTTGGGGATGCGACGAGCGTAACGCTGCGGCTCGATCAGACGAATTCACCGATCATCACCGGAATTGCGCAGGACACGAACGGGGCGGATGGCGTGACCAGCGACAACACGCTGATCGTGTCCGGTACGGCAACTGCAAACGCCACGGTCGAGGTCTTCCTCGGCGGGGTCTCCCTCGGAACCGTCGTGGCGGACGAGGCGGGGGCATGGTCCTTCGATTATACCGGCACCACGTTGAGCGATGACGATTATGTCTTCACCGCCACGGCGCGTGATGCGGATGAACTGGTGTCCGAGGTCTCCGATCCCTTCGATGTTACGGTGGACACGACTGCGCCCGTGCCCCCGACCATCGACCTGGTCACGGCGTCCGACAGCGGCGATGGCACCGACAATCTTACCAACGATACCACCCCCACTCTGTCGGGCGCGGGCAATGCAGGCGACACCATCGAAATCTTCGACGGGACGACCTCGCTGGGAACGAGCGTGGTTGCGCCGAACGGCATTTGGTCCTTCACGCCCCTCGATGCGCTGAGCGAGGGGACAAAGAGCTTTACCGCCGTCGCCACCGACACGGCGGGCAATGTCAGCGCGGCCTCTGCCGTGTTGTCGGTCGACATCGACGTGACACCGCCGGCAAACCCGGTCGTGACCGGCATATCCGATGATACCGGAATTGACGGGGACGGCGTGACCTCTGACGGGGTATTGGTCGTATTCGGTACGGCCGATCCGCTGACCGAAATCAGAGTGGTCATGTCTACGCCGAACGGTTCTTTCTGGGGCGTCACCACTGCGGATGCGTCTGGAGACTGGTCCCATGACTTTGCCAGCACGATGCTCGAAGGTGAAGTTCTGGTGATTGACGAAGGGCTTACCCAGATCGATGTCACCAGTTTCGACCTGGCGGGCAACTCCTCCATTTCCGAGACTTTCACAGTTACGCGCGATGCCACGCCGCCGAATGCCCCCACCGTTGCGCTGGATAGTGCCAGCAACAGCGGCTCTTCGCAGGATTTGATCACCAACAACACGACCCCGCTTCTGCAAGGTGAAGCGGACGCTGGCACCCGCATCGAAATCCGTCAGGGTGAGGCCCTGCTGGGTTCCGTCGAGGCGGATGAGAACGGTGCTTGGGCGTTCAGGACCCCCGAACTGGCCTCCGGCACCCACAGCTTCGACGTCGTGGCGGTGGATCTGGCTGGAAACACCTCCACCGCGGCTGTTTTGGAAATCGAGATCGACACCACGGGGACCGAGGTTCCGCTCCTCGATCTGGACGTGAATTCCGATACCGGGGCCTCCACATCCGACAACGTCACCAATGAGAACCAGATCACTCTGACAGCCACGGTTGAGGGTGCGCAGAATGTAAGGTTCCTCGCCGGTGAGGCGGAGCTGGGCTTCGGCGTCGAGGGACCGACAGGCGTGTGGACCCTGACCACGGACGCGCTGGCTGACGGCGTATACTCCATCACGGCGGAATCGAGCGATGTCGCGGCGAATTTGGTGACATCCGCGCCCATGGAAGTCACCATCGACACCTTGCGCCCCGACATGCCGACTATCGCATTGGACGCGGGCAGCGACACCGGCGAGGACGACAACATCACCTCGGACGCCACCCCGACATTCAGTGGCACGGCGGAGGCTGGCAGCGTTGTCACTCTGCTGGCGCGGTCCGGCGGGGAAGGCGAGATCCAGCCACGGGCGCCTTTGCCGATGCTGGAACTTGGTGAGGTCGAAGCAGACAGTTCAGGTGCGTGGAGCATCACCTCCTCCGACCTGCCGGATGGCGATTACACGATCTTTGCCATCTCCACCGATCTGGCGGGCAACGCCATATCCAGTGAAGAGGTTTCGGTGACGATCGAAACGGTCGCACCGACTGCGCCCACGATCGATCTGAACCCGGTTGCCGATACGGGCGCGTTCTCCGACGATGATATCACCAGCGAAACCGTTCTGGGGCTGAGCGGGACCAGCGACCCGAACACGACCGTGCTGATCTTCGACGGCGACGTTCAGGTCGGCTCCGTTCCGGTCGGTGTGTCGGGCACCTGGACCTTTGCGTATTCCGAGGTTGAGGAAGGATCCCGTGTTCTGACCGCACGGGCCGTGGATGTGGCAGGCAACAGTGCGACGTCCAGCGAATTGACGGTCACTGTGGACCTCACACCCCCGACGGTGCCGACCCTGCGTCTGGATGCGCAAAGCGACAGCGGTGCCGACAATTCCGACAACCTTACCAACGATGCGACCCCGACATTCTCCGGCACGGCCGAGGCGGGAACGACTGTCGTCGTTACCGTGACCAACCTGATGTCGAAGACCGCTATCGAACTGGAGCCGGTTGTCGTCGGAGAGGACGGCACCTGGTCCGTCACCGTGGACGAGGAGCTTGTCAGCGGACCCTACGACATTTCCGTCACGTCGACCGATATCGCGGGCAATATCGTGTTCGGCGATTCCATCGCCATGGAAATCGACCTGACCGTCCCCAACGCACCGAGCATCATGTTCCTTTCGGAGGATACGGGTCTCGACGGTGACGGGATCACCAGCGATGACACACCCACCCTGCGCGGCACCGCCCTGGAAGGGGAGGTGGTGACGATCCTGCGCAATGGCGTGCTTGTCGGCACGGTTGCCAGCGTTGCGGGGCAGTGGACCTTCACCTCCGCCGCGCTGGCGGATGGCGACTATACCTTCACCGCGACGGCGACCGATGTGGCCGGCAATATCTCGACCGTGTCCGACGGGACCGCCATCACCGTGGATACCGAGGCAGCCGCTGCGCTGACGCTCGACAACTCCAGCATTGATGAGAATGCCGAAGGCGGTACGCTGGTCGGTACGGTGCAGACCAGCGAAACGGTCGAACTGACACTGACCGACGATGCCGACGGGCGCTTCGTTCTGAGCGGGTCCGATCTGCTTGTCGTGGAGGGCGCCACGCTCGATTACGAGGAGCAGGTCAGCCGAGACGTCACCGTGCAGGCCACCGATCAGGCAGGCAACGTGACCGCCACCACGCTGACGGTGCAGCTCAATGATATCGAGGAGACATTCGGCGGCGAAGCTGGACCCGAGTTGATCTATGGCGATGCCGGCGACAACACGATCAATGCAGGCGATGGCGACGATACCATCTTCGGCGGCGCAGGTGACGACACCATCGACGGCGGCACCGGCAACGACTCCATCAATGGCGGCGAGGGGAACGATGCTCTCGGCGATGCCTTCGGCAACGATACGATGGATGGCGGAGCCGGGGACGACTTCCTGTATATGGTCAGCGGCGACAACGAACTGTACGGCGGTGAGGGTGACGATCTGCTGATCGGTGGCTACGACACCGACAACATGCAGGGCGGTGCCGGCAATGATGTGCTGCGCGGCGATATCTCGACCTTCCTGTCCGGCAACGACACCTTGCGCGGGGGTGAAGGCGACGACCTGCTGGAGGGCGGTGGCGGTTCCGATCAGTTCATCTTCACCACGGGCGACGGCAACGACACGATCGGCATGCTGGATATTGATACCGCCGCCCGTACCGCGATTGTGAGCGGTGCCGATTTCGACAGCGGAGTGGACCAGATTCTCCTCATCGGATTCGGCTACGCAGATGCGGCGGAGGCGTTCAGTCACGTCTTCGACGTGGACGGCGTCGCGACCTTCGACGATCAGGGCACGACGATCACCTTCGCAGGGCTGACTGCGGCCGATCTCAGCGTGGATGATTTCGCAGATGACTTCTTTCTTACCTAAAGGATATTGACCATGACGATCCGTCCCGTATTCGCGCTGGCTGTCCTGTCCCTCGGCGGGCTGAGCGCCTGTTTCGATGGCAGCGACCCGCGCTATGTCGAATTTGACTCGCTGACCTCCAACCGTGTCGATGCGCTGAACGCGCAAAGTCTGAATGTGAGTGCGCGCACAACCGATCAGATCACCGGTGAACTGGACCGGCAGGCGGATACCTTCGAACTGGATGCCGAAAGCGGCACCATCGACGTGTCGCGTACCACGGTGACGCTCAATGGTGGCGGCACCATCGATCTGACCGGAACCACTGAATTCGCCCGTTTCTTCGAATCACAGCCAAGCGGTGGCGATACCACGACCGGCGTTGTCGGCGTTCCCACCATTGTGGGGGATGTGCCGGGCGGCGGCACGGCCACGTATAGCGGTGTTTCGGAGGTTGCAATTCAGGACGGGTTGGCGCTCTACGATCTGAACGGCACCATGGAGGCGACGGCTGATTTCAGTGCCGGAACGCTTGATGTGACCCTCGACAATTTGGGGGGGCAACGGCAAGATTTCATCTTGGGAACCAGCAACGTGACGGACGTGGCGACCATTACCATCAGCGACGCCATGATCTCGGACAATACGGTATCGGGCGGCACCTCAACCCTGACAAGCGCGACGATCAATGGCGGCGGTGGTTTCAGCGGAACCCAGACCACCAATCACGAGGCAGGCTTTTACGGCCCGCGTGCCGATGAAGTCGGCGGTGTGCTCTATATCGATGACACGTCTGTTCAGGTCTTCGGTCAGTATCTGGGCGACTGACCTTTCAGTCTGCAACCATCTTGGCGGCGTCCTGGCGGGTATCGCGCAGGGCGCCGTATTCGTATTAGACGCGACTCCTCAGTCAGGGTTGTTGCGCGCGGCTGCGGCGGGTGGGGCGTTCTTTTTCTCCAGTGGATCCAATGGCGGGTTGTCCAGAAGCTCCAGCACAGTCTCGCTTGGACGACATAGCCGCACGCCTTTGGGGGTGCAGACGATCGGGCGGTTGACCAGAATCGGATGGTCGATCATGGCGGTCAGGATCGCCTCGTCACTGACCGAAGGATCGAGCAGCCCCAAGTTCTCCGCCGGTGATTTCGTGGTCCGCAGGGCTGTTCGGGGCGTCAGGCCGGCAGCCGCAAACAGCGCCAGAAGCTGCGGCCGCGTCCAGCCCGTTCTCAAATACTCTATGATCACGGGCACCTCGCCCGACGCCTCGATGATTGCCAGCACGTTGCGCGAGGTTCCGCAATCGGGGTTGTGGTGAATGACGATGCTCATGACGTGCCCCCAGCCTTTGGAAACCAGTGCTGCGTCCGGTTGGCGAAGGCCACGAGTGACAGCATGACCGGCACCTCCACGAGGACGCCAACCACCGTCGCCAGCGCCGCCCCCGAGCCGAGGCCGAACAGGCTGATCGCCACCGCCACGGCCAGTTCGAAGAAGTTGGACGTGCCGATCAGCGCGCAGGGCGCGGCCACGTTGAACGGGATTCCCCACGCCCGCGCCGCACCATAGGCCACGAAAAAGATGCCGTAGGACTGGATCAACAGCGGCACAGCAATCATCGCGATGACCAGCGGACGGTCGAGAATGACCTCACCCTGAAACCCGAAGAGCAGCACCACCGTCATCAACAGACCGATGATCGAAAACGGTTGCACACGCGATTTGAAGGCATCGACCGCAGCCTCTCCATCCTTCTCCACAAGGCTTCTGCGGGTCAGATACCCGGCAATCAGCGGCAGCAAAACGTAGAGGCCGACCGACAACAGCAGCGTGTCCCAGGGCACGACGATATCCGTTACGCCCAGCAGCAACGCCACGATCGGCGCAAAGGCGAAGACCATGATCACATCGTTCACGCTGACCTGCACCAGCGTGTAGGTCGCATCGCCGCGGGTCAGGTTCGACCAGACGAACACCATCGCTGTGCAGGGCGCCGCCCCCAGCAAGATCACGCCCGCCAGATAGGCCTGCGCATCATCCGGCGGGATCAGTCCGGCGAAAACATGGTTGAAGAACAGCACGCCCAGGGCCGCCATCGTAAAGGGCTTGATAAGCCAGTTCACCACCAGCGTCACCACTAGCCCCTTCGGCTTATCCCCGACATGGGAGAGGGAGCCGAAATCCACCCCCACCATCATCGGATAGACCATCGCCCAGATCAGGATCGCCACAGGCAGGTTGACCGAGGCGATCTCCAGCGCGGCCAGGGCGCCGAAGAGACCCGGAAAGAGATTGCCCAGCAGCAACCCCGCCCCGATGGCGAGCGCCACCCAGACGGACAGCCAGCGTTCGAAAGTGCCCAGACCGGCCGCGGCGGGAAGCGAGGAGTCGTTCATGGCAGTCTTCCTATGTTTGGGGACAGGCGATCAGGTCGATGACAGGTTGGCAAAGCTCAGGACGCCCGGCGCAGCAATCCTCCATCAGGAATGCCAGCAGACCGCGCACACCGTCCATGTCGGCGAAGTAGCGGATGCTGCGGCCCTGCCGCTCGCTCCGGATCAAGCCGGATCGCGCCAGGATGGAAAGGTTGGCGGACATGGTGTTCTGACGAACGCCGAGTGTATCGCCAACTTCTCCAGCGGACATGCCAGTTTCGCCCGCCTTGATGAGCAGACGAAACACATCCAGGCGTGTTGACTGGCTCAGAGCGGCGAAGGCGTCGAGGGCGTTTTGGCTATCCATATATCAAGAATTATAGATATGATGATCTGGCGTCAAGCGGGCAGCGGCAGGACGCGACCGCTCATCGCCTGCGTAGGGCATATATCTATTGAGAACTGCGGCGAAAAGCTGATCACGCCCGGTCAGCTCATGACTGTGATTTTCATTGGCATTCCCGGAGGTACGACTCCGCATTTTTAGCGTCCTTCGCACCCTACGGGGGCAGGCGCATATTGCGCCCTAAAGCAGGTCAGCAGTCTGAAGCGTTGCTCATCACGAATCGGAGAGCGGAACGAATCCAAGCGTCAAGGGTTTCCCCACTGTCAGGCAATTTTTCAGTATTTTCAATAAGACAACTTACGGAGCCAATAATGTTTCACCATTCCAGCAAGCTGCAATACCAGGTGCGCGTTGATACACCCGATCCCCAGTTCGCCAAATTTCTTCAGCAGGCCATCGGCGGCGTCGAGGGCGAAATTCGTGTTGCGATGCAGTATTTCTTTCAGGCCATGGGCGCGCGAGGCGATGACAAATATCGTGATATGCTGATGATGACCGCGACGGAGGAACTGTCGCATATCGAATTCCTCGGCCATGCGGTCGCGCTCAACCTCGAAGGTGCGCCTCTTACCGCGCAGGAGGAGGCAGCGAAGGATCCGATCGTCAACGCGATCATGGGGGGTGCCAACCCGCGCCACATCCTGTCCTCGGGCCTGTCCGCGATGCCAGTGAACGCCAACGGCGTGCCCTTCGACATGAGCCATGTTTACGCCACGGGGAACCTCGCCGCGGATATGCTGGCCAATGCGACCGCTGAGAGTGGTGGGCGCGTGCTGGCCTCGCGGCTTTACAACATGACCGAGGATGCGGGCATGAAGGACATGCTGTCGTTCCTTATCGCACGCGACACCATGCACCAGCAGCAGTGGCTGGCGGTCATCGAAGAACTGGGCGGAATGGAGTCTCAGTTGCCGATCCCCAACTCGACGCCCAAGGAGCATGAGGCGACCGAGCATTCGTACTACTTCCTGAACACCTCGCTTGATGAGCCGACGCCCGAGGGCCGCTGGACATCGGGCCCGTCGCTGGACGGTCGCGGCGAATTCAGCAAGCGGGATAAGCCCGAGCCCCTGGGGCAGAAGCCCAGCCTGGGCAAGGCGCGTCCGCATTCAGGCACGCAGACGGAACAGCAGTAATCGTACGGAGGATCAGCTATGCCTACAACAGTGGGAACAGAGGACTCCGTCGAGGACCTCATCCGCAACCTTCTGACGCTGGAACACGATGCGATCGCAGCTTATGACAGCGCGATCGAACGGCTTGAGACCTCGGATTACCGGGAGCAGATCGGAACTTTCCGACGCGATCACGAGGCGCATGTGGCAGATCTGAGCCGCATCGCGAGCGGCATGGGCGTCGTTCCTCCTCGGGAGGGCGACATGAAGCAATGGCTCACCACGGGCAAGGTCGCACTCGCCGGTCTGGTCGGGGATGACGCCATCCTCAAGGCCATGAAAACCAATGAGGACGACACGGTAATGGCGTATGAGCAAGCCTTGAAAAACACCGTGGCGAGTGCTGATTTGCGCCCGGTGTTGGAAAAGGGCCTGTCGGACGAACGCCGCCATCGCGCCTGGATGGAAACGACCAGCTGATATCCGACGAAGCACCCATGAAAAGGCCGATGCGCAGTCCGCATCGGCCTTTTTCAATCCCTTGGGATTAACACCTTCCCCCCTCTTGTGACAGAATTCAACGGTTCCTGCCGTCGTCGGCAGACTGCGGGGCCGACCTGAGCCGCGCAACTGGCTGAAATTTAGGCGGTTCGTCCCCGCAGGTGCGGGGAACAGGACACCGTGCACGGGACGGCGCGGGCATACGACGGTTCATCCCCGCGGGTGCGGGGAACAGGTACTGTCCGACGCCTCAATAGATGCAGTGTCCGGTTCATCCCCGCGGGTGCGGGGAACAGTAACGACCACAAGCATTTCAGAATCATCCAACCGGTTCATCCCCGCGGGTGCGGGGAACAGACCATGATAAACACACGGCTTTTTGCAATTTTCGGTTCATCCCCGCGGGTGCGGGGAACAGGCGTCCAACTCATTGAGGCCCTCGATCTTCACCGGTTCATCCCCGCGGGTGCGGGGAACAGTCGACAGCCGGAATACTATAACGGTCACGCGCCGGTTCATCCCCGCGGGTGCGGGGAACAGTCCGAGGCTGTGAGCTGGCAAATGATGCGCGGCGGTTCATCCCCGCGGGTGCGGGGAACAGATCAGCAGAGAGCCTCGTAAACGCCGCGTATGCGGTTCATCCCCGCGGGTGCGGGGAACAGTCTTTCTGCAAAGTACTGATCTACTGAGATATTCGCGATGTCAAAGAGCGTACCGATTATTTTCTATCAGAAACCGGAGCAAAACGCACCAATGTCAGGCCGTCAAAATCGCGCGGCATGCGCCGGTTTCGGCCGACCGTGCGGAAGTCAAAGCCTTGATCCGTAGGCGCGCGCCAAGTCATCACTGCGTCACCCCGATCAATATACGCCTCGACCTGTTCCCATATCATCTCACGCGTGCGGGCGGAGTAATCCCCAACGTAGACACCTGCGCGAACTTCCAGCAGCCACGCGGCCAGACGTCCGCGCAATCGCGGTGGTGCGTCATTCAGAACGATGACCATCATCGGCGGGGCCCTTTTCCGTTTGAAATGATGCCGCGGGAGCCTCAGGAGCATCCTCGGGGCGCAGCAAGCCGCCGCCTTCGAGCGCTTCCTCAATTGAGGGGATAATCTTGGAGAGTAACCTGGTTCGGCGAAACGTGTCGCGACATGCCAGGCGCACGGCGCGTTCAGGGGCCATATCCAGCTCACCGCGTGACGCGCGCGCCGCAATACGGAACGCTTCTGGCACCACCGTTTCGGTCTTCCACAGGTCCGCTATGTCGTAGACAAAGGAGCGGGGGCGCCCCCTGTGCAAAAAACCGATTGCAGGCGCGTAGCCCGCTGCCAGAACCGCCGCCTCGGACAATCCGTGCAGACATGCGGTCGCCGCGGAAAGACATCGGTTCGGCACATCAGCGCTATCCCAGTCACCCTGATCATAGCTCCGGCGTTTCCATTGCACACCATATTGCGCGGCGAATAGTTCGTAACTTTTGCGCACCCGAGCGCCCTCGATGCCACGCAATTGCTCAATGGACCGGCGCTGCGGTGCATCCTCACCAAATCGCATCAGGAACATCTTGCGCACGACGCCCAGTCGAGCGGCATCATCGAGCGCCAACCGTGCTTGCCACAACAGCTTGTCCGCCCGCGCCCCGCCTGGCTGACCGGCGGAATACAGGCGCACTCCGGCCTCTCCAACCCAGGTGATCAGCGTTCCGGTGCGCGCGGCCAGGGCGATGGCGGCATGGCTGATCCGCGCGCCCGGTTCCAGCATAAGTCCAGCGAGACCACCTACGGGAATGTGCGTGCGCGCGCCGTCCGCCTCCACCGCGACGAAAGCACCGTCTTTCACGTCGAGCTGGGCCCGCTCCACGAACACCAACTGCGCCCTATCCTTCAGCGGGATCGGCTTGGGCGGTGGCAACCCGCTCATATGCGGCGCAGTAGCATCAATCCGCACCCGAACGCCTTGGCGCGCCCGAACCCGGCATTGACGCGCGCAAGGAACGCCGCTGCCTCCGTCACTTCCACGCTGCCGCTCAGATCAAGGACCCCGAATTGCGGCTGGCCTTTGCGCTTCCCCCGATGATCCGGCAACATCTGCACGGAATAATCCTGAACATCGCTAGCATGCACCGCAAATCCGTCACGTGCACCGATGCGTTCCAGCCAGTCGCGCGCGGCACTTCCGGCCACCACAGATCGCTGCTCCGCACGTTCTGTTTTGGGAACATCGTGCAGCCGTTCCATCACTACATCGACGCGACCTTTGTCTTTCAACGTCCGCGTCGCATTGACCCGCAAGACGAACCCCAGCCGGTCGCCGACCCGCAAATCCGGAGCGAAGGGTTTGATCTTCGGCTCCTCGAACAGACCCGCCTCCGACGGGGGGCGGGCGGACAGAACCGTAAAGCGTCCTTGCCCCTCCGCCCGCCACAGAAAATCACGTGTCGCGTCGGGATCGTCTGCGAAGGCAGACCAGATCATACGGTGATGTGCATCCATCGCGCGGGCGGTGTCGTCGGGATCTATCAGACCGCGAAGCGCTGCCGTCGCAGGATCGCGGCGCACCTGCAAGCGGGACAGATAGCGCATCATGCCATCACCTGCGGAGTGATCGCGCAGGTCCGTGTGACAACTTCACGAGAGGAAAAATGCCAGCGATCGCGCTCCGAAGCCCTGTCGTGGCGGGCACTGCGCTGTAGCTCAGGTTCATGCCCCATTCCAGGTTCTTCGTGGATCAACCGCGCGACGCTGTCGGCATGCCATTCCGGCACCTGGACATGCGCCAGCGCCTCTACCGCTGACGACGCTTCGACGATCAGCGGCGCCAGTGGCGTATTCAAAGGACAACTTTTGCGCCCCAGATACGGCGTAAACACCGGGTGCCGCAGCGCCTGTGCGATCACCTCCAACCCAGCGCCCCGAACTGCTACGCCGTAAAGCACATCACAGCGGTAATCGCGTTGGGTCAGCACGGTGTTTACCCGATCGCCTGCATCGCGCAACGCCGCCGCGCGGGTTTGAGGAAACTTCACCACTGCCGTAGGCACCGTTTGGACAGTGTGAAAATCGCGCATCGGCGTGCCCGTCTCAAACTCCGCCACAGCAACGGCTAACGCATCGAGGGCCTGAAAATCCCCGTGGCGCCGGATGCCCAGGGCAGCCCCCATCAGACCGATCACGGCGGAGCGGCCGGGCCAGTTCCAACTGCCCCTCCGCTCCTGTCCCGCAAGATCGCCCATCGCAGCCAGCGTGGCCCCCAGCGTAAACACCAGATGTGCCTCAACCACGGGTCGCAGCTCCCGCCGCATGGGCCGCGATCTCATCCAGAGTACCGCTGTTCCCAACCAGCATTCGCACAGTGTCCAGCGCGTCCAGCCCATAGGCACGATCCAGATTTACGACTCGCTGTTCCAGCATCTCTACCGAAAGAGGCAGCGCGTCTGCCTGCGGTACAGGTGTATAGAAAGCGCCTGTCAGATCGCGCGGTTGCGATGTGCCAACCTCGCAGCGCACATAATCTGCGCGAGGGTGGTGTGCGTGACTGTTCTGCTTGCCCTTCGGCGTCGCGGTCGCCAGCGCACGCGCCAGTGCGTCCAAGCCGCGCGCGGCAAGTTCCACATCACCGTCAAGGTTCTCGATCAACAAATCGACGTTCACGCATGCATATAGGTAATAAACGCCCGAGCCGAACCCATGCGCGCCCAGATGTCCTGCGCCTGCGTCCTCCTCCCGCTTGTTGAGATCATCCACGGCAGTGAAGTAATCTTCCTCCGCCACGGCCTTGTGCGTGGTGATCGCATGTGAAACCTGCACGGCGGCATCGCGGTTGAAGTCCACGGCCCCGGCCAGCATTCGCCCGAACATCGCGACGTCCACCGCACCGTCGGCACGTCGCAGCACACGTTTTTGCAAATCCTTGTCCTTGGGGATGTCCTCACCCGCGACAATGGCAGCGGCAAGCTCGCGGGCCAGCACCCATTCGTCGGGCGACACAAAGGCCAGCGTCGTCATGCGCTGTGCCGATTTCGTATCCTTTTTCGTTTCCATCTTGGAGAAGGCGGCGGCGACGCTCTCCGCCGCATCACGTGCATCCTGGGCGTCCGCGCCACCGTCGATCAGCTCCTTCTCGATCTCTTCCGCAATTCGCTTGGTGCGGGTGCCGACATGCCCCTCCAGACCCTGTCGGAAATAATCGCTCTCCCTCAGGGCGCGCTTGATGGATTGGGAGGACAGGCGCAAACGCGGCGCACCGCCCACCAGGGCCTGCTTGGGCCGCCCGGCATCGTCGCGGTTGGGATTGGACGGCGGATAAGCGGTCAGCAAATGGAATTGCACGAATGTCGTCATGTCACGTCCTCAGTAGGCCGGGATTCGTTCCGGTCGTCAAAATATTGGAAGCACCAACGCGCCCGCGTCTTGTCGCTCCAGTCGAGCATGTCGCGACCCAGCCAGCCCACGTCGCAGGTGTTCTCGATCATGGGGAGCACGCGCAGCACCTGATCGGGCAATTCGTCCCCCGTGGCGCGCACCATCCGCTCAAATCGCAATGCGGAACCATCACTGTCCCCCATGCGCGCCGCCAGCGCCCTTGGTTTATGGTCGCGTACATGCGCCAGAACGCGCACCAAAGCGGCCAGACGGGCAGGATCACGCAAGCCAAGTTTGCGCGACAGATCGTGAACCTCTGCATGACAGAGGCATTCCACGATATCCGCACGCCGCAACCGCGCGGCGAGCGCTCGGGCTGCGGGCCGGTCGCGTGCTGCAATATTGCGCGCCCACCAGTCGCGGATGATTTCCACCCGGTCGGGTTGCTTACTCTCGTTCATGCAGCTTTTCCCTTTTTGCGTGGGGGCGGCATCATTTCCAACACCCTGTAGGCACCTTCGCCATATTTGCCATAACCTTTGAACGCTGCCGCCAACTGACCCCGCCGCGCCACGATTTCAGCCTTCTTCTCAAGTTTGTGGACATGAAGCAGCGGCAACGCCCGCCGGTCAAACAGTTCCAGCGCAACGCGGCGCATCTCGGTGAGCCAGTCCTGGGCCACGTCCTCACCCTCCGCCAATCGGGGCAGGAGGCCATCGAACGGAGCTTGGGTTTCGGCAAAGAACGCCTCGACCTCTGCCTCGCGCGCCTCACCCTCTAGTACGGGTTCCAGGGCGCGTCGCAGGGCGGAGGAGTAGGTCTGCGCGGCCTTGACCAGACCACTCAACCTGTCCAACCCATCGAGATCCAGCGCGACCAGAGGCGCGCGCGACCAGATGAAATCCTGCGCGCTCATATTCGCCATCGCCCAGCCCGCGACGAGCAGGGTCGCCTCATCCTCGACATGATGCAGCCGATGGGCAAACCACTCCATCACCATCTGCGCGGGATGTCGCAGGCCACCGCTGTCCTGATACGCAATCCCCAGCCAGTTGCGATATCCGAAAAGACCGGGTTTGGGATGAACAGGCAGATGTTCGCTGCCCACCTTTTGCTGATAATAGGGTGCGCACGGATGCACCCATCCTGCGTAATTGGTCCCGTAAGGGCGCTGGCGCACGCCGACAATTCCGCGTTCATCGCCGATCAACCGCAGGCGGCGCGGCATCCCGAAGAATGCTTCGACCGGATGCGCATCCTCGTAACTTACCACTTCCCCTTTCTGGGAAGTGCGCGTTGCCCGCATCCATGGCAAATCATCCATAGTCGCGGGCGTTCCATAGGGTACGTTTGCCCAGATCAGCGACCACAGACCTTGCCCCGGATCAACCAGCGTAACCATCGGCCCCCCGCCGCGCATCGAAGTCCGGTTACCAGCGCCGCCTGAGGGCGCAAAGGCCTGCAAGGTATACAGCGCCATTGCCGCCAACCCGTGCTGCAATGCATCGTAGCGCCCGCGGTGCGGCATCAGATCGGCGTTCTTCTTGGCGGTTGAGGTGCCGGCGCTGTCGATGAACAACATACTCACCCCGTCGCCCGCACCCTCCAGCTCCACACGATCCTGCATGAAGCGCGCGCCGCCGCCCAGAAGTTCGAATGCAGGTGCGTAGTACAGCAACCGCTGTGACAACCGACTGGAATCCGGCGCCTGACGCGCAGACCAATCCTTCAGGTCAACAGGCGGGTCAGCCATCAGGACGAGCCCGATCAACAACTCCATGCAAGCGAGGTTCAAATCGGCCCGCGGCCAATCCAACGCGGCGACCTGCCCATCCGACACCCCATCCGGCGTCACCATGCGCGCGCTGCCATCCTTCATGCGCACCGGGATCCATGGGCCTGTAATGAGATTCAAAGCCATGTGGCCACCTGAACAGCTTACACACACTTATGGTGTGTGGATTGACACGCTGGGTGAAATTTTCGGTGAAACGCCCGCGCGAATTGATCTCTTCCTCGTCGGACCATCGCCCGTTTGATCTCAATTCGGGGACGTGAATATCAAACCCCGTTCCGCAGAATATCGCAACCCCGGTGCAATCATTCCGTCCTCCTCGACGACACACAGCGTCAAACTTTCGATCAGCCAGCCCGGCCAATTGCGGGTAAAAGTGTCAGCCTCAACTATAGGCAGATCAATTCCCTTCAGCCTGGCCATCGAGGCGGAGACCTGTGCGAACGGCAGCTCCCGTATTGATCCATCACCATGCAAGGGCTCTAACCCGTGTTCGCCTTTTCGCACCAACAGCAGATCGCGCGTCTCGCCGCTCAATCGTGTGGGATAGGCGGCCTCGGGGTGGCACGCGCCCATCGCACGATAACCGGCGTCCCAATCAATGGCATTGCGCAGGCCCTGACCACGCTCCGCGCCCACAGCCCCCAAGCGATCAATTTCCGCCTGCTCCAGAACCTCTGGCACGGGGATTGCCTCCGCGCCATGCACCGGTTCGATCAAACCGCGCAGCCCCTGTGGGGCCCGAATTTCACCCGCGTCGAACAGGATACGTGCCGTGCGCCAGATCGAGGGCACCGGGTACACGAACGCGCCGGCACCGAGTACATCCCCCAACCATTGCGATGACTTCACAACGTCCGGATCAGGGGCCAGAACATGCAAGCATGGACCCTCGACCGCGCGGGATGAGGAGGGGCGCTCCTCCATGTGACGCCAGAGCCGGCCCGCCCGCTGAATCAAGGACGCCATCGGCGCTACATCCGAAACCATAACGTCAAAGTCCAGATCCAGGGAGCTTTCGATAACTTGCGTGGAGATCAGCACACGCCCAGCCCCGCCCTGACGATGTTTTCCGAACCGTCGCAGGGCCGTTGCTTCATGCAACTTGCGATCCGCCAGTACAAAGCGGGCATGCAGCAGGTCACAGGGGATTCCGCGCGCTTTGAGCGCCTCGTAAGCCTCGATCGCGTCATCCACCGCATTGCGAACCCATGCACAGGCCGCACCTGCGCGCGCCTTGGCTTCCAACATGTCGAACGTGGTATCGGCGCTGTCGAGGCGTGTAATATGTACCGGCCCGCGTGCGACGGTTCGCGGTGCGATCTCCTTCGCACGACCGTTAATGACCAAGGCCGGATAGTGCTCGCCTTCAACTGATGTTGTCTCACGTCCTGCGCCCGCTTCGAACGCTCCGACCAGTTGCGCGCGCAGATTCAACGGCAGAGTTGCTGACAGCAAGATCGCCGAACCACCCATACGCGCGTGCACATAGAGCAACTTGGCCAATAACGCTCCCATGTAAGGATCCGCCATTTCATGCGCTTCATCCACGATCAATATCTTGGAGGACAGCCCATGCAGACGCATGGTGGAGTGGCGTGTCGGGAGGATCGCCAGCAAGGCCTGATCTATCGTACCGACGCCAACGTCAGCCAACAGTGCCTTGCGCCGATCATCGGCCAGCCAGGCAGAACAACCCGGCCCGTCACCACCCTCACGCCCACGAACTTCAGCCCAGGTCTCGGACAATTGCGCACGACCATGTGCAAGGGTGAGCGAGGGCGGAGCATCGAACATCTGTCTTACGATCGCTTCTGATCGCGCAAACATCGCATCGGCCGTGGCCATAGTAGGTAGAGCGAAATAAATGCCGCGTCCGTGCCGCCGCGCCAACATACGACCGGCGAGGATCAGCGCTGCTTCCGTTTTCCCCGCGCCGGTTTCATCCTCCAGAATGGCCAATGTCGGTGTATCCGGTAGTGGTGTATGGGTGCACGCCAATTGAAGTGGACTTAGCGAGAAATCAAAACTGGGCGAGCCAATTCCCTCAGCTCTGCCCAGTCCTGCAGCCGCCACGGCAACCTCAGCACGTCCACGCGCAATTTCCAGATAATCGGTCGCGGAGTGGACTGCATCAACAGCGGGAAACCATTCTGTATTGGAGCCAATCCAGTCTGCCAGCGCGATGAATCCAGGCAAGCGCCAACTCGCTGCATTTGCATCGTAACAATCAGTCATCTGCGCAACAGGAAACAAATCGAGCATGATCTCTATGAACTCGCGCGCGGCAATTTGTGCATCCGAGCCGATGCTGCGCACCATGCTGCGCCATTCCGCTGATTTCAGTGGAGTGAGTGTCGGCGGTCGGCCGTGATGCCCAGCACATGCAGCATATAGCGCCCTGCGGGCCTCGAACGTTCCACCAATCGCTGCAGCGAGTAGATCATCATTCGCGTGCAGATGAGCCTCCGTCACTTCCCAGTGCCGATAGTTTTGAGGTGTACCATCTCTGAGCATGAGCTGGAATCTGGCGCCGATCTTACCGACATCGTGCAAGGCCGCAAACAAGGTGAATATTTTCGCCTCTGACGTATGTGACAGCAGAGCCGCCACCGCAGCAACATCCAGAGAATGATACAAGACGGAGTGCTGAATCCCCCTCTCATCTGCACTCTTTGCAATCCATATCGAAGGAACCACAAGCTGCTCCCTTATAATCTGCGTGGCGAGATGAATGGCCTCAACTCCGCCGCCACCCCCCACTCTTACGTTTACGACATTTGGAACCAGTGTCGTGCCATATTACGACGATTGGGCACCAAAGAGTTGATTACTTCCCATGTGCTTCTTTGCTAGTTGCGCCGCCATGCGCATGGCAAAAACCGCCGTCTTCTTGCAACCAAACGTCGATGGGCCGTTGTATGCCGCCGCTGATTGAAGTGGTCCCAGAAAACTGGACAGTTGGCTAAGGTGTATCCCAAACCTTTGA
>OLHK01000043.1_pt1 | contig 53669 bp, 44 predicted proteins | sample 1609371 | NCBI WGS metagenome assembly OLHK01 (sample SAMN05416779, study PRJEB24817) | seawater metagenome | isolation source: Sea water | place: Canada:Atlantic | collected 2013-11
CCTCTCTATTCGTCGGCAGCGTCAGATGTGTATAAGAGACAGGCGCCCACACAGGGCGACTTCGCCCCGAACGCTTTCATCCGCGTCGCCCCCGACGACACCGTGACCGTCCTCATCAAGCATATCGAGTTTGGACAGGGCCCCTATACCGGGCTGTCCACGCTGGTGGCCGAGGAGATGGACGCCGACTGGTCACAGATGCGCGCCGAAGCGGCACCGGCGAATGCCGAACTTTATGCCAATCTTTTCTTTGGCATGCAGGGGACCGGCGGCTCCACCGCCATGGCCAATTCCTATATGCAGATGCGCAAGGCAGGTGCTGCGGCACGTGCGATGCTGGTCGCTGCCGCGGCCGAGGAATGGGGCGTGCCCACCGGTGAGATAGAGGTCGCGCAGGGTGTCGTCCGACACGGGGCAAGTGATCGCAGCGCCCGCTTCGGTGAGCTTGCCGAACGCGCCGCCGGCATGACGGTGCCCGAGGATCCGCCGCTCAAGGATCCGGGGCAGTTCAAACTGATCGGCACCGAGGTCCAGAAGCTCGACACTAAACCCAAGTCCACGGGTGAGGCGACCTTCACCCTCGATGTCTACCGCGAGGGGATGGAAACCGTCGTGGTCCGCCACCCCCCCTTCTTCGGCGGGCGCGTGGCGAATTTCGATGCGGCGCCGGCGATGGCGGTTCCGGGTGTCGTTGCGGTTCATGAGATCCCCTCCGGCATCGCGGTCTACGCAACCTCGACCGCTGCGGCGCTCAAGGGGCGCGAGGCTCTCGACGTCGAATGGGACGACACCGAGGCGGAGACCCGCTCATCCGAGGAAATGCTTCAGGCGTTCTCCGAAGCTGCCACGGCAGAAACGCTCGTTGCCGAGGAAGCCGGCGATGTCGATGCCGCACTCGAAGGCGCCGAGCAGGTGATCGAAACCGAGTTCCGCTTCCCCTACCTCGCCCATGCGCCGCTTGAGACGCTCGACGCGGTGATCGAGATGCGCGACGGCGTTGCCGAGCTGTGGATGGGGTCGCAATTTCCGTCGCTCGACAAGCCGACTCTGGCCCAGACGCTGGGTATCGACCCCGCGAATGTGTCCATCAACGTGATGTTCGCCGGCGGCAGCTTCGGGCGCAGGGCTCAACCCGACGCGCATTTGGCGGCCGAAATCGCGGCCATCGCAAAGGCGGCGGGACGCGACGGGTCGTGGAAGCTGCTGTGGACACGCGAGGACGACCTGCATGGCGGCTACTACCGCCCCATGACGGTGCACCGGATGCGCGGCGGCATCGATGCTGAGGGCAACATCGTCGGTTGGACCGACGTTCTCGCCAACCAGTCGATCATGGCCGACGGGCCGATGGAAGCGATGATGGACAAGGGGCTCGACCCCACGGCCTATGAGGGCGCGACCAAGATGCCCTACGACCTGGTCAATTTCCGAACCAGCTGGGCGCGAATGGAAAGCCCCGTTCCGGTGCTGTGGTGGCGTTCGGTCGGACACACCCATACCGGCTACGCGACCGAAGTATTTCTCGACATGCTGCTCGAAGCGGCGGGCAAGGACCCTGTGCAGGGCAGGCTCGACCTGCTGCGTGCGGATGCCGGGCGCGACCGGGCTGTGCTTGAGCGCGTCGCCGCCATGGCGGGCTGGGACGGCCAGCGAGTGAAGGGGGATCGCGGCTATGGCATTGCTCTGCACGAGAGCTTCAACACCTACGTGGCGCAGATCGCAGAGGTCTCGAACGATAACGGCATGCCGCGCGTTCACCGCGTCTGGTGCGCGGTCGATTGCGGCGTGGCAGTCAATCCCGGTGTGATCCGGGCGCAGATGGAAGGCGGCATCGGCTACGGCCTCACCGCGTTGCTCTACAGCCAGATCACGCTGCTGCCGGGGGGGCGCATCGCCGAGAACAATTTCGACGATTACCGGATGCTGCGCATCAACGAGATGCCGGCGGTGGAGGTCGAGATCCTCGACACCGACCACGACCCGAGCGGCGTCGGCGAACCCGGAACGCCACCGATCGGCCCGGCCGTCGGCAATGCATGGAGAGCGCTGACCGGCCAGACCGTGACGCGACTGCCTTTCACCGTGGGAGTTCAGTCATGAAAATGTGGAAAGTTTCTACCGTCGCGTTGATCGCGATCCTGTCCGCCGCATCAAGCGGTTGGAGCGAGGAGGTAAACGGCCTGCGCACGGTCGACGAGTTCGACGGTTTCGCGGACGAAACCGCCCGCTCGCAAGCGCTGTTCGAGGAGATGGCGAAGGTCATCCAGCATCCGCGCTGTCTGAACTGCCACCCTGCCGACAACACGCCGCGGCAGGGCATGGAAATGCGCATCCACGAGCCGCCGGTGGTCCGGGGCGACAGCGGGTTCGGTGCCCCGGGAATGCGCTGCAACACCTGTCACGGCAGTGAGAATGTCGATTACGTCTCTGGCGACGGATCGATCCCCGGCCATTCGCCATGGATGCTGGCCCCGATCGAACAGGCCTGGATCGGCAAAACGGTCGCCGAGATCTGCGCACAGCTCAAGGACCCCGAACGCAACGGCGGGCGAACGCTGGCTGAACTGCATGAGCACAATGCCCATGACGGGTTGGTCGGCTGGGGCTGGACTCCGGGAGAGGGACGAGAGTCCGCACCGGGTACGCAGGAGCTCTTCGGCGAGTTGACGAATGCCTGGATCGAGGCAGGTGCAGCCTGCCCGGAGGGATAACGGGCGCACCCAATCAACAGCGTGTGGGGAGCCGGTCATGTAGGCTCGGATTGAGGGGCTGGGGAATTCTGTGAAGAACTCCCTGCCCCACCGTTGAATATGTCCCGGGAGCCGACTCCCGGCGAACCAGATGATCGTCGCCAACGCAGGTCCGGTCCTGCGATACGCGCGACCGCCTGAGATCCCTCACCGTGGGCATGGGCAATCAATGTTGCAACAAATTGCGTATGTCCCGGAATCGCCAGTCAGCGTGCCAGTTCCGTTGTGCTCGGGCGAAGACGTTGACGCTCTCAGACGCATCCCGTGTCATCAAGCGGCTCAGAATGGCGTCACGGTTGGATTCTACCGCAGTGGCGGATCATGATGGCTCCCGCATGACCCACCCCGCAATTCGGCTGTTTGGTGTCTAGGGGGGAGGCTACGAAACACGCAAATCCTTGAAATTTTTGAATAGTTTTTACCCCCATATCGACATGTCTGTTCCATCTTGAACGCTTCGATTCCGTTTGCCGATCACGTTTTTACCAACGCGGTCTGGGCATGGAACTACGGCAAGGTGCCGTTCGTTATTTTAATGATTCATCTTAGGAAACGGAGGTCGGACATGGGACGCCTGGATAACAAAAGAGTGGTCATAACCGGGGGTGCGGGTGGCATCGGAGCGGAAACCGCCAAGCTATTCCTCAAGGAAGGTGCGAAGGTTGCGCTGGTTGATCTGGATCAGAATGCACTGAATGACGTTGCTAAAACGCTTGAAGAACACGGCAAGGTCGTGGTCATCGCCGCCGACGTGTCGAACGAAGCGGATGTGGAGCGATACGTTCAAGAGGCGAAGGACAAGTTGGGCGGAATTGACGTTTTCTTCAACAACGCCGGCATCGAAGGAACAGTCGCACCGTTGATCGAACAGAAGGTAGAGGATTTTGACAAGGTCATGGCTGTAAATGTGCGGGGCATATTTCTGGGCCTAAAACATGTTATGAAGGCTATGAGCGAAAGCGGCGGAAGCATCATCAATACGTCATCGGTAGCGGGCCTGTCTGCCGGTCCGGGCCTGACACCCTATGTCACGTCCAAACATGCGGTGGTCGGCCTCACACGTAACGGGTCCGCCGAGGGTGCTGGTCAGAATATTCGCGTGAATTCGGTACATCCCGCACCTGTGAACACGCGCATGATGCGCTCTATCGAAAAGGGTTCGAAACCCGAGGACGCCGCTGCTGCTAAGGCGGAGTATGAAAAGCGGGTTCCGCTGGGTCGCTATGGCGAACCCGACGATGTTGCGAAGCTTGTACTATTCCTAGCCTCCGACGAATCGAGCTTTATCACAGGTGCCCAATATGTTGTCGATGGGGGCATGACCACCTGATCTGACACCGAAATCTTCGGGCGCGTAGGTTAACGCGCCGACTTCATTGTCAGGGCGATACTAACGAATACTGCCAATGAGGGCGTCAATCGAAAGCTGGCGAGCCCGAAAGCCCCGAACAAGCAGTGTCATTTGTACAGAAGGTCATAAGTATAATTAGGGTCACGCCAAATCCTTCAATAAAATCAAAGATATTTGGCTCCGGCGGTAGGGATCGAACCTACGACCAATTGATTAACAGTCAACTGCTCTACCGCTGAGCTACGCCGGACCATGTCTTTCGACTTGGCGGGGTGTAGCAAAGGCATGGGGGGGCGGCAAGCGCAATCTAGCGCAATTCCGGCAAAAAAATTATGGGGTGCGTCCGCCATATTCCTGCGTGACTTCCAGCGCGATCTTCCGGACCTCGTGACCGAGTTCCGCCAATCTCTCCCCGCTCAAGCGCGACTGGGGGCCGGAGACGGAAATTGCGGCGATCGGGTCGCCAGTCTCACCGAAGATGACCGACGCTGCACAGCGCAATCCTTCGGCATGTTCCCCATCGTCCGTGGCGTATCCGGCTGCTTGAGCTGCGTTCAAGGCGGTGTTCAGCAGGCTCCGGTCGGTGATCGTGGCGTTCGTCAATCTGATCAGGTCGTCGGATGACAGGGCGCGTTCGCGGCGGTCCTTCGGCATCATTGACAACAGGGCCTTGCCAGAACCGGATGCGTGCATGGGCAACCGGCCGCCGACCTGGGTGATCGCGCGCATCGCATGCCTGCTTTCGACCTGATCCAGACAGACCACCTGCCCGCCGCTTTCGACGAAAATGTTGGCTGTCTCACCCGTCGTCTCCACCAAACGCCGCAGGAATGGCTTGGCCACGTGCAACAGGTTGCGGGTTCGAACGAAGGCGGACCCGGTGACGAAGGCGGTGACCCCGATCTGCCAGATGCCCGCGTTCATGTCGTATCTGACGAAACGCTCGCTCTCCATCGTGGTGAGCAATCTATGCGTGGTCGAGGGGGGCAGATTTGCGCGCTCCGCCACCTCCGTCAGCGTCAGGCCGCTATCGGAGGCCGCGATCTCTCGCAGCAGGGTCATCGCGCGTATAACCGCCCGCACCTGACCGGCGCGTTCGTTCGGAACCGTCTCGTTGCTGTTACTGCTCATGCGAGGTACGTAGTTCGGGCATTTCGACTGACGAGGGGGAACACGGCAGTTTGAACTGCGCAGGAGCATTGTTTCGCCATTTGACCCGAGGTTTTGTAAGATGATCCATTTGCCAGACAGCCCCAGCCTGCATGTCGAGGATCTGCACAGTGACAACGCCCCTGCCGTGGTTCTGATACATGACTTCCGTCTGGATCGGCGCGTCTGGAGTGATGTGGCAAAACGTCTGCCCCCGCAGGTGCGGTGCGTCATACCCGATTTACGTGGATACGGGCACAGCCCCGCGCCGGACGGCCAGTGGTCGATGCGCGATGTAGTCTATGACCTCGCGAACACTCTGTTTTCGCTGAATATACGCGATGCGGTCGTTGTCGGCTCGGGAACTGGCGGCATGATTGCGCAGGCCCTGGCCGCCGAGGTGCCCCAGACCGTGCGCGCGCTGGTTCTGATCGGAACCGGGGCCAAGCTGGAGACGGAGGACAGATGGCTGCATCGGGCGCAGGTTCTGAGCGGTCTGCCCGACACGGCGCGCGCCCGGCAGTTGTTGGACGCCGCGACCTATCGCGCACCTGACCCGCATCTGTGCGAAATCGCGGCCTCGACCCGGCCGGACACCCTGCGACGGATGTGCGAGGCGGTGGCCCACACCGATCTGCGCCGCTCGACCGATGCGCTGCGCTTGCCTACTTTAGGCTTGGTCGGGCGTAACGATCGCATCACGCCGCCGGATCTGATGCGTGAAATGATCGACGGCATTCCCGGTGCCTCGCTGGAGTTGTTGCCGCGCTGCGGTCATATCACGGCATATGACGCGCCTGAGGCGACGGCGGATGCGATCAACGGATTTCTGGACCGCACCGGGCATCTTCTACCCGATTTCGACAGCAAGGACCCCTCCTGATGAGTTTCACCCCTTTCGACAGCCCGCTTTATCGTGAACTGATCTCGGACACCGAACTTGCCGTGCTGTTCAGCGATGCCGCGGAAATCCGCGCAATGTTGCTGTTCGAGGGGGCATTGGCCGATGCGCAGGGTGAGTTGGGCATCATTCCGTTGGAAAGCGCGCTGTTCATCTCTCGCAGCGCGCGGGAGGTTCAGCTCGACCCCTCCGCGTTGGCCAAGGGACTGGCTGCCGCCGGTGTCGCGGGCCCTGCCCTCGTTGCCGCCTTTCGGGCGGAGATGAAGGCCCCCGAGCACGCGCAATGGGCGCATCACGGTGCCTCCTCGCAGGACCTTGTCGATACGGGGCTGGTGATCCGTCTGCGTCGTGCCGCCGATATCCTGCAACAGCGGATCGAAGTGCTGGCCGAAACGCTCGGCGCGCAGGCGACCCAGCACGCGCATGTCGTGATGGCGGCGCGCACCCGGCATCAGATCGCGACGCCGACAACGTTCGGCGCGCGGGTCGCGACATGGCACGCCCCCCTGCCCCGCCACCTGCAACGGCTGTCGCAATTGCGACCACGGGTGGAGGTCGTCAGCCTGGCAGGCGCGTCGGGGACCGCCGCCGCGTTCGGCCCGCAAGCGGCTAAGGTGGAGGCCCGTGTCGCCGGCGCGCTGGGTTTGGCAGCCTCGCGCCATCCGTGGAATGCGACCCGCGACGGCCTGGCGGAATTCGCCGGTTGGCTGGCCCTGGTCAGCGGGTCGATGGGCAAGATTGCGACCGATGTCCTGCAACTGATACAGGCCCAGCCGCCGCAGATCGGGCTTTCCTCGGGCGGCGGATCCTCGACCATGCCGCACAAGGCGAACCCCGTCGCGGCGGAAACCATCGTCGCCTTGGCGCGCCATGTCGCGACCCTGTCCTCCTCGCTGATGCATTCCCAGCTTACCGAAAGCGACCGCGACGGGGCCGCGTGGGCGCAGGAGTGGCTTTGCCTGCCGCAGGTGATCTGCGCCACGGGGGCCGCGCTGCGGCATACGCAACAGATGATCGAGGGGATCGTGCCGGATGCGGACGCGATGCGCGCGACGATAGAGGCCACCCACGGCACGATGTTCGCGGAACCTGTGACCTTTGCCCTGGCCGAACATATGCCACGCCCCGAGGCCGCCGCGCTGGTCAAGGAAGCTTGCACACGCGCCGGTCCCGACCGATCATTGCGCACGATCCTCGAAGCGGAAAGCCCGGTGGTGCTCGACTGGGATGCGCTGTTCGATCCGGTGGCGCAATGTGGCCGCGCGGTTGCCCTCGCCCGTGCTCCTGCGAAAGGTGGCGATGATGACCGCGAATGAGATTATCGCGATGCTGGACCTCGCCCCGCACCCCGAGGGCGGCTGGTACCGCGAAACATGGCGCGCGCCGACCACCGGCGATGCGCGGGCCAGTGGCACCTCGATCTATTTCCTGTTGGCAGCGGAGCAGTTTTCCCACTGGCACCGCGTCGATGCTGCGGAGATCTGGCACTGGTATGCCGGCGCGCCGCTGGTCCTGTCACTGAGTGAGAACGGCCACGACGCCGAGGCAGCGATCCTGGGCCCCGAACTGACCGCCGACCAAAGACCCCAGCGCATCGTTCCGGCTGGATGGTGGCAATCCGCCACCTCGCTGGGTGCGTGGACGCTGGTCGGTTGCACCGTCAGCCCCGGCTTTCAGTTCGCGGGGTTCGAACTGGCCCCACCGGACTGGCGTCCCACACGACGGGGAACCACGCCGCGAGGGGATTGAGGACGTCGCCACGAACCGCTAGACGTTTGCCAACTATGCAGGAGCGCACAATGGCCGATACCGTCGTCGAAGACCCCCAGATCTATCTGATCACTCCGGCCAAATTCGAATTGGCGGCGTTCAGCGAAACTCTGCAAAGGGTGCTGGATACGCGTGAGATCGGCTGTGTGCGCCTCGACATGCCGGGGGCCGAGGCTGGCGACATCGCACAGGCCGCCGATCTGTTGCGCGACATCTGCCATCAGCGCGACGTGGCGTTGGTGATCGCGGACCATTTCCGCATGGTCGGCGTGCACGGTCTGGACGGCGTCCACCTCAGCGATCCACGGGCCGTGCGCGATGTGCGCCGCGAACTGGGGGCGGACGCGATTGTCGGCGCATTCTGCGGCAGCTCGCGTCATGTCGGCATGAACGCCGGGGAGGGCGGTGCGGATTACGTAACCTTCGGTCCCACCAGCCCCGATCCCCTGCTGGGGGACGGGTCCGTCGTCGATCTGGATCTGTTCGACTGGTGGTCAAAGGTTGTCGAGGTTCCCGTCGTGGCGGAGGGCGGCCTGACGCCGGAACTGGTCGCCAAACTGACCCCGCTGGTCGATTTCTTCGCCGTGGGACGTGAAATCTGGTCAGAGGAAGACCCCGTCGCCGCCATGCAGACGCTGGGTCTGCCGCGCGGCGACTGATCCTCAGCTATAGTCGCGCTGATCGTCGATGACCTTGCCGTCGTTGGGCAGGCTTCCCTTGGCCACAACTTCGACCTTTCCGCCCAGTTTGAGGATGTCACGCACGCTGCCCGACACTGCCTCTACGTTGACATCATCCGCCTCGACCTGAACCAGCATCTGGTCCCGCTCATCCTGGCGGGTGGCGGTAACACGGGCGCGGGCGATCTCGGGGTGGCGGGCGACCAGAGTCGCGACCTGCTCTGGCCGGACGAACATGCCCTTGATCTTCGCGGTCTGATCGGCGCGCCCCATCCAGCCCTTGATGCGCATATTCGTTCTGCCACACGGGCTTTGCCCCGGCAGGATCGCGCTCAAATCGCCGGTCGCGAACCGCACCAGAGGGTAATCGCGGTTCAGCGAGGTGACGAGGACTTCGCCCACCTCGCCCTCCGCCACGGGATCGCCGGTGCCGGGGCGCACGATCTCCACGATCACGCCCTCATCGACGATCATCCCCTCCATCGCCGGGCTTTCATAGGCGATGTTGCCCAGATCGGCGGTCGCATAGCATTGCAGGCAGTCGATGCCGCGATCTGCATATTCCGCACGCAGCGACGGGAACAGCGCGCCGCCACCGACGACAGCACGGGTGATGGCCAGCGACAGGCCAAGTTCGTCCGCCTTCTCCAGAATGGTCTTGAGGTAATCGGGCGTACCGGCATAGGCCGTGACCCCCAGATGCGCCGCCGCCTGGGCCTGAAGCTCCGTCTGTCCGGTTCCAGCGGGAAAGACCCGCGCGCCGACAGCCGCCGCGCCGCTCTCGAACATCATGCCGGCAGGTGTGAAATGATAGGAGAAGCAGTTTTGCACCAGATCGGCACCGCTGAGGCCCGCCGCATGTGCAAACCTACCCATCCGATACCAGTCATCGCCCGTGCCCCCCGGTTCGTAGATCGGTCCGGGCGATTGAAACGCATGTTGCAAACGCCCGACGGCGAACCCTCCGAAGGGCGGGTTGGCCTTTTGCGCAGGTCCCAGATCGGATTTGCGCAGCACGGGCAAGGTCGCCAGCGCCTCACGCGAGTCCACCCTGCCCGGCTGGCCCAGATGTGCCGCCATACCGGGGGCATAGCTGACCGCGTGGTCGATCAGCGCGGCGAGCGCGGCGCTCTGATCCTCCTCCCGCTGCTCAGGGGTTCTGGTCTCAAGCGCATCGAAATGGGTCATATGAGGTCCGTAAGGTTAGGAAGGTAATTTATAGGTCGTGGGATCGTCGCTCTTGTCCAGGACGATCTCATCGTTGGATAGCATCTTCATGGCCACACGTTCCACCGTCTGTTCCCAATTTTCGACGGGCTCACGCTCATCCGGCAGGACGGCCACGGCAGATGCCAGCTCCTCCTGCGGAATGGGTCCGCTTTCCAGCAGTTCCAGGATGCGGGCGTGGATGGCCTGCGCGGTTTCTTCGGTTACGGTCATATCAGCCTCCGATGACAGTTCATCGGTACAAGCTAGATCGCCCCGCGCCGACTGCCAGCATCAGTTCAACCACCGTTTGCGACGCCGGTACGAACGCACATCGCGAAAGCTCTTGCGGCCCTCATGGCCAACGCCGAGATTTTCACGCAGATCGGTCGCTGGTCACGCACTTCCAGCACCTTGTCCACCTGCTCCTGACCTTCGCCGATCGCCGACTTTGCGGAATAATTGTCCAGGACGTAGGCGATCTCCTCCGCCACGCCGTCCTGATAGATCGGAGCGGAAACACCACCGGCCCCGCAGAGGGCGGTCATCGTGACATTCAACTCGGGCCGGTTCGGCCAAACTCCCTGTAAATTTTGCACTCAAAAAAAAGCCGCCCCGAGGGGGCGGCTTCGCATTGTCGATCAAAAAGTGATCAGGCGTCCACAGGCTCGCTCGTCAGCGCCTTGTTTGACCGGATTTCGATCTGTCGGGGCTTCAACGCCTCGGGGACTTCACGAACCAGATCGATGATGAGCAGACCGTTTTCGGTCCGCGCCCCGCTTGCCCGAACGTGGTCGGCCAGTTGGAACCGCTTCTCGAACGCGCGGGTCGCTATCCCGCGGTGCAGGTAGCTGCGATCCTCGTCGTCGGTCTCCTTCTTGCCCGATACGACAAGCTGCCCGTCACGGGCCTCGATCGACAGTTCATTCTCCGCAAACCCAGCTACGGCGACCGTGATCGCGTAAGTGTCGTCACCGGTTTTCTCGATATTGTACGGGGGATAACCAGTCTGGCCGTTGTCGGACACGGTGTCGAGCAAGTTGAACAGGCGGTCGAACCCGACAGTGGAACGGTAGAATGGCGAAAAGTCAGTATTACGCATGATGCATCCTTTCATAAGCGATACTATTGCTTGAGCCTTCCTTGCGCGGACAGGCCCGGTTCTGTGCGAGGCCCGGTCACCGGCACCTCACATCCCCTATTTGGGAAGCCGCCAATCGGTGTTCAAGAGGGTCTTACTCGCGTCCGAGTTGCTGCGCGATGCTTGAACCTGGGCGCCTGATGCCCCGGTCCGCGTCCCCGTGCACGATGTCGGTCAGCACCGAATCGAGCGCCCCCTCGTCAATCGCGGCGCCATAGGCCACCTGCTGATCGCCGCCGCGCATCCCGATGGCCGATACAACCGACGATATCCGCGCGCGCCCGTTGCGGACGGTGAAGACCGGGCTGCCCGACGCGCCGAAGGTCACGTCGCAATCCATCACGACGAATCTGTCCTCGACAGCAATCGTGTCGCACGGCTCCTGGATCGAGGGGGCCTCGGGCCGGTCCGCCGCATAGGACACCACGACGATGGGATCGCCCGCACGCGGGCGCAATTCCCGCTCGAACGGGTGAACCTCGTTGATCGGGGCCACCAGCTCCAGCACCGCGATGTCGGATGTGATCTGTCGTTCGCTCAACTCGCGCAGGGGATCGTAACCGCGATGTACCATCACCCGCCGCACCCGGCGGTGCGCGATATAATCACCGATATAGTATCCCGCGACGAAGTGCAGTGCATTTGGCCTGACCGGCAGGCGCGTCCGGTCGGAAAACACGCAATGGGCCGCTGTCAGCACCAGATCGGGCGCAATCAGCGTGGCGGTGCAGAACCCGCGGCCGTCGATGTTCAACCGCCCCACGGCGCGCCAGTCCGCCGCCTCGGTTCGCGACAGCAGCCTGCGTCCCTCGGCCTGTGCGGCACCAGCCCACAGCAACACTATCAACAGCACGTATCGCATGAACCCTCCGCCGCGCGACCTTGGCAGGCCGCGCCGGAGGGATCAATCGTTCTTAATGAGCGCAGGCGGTTTCGGGCCGCCCGTTGCCCAGTCGAGAAGTTCGACCGTGTGCACGACAGGCACGCCTGCTGCGGACCCGATCTGCATCATGCAACCGATATTGCCCGCCGCGATCACATCGGGCTGCGTTGCTTGCAGGGTCTCGACCTTGCGCGCCTTCAACTCCCCCGAAATCGCGGGTTGCATCAGGTTGTACGTTCCGGCGGAACCGCAGCACAGATGCGGGTCGCGCGGCTCCACCACGGTAAAGCCCGCCTTTTTCAACAGCTTCTTCGGCGTGTCCTTGATCTGCTGCCCATGTTGCAGCGAGCAGGCGGAATGATAGGCGACGCGCAGCGGCTCGGCGCTGGCGTTCAGGTCCAGTCCCTCCAGCACCTCCGAGATGTCGCGCGCGATGGCCGACACCCGCGCCGCATTCGCGGCCAGCGGATCGTTTCGGAACATGTGCCCGTAATCCTTGACCGTCGTGCCACAGCCGGAGGTGTTGATGACGATGGCGTCCAGCCCCTCGCCGTCCATCTCCGCCACCCAGGCCTTGATGTTCGCGGCGGCGGAGGTATGGCTCTGCCCCTCACGGCCCATATGATGGGTCAGCGCGCCACAGCATCCGGCACCGCGCGCCACGACAACCTCGACCCCGTGCCGGCGCAGGATGCGGATCGTCGCGTCGTTGATATCGGTGTTCAGCGCCTTTTGCGCGCACCCCGTCATCAGCGCCACTCGCTTGATCCGAGGCCCCTGCGCGGCGAAGGTCTGCGGCCGATCGTTGGGCGAGGGCGAGGGAATGTCGCGCGGTGCCATGTCCAGCATCGCCCGCAATCGCGGGTCCGGCATGAACCGTCGAAACGGCCGCCCCAGTCGCGCCAGCCCCAGTGCCGCGCGAAACCGCCCCGAATGGGGCAGCACCTGCGCCAACGTCCAGCGCAATGCCCGGTCCATGAAGGGGCGTTTGTAGTTCTTTTCGATATAGGCGCGGCCATGATCGACCAGATGCATGTAATGCACCCCCGAGGGGCACGTGGTCATGCAGGCAAGGCAGCTGAGGCAGCGGTCGATATGCTTGACCGTCTTCGCGTCCGGGGTGCGCTCATTCTCCAGCATATCTTTGATGAGGTAGATGCGCCCGCGCGGGCTGTCCAACTCATCCCCCAGCACCTGATAGGTCGGGCATGTCGCGGTGCAAAAGCCGCAATGAACGCAACTGCGCAGGATCTCGTTTGAGCGTGCGATGGCCGGATCGGTGAGCTGCTCGGGGGTGAAGCTGGTCTGCATGTGACGCGATCCCTAGATCATCTTGCCGGAATTGAGGATGCCGCGCGGGTCGAATTGCGTGCGCAGACCCTGGCTGAGCCGTGCCACCGGCATCGGTTCGGGCTGGAACGCCCGCTTGTCGGTGCCGCGCATCAGCGTCGCGTGGCCGGGATATTCAGCGATGCGGTCGCGCAGCACGGTGCCCTGCGGCATGCGCAGCCACACCAGCCCGCCCTGCCAGTCATAAAGGGCCGGATGCCCCCCCGCCGCCGCGACGACACGCGGTCCGTCGGATGGCTTTACGCAAATCCGCCAGATATCGCCCTGCCCGTCGCATAGCGGCCTTGCGTCCCGAATATCCGCCCATATCGCGGCGCTGTCATCCTCAATGATTTGCGCGGCACCCCGGCTCGACAAATCCTGTGACAGCGCCTGCGCACGGTAGCTGACGGATTGCTCCAGCCCTTCGATCCGAACCAAAGTACGCCCCGAGGCCGGATCATGCGCGGCACCTGAAACGTCGTAAGGGGATCGCATGGCCGCTGCCAGCAGGGCCACTGCCGCCCCGTCGTCCAGACCCGACCAAACCAGCGTGGCGACCGATTGGGGTTTGGGCAGGACCTTGAACGAAACCTCGCTCAGCACCCCGAGCGTGCCGTGACTGCCCGCCATCAGCTTGACCAGATCGTAGCCGGTGACGTTCTTCATCACCCGACCGCCATTCTTGACCACATGCCCCTCGCCGGTGACGAAGCGCACGCCGATCAGGCTGTCGCGACAGGCACCGACCTTCAACCGGCGCGGACCGGAGGCGTTCGTCGCCACCACGCCGCCGATGGTCGGTGTGCCTGTGGTGCCCAAAATGCCCTGGTGATCCATTGGTTCGAAGGGCAGCATCTGCCCCTCCGCCGCCAGCGCGGCCTCGACCTCGGCCAGAGGCGTGCCGGCCCGCGCCACCAGCGTCAGCGCCCCCGGATCGTAGAGAGTGATGCCGCTGAGGCCGGATGTCTGCAACACCGCGTCCGCCCGAACCGGGTTGCCATAGGGGCGCGTGCCGCCGCCCCGGATGGCCAGCCGGGTCCGCTGCGCGTGGGCGGCGCGCACCATCTCGGCCAGCTGCTGTTCCGTATCGGGGGTCAGAACCGTGTCGGTCACGTCGTTCATGTCAAACTCCTGTCCCCAACCGCCCCGGTCCCGGGATCGGCAGAAAGGGTGTGGAAAGCTTCGCGCATCAAGCGATCGCCGCGTCCTGCGTCCGGCGCTGCGGAACATCCCGCGCCGCGCGCCGCGCCTCGGTCACGTCCAGCGGGAACACCTTCGCCGGGTTCAGCAACCAGCCGGGATCGAAGACATCCTTCACCCGAACCTGCATTTCCAGGTCGGCGGCGTCGAACTGCACATGCATCAGGTCGCGTTTCTCGATCCCGACGCCGTGTTCGCCGGTCAGGCAGCCGCCGACCTCGACGCAGAGTTTCAGGATCTCGGCCCCCAGCGCCTCGCAGGTGTGCAGATCGCCGGGTTTGTTGGCGTCGAACAGGATCAGCGGATGCATGTTGCCGTCGCCCGCGTGAAAGACATTGGCCACGTCCAGACCGAACTCGGCCGACAATTCGCGGATGCGGCGCAGAACGAAGGGCAGTTCGCTGACCGGAATCGTCCCGTCCAGGCACATGTAATCGTTGATCTGCCCCATCGCGCCGAACGCGGCCTTGCGCCCGGCCCAGATCGCGGCGGATTCCGCCTCGGACTTGCTTTCGCGCATCTCGACCGGATCGTGCGTGGCGGCGATGGCCTTGATCTTCGCCAGTTGATCGTCGATTTCGGCGTCCGAGCCTTCGACCTCGACGATCAGCAGGGCCTCGCAATCGGGGTAGCCGGCCTTGGCGAACCGTTCGCAGGCCGCGATGCAGGGGCGGTCCATGAATTCGATGGCGACGGGCAGAAGGCCCGCGCGGATGATGTCGCTGACGCAGCTTCCGGCAACCTCGTTCGCGTCGAAGGCCAGCAGGATCGGGCGCGCGCCCTCCGGCTTCGCGATGATGCGCAGGGTCGCCTCCGTCACCACGCCCAACTGCCCTTCCGAGCCGCAGATCAGACCCAGCAGGTCGTAGCCGCCGGAATCCATGTGGGCGCCGCCGATCTCAACGATCTCCCCCTCCATCGTGACCATTGTCACGCCCAGCAGATTGTTGGTCGTGACGCCGTATTTCAGGCAATGCGCCCCGCCGGAATTCATCGCGATATTGCCCGCGATGGCGCAGGCCAGCTGGCTGGAGGGATCGGGCGCGTAAAAGAAACCATCCTGTTCGACCGCGCCGGTCACGCTCAGATTGGTCCGTCCGGTCTGCACGCGGATGAAGCGGTTATCGTAATCCGTCTCGATCACCTCGGTCAGCCGGGCCACGCCCAGAATGACCGCATCCGCCGTGGGCAAGGCCCCGCCCGCCAGTGAAGTGCCCGATCCGCGCGGCACGACCGGCACCGCCTCCTCATGACAGATGCGCAACACCGCCGCGACCTGCGCTGTGGTGGCGGGCAGAACAGCGGCCAAGGGCGGGCATTTATATGCGGTCAGCGCATCGCATTCATAGGCGCGAACCTCATTGTCGGAATGGATCACGGCCCCCTCCGGCAGAACCTGCTTCAGACGCGCGACCAGATGCGCCTTGCGCGCGATAATGGCCTGATTTGGGTCCGGCATCTGCATGTTACATTCCCCGTTCCGCGAATTGGTCCAGATGTATGACCAATTCCAGCACACGACCAGCCATTTCCGGCCTATGCCCGGCCCAATTCCGGTGTAGCCCGCCTTTGCGCGCATCGCCGCTTTCCGATGCTCATTGCGCAGCTTACTGTCGAACCGATGTGAAGGAAGGTCAGACTATGCAAATCGACGTGAATATCCTGCTGAACAGCTTCGATCTGCTCGACCTTGTGGCACTGGCACTCTTCTGGTCATGCTGGCTGACAACGACGTTCCTGATCGAGAGGGACAATGCGAAGCGCCCCTCCGTTCACGTCCTGATGAAGCGTCACCGGTATCGCTGGATGGAGGAGATGGCCGCCCGCGACGTGCGCATCTTCGACAGCGCGATCCTTGCCAGTATCCAGCAGAGCACCGCGTTCTTCGGCTCCACCACCTTGCTGGTGATCGGGGGGATCGTCGCGATTCTGGGCAAGCCCGAAACCTTGCTCTCTGCGGGTGAGGGTCTGATGCCGGACTGGTCCAGCCAGACCTTGCAACTGGAATTGCTGATGGTTCTGGGGATCGCGTTCTATGCGTTCCTGAAATTCGTGTGGTCCAACCGGCTGTTCAGCTATTGCGCCGTGGTCATGGCCTCCATGCCCAATGACGGCACCGTGCCAGAGGCCGGGCGGATCGCGATCCGCGCCGCGCGCCTCAATTCCTACGCGGCCCGCAGCTTCAACCGGGGTTTGCGGGGGATCTACTATGCGTTGACATCCATGGCCTGGGTGCTGGGCGCGGAGGCGTTGATCGTGGCGACCGTGGTGACGACGGCTGTGCTGATCCGGCGGGAGTTCTTCTCCCGCTCACGCAAGGCGCTGATCGCCAGCTAGCGGCTCTCGATCCGCCATGCGCCCAGGATCAACGCGGCTGTCAGCAAGAGCATCAGCCATGCCGGGGCCAGGGGGGTCAGGCTGACATTCTCAACCGTGTAGGCATCGCGGTCGGCCAGTCCCAGCCAGCCGCGCCCGGCGGCGTTGCGCCCCTCGCGTACGCGCCGCAGATCGGGAACACCGTCCGACACGCGGATCGCACCGCCATCGGTCGCGTCGATCAACGGTTTCAGAACCTCGTCGGTGGACAGGGCGTTCTCGAATTCCTTAGGCGCGGCATTGCCGACCGCCGCGACGCCGGTAACATCGCCATCGCGCAATCGCCATAGTCCTTGAACAGGGTCCTCGATGCGGACCTCCCAGCGACCGGGCCCGACCTCGACCATCTGCGGCGTCATGATTGTTTCGTCCGGGGCCGTCAGTTCCAATGTCGGCGCTACGTCACCCAAAGTGCGCCGCGTGACCAGCAGATCACCGCTCACCTCATCCCCCAACAGGACTTCTTCCTCCAGCTCAGGCTCCTGCATCAGCCAGTGAGCGAGCCGCCGCAGCAATTCCACCTGCGGACCGCCCCCCTCGTATCCGCGCGCCCACAACCATGCGTGGTCCGAGGCGAGCATCGCGATCCGCCCCTGCCCCGGCCTGTCCAGGATCAGCAGGGGCCTGCCGTCCGGCCCCTCCATCACCGTATCGCCCGCGGTCTGTTCCAGGTCGATCAGCCTGAACCAACGGCCCCAACCGGGCACACCATCGACCGCCGGGCGCGGGGCGTAATCCTCCAACCCCGCCGTGACGGGATGGCGGGCACCAAGCTCGGATATCCGGGGCAGATAGCCCTCCTCGATCACCCGCGCGGTGGGATCGGCCGGCAGCACCCGCGCCAGCGGCGTACGCCACAGGCTCTCCACCCCGGCAAAGGCCGGACCCGAGGCGACGAGGACCGCGCCGCCGTCCTCCACATACCGGGCGATATTATCCAGATAGGACGGCGGCAAAACGCCCCGGCGACGGTAGCGGTCAAAGATGATCAGATCGAATTCGTCGATCTTCTCCATGAACAATTCGCGCGTGGGAAAGGCGATCAGGCTCATCTCGAACACGGGCACGCCGTCCTGTTTCGAGGGGGGGCGCAGAATGGTGAAATGCACCAGATCGACCGCCGCGTCGGATTTAAGCAGGTTGCGCCATGTCCGCCCCCCTGCGTGCGGTTCACCCGAGACGAGCAGAACCCGCAGCCGGTCGCGAATGCCGTTGATCTCGATCAGGGCGGTATTGTTGCGTGGCGTTAACTCGCCGGTCCCCTCCGCGACCGAGGCTTGCAGCACGTTCATGCCGCCCCGCGCGATCGGCACGTCGAAGGTAATGTCCTCTCCTACCGGGACGGACAGGCGCAGCACATCCTCACCATCCAGGCTGATCGACAGGGTCACCGCATCGCGGTCGCGCGGAACGAAACCCACTTCGTCAACGCGCAGGGTCATCTGCACCGTTTCCCCCACGATGCCAAAGGCAGGCGCGGCCACGACCGTCAGCTTGCGGTCCCATTCGCGCGGCTGACCAGTCAGGACCAGATGCAGGGGCGCGTTCAGTCCGGGCGCGTCGGCCATGTCGTGAACCTGTCCATCGCTGAGCAGGATCGCCCCCGCGATCCGGTCAGGCGCGACCCCGGCGAGCGCGTCGGACAGCGCGCGCATGGCCAGGGTTCCGCGCCCTTCATCCGCGCCGCTTGCGTCGCCCACCTCGACCCGCCGCCATTCCAGCGGCGCATCCGGGTCCAAGGACAGCGCATCGAGCGAGGCCGAAAGCTCCGCCTCCGCCCGCGCGATCTGGTCGGGCCGCACGCCGAGGCTCTGACTGTCCGAGCGATCCACCAGCAGGAACGCGATATCGGTCAGCGGCGCACGGTCTTCCTCCTTCAGGCTCGGTCCGCTCAGCGCCAGCAACAGGACCAGCCCGCCCAAGCCGCGCAGCGCCCATCCGGGCAGGCGCATCCACGCCGCATAAAGGCACAGCGCGGTCAGCCCGCCCGCCAGTGCCACGATCACCACCATCGGAACCAGAGGGGAAAACACCACGCCGCTCATTGTCCCAACCTTTCCAGCAAGGCAGGCACGTGCACCTGATCCGACTTGTAGTTCCCGGTCATCACATACATCACCAGATTGACGCCGAAACGCAGCGCCATTTCGCGCTGACGCTCCCCCGTCACGCCGCGTCCGACGGGGCGGATGAAATTGCCCAGATCGTCCACCGCCCAGGCGCTGGCCCAATCATTGCCGCCGATGATAACCGGGCTGACCCCGTCATTGAGGTTGCGAAACGGCACGCCGTCCACATCCTCGGGGGCGAAGGATGCCTCCGCCCAGACGGGTGCGCCGACATAACGGCCCGGAAAATCATCGAGCAAATAGAACGCCCGCGTCATCACGTGATCCGGCGGGATCCGCTCCAATGGTGGCAGGTCGAGTTGTCCGGCAAGGCGGCGCAACTGCGCATTTCCCGGCCCCTCGGCCCCGACGGCCAGATGGGTGTCGCGGGTGTCGAACAGGATCATGCCACCAGTGCGCAAATAGGTGTTGATGCGGGCGACCGCCTCCGGCCCCGGCGGGGCCTGCGCGTCGGTCACGGGCCAGTACAGCATAGGATAGAAGGCCAGTTCGTCACGCTCGATATCCACGGCGACCGGCTCCGCCGGTTCGATGGCCGTGCGCCGGGTCAAAACCAGCGACAGGCCCGACAATCCGGCACGACTGATCCTGTCCACCTCGGCGTCGCCGGTGCGTATATAGGCCAGAACCGTTTCGGACGTGGCATAGATCGCACGGGGATCGTCGCGTACGGCCTGCGTCTCAACTGCCTGCGTATCCACAGTCTGCGCCTGTACATCCTGCGCACCCATCACGAACAGAACGGCCAACCCGCCAAGACCCGCCCGCGCCGCCGGTCGCAGCCGCCCGCCCAGCGCCAGAGTCGCCAGAATATCCAGCATCAGTGCAAGCATCGCCCCGCTCAGGAACAGGCCCGTCAGGTCACGCTCCGCGCGAACGGTATAGCCGCGCGTCGCGGTGCCCGCAGGCAGATCCAGACGCTGCAGCGCTGTCGCATCGCGCATGACGTTATAGGCATGCCCCCGCACACCGGCGCGGTACAGCCCCGGTGGCGCGTCCGGCCCCGGCGCCTGCACCAGCCGAGCACCTGCGACGCCTGCGATCCGGTCTGTGTCCATAACCTCCCCCGTGCCGTCGAGGACCCGTTCAGGGGTCCAGATCGCTCCTTCCAGAGCGGCCTCGCCCCGCTCCCCGGATTGGGCAACCCGCGCGATCCGGTCGAGCATCTGTAGAAACAGACCTGACAACGGCAGGCTGGACCAGCGCGGTGTCGCCGTCACGTGGAACAGGATCACCCGGCCGCGCCCCTCGTCGCGCGCGGTGACCAGTGGGGTGCCGTCCTCCAGCGCCACCAGCGTGCGATCGGCCAGATCAGGATCGGGCTGCGCCATGACCTGTGAAACAACGTCCACATCCTCCGGCAAGTCCAGACCGTCGAACAGGGTGCCCTGCGGAAAGGGCCGCAGCCGCTTGGGGTCGCCCCATGACATCGCACCGCCCAGGGACCGGCCACCCTCGCGCAGGCGCACGGGCAGAAGGCTGTCCCTGACCATTTGCCCGGTGGCACTGGCCGCCATGCGGGGTCCGGCGAAGCGGACCAGCAGACCGCCCTCACGCACCCAATCCTCCAGATCTGACGTCTCCTCCGCCGAGAAATTCGCCACATCGGCCAGCATCACGATATCCGGGCTCGCATCCAGCACCTCGGCCAGGGGCGGCTCGACAAGTTCGGCCACAGGCTGCAGTGCGGTGCGCAGATAATGCAGTGGAGCCGTCAGCGATTGCGCCTCACCGCTGCGCCCCCCTGCGACGAGGGCGATGCGGCGGCGCTGCAATGCGTCATCCGTCAGGACGGTCGCCCCCGCGGATTTGTAAGGCGCGGAAAGCGTCAGCCTGCTGACCCGATTGCGCAGTTCCAGCGGCAGATCTATCGCCACGCGCGTTACCTCATCCCCCGGCGCCAGAGTCTGCCCGACCTGATCCAGCACACGCTCGATACCCGCTGCATCGGTTCCGATCACCTGAACGGATACTTCCTGCGCGGCGCCGCCGGGGGCCCGCAGGATATGCGTCACCAGTTGGCCGTCCTCGAACATCGCAGGGGCCAGCGCCAACGCCAGATCCTCCGGCAGGACAACCTCCACCGGGCCACGAGCGGAGAGGGCCTCGACCAGATTGTCCGCCCCACCCAAACCATCGCTGATCCAGATGCTCGCGCCGATATCGCCCATTTCATCCAGCCGCGCAGCGAAGGCCGCGCGGTCCGGGGCCCAGCCCGCAGGCCGCATGGTGTCGAGGACACCGGCCCAATCTGCAGCGGCCCTAGGCGCCAGATCAGGTGCGGCATCGGAGAGGGAGATCAGGTGCACCGCCCGACCGGCCCGATCCGCACGATCCAGGATCTGGCGAACCTCGCCCTGCCGGGCGCTCCAATCCGGGGCGCTGGCCCAGCCGCCATCCATCAAGATCAACAACGGCCCGTCCGCCCGCTCCGGTGCGGGGGCGGGGTTCAGCAGCGGCCCGGCCAGCCCCAATATGGCCAGCGCCAGAACCGCCATGCGCAGCACCAGCAGCCACCACGGCGTCCGCGCGGGTGTCCGCTCCGTATCCTTCAGTCCGAACAGCAACGATATGCCGGGAAACGCCCGGCGCACCGGCGCGGGCGGTGTCGCCCGCAGCAACCACCACAGCACCGGCAGGGCGAGCAGAGCCGCCAGCAACGCGGGCGTCACGAATCCGATTGCGCCAAAGCTCATCATATCAGCGCCGCTCCCCCTCGATCACGCGGTGCAGCCACAACAGCGCCCGGCTGGCCGGTTCCTGCACACGGTGAGTGGCAAAGGACCACCCCGCGCTGCGGGATCGCGCGCGCAGAATGTCACGCCGCGCCGCCAGCTTTGCCCGGTATCCATCGCGCAGGGCGCGCGCGCGCTCCGCCTCGAACGACAGGGCACCGGACATCGAGCGGAACTCCGTCCGTCCGTCGAAGGGGAACGTCTCCTCGCTCTCATCCGTGATCTGCAACAGAACGACGCGCTGCCCTTGCGCCGCCAAGGCGTCCAGCGCAGGCATTAGCAGGGCGTCCGGTGCCAGAAAATCCGAGAGGGCAACCAGCAGGCCTCGCCGTCCGTCAGGCATGACGGGGACGCAATAATCCTCATGCGGCGTCATACCGCTCAACAACCCGGCGATGCGGTCCACCTGCCCCCGCCCCGCACCCGGCGGCAGATCGGGGGCGGCCAGGCCGACACGCTCCCCCCCGCGCACCAGCAGCAACGATAGGGCACAGGCCAGGACGGCGGCCCGGGTGCGCTTGCTTTCCCCGTGTTGGGGATAGTCCATAGACAGCGCCGGATCGACGTTCAGCGTCACGGTCTGCGCCGCCGACCACTCCGTCTGGCGGACGAATGCGGTATCGGACCGGCCCGAACGGCGCCAGTCAATCGCACCCGCGGCATCACCGGGGATCGCCTGCCTGTATTGCCAGAACTCCTCGCCCATGCCGGCCCGCCGGCGGCCATGTTCGCCCAGCACGACTGTCGCGGCCAACCGTTCGGCCCGCGCCAACAGGGGCGGCAGGGAACCCGCCGCGCGTCGTGCCGCGCCTTGCAGATTATCTGATGGACCGGATCGCATCGTCACGCTGCGACAGCCGTGCCAAGCTCCCTCTCGACCAGACGGGCGATCAGATCGGGCAACTGCACACCCTCCGCCCGGGCGGCGTAGCTCAGAGCCATGCGGTGTGTCAGAACCGGCCCGGCGAGGGCGGCGACATCCGACAGATCGGGCGCGAGGCGATTGTCGAGCAAGGCCCGCGCCCGCACCCCCAGCATCAACGCCTGCGCCGCGCGTGGCCCCGGCCCCCACGCGACCGCGTCGATCAGATCGCTTGCGGCACCGGAATCCGGTCGCGCCGCGCGCACCAGATCGAGGATCGATTCAACCACCGCCTCGCCCACCGGCATCCGGCGCAGCATCGACTGCATCGCCATCAGGTCGGGCGTGTTCAAGACCGGCTCCAGCACGGCGCTTTCAGCGCCGGTGGTCGCCAGCAGGATCGCGCGTTCATCGTCACGATCGGGATAGCCCACGTCGATCTGGAACAGGAACCGATCCAGCTGCGCCTCGGGCAAGGGATAGGTGCCCTCCTGCTCGATCGGGTTCTGGGTGGCCAACACATGGAACGGCGCGGGCAGGTCGCGGCGCATCCCGGCCACGCTGACGTGGTGTTCCTGCATCGCCTGCAACAGGGCGGATTGCGTGCGCGGGCCGGCGCGGTTGATCTCATCCGCCATCAGAAGCTGACAGAAAACCGGCCCCTTGATGAAACGGAACGCGCGACCGCCATCGGGCGCTGTCTCCAGCACCTCCGCGCCCAGAATGTCCGAGGGCATCAGATCCGGCGTGAACTGCACCCGGTTTGCGTCCAGCCCCAGCACGGTGCCCAGCGTTTCGACCAGCAGCGTCTTGGCCAGGCCCGGCGCGCCGACCAGCAGGCCGTGCCCGCCCGAAAGGATCGCCGCCAGCGCCAGATCCACCACATCCGCCTGACCGATGACCCGCCGCGCGACCATCTCTCGCACCTGCGACAGACGCGTCCCCGCCTGCTCGATCTCGATCAGAAGTGAATCGCTCATACTGCATCCCCTGTTTTGCGCGGAATAAGACCTACTATGTATTGAACACGTAATCTGACTGCACCGAAAGGCACGGACCCGTGAACAGTGAAAAAGCCGAAACAGCCAAACCCAGCGCCGATGGCATCATCAGCGCCGTGAAACGCGCCGCGCCGCGCGGAATTCCGCCGGTCGAGAAATGGGATCCGCCCTTTTGCGGCGATCTGGACATGCGCATCGCTCGGGACGGAACGTGGTTCTACCTCGGCACGCCCATCGGACGCAAACCGCTGGTCAAGCTGTTCTCCTCGATCCTGAAGAAGGAGGGCGACGACTATTTCCTCGTCACCCCTGTCGAGAAGGTCGGCATCACGGTCGAGGACGCGCCCTTCGTCGCCGTCGATTTCAGTGTCGAGGGGGAGGGCAAGGACACCTCCATCACCTTTTCCACCCATGTCGGGGACACGGCAACCGCAGGCCCCGACCATGCGATGCGAATCGTCCGCGACCCCGAAACCGGTGAACCGTCGCCCTATATCAACATCCGCCGCAATCTGGATGCGCTGATAGATCGCAAGAGTTTCTATCGCCTCGTCGATATCGGGGTTGCGCATCAGGTCGAAGGCGAAGACTGGTTCGGGGTCTGGTCCGAAGGCGTGTTCTTCCCCTTCATACCGGTGTCGGAACTGAAATAGATTTCACAGGTGTATCATGCGTTCTTTCGTTGTGCTTATGGCAGCCGCCGCGCTTGCGGGGTGCGCTGTACCGCCCCAAAACACCGCGACCCCCGGCCGTGAGGCTGCGGGCACGGTGTTGCTGGCCCGATCCGGCCTGATCGTGGAGGATTCGCGCGACAGCCTGCTGGCGTTCGGCACGGCGCTGCCGTCAGTCGAAATGCGCGTGACCCCGATCCTGGGTCCGGTGGTGACCCGCACGACCCGTGTGGATTGCGGCCCCGCGCCGGTGTCCCTGATCGCGTTCGAGGATATCACCCTCATCGCGCGCGACGGGCAGCTTGCGGGCTGGATGACAGATGAGGACGGTTTGCGCACCGATGCTGGCATCGGTTTGGGCAGTACCGAAACCTCCCTCACCGCCGCTTACAAAACAGAATACACCCTGGATGCGCTGGATCGGGAGTTCGACGCGGAGGGGTTTCACGGCACCGTCCGGAACGGGCGGGTCAGCAGCATGTGGGCCGGAGCTTCCTGCCCGTCATGACGACGATCAGCGGTGGGGGGCATATGCCCCCTGCCTCGCACCGCCACCATCTTCAGCTGTCGAGATATTCGGCAAATTCGTTCAGAACGGTCTTGTAGACAGGGCGTTTGAACGGAACGATCGCTGCGATCATCTCCTCTGGCGTCATCCAGCGCCAGTCGGAGAATTCAGGATGATCGACCGCGATGTCTATCACATCCTCCCCCGCATCCAGCCGGATCAGATACCAGATCTGTTTCTGCCCGCGAAACCGGCCGCCCCAGCGGTTGGGAATCACATCGTGCGGCAGATCATAGAAATGCCAGTCGGCTGTTCGGGCCAGCACCATGACATGCTGCGGTTGAACGCCGGTTTCCTCCTCCAACTCGCGCAGGGCAGCGGCCTGAGGCTCCTCACCGTCGTCGATGCCGCCTTGAGGCGCCTGCCATGCGCCCGCGGCGCCGTGCATACGTGCGCCCGCGAACAGCCGCCCCGCACCGTCCGTCAGCATGACGCCGACGCACGGGCGATACGGCAGGGCCGCGATATCATCGTCGCTCAACATCACCGATCCGAATACACGGACAACCCCTTGAGGATGTCGAGTGCATAGGCAAGCTGGAAATCGTCATCGCGCAGCAATGCGTCCGCTTCGAGACGCGCACGTTCCTCCTCCAGCTGTTGCAGTTCCTCGGGCGTTAGGCTGTCATTGCGGATCGAGCCGCGCAAGTCAGCCTCGGACCGGCGGGGGATCACGCCGTCTTCCTCGACCTCGCTGGCCAGACGTTGGCCCACGATGACGTCCGGCTCGATGCCCAGCGCCTGAATGCTGCGCCCCGACGGGGTGTAATAGCGCGCCGTGGTCAGACGCATCGCGCCGTTCCCTTGCAATGGCATGATCGTCTGGACGGACCCTTTGCCGAAGCTTTTCTCACCCACGATGATCGCCCGCCGGTGATCCTGCAACGCCCCCGCCACGATTTCGGACGCAGAGGCCGAGCCGCCGTTGATCAGCACAACCATGGGCAGGCCATCTGCAAGATCGCCCGCACTCGCATTGTAGCGGTCGCTGTCCGCCGCGGTGCGCCCGCGGGTAGATACGATCTCCCCCTGCTCCAGAAACGCGTCGGAAACATAAACCGCCTGATCCAGCAAGCCGCCGGGATTGTTGCGCAGATCCAGAACGACACCGCGCACGTTGTCGATGCCGCCCAGTTCCTCGACCTGTGCTGCCATCTCCGCCTCCAGATTGGCGAAGGTCTGCTGGTTGAAGGTGGTAACGCGCAGAACGATCGCCCCCGACTCTACCCTGCCCCGCACGGCGCGGATCTGGATGGTGTCGCGGATGATGCTGACCTCGAACGGTTCGACGCCCTCACGCACGACGGTGATGACGATCTCCGATCCGACGGGACCGCGCATCAGATCCACCGCCTCGTTCAGGTTCAGACCCAGCACACTTTCGCCATCGACATGGGTGATGAAGTCGCCCGCCTCGATCCCGGCCTCCGCCGCCGGGGTGTCGTCGATGGGAGAGACCACCTTGACGAAACCGTCCTCCTGCGTGACCTCGATGCCCAGACCGCCAAATTCACCGCGCGTCTGTTCGCGCATATCGGTGAAATCATCCGGCGGCAGATAGCTGGAATGCGGGTCAAGCGATGTCAGCATCCCGTTGATCGCATTTTCGATCAGCTCACGGTCGTCCACTTCCTCGACGTAATCGGCCCGCACCCGCTCGAAAATATTTCCGAACAGGTCGAGATACTCGTAGGTCGAGCGCGGTCTGGTGTCGTCTTGCGCCAGCAGGGGAGCGGCCAGTTGCGTTGTCGCCAGTACACCTGCCAGCGTCCCCGCGACCCCCGCTACGAACATCTTGTTCATGGATTTCTTCCCCAATGTCTTTTTTCTCAATTTTCTCACTCAATCGAAACCGAACCACGGCGTCGGATCGACGGGTACGCCCTCATGGCGCAATTCCACATATAGAACCTGGCGCTGATTTGGGCCGGATTCGGTGGCAGGTTCAACCCCAAAGCCCGCGACCCCTCCGCGCGATTGCGTGAGGGTGCCGACAGGTTCACCCGCCAGGATGACCTCTCCGGCCTGTCTTTGCACGTCGTTCAACCCGGCGAGGATCATCAGCCATCCCTCCGCCGGTTCCAGCACCGCGATCTGGCCGTACTCCAGAAACGGGCCGGTATACCGCAGGGAGGCGGTCCACGGCGCCGTGACCTGACGGACACCCTCGACCCCCAGAACGATGCCGGGGCGCACGGTTCCATCGGCATCCCGCGCGCCATATGCCCGCAGGACATGGCCCGGCGCGGGCAAAGGCAAGGTTCCGCGCGCCTCCTCAAACCGTTGCGGCGATCCCGTGGCCATGGCCGCGCTCTCACGCGCGAGCAGCCGGGCGAAGGCCTGAAGGTTCTGGCTGTCCGCACGCAAACGCGCAACCAGCGCAGGTTCCGGCTCAGGCGCAACGGTTCTGGCGTCCAGCGCGTCACGCAGCGCGATCCGCGCCTGTTGCACGCCGGCCAGCCCGTCCCGCATCAGGTCTTCCGCCCGATCCTGCTCGTTAGCGACGATATCGAGTTCGATCATCATGGCCCGCAGCTCGTCCGCCTCCGTCTGCAGGTGGGGCACGATGGCGGCCATCATCTGGGCTGCCCGCGCGGCCCCCTCCGGTCCCGAAGGATGCAGCAACAGCAGGGGCGCAGGTGCCCGGCTGACCCGATGCAAGCCGCCCAGCAGGCGCGCCAGCCGATCCCGATCCTGCGCCATGCGCGCGCTCAGAACATCGGCGCGCAACGCCAGATCGCGGCTGGCGGCCCGCTGCGCGGCCAATCCCATCTCGTATCCCTGAACCACCTGCCCCAGCACAGAGAGCCTCCGCTCACCGCGCGGCGCGGATGCCAGCCCCTCAGCCGCATCGCCGATCAGACGCGCCGCCCGCTCCGTCTGCTGCACGGCATCCGTCTGTGCCAAAGCACCGGTGGCCACCACCACGCCCAACAAGGCCGCGACGATCCGCATCAGGCGATCAGGCTCCGCCCCGTCATCTCCTCCGGTTTCTCAAGGTTCATCAGGTCCAGCAGGCTGGGCGCCAGGTCAGCCAGACGGCCGCTCGACAGAGTCGCGCCCTTGGGACCGCCGACCAGGATCACCGGCACAGGGTTGAGCGTATGCGCCGTGTGCGGCTCACCGGTTGTGGGATCCACCATCACCTCGCAATTGCCGTGATCGGCCGTGACCATCATCGCACCGCCCGCGCGTTCCAAGGCATCCACGACACGGCCCAGCCCGGTATCCACCGCCGCGCAAGCCGCCATCGCCGCCTGCAAATCGCCGGTATGTCCCACCATGTCGGGATTGGCATAGTTCACGACGATCAGATCGTATGTGCCGCTTTCAATGGCGGCGACCAGCTTGTCCGTCACCTCAACCGAACTCATCTCCGGCTGCATGTCATAGGTCCGCACGTTCGGAGATCTGGGCATGGTGCGATCCTCACCCTCGCTGGGAACCTCAACCCCACCGTTGAGGAAAAACGTCACATGCGGATATTTCTCGGTCTCCGCGATACGGAACTGGTGCTTTCCCTGTGCGGCAACCCACGCGCCCAGCGTGTTAGGAATGTCTTCGGACGGGAACATCACGTCCAGATGCGCGTTCAGGTCCTCGGAATACTCGACCATGCCACATGCCGCTGCCAGATCGATCTTGTCACGCGCGAACCCCTCGAAATCCGGCGCAACGAAGGCGGAGAGGATCTCGCGTGCGCGATCCGCACGGAAGTTCAGGAACAACACGCCGTCCCCATCCGCCATGCCGGCATATCCGCCCAGCGCGGCGGCGGCGATGAACTCATCCGTCTCCCCCCGATCATAGGCGGCGGCAATGGCGGTGTCGGCATTGGCCATCGCATCGCCGGTACCCTTGGCGATCAGCTCATAAGCCGCCTGAACCCGGTCCCAGCGATTGTCGCGGTCCATCGCATAGAACCGCCCGATCAGGGTTGCGATCTGCACGCCCTGCGGCAGATCATGCTCCAGCGCATAGACTTGCTCACGCGCTGATTTCGGGGCCACGTCGCGGCCATCCGTGAACAGATGCAGCTTTACCGGCACACCCGCTGCGGCCACAACCTTGGCCGCTTGCAGGATGTGACGCTGATGCGCGTGAACCCCGCCCGGGGAGGCCAGCCCCATCAGATGCGCGGTTCCGCCGCTGTCCTTGAGCTTGCGTATGAAACCCGTCAAAGCCGCGTTGGTGTCAAAGGAACCGTCCTCGATCGCCTTGTCGATCCTGGGCAGATCCATCCAGACGACGCGACCCGCGCCGATATTGGTGTGCCCAACCTCGGAATTTCCCATCTGTCCGTCCGGCAGGCCGACATCCCGCCCATGCGCGGCCAGCGTGGCATTGGGACACTCAGCCATCAGCCGATCGAAGACCGGCGTCTCGGCCAGGGCCACGGCGTTCGCTTCGGTCTGCTCGCTTATTCCCCAACCATCGAGGATACACAGGATCACGGGGCGCGGTGTGGACATGGGGCAACTCCTAAATGCTGCACATGACATAGGACGCTACCCATATGTCGGGCAAGCCTGCGGCGCACTTTCGCCAAATATCCCCGCCAACATCCCCGCCAGTGGCCTCCTTTATCCAGACTTGCGAAAACAGGCCTCCTTGGCCTAGATGCGCGAAATCGAACACAGGGGCGCATTGCATGAACATCCTCATCCTCGGCGGCGGCGGGCGTGAACACGCGCTGGCATGGGCCATATCGCAGAACCCCAAATGCGACCGGCTGTTCTGCGCGCCCGGCAATGCCGGAATAGCCGAGATTGCGGAATGCGTCCGCATAGACCCTGAGGATTCCGCCGACGTCATCGCCTTCGCCGGGGAACACGCCATCGATTTCGTGGTGATCGGGCCGGAGGCCCCGCTTGCCGCCGGTGTGGCGGACGAATTGCGCGATGCGGGCTATCTGACCTTCGGCCCGTCCAAGGCCGCGGCGCAGGTCGAGGCGTCCAAGGCCTTCACCAAGGAATTGTGCGATGCGGCCGACGCGCCCACCGCCGCCTATGCCCGCTTTACCGATGCCGCCCCGGCGAAGCAGTACATCGCCGCCCAGGGCGCGCCGATCGTCATCAAGGCGGACGGCCTCGCCGCAGGCAAGGGCGTGACCGTCGCGATGGATGAGGCCACCGCGCTGACCGCCATCGACGACTGTTTTTCAGGTGCGTTCGGCGCGGCGGGTGCGGAAGTCGTGATCGAGGAATTCATGGATGGTGAGGAAGTCTCGCTGTTCGTACTGACCGACGGCACCGCCATGCTGCCGCTCGCCTCCGCGCAGGATCACAAACGGGCCTTCGATGGTGACGAGGGGCCCAATACCGGCGGCATGGGCGCATATTCCCCTGCCCCCGTGCTAACGCAGGAATTGCTGGATCAGGCTATGTCGCGCATCGTCGCCCCGTGTCTGGCCGAACTGCGCGACCGGGGCACACCGTTTTCAGGCGTGCTCTATGCGGGATTGATGATTCAGGACGGTCAGGCGCGGCTGGTGGAATACAACGCCCGTTTCGGGGACCCGGAATGCCAGTTGCTGATGGCGCGCATGGGTGCTCAGGCGCTGGACCTGCTGATCGCCACAGCAGAAGGCAACCTTGCCGACGCAAAGGTCGCCTGGGCGGACGATCACGCCATTACCGTCGTGCTCGCCGCGCGAGGGTATCCCGGCAGCTACGCCAAGGGTGAGGATATCGGCCTGCCCGACCTGACCGGCCAGCCGCTGGTGCAGATATTCCATGCCGGAACGAAGGATGTGGAGGGCCAGCTCGTCTCAAACGGCGGGCGCGTGCTGGCCGTCACCGCGCGAGGGGACACCCTGCGCGCGGCTCGCGATCTGGCCTATTCCGTGGTGGAGCGTATCGACTGGCCCGGCGGATTTTACCGAACCGATATCGGCTGGCGCGCACTCTAAGCACGCGGAAATAGCTGAACGACCGGGAAGACCTGCGCCACGAACCCAGCGGCGCAGCCATGTGGCACCTGACGTGCCTGTCAGATCTGCTTTTCAGGCATCCGAACGACCAGCCCGTCCAGCGCGTCCGTCACCTTGATCTGGCACGTCAGGCGCGAGGTCGCGGGATCGGGCTGCCATGCGAAATCGAGCATGTCTTCCTCCATCGGATCCTTGGCCGGCAGTTTCTCGGCCCAAGCGCCGTCCACGTAGACATGACAGGTCGAACACGCGCACGCGCCGCCGCAATCCGCCTCGATGCCGGGGATGTTGTTATCGCGCGCGCCCTCCATAACGGTCAGACCGTTGGCTACGTCCACGACGTGCTCGGTGCCGTTATGCTCGATGTAAGTGATCTTGGCCATGTCGGGTTCCTCAAGAAATTCTATCCGTGTCGCACGGTTTCTAGCGCCAAGCGCGAAGCGGCCACAACGCATAACTTTGCGTCGCGTCAGATCGGCGTCCCCGCCGCCGTTAACCACTTTTTCAGCAATTATTAGGATTTTATATAAATATGGACCATATGTATCGAAACAGTTTAGTAAAATTGGAGCGGTTTCATGGAGTGGACGATCGACCTACCCGACAGCGATGCGGAACAAGCGGTTCAGCAGAGCCGTACCGTTCTGACCTCCGATATTCTGGTGGGGCACGTCATGGACACCCCGTTGCAGGGCAATCGCGAAATCGGTGAGGGCGATGACACGGTTGAGGCCCTCGCCACGGCAGACAGCTTCGACTTCGCATTTGAAACGCCTGAGATTGACATCACTGCACCGGCGGACTTCACCCCCATCCCCATGGACCGTACCCCCCTGGATGAGGAGCCGGTGAACTCCGTTCGGCAGGAAGCACCGACGCCGGACGGAGCCCCCTGGAATGTCGAGGTTTTCGAGGAGGGCCGTCAGGTCATGACGCCTGCAAACGATCTGATGCAGCAGGCCACGGGCAACCGTATCGACGGCACCGAACTGTTCGGCACGCGCCATGACGACATTCTGACCGGTACAACGGGTGACGATGTCCTGAACGCGGCGAAGGGGGATGACGTGATGACCGGCAGCACCGGTGCGGATGTGTTCGTCTTCAGCCAGAGCAGTACCGGCAAGGATCGGATCACCGATTTCACCACGGGTGAGGATCACCTCTACTTCGCGGCGGAAACGATCTTCGATCTGGGCGAAATCACCATGACGCAGGAAGGTGACGATGCGTTGCTGAGCTGGCATCGCGGCAATTCCGAGCTGCTGTTGGAGCAGGTCGACCTTGCCGATCTGAACGCGGACAGCTTCATCCTCGCCGCCGCGTAATCACCGCCCCGCGATGCGGGACGGTGTAGCGTTAACCCTTATTGGTCGAGGTCGAGCGCGACGAAGCGCGGCTCACCGCCGTCGCGCACCAGCATCAGGACCGATTTGCGACCTGCCGCTTGCACTTCCTCGATGATCGCGACCACATCCGACGGGGCCGCAACGGTTCGCTGGCCGACCTCTGCGATCACCTGTCCCGGACGCATGCCGCGCTCATAGGCATCGCTGAGTTCATCGACCGCCGTGACGACGACGCCATCCACCGAATCGGGGATGTCGTACTGCTCCCGCATCTGGGCCGTGATGCCGCTCAGGGTCATGCCCGCGATCTCGGCCTGCTCGGGCTGGGTGGTCTTTCCGTTCTGTCCATCGGAATCCGCCTCGACGGTGGAGCTGTCCTCCAACCGGCCCAGCGTTACCAACAGGGTTCTTGTTCGTCCGTCGCGGAACACGATCACACGTACCGCCTTACCCACCTGGGTCGCGGCAACCACGCGCGGCAGTTCCCGCATCTCATCGATTTGCTGACCGTCGAAGCTCAGAATGACGTCGCCAGCCTCGATTCCGCCCTCGGCAGCGGGGCCGGGGGGGACATCCGCGACCAGGGCGCCGCGCACATCCTCCAGCCCGATCGCCTCGGCCACGGCCTCATCCACGGGCTGAATGCGCACGCCCAGCCAACCGCGGCGGGTTTCGCCGAACTCACGCAACTGATCCACCACGCCCGTCACGACAGCCGAGGACATCGAGAATCCGATACCGATCGACCCGCCATTGGGCGACAGGATGGCGGTGTTCACGCCGATCACCTCCCCCTGCATGTTGAACAACGGGCCGCCGGAGTTGCCTCGGTTGATCGCCGCATCCGTCTGGATGAAATCGTCGTAGGAGCCTGAAAGCTCCCGATTGCGCGCCGACACGATACCGGCGGAGACGGAAAACCCTTGCCCCAGCGGATTGCCGATTGCCAGAACCCAGTCCCCCACGCGGGCCAGATCGCTGTCTCCGAACGCGACGAATGGCAGGGGGTCCTCCGGCTCGACCTTCAGCACGGCGATATCGGTACGGGGGTCGGTGCCGATCAGCTCGGCCGGCAGTTCACTGCCATCCAGAAACTCGACCATGATCTCATCGGCCTGCTCGATCACGTGGTTATTCGTGACAATGTAGCCATCAGCGGAAATCACGAAGCCGGAGCCGAGAGCCTGCGCGCGACGCTGCTGGGGCGCACCTTCCTGCCGGTCCATGAAATCGCGGAAGAAATCCTCGAACGGCGACCCCTCGGGGATCATCGGGGACAGGCCGGGGTTTTGCGCAGTAATGGTCTGACTGGTCGTGATATTGACCACGGACGGGCTGAGCCGCTGTGCGAGATCGGCGAAACTGCCCGGGCGCGATTGTGCCTGAACCGGGCCGGCATCCGCCGCGATCACGGCAAGGCCCAGACAGGTCGCGAACACGACATGGCAACTCTTGCGGATCACGTTTCTTACTAGGGTCAAATTCTGTCCTCCTGAACGCATTTGGCGAGCCCCGTTCACGGCCCTCGCCTGAAATAATATCTGTCCGCTGACTGTGGCAAAGACAACACAGGGTTCATCGCATCGTTTCACACTTGCGTGAGATTACGTAGTCCGCGCCTGCAATTTCGCAACCAGGGCCTCGAACGCTTCGCCGCGCGCCTCAAAGCTGGCAAACTGATCGAAGCTGGCGCAAGCGGGGGCCAGCAGGACCGTATCGCCGGGTTTCGCAGCGGCGTGAGCCTGCGCGACCGCCTGATCCAGGGTGCTGCTGATCCGGTGCGGACATGCGCCCAGCGATCCGGCGAAATCCTGTGCGGCCTCTCCGATCAAATAGGCGCTGCTGACCCGGTCCATCAGGGGCAACAGGGCCTCGATGCCGCCCGCCTTGGCCACTCCGCCCGCGATCCAGTGGATGTTGTCGAAGGCCAGCAGAGCCTGCGCCGCCGCATCCGCGTTCGTGGCCTTGGAATCGTTCACATAGCGCACGCCGTCGATGGTCGCGATCACCTGACAGCGATGGCGCAGGCCGGGATAGCTGCGCATTCCGGCCTCGATCTGCCGTGGCCCCAAACCGAGCGCGCGGCCCACCGCGAACGCGGCACAGGCATTCTGGTGATTGTGCGCACCGGGCAAACCGGCAATGTCGCGCAGATCGAAGGACGCGACCTGACGGCCCTTGCGCCATTCGGCAAGGTGCCCCTTGCGCGCGAAGACTGACCAGCCGCCCCCCGTCAGCCGCTGCCCTGAGGAGACTCTGATAACCGGATCGCCCGTCGCGGCCTCCTCACGCAGTTGCTGCGCCAGATACCTGCCCTCGACCTCATCCACTCCGATGATCGAGCGTTCGGGACCGCCCTCCGCGAACAAGCGGCGCTTTGCCGCGAAATATCCACCCATGCCGCCGTGGCGGTCCAGATGATCGGGCGAAAGGTTCGTGAACACCGCGATATCGGGGGACAGGGCGCGGGCCAGCTCGGTCTGATAGCTTGAAAGCTCCAGCACCACGACACCGCCATCGCGGCCCGGATCCAGATCGAGCACACCGCGCCCGATATTGCCGCCCATCTGCACGCAGATCCCGACGGCTTGCAGGATATGCGCGATCAGCGCCGTCGTGGTGGACTTGCCGTTCGAGCCGGTGACGCAGACCACGCGGGGGGGCCGCTCGAACTCATCCCAATCGGGGGTGGCGAAGCTGCGAAAGAACAATCCGATATCGTTGTCCACGACCGCATCGTGCCGCCACGCCTGCTCGATCGCGGGATGCGGCGCGGGATACAGATGCGGAATACCGGGTGAGGTTATCAGCGCGTCGATCCCGTCCCAGACATTGTCGCGGGTCAGATCGGCGATGGCGAACCCCTCGGCCTGCGCGGTCTCGCGAGCAGCCTCACCATCATCCCAGCAGATGGGAATTGCATCGCCTGCCGCCAGCGCACGCGCCGTGGTCAGGCCGGAGCGGCCCAATCCCAGCACCGCGACCTTGCGCCCCGCATATCCGCGCACTGGAATCATGATCCGCCCCCAATTTGCTTAATAAATATCCCCGGTGAAGGCGGTTTAACGCAGCTTCAGCGTGGCCAGTCCGATCAGGGCGAGAATCAGCGCGATAATCCAGAACCGAATGACGATCGTGCTCTCGGCCCAGCCCTTTTTCTCAAAATGATGATGGATCGGGGCCATCAGAAACACCCGCTTGCCGGTCTGCTTGAACACCGCGACCTGAATGATGACACTCAGCGCCTCCACCACGAACAGTCCGCCGATGATGCTCAGAACGATCTCGTGCTTGGTGGCGACGGCAATCGCTCCGAGCGCCCCCCCCAGGGCCAGCGAGCCGGTATCTCCCATGAACACGGCTGCCGGTGGCGCATTATACCACAGAAAGCCGAGGCCAGCGCCGATGACGGCGGCACAGAAAACCGTGATTTCTCCGGTCCCCTCGACATAATGCACATCCAGATATTCGGTGAAGTCGGTTCGGCCTACGAAATATGCGATGACCCCGAATGAGGCCGCCGCGATCATCACCGGCATGATCGCCAGCCCATCCAGCCCGTCTGTCAGGTTCACGGCATTCGCGGCCCCGACGATGACGATCATCGCGAAGGGGATGAAAACGAACGAAAGGTTCAGCAAGACATCCTTGAAGATCGGAAAAGCCAGCTGGCCTGACAGCTCCGGCGTATGCAGATACATCGCCCAGATCGCCGCAGCACCTGCCACCGTGAATCCGATGGCCAGGCGCACCTTGCCCGAAACACCCTTGTGATTGCCCGCGCTGACCTTGGCATAATCGTCCGCAAAGCCGATTGCCCCGAAGCCGAAGGTGACCATCAGCACCATCCACACCCAGCCGGAATCGAGCCGCGCCCACAGCAGGGTGGAGATCAGCAGCGCCAGCAGGATCAGCACGCCACCCATGGTGGGGGTTCCGGCCTTTTCGATAATATGACGTTCAGGTCCGTCATCGCGGATCGGCTGGCCCCGTTTCTGCCGTCTGCGCAATTCGTCGATCAGCGGGCGACCGAAGGCAAAGCCGATGATCAGCGCGGTCAAAAACGCGCCCCCGGATCGAAAAGTCAAATATCTGAACAGGTTGAAGACGTCGCCGCCGTCGGAAAGATTGGTAAGCAGGTAAAACATTAAGCGTCCTCATCCTCGGTACTCTGCGCTGGAACCGCCTGCCCCAGTTTCAGCACCGCGTCAACGACCCGCGACGCGCGTGAGCCCTTCGATCCCTTGACCAGTGCGACATCGCCCGCATCCAGCAATCGCCCGGCCCGCGCGGCCAACTCGTCCGCCGTCGCGTACCATTCGCCGCGTCGCGCCGGTGGCAGCGCCTTGTGCAGGGCACGCATCAATGGACCCGCACAATGAATCCGGTCGATCCGCTCGATGGCCCGCAGGTCCGCCAATGCGGCGTGATGCCGTTCGGCGTCCGGCCCCAGTTCGAGCATATCTGTCAGGAACGCCACTCGGCGCCCCTTGGCCACGCGCCCGATGCCGTTCTTCGGCTCGGCAGCATCCAGCACATCGAAGGCCGCCGCCATCGAGGTGGGATTGGCATTATAGGCGTCGTCGATCAACAACAGCGATCCGTCGATGGCGGCCTGACCCAACCGGATGCGCCAACGCGCGCCGCGCCCGTCCGGCGCGCTCCACCGGCCCAGACGCATCGCGGCCTGTGCGACATCCGCGCCGACAGCCTCGACCGCGGCAAGGACCGCCATCGCGTTCATCGCAAGATGTCGCCCGGGCGTGCCAAGCTTGAACAACAGCCGATCCCCGCGCACCCGCGCAATCGCGCAGGTGGTGGCGCCACGCAACCGGGTGGAGATCAGGCGAAACATCGGGCGACCCGCCCCGCCGAAGGTCACGATGCTGGCCCCCGCCCGCTCCGCCCGCCGGCGCACCGTGCGGTAGGTCGCATCATCTCGATTGAGGATCGCCGTGCCCCCCGGTTCGAGACCCGCCACGATGGAGGCCTTTTCCCGCGCGATGCCGCGAACGTCGCTGAAGGCCTCTGCGTGAACGGCGGCGACGGTGGTGACTATCGCCACATGCGGGCGGGCCAGACGCGACAGGGGTGCGATCTCTCCCGGTGCGTTCATCCCGATCTCGATCACGGCAAAATCCGCCTCTCGCGGCATGCGTGCCAGAGTCAGGGGTACGCCCCAATGGTTGTTGAAGCTGCGCTCCGCCGCGTGGACGATGCCAACCTCGCCCAGAACCGAGCGGAGCATGTCCTTGGTTCCGGTCTTTCCAACCGATCCGGTGACGGCGATCACCTTGCCGTGCATCCGTGCGCGTGCGGCGATGCCCAGTGCCTCCAGCGCCTTCAACACGTCCGCTACGATCAGCAGTGGGGCATCCTCGGCCACGCCCTCGGGCCGATGGCTCACCAGCGCGGCCGCCGCGCCTGCGGCAAGCGCCTGCGCCACGAATTCATGCCCGTCGCGCACGTCCTTGAGTGCAACGAACAGATCGCCGGGCTGCAATTCGCGTGTGTCGATGGACACGCCGGTCGCGCTCCACCCTTGCGGGCCGGTGCCACCGGTGGCCTGTTGCGCCTCCTGTGCTGTCCATAGAGGTGTCATGACGGCTCCCGGTCGTGCTGCTCGTGGGAAATATTCCCGCCGGATGCATAAGACGCCATCATTCCGCCGTCACCGCCGAACGTCGCGCGACCTCCACATCATTGAACGGCAATGTTTCATCACCGACGATCTGACCCGTCTCGTGACCCTTTCCGGCGATCAGCAATGTATCGTTCGGACCCAGCATCGCCACCCCGGCGGCGATCGCTTGCGCCCTGTCCCCGATCTCCCGCGCGCCTGGGGCCCCGGCCATGACGGCGGCGCGGATGACCGCAGGATGCTCGCTGCGCGGATTGTCGTCAGTGACGATCACCACATCTGCGGTCTGCGTTGCGGCCTCACCCATCAGGGATCGCTTGCCCGGATCGCGGTCGCCCCCGGCGCCGAGGATGCAGATCAGCTTTCCCCCTACATGCGGACGCAGCGCGCGCAGCGCCGTGGCGATGCTGTCGGGCGTGTGGGAATAATCGACGTAGATCGCCCCGCCCGAGGTGGCATGGGCGGCCAGTTGCATGCGCCCGGCGACCGGCTCCAGAACCTCCAGCGCGGCAAAGACATCCGGCGCGGCACCGCCGCATGCCAGCGCCAGTCCGGCGGCCAGCAGCGCATTTTCCGCCTGAAAGGAGCCGATCAGCCGCAACGATGCGGTATGCTCCGCCCCCGCATAGGTGAATGTCACACGCTGGCCGGATGCCTCGAACGTCGTGCCGCACAGACGCAGGTCCGCTGTCGAAGTCCGACCAACGGTCAGAACCTTGCGCCCCGCCCCCGTGGCGCGCGCGATCATACGTTCACCCGCGTCGGTATCCAGATTTATCACGGCGGTAGCGCCCTCGGGCAGGACGCGGTCGAACAACAGGCCCTTCGCGGCCTCATAATCCGCCACGGTCGCGTGATAGTCGAGGTGATCGCGGCTCAGATGGGTGAAGGCCGCCGCGCGCAATCTGACACCGTCCAGCCTGCGCTGCGCCAGGCCGTGGCTCGACGCCTCCATCGCGCCGTGGGTGACGCCGCGCCCGGCCAGATCGGCGAGCAGGCGGTGCAACGTCACCGGTTCGGGGGTGGTGTGGCTCAACGGTGCGCTGACCGCGCCCTCAACGCCTGTCGTGCCGAAATTGACCGCACAAAGACCCATCGCGGACCAGAGCTGCCTTGTGAAACTGGCGACGGAGGTCTTGCCGTTCGTTCCCGTCACGGCGACCATCGTTTCGGGCTGCGCACCGTACCAGCGCGCCGCAACCCCCGACAGGGCTGCGCGGGCATCCTGCGCGACCAACCACACGGCACCGTCATCCGGTCTCGCATGGGCGTAGCCATCCGCATCCGTCAGGATCGCAACGGCTCCAGCCGCAAGGGCGTCGGATGCGAAACGGGCACCATGCGCGTTGACCCCCGGCAGGGCCGCGAACAGAACGCCCGGTCGCACATCGCGGCTGTCCACCGCCAGACCCGTGATCTGCGGCGAGCCGGAACCACGGCGCAGATCCGTCAACCCCAGCGAGTCCAGCGTTCTGGGCGTCATGTTCGGTGCTTCGGTCACGCTATCGTCCATTTCTTCAGGTCACCGGCGTGCCGCCGAATTTCCTGCGAGTTGTAGTCCTGCGTCATGCCCGACAGCAACGCGCAAGCCAAGTTGTGTCACTGTGCAACGCGCGCCAGTGTGGTGGTCCCCTGATCCGCAACGATGACCTCGGGCGTCGGTCGCATCCCCAGGATCGGCGCGATGCGCGTCACCAGCATTCCCATCGTCGGCGCCGCCGTCCAGCCAGCCGTGCGTCGGATCATTCCGGCGGCAAATGTCTCCGGCTCATCCAGCGAGACGACGACGACATAACGCGGATCGGAGGCCGGGAACATCCCCGCGAATGTGGCGATCACCTTGTCATCGGCATAACCGCCCGCGACAGGCTTGTCCGCCGTACCGGTCTTTCCGCCGACCTGATAGCCTTCGATATCGGCGTAGCTGGCCGTGCCGCGTGACACGACGGCCCGCAGCATCTGGTTCAGCGCCTGCGAGGTTTCGCGGCTGACCACGCGGTCCTCCTCGGTCGGGGCGGGTGCCCCTGCCAACAGCGTCGGGCGCACGCGCAATCCACCGTTCACGATGGACGCATAGGCAGAGGCCAGATGCAGCGGGGTCGCCGCCAGCCCGTGCCCGTAGCTGATCGTCATGGTGCTCAACTCGGACCAGCGCGGCGGCAACAGCGGCCTTGCGCTACGCGCCTCGGGCAATTCGACGGGTGAGGCATCGAAGAAGCCCAGTTCGCGCAGAAAATCCTGCTGCGCCAACGTTCCCGTTTCCAGCGCGATCCGGGCGGACCCGATATTGGAGGATTGGACCATGACCTCCGTCAGGGACAGTTCCGGTCCGTAATTGTGAAAATCGCGAATGCGAAACCGGCCCCAGGTCAGCGGGCCGCGCGTGTCGATGATCGTGCCGGGGCCGGCCACTCCGCGTTCCATCGCGTTGGCCGCCGCGAACGCCTTGAATGTGGAGCCGAGTTCATACACGCCCTGCGACGCCCGCGAAAACAGCAGATCGCCCTGCGGCCCGCGCGGGGCCGGACGATCGTTCGGATCGAAATCGGGAAGCGAGACCATCGCCACGACCTCACCGTTTTGCGCGTCCATCACGATGGCGGCGGCACCGATTGCGGTAAAGTTCTCCATCTGGGCGGCCAGCACGTCGCGCACCGCGTTCTGGACGCGCATGTCGATGCTCAGTTGCAGGGGGGTGTTGACCTGCGCCGGATCGCCGAGGCGGTCGTCATACTGGTATTCGATGCCGGCGACGCCTTCCAGCTCCGCCGCGCGCGCGCCTTCCCGTTCGTATCGCGATCCACCCAGAATGTGCCCGGCCCGCTGCCCCTGCGGGTAAACGCGCGTCTCACGCGGGCCGAAATAGACGCCGGGCTGGCCCAAGTCGAACACCGCTTGTTGCTGCTCGGGGCTGATCTCGGAGCGGATCCAATGGAAATTGCCGGGGCGCTCAAACTTCTCCAGCAGGGTTTCGGCGCTCAGATCGGGAAAGATCGCGGCCAGTCCCTGCGCCACGCCGGCCTTGTCCACCATTTGTCGGGTTTCGACATAGATCGCGTTCGTCACCATGTTCGTCGCCAGCAGGACGCCGTTGCGATCGACGATATCCGCCCGGTGCGCCCGGATCGGATCGCCCGCGATTTCGCGCACGGGCTCCTCGGGATCGGTCGCGGCGATCAGCGCCATCTTGCCGCCCACGGCGGAAAACCCCATGACGAACACGGCGCAGAGCAGCCATAGCCGCCATTCGGCACGGCGCCGTTCCTCGGACCGACGATTGCGCAGGACCGCCGCGCGGCGCTCAGCCTCCGCCAGATCTGGATCCAGCCCTTGTGACCGGGCCGCGATTACCCGTGCCAGCGGTCTGAGGGGAACCCGCATCATTGCGCCAGCCCCGCCTCTTGCAAGGTCATGGGCAGACGCCCCTCACCCAGGGCCACGGCCCGCGTCGGTGCAGGAACGAAGATGTCATGCACGGGATAGGCCACCATGCGCAGTTCTCCGAAATGATCCGGGTGCAGCGGCATCAGGCCCAGCGTGGCAAGGTGCAGTTCGACCAGAGCCTCCAGCCGCTCGGGCCGGTTCAACCAGGCCCATTCGACACGCAGCACCGAAATGGCCTCACGCTCCGCCGCGATCTCCCTTTGCAGGGTCGCCACCTGCTCCAGCGCGGATTTCGTACGGTAGTTGACCTGATAGGCCCAGAACGCCACCCCGACGACCAGAGCGATGGCCAGCACGTAGATCGGAGATTTCATTTCGACCCTCCTTCGGATGACAGCAAAATCCGGTCCAGCCCCGGCAGACCCAGGCCCGCCACATCCGCCGCGAACGGCGCCGCGTCCGTACGGCGTGCCGCGCGCAGCTTGGCGGAGCGGGCACGCGGGTTGCGCTCCACCTCATCGCGCCCTGCCGTCACGGCCTTGCGCGTTATCATCTGGAAACTGGGGGGTGTGACGTGCTGCACAGGCGCGTATCTGCTGCCGCCGCCGCCCTTGCCCGCGCGATCCGCCAGGAATCGCTTCACGATCCGGTCCTCCAGTGAATGGAAGGTCACGACGATCAGCGTGCCGCCGGGTGCCAGCATCCGCTCCGCCGCCAGAAGGCCGCGCACCAGTTCGGCCAGCTCCTCATTCACGGCGATGCGCAGCGCCTGAAAGGTGCGGGTCGCTGGATGCGGCTGACCCGGTTTGCCGCGCGGCACTTCCTTACTGATGATCTCAGCCAGGGCGAGGGTCGAATCCGCGACTGGCCGGGCTGCGACGATGGCCTTCGCGATGCGGCGTGAGGCCCGCTCCTCACCATATTGAAAGATGATGTCGGCCAATTGCGCCTCGGTCGCGTCATTCACCAGATCGAACGCGCGCAGCCCGTTGCGGCCCATGCGCATGTCCAGCGGGCCATCCTTTTGAAACGAGAAGCCCCGCTCCGCCTCGTCGATCTGCATTGAGGAAACGCCGATGTCCAAGACCACGCCGTCCAGCGTGTCGGCCCCGGCATCGCGGGCCAATATGTCGAGTTGCCCGAAGGTTCCGGGCAGGAAGGTGAACCGGTCGGCATAGGGCTGCGTCCAGGTGCCCAGCTCAGCCTCCGCCCTCGGATCACGATCCACGCCCATGACCCGTTGCGCGCCGGCGTCCAGCAATGCGCGGGTGTATCCGCCCGCGCCCAGGGTTCCGTCCAGCCAGACACCGCCGACCGGGGACGCGGCGGCGATGACCTCATCCAGCAATACGGGTATGTGCGGTGCGCCGGTCATGCCAGATACTTCTGCTGCGCCGCGCGCATCAGGACGAACAGATCGTCCGGGGCGGGTTCGGCCTGCAACCATTCCAGCATGTTCGCCTTGTGCGCGGCATATTCGGCTGGCGACCAGATCTGAAAGCTGTCGATGAGGCCGACGAATACCGCCTGATCGGTGATGTTGGCCTTCGCCTTCATCTCCGCCGTCAGGCCGAACCGGCCGTTGTCGTCCAGCGTCAGATTGTCCGATCCCGCAGCCAGCAGCGCCGACAGGGCGTCCCGTTCCTTGGCGAATCGCGGAAGTGCCGCGACATCGTCGTCGATCTTGGCCATTTCATCGGTGGTATAAACGTTGAGACATTTGCGGCGGTCCTGATTCTTGACCACGACCATCGGCACGGGCGCGCCTTCGGCCCAACCCTCGACACCTTCGAGAACCCGGCGAAACGGCGCAGGTACGGAGACGCGACCCTTCGCGTCCACCTTATGCGTCGATTCTCCACGAAACCTCAGCGCCACGCAACCTGTCCCCTGTTAGCACGCACAGTATAGGGCTTTAATAGAAACGGCGGGTGCGCCGCTCGATTGCACACCCGCCGACTGTCCCTCGAAGATCTACCGACGCATTGGCTGCATTGGTTCGGTTTGCGCCTTATTATACTGCTGTCGTGCCTTCTTTTTGTCTCAGACGAGAGCTTGCCTGTATGAGTTCTGCCAACTCCCGGCCGAATTCTTTAAACGATCCGATCCGGTTCTGCTCTCGTCTGTGAATGTTCTAACATGGGAAGACATGGGAAACAAACAAATTTGATGGGATTTGAGCACAATCTGGCAGGAAGCAGTTTACCGGAAACGGAGGCGAAGCAGGTTAAACACAACCTGTCGTCACAAAAGCCCGCCACACCCACTACATATAGTGAAGCCTCGCGCCCCATATCGGTGGGAGAAAATTGCACGTCTGCCCATATGTGCCCGCAAGCGCCGGAATTTGATGTGCGGAGGGTCTATAAGCCGGATTCTGTCCAGGAGGGCCTGAGGCCTTCCCTGAATGATCATTCCTCTGGGCACACGTTTACACGTGGCCTCAAGCAGCCAACCCGAATCGTCGGGGCGAAAGCAGCCCCGGGCCCGAAGGCCCACGCGATTCCTATTCGGCCTTGCTCCCGGCGGGGCTTGCCATGCCCGGTCTGTTACCAGCCCGGCGGTGGGCTCTTACCCCACCGTTTCACCCTTCCCCGGCCGCAACCGGGGGGTCTGTTCTCTGTGGCGCTGTCCCTCGGGTTACCCCGGCCGGGCGTTACCCGGCGCCGTGTCTTTCTGGAGTCCGGACTTTCCTCGACGTTGCCGCCGCGATCATCCAACCCTCCGCACGGCATCCTGATAGCGCCGCCCGTGCCACGACGCAAACCACTTCGCGCGATCTGCGCCGGTAATCTGGACGTTCCGCCCGTTTGGACGTAACGCAGCCAAGTGGCGTCGCCACCTGATCCCATTCGCACCCCGAAAACGAAGGCACCCCCAACTCCATGTTCGCAGAACCAATCGCCTATCTGGCCCGCATCACCGATCTGCCGCCCGGCGATCTGCTGATCCTGTGCGCCATCGCGACATTTGCGGGCGTGGTTCGGGGATTTTCGGGTTTCGCACTGTCGGCATTGGTGATGGCCACAGGCACGGCGATCCTGCCGCCGGTGGCGTTGATCCCGTCGCTGTGGTTTCTGGAAATCACGGCGAGCGTGCTGATGGTGCGCGGCGGCATCGCGGAGTCGGATCGGGGGGTCGTGACGGGTCTGGTGGTCGGAGCCTTGGTCGGTACGCCCATCGGCCTCTCCATCACGACCAGCGTATCCCCTGCCCTGTCCGCAATGATCGCCCTCGGCGTCATCATCGTGCTGGCGGCAACGCAGCTCGCGCGGATCCGCTTCGCGTTTCTGTCGACGCGGCCCGGTCTGCTGATCGCGGGCATCGTATCGGGGGTCGTAACCGGGTTGGCTAGCGTCGGCGGCATGGTGGTGGCGCTCTATGTGCTCGCCCGCGACGCACCGGCACGGCAGATGCGAGCGTCGTTGGTGATGTATCTGTTCATCTCCTCCGCCGGGTCCGCCGTGTTCATGGTGATCTACGGCCTGTGGGATGCGACGACCGTTTCGCGCGGTCTGGTGTTGAGCGTTCCGACAGGGCTGGGCGTCGCATTCGGGCAGCGGATCTTCATTCCGTCGCTGGAGCGGTTCTATCGCCCGCTGTGCCTGCTGCTGCTGATCGGGCTGGCGGCCACTGGGCTGTTGCACCGGTTGCTCGGCTGAGGGGGCTGGGCTGCTGACGGGATGTTGCGCCCCGCCGACGGCGCGGTGACTCCGGCGGGGATATTTGGTGAAAGTGAACCGGTCAGGCGGATTCGGCCAGCAGGGCCGCGTTGCCGCCGGCGGCGGTGGTGTCGATGCAGACATGGCGTTCCATCACGCTCCGCTCCGCCACCTGGGCGCTGCCGACCAGCGGTATGATCGGACCGGAGCGTTGTGCCAGGGCCTTGCGCAGCGCGCGTCGCGGCTCCGTCGTCACGTCGGAGGCCACGACGGCGACGTTTCGCAACCGGGTCAACGCCTCAGCCGGCAGAACGCCGTCGATCCCCTCACCGCCAGTCGCGCCGGGTGCGACGATGACAGCGCGGCAACCGGACTTTGCCGCCTCGGCCATCTGCGCCCGCGCTGTTTCGATGCCGGGGCCCAAGCATAGAACGACACCACGGCCCAACGTGGAAAGCCGGTTCGATTCGCCCGTCGGGCCGGGCAGATCAATCTGCTTCAGTTCGACCTTCGGTCCGACGGCCTGGTCGAGCGCGCGCTGAACATCATCGAGGGAGGCAACCCTGCCCGCCCCCTGCGGTTCACGTGCCTTCGCAGTGGCGGTAAAGCGCGGCAGGTAATGAGGTCCGCCCGCCTTGGGCCCCGTGCCCGACAACCCCTCCCCCCCGAACGGCTGCGATCCGACGATTGCGCCGATCTGGTTTCGGTTGATGTAGATGTTGCCGACCTCCAGCCGGGCGCAGACCTGCTCCACCCTGTCGTCGATGCGGCTGTGCATCCCGAAGGTCAGGCCGTAGCCTCTGGCGTTGATCGCATCCACGACCTTGTCCAGATCGCGCGCATGGAAGGTGGCGACATGCAGGACGGGACCGAAGATTTCATCCTCCAGCGCCTCGATCCCCGACACCTCGATCAGGGCGGCGCTGGTGAAGGTGCCGGATGCCGGCTTCGACAGACGCTTGCACAGGCGGCCCTCGGCCTCGGCCCGGGCCACGTGCGCCTCGATTTTCTGACGTGCGGCGTTGTCGATCACGGGGCCGATATCAGTGGACAGGTTCCACGGATCGCCCGTGACCTGTTCGTCCATCGTGCCTTCGAGCATCCTCAGGAACGCCGGGGCCACATCCTGTTGCACATAGAGCACCCGCAGCGCGGAGCATCGCTGCCCTGCCGACTGGAACGAGGACATCACGATATCGCGCACCGCCTGTTCGGGCAAAGCGGTCGAGTCCACGATCATGGCGTTCAGGCCGCCTGTCTCGGCTATCAGGGGGGCGTCGGGCGCCATGCCTTCAGCCATTGCGCGGTTAATCCGCATCGCCGTAGCGGTCGAGCCCGTGAAGCAGACGCCGCCGATACGCGCATCGGAGCTGAGGGCAGCTCCGACCACAGACCCCGCGCCCGGCAGGAATTGCAGCACCGCGCGGGGCACGCCGGCCTGATGCAACAGCCGCACCGCCAGCGCCCCGATCAGCGGGCTTTGCTCCGCCGGTTTGGCCAGCACACCGTTGCCGACAGCCAACGCGGCGGAGATCTGCCCACAAAAGATCGCCAAAGGGAAGTTCCAGGGGGAAATGCAGGCGAAAATACCCGCAGGTGCCATCCCCTCAACCGCTTGCCCGGCATAATATCGCAGGAAGTCCACAGCCTCCCGCAGTTCCGCGACGCCGTCGATCAGGGTCTTGCCGGCCTCACGGGTCAGCAGGGCGAAGATCTCTCCGAATGCGTCCTCCATCAGGTCGGCGGCACGCAGCAGGACGGCCGAGCGCTCGGCCACGGGGGCGTTCCAGGTCGTCGCATGTGCGATTGCCGTCTGCACATCCGCGAAGCTGGCATCGCGCACCGCGCCGACGATATCGTCGGGCCGCGCCGGGTTCACCCGCTCGACCGCCTCGGTCGGGGCGGTGGCCACAGCCAGTATCGGCGCGGCCTGCCACCTGTGGTTTGAGAAGGGCGTGCGGGCCGCCTCGATTTCGTCGAGCGTCGTGAGGTCGCGCAGATCGAAGCCCCGCGAATTCGCCCGGCCCGGAAAGATATCCGCCGGGTCCGTCACCGATGGCTGGGTCCGTGCGGCCTGCCATGCCGCGAAGGGATCCGCGGCGACCACGGCGGGGGGAACGTCCGCGTCCACGATCTGGTTCACAAAGGACGAGTTCGCGCCGTTTTCCAACAGGCGGCGCACAAGATAGGCCAGCAGATCGCGATGCGCCCCGACCGGAGCGTAGATACGGCACCGCGCGCCCGGCTGACGCAGCACGATGTCATAGAGCGCAGCCCCCATGCCGTGGAGGCGCTGAAACTCGAACGTCTGATCCGGCTGCGCCATTTCCAGCACGGCGGCGACCGTATGGGCGTTATGTGTCGCGAATTGCGGATAGATCCGATCGGTCAGGCCCAGCAGTTTTTGCGCCACGCAGATGTAGCTGACATCGGTGGCCGGTTTGCGGGTGTAGACCGGAAATCCGGGGCGGCCCTCGACCTGTGCCCGCTTGATCTCCGTGTCCCAGTAAGCGCCCTTGACCAGACGGACCATGATCTTGCGGTCCAGATTTTCTGCCAGCGCATACAGCCAGTCGATCACCGGGGCTGCCCGCTTGCCATAGGCCTGAACCACGACGCCAAAGCCATCCCACCCGGCCAGTTCCGGATCCGACAAAACCGCCTGGATCACGTCGAGCGAGATGTCGAGGCGGTCAGCTTCCTCGGCGTCGATGTTCAGGCCCATGCCTGCTGCGCGGGCCTGTCGCGCCAGATCGGTGGTGCGCGCGACCAGTTCGGTCATCACCCGCTGCCGCTGCGCCACCTCGTAGCGCGGATGCAGGGCGGACAGCTTGATCGAGATGCCGGGATTGTCGCGGATGTCGTCGGCGGTGCAATAGGGCGCCAGCTTCGTGATGGCATCGCGATAGGCTTGCATGAAATTGTCGGCGTCGCGGGCAGTCAGTGCTGCCTCTCCCAACATGTCGTAGGAATAGGTGTAGCCTTCGGACTGGCGCTGCTTGCCGCGCTTCACCGCCTCCTCAATGGTGCGGCCCAGCACGAATTGATGGCCCAGTTCCTTCATCGCGCGGCCGACGGCGGTGCGGATCACCGGCTCACCCAGACGCTTGACCGCGCCGTGCAGCGTTGCGGCAACGCCCTTGCGGCGATCCTCCTTCAGCACCTTGCCCGTCAGCATCAGTGCCCAGGTGGATGCATTGACCAGCGAGGACGACGATTTCCCCAGATGTTCCCCCCAGGAGGACGGCGCGATCTTATCCTCGATCAAGGCGTCTATGGTCTCAGGATCAGGCACACGCAACAGCGCCTCGGCCAGGCACATCAGGGCCACGCCTTCGTCCGTCGAAAGGCCGTATTCCGCGAGGAAGACCTCCATCACTCCGGGTTTCGCGTCAGTGCGGATCGCCTCGACCAGCGCGGTGGCGCGCCTCACGGTTCGGACACGCATGTCGTCGTCCAAGGGCTGTTCACGCATCAGAGCGTCCAGCGCCGCATCATCGGGGGCGACATGCAAGGTACGGATCGTGGCGCGCAAGGCGTTCAGACGGGGCGTGCTCTCAACGTTCATTGAGGAAAATCCTTGATCGGGTTACACTTGCAGTCTACCCCCCTTCGGAAAGTTTTTTCGCCTGCGTTTGCAGTTTACGAAAGCAAATCGCCTGAGATTTCGGCCCATTTGCGGGAAAGTTGAGGTTATATCCATGAATGACGGTCAACTGGATGTTTTCGACCGGAAGATTCTGGCGATCCTCTCGCAGGACGGCCGGATCGCGGTCACGGACCTCGCCCGGCATGTGGGCCTGTCCAAGAGCCCCTGTCAGGTGCGGATGAAACGCTTGCAGGCCGATGGATATATCCAGGGATTTCGCGCCCAGCTCGACCCAGGCAAGATGGGTCTGGAGCATGTCGCCTTCGTCGAGGTTCGCCTGACGGACACGACCGAAACCGCGCTCAAGGCCTTCGCCGCCGCCGTACTGAAAGTCCCCGAGATCGAGCAGTGCCACATGATCGCGGGCGCGTTCGACTATCTGTTGAAGGTGCGCACGCGCGACATCATGGGATATCGGCAAGTGCTGGGGGAGAAAGTCTCCGCTTTGCCATTCGTCGCCAGCACCTCCACCCATGTTTCGATGGAATCGATCAAGGACGATGGGTTCTGAGGGCCACGCCCGCCGGTCGTGCCCCCGTCAGCTTGCGCAAAACGTCGCGGTGCGAGATAGCGCGGAAACCGCCCCTTGACCCTCCAGTCACTGGAAGCCTTATGTGACAGGGCGAAGGAGTTCCCCATGCCCAACATTACGCTGCAAATCCAGAACATGACCTGCGGTGGCTGTGTCGGCCGGGTCGAGGCCGCACTGGCGAAAATGCCATCCGTGCAGGATGCCCACGTCAATCTTGCGACGAAAACCGCCAGCATCACCACGACGGATATCGCCGGCACGACCGAAGGTCTGGCCGCTGCCGGCTATCCCGCGCAGGAGACCACGACGGAGCTGACCATCCACGGAATGCACTGCGGATCCTGTGTGGGGCGTATCGAGCAGGCGCTAATGGCATCGCCCTATGTCGTCGGGGCGAAGGTCAATCTCGCGGCGGAAACGGCGCAGGTGCGCCATGTCGGTGAGGTCGATTTGATCGGCATCGTGCGCGACGCCGGATATACAGCCGAGATTGCGACGGACGACCTGCATATGGAGGAGAAAGCGGACGAGACGGCGCAGATCCTGCGTCAGGTCATCATCGCCGCGATTCTGGCGGTGCCGGTTTTCATACTGGAGATGGGTGGGCACCTGATCCCCGCATTTCACATGGCGATCGAGCGCAGCATCGGCCTTCAGACCAGCTGGATCATCCAGTTCGTGTTGACCACCGCCGTTCTGGCCGGGCCGGGGCGGGTCTTCGCCCGGTTGGGATGGCCTGCCTTGCTGCGGGGCGCGCCGGACATGAATTCGCTCGTGGCACTGGGCACGACGGCGGCGTGGCTCTATTCGACCGTGGCCACCTTTGCGCCCGGATTGCTGCCGGAAAACAGCCGCGCGGTCTATTTCGAAGCCGCCGCCGTCATCGTCGTGCTGATCCTGCTGGGCCGCTGGATGGAGGCGCGCGCCAAGGGCCGTGCCGGGGCCGCGATCTCCGCCCTTGCCGGATTGCAGCCGCGCACCGCGCGGGTCGAGGTGGACGGAAAGGTCGAGGAACGCGACATCGCCCGCATCGTCACCGGCGATCTGGTGCATGTCAGACCGGGGGAACGCATCGCCGTCGATGGCATCGTCACCAGCGGCAACTCGCATGTGGATGAAAGCATGATCACCGGCGAACCGATGCCCGTGGACAAGAGCGACGGGGATGCCGTGACCGGCGGCACGGTCAACGGCAATGGCGCATTGGTGGTTCGGGCGCAGGCGGTCGGGCGCGATACGGTTCTGGCCGGGATCATGCGCATGGTCTCCGACGCGCAGGCCGCGCGCCTGCCGATCGAGGCGCTGGTGAACCGGATCACTCTGTGGTTCGTGCCGGTGGTGATGGGCATCGCGGCCCTGACCGTCGTGGTCTGGTTGCTCTTCGGCCCCTCGCTGGCCCATGCGCTGGTTGCCGGGGTTGCGGTCCTGATCATCGCCTGCCCGTGCGCCATGGGCTTGGCGACGCCGGTCTCGATCATGGTGGGCACCGGCCGCGCGGCCGAACTGGGCGTTCTGTTTCGTCAGGGCGACGCGCTGCAAACCCTGCGAGAGGTCGAGGTGGTGGCCTTCGACAAGACCGGCACCCTGACGCAGGGCCGCCCCGAATTGACGGATTGCGAGACTGCGGATGGCTGGACCCGTGAGGAGGTCCTGGGACTGATCGCCAGTGTCGAGGCCGGGTCGGAGCATCCCCTGGCCCGCGCGATCCTGCGCGCAGCCGATCCCGTGGCAAAGGCGGAGGCATTTCAGGCGCTGACCGGGCTGGGCGCACAGGCCACCGTTGCGGGCAAGACCGTTCTGGTCGGCGCGGATCGCCTGATGGCGCAGCAGGGCATCGCGCTGGGTTGGGCCGAAGCCAAGGGAGCCGAGATTGCGCAGGCTGGCCGCACACCGCTCTATGCTGCGGTGGACGGGGTTCTGGTCGCCGCACTCGGCATCGCGGACCCGGTGAAGGAAACCGCCCGCGCCACGGTCGAGGGTCTACGAAACGATGGTCTGCGGGTCGCCCTGCTGACCGGCGACAACCCCGTCACCGGACAGGCCGTCGCCGCGCAGCTGGGCATAGAGGAGGTTCACGCCGGTCTGATGCCGGATGACAAGGTGGCGGTGTTGCGCGACATGAACGCCCGCGTGGCCTTCGTCGGCGACGGCATCAACGACGCACCCGCCCTCGCCGTGGCGGATGTGGGCATCGCGCTGGGTTCCGGCACCGATATCGCGATGGAAAGCGCGGATGTCGTCCTGATGTCCGGCGATCCGCGCGGGGTGCGGGATGCGCTGCATCTGAGCGAACAGACCCTGCGCAACATCCGCCAGAACCTTGGCTGGGCCTTCGGCTACAACGCCCTGCTGATCCCGGTGGCGGCGGGTGTGTTCTATCCGCTGGCAGGTGTATTGCTGTCGCCTGCTCTGGCGGCGGGTGCGATGGCGCTGTCCAGTGTCTTCGTTGTAACAAACGCGCTGCGCCTGCGGCGTGTGGGAGGGGTGCGATGAACATCGGACAAGCCGCCGAGGCGACAGGACTGCCCGCCAAGACCTTGCGCTATTACGAGGAAATCGGGCTGGTCAAACCCGCGCGCGATCAAAACGGATACCGTCGGTTCGCAAGCGTGGATGTGCACAACCTGGCCTTCGTGGCGCGGGCGCGGGCGCTGGGGTTCACGATCGAGCAGTGCCGCACCCTGCTGGCACTGTGGCAGAACAAGAGCAGGGCGAGCGCTGACGTGCGCGCCCTCGCGCTGGAGCATCTGGAACACATCGAGGAAAAGATCGCGGATCTGACGGCAATGCGCGACACCCTCTCCGTTCTGGTGACGGAATGCGCGGGGGACGACAGGTCCGACTGCCCGATCCTGACCGATCTGGCACAGCCGGACCGCCGGGGCCCCGACGCTGCATCGCAGGCGTCACCACCCCGGTCGCCCCGCGTCAAAGCCTGAACTCCCCGTCCGACAACGCAGGTGAAATTGCCGGGCACGTCACGTAATCGGGGGCACGCCCTCTCGACAAGCGCGGCCTGAGCGCATAGTGCACCTGCTTTGGTATCGTTTTGCCTGTCCAAGCTGCTCTCTGGGGTGCGGCGTCCGGGTGAAAGCGTGAGGGGCTGACGCCCCGCCTTCATCCCGACCTCTGCGTCGATAGAATTGAGAGAATGCTCGTGAAACAAGCTCTTGCCGATGCGCTGGAACAGCGCGGCTATACAGATTTGACCCCCGTTCAGGAGGCCGTGACCAAACCCGAGCTGGAGGGCGCGGATCTGCTCGTCTCCGCCCAGACCGGATCGGGAAAAACGGTGGGCTTCGCGCTCGCCCTTGCTCCGACCCTGCTGGGCGAGGCTGAAACCTTCGGTCAGGCGCAGGCCCCACTGGCCCTGATCATCGCACCGACCCGCGAGCTGGCCTTGCAGGTCAAACGTGAGCTGGCCTGGGTGTACGAGAAGGCCAACGTGGTGATGGCGTCCTGCGTCGGCGGCATGGACATGCGCGATGAGCGTCGCACCCTCGCCCGTGGTGCGCATATCGTCGTCGCCACGCCGGGGCGTCTGCGCGACCACATCCAGCGCGGCTCCATTGATTTGAGCGCAGCGCGTGCCGTGGTGATGGACGAGGCGGACGAGATGCTCGACCTCGGCTTCCGCGACGATCTGGAATTCATTCTGGAGCACGCCCCCGAGGATCGCCGCACGCTGATGTTCTCCGCCACCGTGCCCAAGGCGATCGGTGAGCTGGCCAAGCGCTATCAGAAGGACGCGGTGCGCGTCACCACGCTGGCCGAACGCTCGCAGCACGCCGACATCACCTATCACGCGATGGGCGTTGGCCAGCGCGATGCCGAAAACGCCGTCATCAACGTGCTGCGCTATTACGAGGCACCCAGCGCCATCGTCTTCGCCAATACCCGCGTCGTGGTGAACCGCTTGACGACGCGCCTGTCCAATCGCGGTTTTTCCGTCGTCTCGCTGTCGGGTGAGTTGTCGCAGAATGAGCGCAGCCATGCCTTGCAGGCGATGCGCGACGGCCGGGCAAAGGTCTGCGTGGCGACGGATGTGGCCGCGCGCGGCATCGACCTGCCCAATCTGGAACTGGTCGTGCACGCCGAACTGCCCTCGAACCATGAGACGTTGCTGCACCGCTCGGGCCGGACGGGTCGCGCCGGGCGCAAGGGCACCAGCGCCCTGATCGTCACCCCCAAGGATCGCCGCAAGGCCGAGCGTATCCTGAAATTCGCCCGCCTGAACGCCCAGTGGGGTGAGGCCCCCTCCGCCGAGGCCGTGATCGCCAAGGATGAGGAGCGGATGCTCGGCTCCGACGCATGGCGCGAACCGATCCAGGAAAACGAGGCGGAGATGGTCGCGACCCTGACCTCCAGCTACGATCCCGATCAGATCGCGGCGGCTTATCTGCGCCTGTACCGCGAACGGCAGTCCGCGCCCGAGGAACTGAGCGCGGCGGGCATCGACGCGCCGCGTCAACCGCGTGAGGCCTTCGGCCCCAGCACCTGGTTCGCCATTGCGGGCGGTCGTGCCGCCGGGGCCGAGCCGCGCCGCCTGTTGCCGATGTTGTGCAAGGCGGGCGACCTGACCAAGAACGATATTGGTGCGATCCGCATCCAGCAGGACCAGTCCTATGTCGAGGTGCGCCAATCCAGCGTTTCGAAATTCATGAACGCTCTGGGTTCCGGCATGACGGTCGAGGGCGGGGCCAAGGTCTCGAAACTGGAGGGCGCACCGGATCTGGGCGCGCGCCCGCAACGTGCGCCGCGTCCCCCACGCCCGAAATACGACCCCGACGCCCCCCGGGCCGACAGCGCCCCCCG
>OLHK01000045.1_pt1 | contig 53183 bp, 53 predicted proteins | sample 1609371 | NCBI WGS metagenome assembly OLHK01 (sample SAMN05416779, study PRJEB24817) | seawater metagenome | isolation source: Sea water | place: Canada:Atlantic | collected 2013-11
TACGAGATTTCTGCCTGTCTCGTGGGCTCGGAGATGTGTATAAGAGACAGGGGACAAGGGCGGGTCTATCCCTTGGGTGCCAGCAGTTTCAGCGCCGCCTTGATCAGGGTGCCGGCATCGCCACCCTCACCTGCGGCCTGCGCCACGGCACTCGCCGCCTCACCGTGACCGTATCCCAGATTGACCAGTGCCGACAGCGCATCCGCCTGTGCCATGCCATCACCAGCAGGTTCCGGCGGTCGGTCGTCGATGATTTGTGGGTCGGTCGGAACGGCGCTTGCCGCGGGGGCATGAGCCATCGCACGACGCGCGCCGCTGGCCCCCAGGGCCATGATCGCGGGTGCCTTATCCTGCAATTCGTTGACGACGCGTGCCGCAATCTTGGGGCCGATGCCCTGCGCGGTCTTGACCGCAGCGACATCGCCCAGCGCGATCGCGCGGCTTGTCCCCTCCGGCCCCAGAGTGCCCAGAATGGCCAGTGCCGCCTTCGCGCCAACCCCCTGAACCGAGGTCAGCAGCCTGTGCCATTCCTTCTCCGCCAATGTCAGGAAGCCGTAGAGCTGCATCAGATCCTCGCGCACCACCATCTCGGTATAGAGCGCGACATGCCCCCCCTCCGCCGGCAGAGCGGCAAGCGTGCGTTCCGAGCAGTGCACGATATAGCCCACGCCGGCCGCCTCGATCAGCACGTGGTCGCCCATGCGGTAATCAAGCCGCCCGGATATCTTTCCGATCATCTCACCCTCCCGCGCGGGCGATGGCCGCGTCCAGTCGCCCTGCAAAGCGGGCATGATGCGCATGGCACAGGGCAATGGCCAGCGCATCCGCGGCATCCGGCCCCGCGATTTGAATCCCAGGCATCTGCAACCGGACCATGTGATCGACCTGCGCCTTAGCCGCGTGTCCAACCCCGACAACGACTTTCTTGACCTGATTGGGTGCGTATTCCGCGACGGGCAACCCTGCCTGAGCCGGAACCAGCAGCGCCACCGCCCGCGCCTGTCCCAGCTTTAGCGTACCTGCCGCATCCTTATTCACGAAGGTATGTTCGACCGCCGCACAAGCCGGTGCATGCTCCCTTAGAACGATCTGCAATTGCGCGAACAGGGCGCAGAGCCGATTCGCCAGATCGGTGCCGTCACCGGTACATGTGCCGTTTGCGACATGCGAAATGCGCGAACCCGACACATCGATGATGCCCCACCCCATGCGCCGAAGGCCGGGATCTATCCCTAGAACACGCATCCGCAAAATTCCCCTTGCCTGGCTCCTCCACCGCGATAGCACGAACAGGGAACATCGACCAGCGGGAAAACCGCGCAGGATCATTTCGCGACATTCGGAATTCGCAAAACGACATGGCCGGGCCGCTATGCAACGCCCCGCCAGAAGTCATGTAAAAATAACATATCTGCCGCGCATTTTTTCTATTGTCGCAGCGGATTTGTGTTGCCAAATGCGGGCTCGGAAGCAGGAGCAACACCACCCCATCCAAGGAAATACCACGATGGCACTGACAGCATATCCTACCCCCGCGCCGCTCGGCTCGGACCTCGTCTATCGTTTTGTGACCAAGATCGAGCATATCCTGCTTGACCTGCGCGCTCTGCCGCGGGCGCGCGCCACGCAAAGGGTGCTGAACAGTCTGAGCAATCGTGAACTGGCCGACCTTGGACTGGTCCGCGCGGATATCCAGTACATCGCGCGCAATCTGTGCCATCGCGCTCTTTAAGAGAGCCGAGATTTTCTGCAATGGCCGCCCCGACGCATCGGGGCGGCCTTTTTTGTCAGCTACGGCGCAGGGTCAGCGTCGTCCACTCCCCGATGGACCGGCGATCCAGTCGGGTAAAGCCCCAGCCCTGATAGGTCCGCTCAACCCCGGTTGCCTGACGGTTCAGGATCCCCGACAGGATGATGATCGACCCGGCCTGCGTATGCGCGGCCATCTGCGGCGCGAGTTTGCGCAGCGGACCCGCCAGAATGTTGGCAAAGACCAGATCGTAGGGCGCACGCTCATGCAGGCGAGCCTGCCGAAAGCCGGGGGCGGTGACGCACGCCACCCGATCACCCAGTCCGTTCCAGCGCATGTTGGCCACGGCGGTTTGCGTCGCGACCGGATCAATGTCCGATGCAATGGCGCGGCAGGGGAACGCCTTCGCTGCGGCCATCGCCAATACGCCTGTGCCAGCCCCGATATCAGCGACGTTCTCGGCCCGCAGGCCCAGTCTGATCAAGGCATCGAACGAAAGCAGGCATCCCAGCGTCGTGTCGTGATGCCCGGTGCCGAATGCCATTGCCGCGTCGATTTCGAGCGGAATCTGATGGATGCCCGCAGCGCCGCGATCATGCGAGCCATGGACGAGGAACCGACCCGCCGGAACGGGGGACAACTCACGCCGGACCTGCGCCACCCAGTCCCTGTCGTCCAGCTTGGACACCGCGAATTCCGCCGATCCGTGAACCGCCGCCAGCAGGGCCAGCGCGATCTCATCCGGTTTTTCGGTGAAATAGCCGCCAACCTCCCACAGGCCGGATCCGTCTTCGACTTCGAACACGCCTACGCCGGTCGGTGAGGGGTCGAGATCTTCGAGCGCCTCGGCCAAGGCCAATCCGGGCTTTTCGCCAGCCAGCGTCGTCAAAGCGGTCCAGGTCGTCATGTTAGCATCCTCGCTCAGGTTCAGCGCGGTATGAGGCGCGCGCAGACCTGAATCAAGCCCAAGGTGCCCGCAATCCCTGTCAGGCGGCCGTTCCGATGGGGCAGGTCACGCCCGTTCCGCCGATGCCGCAATAGCCTGCCGGATTTTTCGCCAGATATTGCTGATGATAATCCTCGGCGTAATAGAACTCCGGCGCGTCGATGATCTCGGACGTGACAGCGCCATAGCCTGCCTTCTTGAGCCGCCGGGCGAAATCCGCCTTGGTCCGCTGAGCCGCATCGCGCTGCGCCTCGCTATAGGTGTAGATGCCGGAGCGGTATTGCGTGCCCACATCGTTGCCCTGCTGCATCCCCTGGGTCGGATCGTGCCCCTCCCAAAAGACCTTGAGCAGGTCTTCATATGAGATTACCGCAGGATCGTAATGAACCAGAACCACCTCATTATGACCGGTCCGGCCCGAGCAGACCTCCTGATAGGTGGGGTTGGGCGTATGGCCGGCGGCATAGCCCACCGCCGTCATCCAGACGCCATCCAGCTTCCAGAACATCCGTTCCACACCCCAGAAACAGCCCATGCCGAACATCGCGGTTTCCAGCCCCTCGGGGAACGGTCCCTTCAGCGGGCGCGTGTTGACGAAGTGCTGCTCCGCCGTCGGCAAAGCGGTCTCGCGCCCCGGCAACGCATCGGCGGCGTCGATCATCGTTGATTTCTTGCGGCTGAACAGCATGGAACCCTCCTTGGCTTCAAGGGCAGAGATAGGAGGTTTCGGGTGCTTCGCAAGGGGAACGCTCCGCTACTCCGCCCCGCCTACTCCGCCGGTGCGACGGCCAGCCGGGGGGCAAAGATCGTCTCATGCCCCTTGGCGGGATGGCGCGGGATCAATAGTGCCAAAACCAAGGAAACGCAGGCGAATCCCGCTGCCAGAACGAAAACCCCCGCAGGAGATGTCAGCCACAGATAACCCAGCGCGGCGGGCAACCCCACCGCGGCGATGTGATTGATCGTGAACGCCACCGCCGCCGTGGGCGCGATGTCCTGAGGGTCGGCGATCTTCTGGAAGTAGGTCTTGAGCGCGAAGGCCAGAGCGAAGAACAGGTGATCCAGAATGTAGAGCCCGGCCGCGATCGTCACGCCCCATGCCAGATCGCCCCAGTTTGCGAAATACAACGCGCCATAGGCGAGGAAGATGCCGATCAGCCCGATATACTCGAATGTCAGCGCCCGACGTTCGCCATACCGCTGGACGAAACCGCCCATCATCGGCGCAAAAACCATGTTCGCCAGATAGTTGGCCAGAAACAGCCCGGTGACCTGATGCACCTCGAAGCCGAAACGCTCAACCATCATGAAGGCCGCGAACACCACGAAGATCTGCCGCCGCGCACCCGCCATGAATTGCAGCGCGTAATACAGCCAGTACCGCCGTCGCAGGACCATGCGCTTGGTCTGCGGGTTGGGGCTGTCGAACTGGGGGTACAGCACAAAACACAGCACCGCCAACAGGACCGTAGCACCGCCCCCGGCCAGATAAACCGCCTCATAGGTCCAGCCGAAATTCTTCCAGCCCAGCACCAGCAGGCCGTAGGCCAGCAGCGATGCGCCCGACCCGACCGCCACGATCCAGCCAAGCATTTGCGGGGCGCGCTTCTTGTCGATCCATTGCAATTGCAACGACTGGTTCACCGTCTCGAAGTAATGGAACCCCATCGAGCTGATCAGGGTCGTGGCCAACAGCCCCTCGAATGTCGGGAAATAGTCCGTCACCGCCACCGCGACGCCCAGCATCATCAGACTGACCAGCCCCAGCACCTGCTCGCGTACGAAGATGATGATGGCGATCACACCGACGGCCAGAAAGCCCGGAATTTCCCGCACGCTCTGCAACCAGCCGATATCGGAGCCGTCGAACTGCGCCGCCTCGATCACGAAGTTGTTGAGAAGCGCGCTCCACGTCGAAAAGGCGAGCGGCATCGCCGCCGCCATCACGATCAACAGCGCCGTGGGCCTGCGCCACAAGGGCAAAGCCCTTGCCTGTTCCAAACTCATGCTTCGCATGGCACCGCGTTACGCCCAAACGATCACCGCGCCAACAAGAATAAGTGTCACCAGTACAATCCACCGCAATCTGATGGGCAGCCTGACGGGCGGTTTGATAGATGGCCTGTCGGGACAACCGTCATGCAGGTGCCGCGCCGGATGCGGCGAAAGCTCGACAACCCGTGGATCCCCCAACGGATCATGCAGAATGGCATCGGCATAGATTCGTGCCAGCTCCGCCCGATCACTGCGCTTATGTGCGGCTCGACTATGTGCAGTTCGACGCATGTTACCCCCTACTCGACTCGGTTTGTTCACGTAATGTTCTCATTTCTCACCCCGGTCGCGCAAGCCCCGCGAACACGTCATCCGGGCTTTTCGTTCCGCTCTGCCCGCGTCACACTCGCGCAGTCTGACATCATGGGGAGGGACGGGTATGACGCAGCCGATTTTCGACGGGCACAATGACTGCCTTCTCAAATTGCATCGCGGCGGGCCCGGTGCGGCTGCCCGATATCGGGGTGGGATGCCGGGGCACGTGGACCTGCCAAAGGCGAAGTCGGGCGGTTTCGCCGGTGGGTTCTACGCCATGTTCGTTCCGGACGAGGGTCCGATGGATTGGAGCGTCATGCGCAACGCGCAATACGATCTGCCCTTGCCGCCGATGGTCGCGCAGGATGCCGCGCGCGCCGTCGTGGTGGAGCAGGCCGCCATCCTGAAGGAGCTGCACGACCGCGGCGACCTGACCATCTGCACCGACGCCGCGACCCTGCGTGACGCCATCGGCCAAGGGCAGCAAGCCGCGATCATGCATCTGGAGGGGGCGGAGGCGATCGACCCCGAATTGCAGTTCCTCGATACCCTGTATGATCTGGGCCTGCGTTCACTGGGACCGGTCTGGAGCAGGCCGACGATCTTCGGTCACGGCGTTCCGTTCCGCTATCCGTCCGATGGGGATACCGGGCCGGGTCTGACCGACGCCGGATTCCGTCTGGTCGAGCGGTGCGCGCAAATGGGAATCATCGTGGATCTCAGCCACCTGAACGTTGCAGGATTTCATGATGTCGCGACGACGGGGGTGCCCTTGGTCGCCACGCATTCAAACGCCCATGCGATCTGCCCGCACGCCAGAAATCTGACCGACGATCAGTTGCGCATGATCGGCCGGACGAACGGCATGGTCGGGCTGAACTTCGCCAGCGCCTTTCTGCGCCCGGACGGACAGATGCTGCCACAGGGCGCACTGGAATGGATGGTGCGGCATCTGGATCACATGATCGAACTGGCGGGTGAGGATCATGTCGGCTTCGGCTCCGATTTCGACGGTGCCGTGGTGCCGGAGGAAATCGGATCGGTCGCTGGTCTGGATGCACTGCGTGAGGCGATGGTCACCCATGGCTATGATGACGCGCTGATGGCAAAGCTGTGTGCCGGGAACTGGATCGCGCTGTGCGAACGCGTCTGGAAACCCGCGCCCCGGATCACCGCGTCTTAGCCCACCATGGCCCTCCTGCCCCAACCGCCGCGCCCCTGGATCAGCGGACGCGGCGGCAGGCAAAGATGGACGTGTATATCGGTTGGATATGTTAATTGGACACGGGGCCGGGAACAGTACCTGCCGCCTGCGCTTCGCGGTAGGCGGCCTCCGCTTCAGCCTGCAACCGCTCCCCCCGACGCATCATGTCGCGGCCCTTGTCGATATCACCTTCGCCGGAGCGAACCAGACGGCGGCCACGGGACAGGTCATCCTCGCCTTCCTCGACCAACGCCGCCCCATCGGCGATCAGCTCCGCGCCTTCGGACCACTTCTCCCCGATTTCCGCGACGGCACCGCCCTGTGCCTCCAACCGGCCGCCGAACGTGGTTTCGTCGGGCGATGACGAACATCCCACAAGCACTGCGACAACACAGCCGAGCAGGGTGGCTTTGATACTTGAATTCACGAAAGTTACCTCACACATGGCCGGACCATTCCGGACATCCGGGAACTGCGCGGCACACGATCGCTTTCAATGCGCCGCAACTCAAAAACCACATCTGTGACAAATATATTCCTGCACGCTGTCTGAAAATTGGGCTTCACCCCTGCCGCGTTTGCGGTATAGTCGCCCACATGAGCACACCTACGATCATTCGCGACCTTCTAGTCCTTAGCAGCCTCTGAGCGTGCCGGGACCCTGGCGCGCGCGCTCAGGGGATCGTGACGAGAGCGCCGGATCGACCATATCAAGCTCATAAGGATACCCGACATGACCGACCAGAAACAGGACCAGGTCCTGATTTTCGACACGACATTGCGCGATGGCGAGCAATCGCCCGGTGCCTCCATGACCCATGACGAGAAGGTGGAGATCGCGACCCTGCTCGACGAGATGGGCGTGGACATCATCGAGGCAGGCTTTCCCATCGCCTCCCCCGGAGATTTCGCCGCCGTTTCGGACATCGCGAAAGCAGCGAAACAGGCGCAAATCTGTGGCCTCGCCCGTGCCGCGATCAGCGATATCGACCGCGCATGGGAGGCAATCAAGCATTCGCAGCGCCCCCGCATCCATACGTTCATAGGCACGTCCCCCAGCCATCGCGGCATTACCGGGATGAGCATGGACGACATGGCCGATCACATTCACAACATGGTCACCCATGCGCGCAATCTGACCGATAACGTGCAATGGTCCTCGATGGATGCAACACGGACGGAGCACGACTTCCTCAAGCGGACGGTCGAAATCGCGATCAAGGCCGGGGCGACCACGATCAACGTGCCCGATACGGTCGGCTATACCGCCCCACGCGAAAGCGCCGAACTGATCCGCATGTTGATCGCCGAGGTTCCCGGCGCGGATGAGGTGATCTTCGCGACGCACTGCCACAACGATCTGGGCATGGCGACGGCGAATTCGCTGGCCGCGGTCGAGGCTGGCGCGCGCCAGATCGAATGCACGATCAACGGCCTGGGTGAACGGGCGGGCAACACCGCGCTGGAGGAAGTCGTGATGGCCCTCAAGGTGCGCAACGACATCATGCCGTACCAGACGCGCATCGACACGTCGCGCATCATGCATGCCAGCCGCATGGTCGCTTCCGTCTCAGGCTTTGCGGTGCAGTACAACAAGGCCATCGTGGGCAAGAACGCCTTCGCCCATGAATCCGGCATCCATCAGGACGGAATGCTGAAAAACGCAGAGACGTTCGAGATCATGCGCCCCGAGGATGTCGGCCTTGCTGAAACGTCGCTGGTGATGGGCAAGCATTCGGGCCGCGCCGCGCTGCGCTCGAAGCTGGAAAACCTCGGCTATGAGCTGGGCGACAACCAGCTCAAGGACGTGTTCGTCCGGTTCAAGGATCTGGCCGATCGCAAGAAGGAAGTCTATGACGAGGATCTGGTCGCGCTGATGTCCGACCAGACCACCAGCGCGGGCCATGACGCGATCCGTCTGGCGGAGATGGAGGTGCGATGCGGCACCACCGGACCTCAGACCTGCACCATGGTCCTGCTGATCGAGGGGGAGGCCCAGCGCGCCGAAACCACCGGCGACGGTCCTGTCGATGCGACGTTCAATGCGCTCAAGGAAATGGTGCCACATACCGCGCGCCTGGCCCTGTATCAGGTGCATGCCGTCACGGAGGGGACCGACGCGCAGGCGACCGTCAGCGTCCGGTTGGAGGAAGACGGCAAGATCGTCGCCGGTCAGTCCAGCGACACCGACACGGTCGTCGCCTCGGCCAAGGCGTATATCAATGCGCTCAACAAACTGATGGTCCGGCGTGAGAAATCAGCACCCGAGGAACTGGCAAGCTAACGCACCGGCGCGATAATATCGTAATTCAATGAAAGCCGCCCGGCCTTACGGGCGGCTTTTTTGTGCGCGGGGGCGTTGCCCGCTAGGTCAGCGCTTCTCTCGAACTCACGGTCAGGGCGGCCATTGCCGCGACCCACGGGAACGGGCCATGGCTGATACGGGCGACGCCGCATTGCGCCAGATCGGCGCGCGGTCACAAATGCTGCGGATCAGATCAAGGTCTCGCATCCCCGGAACGAACAGGCTGTCGCCGCCGGCCCGTGCATAGGCGTCTGCGCGCGCAAGAGCGTCCTCCACCATGGCGGGGCTGTGCATATCCGGTTTCGACTTCAGAAAAATGTCCGTGCGCGCATTGATCCATAACGCACCCGCCGCACCGGATCGCACTGCTGCAATCCTGCGGGATTGCTGGGCCGTATCGTACAGACCTTCGCCACCGATGACCTGATCCTCGAAGTTCACGCCGACAGCACCGGTATCCACTACCCTTGCCGCATTGGCCGCCAGGTCCGAAGGCTCCACCGCGTAGCCGCTCTCGAAATCCAGCGTCAGCGGCACATCAACCGATGCCGCTATCCGCCGCGCATTTTCCAGCGCCAGGTCCAGGGGCAAATCCTGCCCGTCCTCATATCCCAAGGCCCCCGCAACGGAGGCGGAGCCGGTGGCAAGTGCTTCGGCTCCGCCCTTGGCAACCGCGCGGGCACTGCCGGGATCCCAGATATTGAACAGCACCAGCGGGTCGCCCGGCTGGTGAAGTCTGGCGAAATGCGCGCGTTTTTCCGATTGGTTCATGATTGCCTCCCTGCCGGTCAGAGTGCCGTGGAACCTTCTGTCCCGCGACAGCGCAATTGTCGTAGACACAATTTATCGGGCGGGGTGATTCGCGGCGTCCGGCAGCAGGCGGTCGCTGCGCAATATTGCCCGCACAAACCGGCGGTTCTTTGCCGAGCGCGCGGACAGCAGGGGATCTGCGCCCGCATTGGAACTCATTCGCGCCCTACACGCCCTTTACGCTGAGCGGCTGTGGAACGTATAAGACACACATATGGATGCGCACAGACGCTGCATGAAAATAGCGCGCGCATCGGGTCAGGGGCAGTGCGTCGATGTTCAATATTATTTCCGGCATGTTTTCTTCGGACATGGCGATCGATCTGGGAACCGCCAACACGTTGATCTACGTGAAGGGCAAGGGCATCGTTCTGAACGAGCCTTCGGTCGTGGCATATCATGTACGCGACGGACGAAAGCAGGTTCTCGAAGTGGGTGAAGACGCCAAGCTGATGCTGGGCCGAACCCCCGGTTCGATCGAGGCGATCCGCCCCATGCGCGACGGGGTCATCGCCGATTTCGACGTCGCCGAGGCGATGATCAAGCATTTCATCCGCAAGGTGAACAAGCGCGGCAAGCCGAAGATCATCGTCTGCGTGCCCCACGGCGCCACTCCCGTGGAAAAGAAGGCCATCCGCGAAAGCGTTCTGGCTGCCGGCGCACGCAAGGCCGGACTGATCGCGGAACCTATCGCCGCCGCCATCGGTGCCGGATTGCCAATCACCGAACCGACCGGGTCGATGGTCGTGGATATCGGCGGTGGCACGACCGAGGTCGCGGTGCTGTCACTGGGCGATATCGTCTATGCACGGTCGGTGCGCGTCGGCGGAGATCGGATGGATGAGGCGATCATCTCCTACCTGCGCCGCCAGCATAACCTGCTGGTGGGTGAGGCGACCGCCGAGCGGATCAAGACCTCGATCGGGTCGGCCCGTATGCCAGAGGATGGCCGGGGACAGGCCATGGAAATTCGTGGCCGCGACCTGCTGACCGGTGTGCCCAAGGAAACCGAAGTCACTCAGGCCCAGGTGGCCGAGGCGCTGGCCGAACCCGTGCAGCAGATATGCGAGGCCGTGATGACCGCGCTGGAGGCCACGCCACCCGATCTGGCCGCCGATATTGTGGATCGCGGCGTCATGCTGACCGGCGGCGGCGCGCTGCTGGGCGATCTCGACCTGGCCTTGCGTGAGCAGACGGGCCTCGCAATCACCGTGGCCGACGATGCACTGAACTGCGTGGCGCTGGGCACCGGCAAGAGCCTGGAATTCGAGCGTCGCCTGCAACACGTTATCGACTACGGAAACCATAACTGATCGACCAGAGCCAGAACTGATCGACGAGAGTAAGAGTCCACGCGACTGGCGAACACCACGCCACAGCGTTTTCGAGTGCCCGTCAGGGGGAGGCCGCGATTGGCCTATGTGAGCGGACAGAAACAAACGAGCCTTTGGCGCACGACCCGGCAGATATTGCTGGGCGTGATCGTCCTCGTCTGTCTTACCCTGTTCGTGCTGTGGCGAATCGACAGCCCCCGGGTCGAACGGCTGCGCATGACCCTGGCGGACGCGGCATTGCCCAGCATGGAATGGACCACGCGCCCCGCTGCGCGGTTTACCAACATGGTTCAGGATTTCCAGTCCTATGTCCGCGTCTATGAGCAGAACGAGGAACTGCGGCGTGAGTTGCAGACGATGAGCGGCTGGAGGGAGGCCGCCCTGCAACTCGAACAACGCAACGCACGGCTTCGCGCCTTGAACAACGTCCAGCTCTCACCCCGCGCCACGTTCATCACGGGGGAGATCATGGCCGACAGCGCCGGACCTTTCAGTCGGTCCGGGCTGCTCAATGTCGGGGCGGGCAACGGCGTGACCGACGGGTCCGCCGCACTGGACGGATTGGGGCTGGTCGGGCGCATTTCCGGCGTGGGTGAGGAAACCAGCAGGGTGATCTTCCTGACCGATATCAACAGCCGCGTGCCGGTGGTCATTCAGGGATCGGGCCAGCGGGCGATCCTGACGGGTGACAACACCGACGCCCCCCTGATCGATTTCGTCGAGGACACCGCCCGCGTTCGCCCCGGCGACCGGGTCGTCACTTCGGGCGACGGGGGCGTGCTGCCCGCTGACGTTCTGGCAGGTCAGGTCATCGTTGCGGCAAACGGCCAGTTGCGACTGCGGCTGGCGGCGGATTACGATCGCCTGCGCTTCGTGCGCATCCTCAACCACCGACCACAACCCACGATCCACCGCCCCGGCGGCCTGATCGCGGATGAGCCATTCTTCTTTGCGGAGGAACCGGAATGATCCGTTGGGCGGTCCGCATCGCCATGCTGATCCTTGCCGGTTTCGGGTGCATCCTGCTGTCCGCAATCCCCTTGCAACCGGGCGCGCCGCAATGGCCGATGCCTGACCTGCTGTTCGCATTGTGCTGCTATTGGGTTCTGCGCAGACCGGGCAGCGCGCCCTTGATCGTGGTTTTCGCGTTGGGACTGGCGGCGGATATGCTGCTGATGCGCCCCGTCGGGATCGGGGCATTGACCCTCGTCTTGGCGACGGAAGTGTTGCGGGGCCAATCCAGGCATCTGCGCGAAGTACCGTTCGTTCTGGAATGGGCGATGGTGGCGGCTTTGATTGGCATGGGCGTGGCGATGCAGGCCGTGCTGATCTGGATCAGCCTCGGCTCACCGCCGACCGTCGGGCAGCTTGGCCGATACGCGGCCGGTACGATGCTCAGCTATCCTCTCGTCGCCCTGATCTGCGGGGGGCTGCTGGGGCTGCGCCATCGCGGCAACGGCAAATTGACCTATTCGACCTATCTGGGGGAGGGCTGACATGGCACGCGGCGACAAAGGAGGCCCCACGATCACGCGTCGTGGTCTCGTGTTGATGGGCGTTCAGCTTGCGCTGGTCGGAACGCTGGGCTGGCGGATGCGCCATCTGCAGGTGGAGGAGGCGGAACGTTACCGCCTGCTGGCCGAGGAAAACCGTATCAACATCCGGCTGCTGCCACCGGCGCGCGGGTTGATCTATGACCGCGCGGGCAATCCGATCGCGGTGAACCGGCAGAACTATCGCATCGTTATCGTGCGTGAGGGCGCGCGCGACCCCGAGGAGGTGCTGCGCCGCCTGTCCCGCCTGATCGAGATCAGCCCCGACCGGCGTGAGCGTGTCCTGCGCGATATCCACGCCCGTCCCGCCTTCGTGCCCGTCACCGTCGCGGAACATCTGGACTGGGAAAGTTTCGCCCGCGTCGCCGCGAACGCCCCCGCCCTACCCGGCGTCCTGACGGAGGTGGGGCTGTCGCGGCACTATCCCGCAGATGACATCTTCGCCCATATCGTCGGCTATGTCGGGCCGGTTTCGGACTACGACCTCAGTCGGATCGAAGACCCCGACCCGCTGTTGCAGATCCCCGACTTTCAAATCGGCAAGAACGGAGTGGAAAAACGGGCCGAGGCAGAACTGCGCGGTGCGGCGGGAAACTCCCGCATCGAGGTAAACGCCAGCGGGCGCGTCATCCGCGAACTGGACCGGGTCGAAGGACGCTCCGGTCAGGATCTGCAACTGACCATCGACAGCGGGCTACAGGACTACACCCTGCGTCGGATGGAGGGGGAGAGCGCCGCCACCGTCGTGATGGACATCCGTACAGGTGAAATCGTGTCGATGGCCTCCGCGCCGTCCTTCGATCCCAACAGTTTCGTGTTCGGCATCTCGACCGGCGAATGGAACGCGCTGAACCAGAACGAATATCGACCGCTTTACAATAAGGCGGTGTCCGGGTTGTACCCGCCCGGCTCCACCTTCAAGATGGTCGTCGCCCTCGCCGCGCTGGAGGATGGCGTCATCGGGCCGGGGGACACCGTGTTTTGCGGCGGCTCCATCGAGATCGGCAACCGCCGGGCCTATTGCTGGCGCCGGGGCGGCCATGGCTGGATGGACATGCGCGACAGCCTCAAGAATTCGTGCGACGTGTATTATTACGACGTCGCGCAGCGTGTCGGCATCGACAAGATCAGCGCGATGGCGAACCGACTGGGCATCGGCGTCCGCCATGATCTGCCGCTGCCCGCCGTGCGCGCGGGAAACATGCCCGATCGCGACTGGAAAATGCGCGTCCATGGCGAAAGCTGGCTGATCGGCGACACGGTCAATTCGGGTATCGGACAGGGTTTCATGCTGGCCTCCCCGTTGGAGCTGTGCGTGATGACCGCCCGGATCGCATCGGGAAATGCCGTGACGCCCAAGCTGATACGCTCGGTCGATGGTCTGCCCAGTGCGATGGATCCGGGCGAACCGATCGGGTTGAACCCGAACGCGCTGGACGCGGTGCGCGGCGGCATGTTCGCGGTGTCGAACGACCGTCGCGGCACGGCCTACCGTGCCCGCATCGCAGCACCCGGAATGGCCATGGCGGGCAAGACAGGAACCTCACAGGTGCGCCGCATAACGGAGGCGGAACGGCGTACCGGTGTTTTCCGCAATGAGGATCTGCCGTGGAACCGGCGCGACCATGCGCTGTTCGTGGCCTTCGCGCCGTTCGACGCGCCGCGCTACGCCATCGCCACGATTGTCGAGCATGGCGGCGGCGGCTCAACCACGGCCGCCCCGATCGCACAGGATGTGCTGATCCGCGCGCTCTACGGTCCCGAACCACCGATCGAGGCCTGGCCCTCAGCCCTGCATCAGACCATACGCGAGCGTCGCCGTCTGGGACAGGACAGCGCCAGCGTCCAACGGAGCAGGGCATGATCTATTGGGAGCAGATGAACGCACGCCCGACGCCGACCGGCCCGGCGAAGCTGTTGCACGTTCACTGGCCGCTGGTGATCCTGATCTTCTGCGTCTGCGGGGCCGGATTCCTGATGCTGTATTCCGTCGCCGGCGGGAACATGGATACCTGGGCGCGCCCGCAGATGATGCGGTTCGGTCTGGGTGTCGTCGTGATGCTGATCGTGGCGATGATCCATATCGACTTCTGGCGGCGTATATCGGTGCTGACCTATATCGGCGGGCTGACCTTGCTGGTCGCGGTGGAATTCATGGGCGAGGTCGGCATGGGTGCGCAAAGGTGGATCGACATCGGCCCCCTGCGCCTGCAACCCTCCGAAGTGATGAAGGTCGCGCTGGTCATGGTGATCGCGCAGTACTACGCGTGGTTGCCGCGCGACAAGGTCTCGAACCCGTTCTGGGTGGCCCTTCCCCTTCTCATGACAGCGATCCCGGTATTTCTGGTGCTCAGGCAACCGGATCTGGGCACCGCCATACTGATGATCGCCGGGGCGGGCGTGGTGATGTTCCTGGCCGGCGTCAGCTGGTGGTATTTCGGCACTGCCATCGCGGTGGTCAGCGGCACGGTCTGGGCCGTGTTCGAATCGCGCGGGCAGTCGTGGCAATTGCTCAACGATTATCAGTACCGCCGCATCGACATCTTCCTCGACCCATCGATGGACCCGCTGGGGGCCGGATATCACATCACGCAGGCCAAGATCGCGCTGGGCGCGGGCGGCCTGTCGGGGCGTGGTTTCATGCAAGGCACGCAGAGCCGCCTGGATTTCCTGCCTGAAAAGCACACCGATTTCATCTTCACCTCGCTGGCTGAACAGTTCGGCTTCGTCGGTGGGCTGACCCTGCTGGGTCTGTACACCGCGATCATCATGTTCTGCCTGTTGTCCGCCTTCTCGAACCGCGACCGGTTCGGGGCGCTGATGACAGGGGGGCTGACGGCGACGTTCTTCTTCTTCTTCGCGGTGAACATGGCGATGGTCATGGGGATGCTGCCGGTGGTCGGGGTGCCGTTGCCGCTGGTCAGCTATGGCGGATCGGCGATGCTGGTGTTGCTGGGCGCGTTCGGCTTGATACAAAGTGCGCATATTCACCGACCGCGAGGAGCCGCTGCATGATCAACGTGCTGTTTTCCGCCACACCGGAAGCCTGGAGCGCCTATGCGGAACCGCTGAGGGCAGCCTTCGCGCAGGAGGGCATCGAGGTCGCGCTCGGCACGGATCTGGCACCGGAAACGGTTGACTGGATCATTTATGCGCCCAATGGCGGGCTGCACGATTTCACGCCCTTCACGCGGCTGAAAGGGGTGCAAAGCCTGTGGGCCGGGGTTGAACAGATCGTGGAAAATCCGACCCTGACGGTGCCGCTCGCCCGTATGGTCGATCCCGGTTTGACGCAGGGAATGGTCGAGTGGGTGGTCGGTCATGTCCTGCGTTATCATCTGGGCATGGACGCGGATATCCTGCGAACCGACGGCGAATGGGTCAAACATCTGCCGCCGTTGGCCCAACAGCGGCCGGTCGCGATGCTGGGCCTCGGGGCGCTGGGAACCGCATGTGCGCAGGCTCTGTCCGCCCTGAACTTCGACATGCATGGTTGGAGCCGATCCGCCAAGCAGATCGACGGCCTCACCTGCCATCACGGTGATGACGGATTGGACGACATTCTTTCCACGGCCCAGATCGTCGTGACGCTGCTGCCATCGACGCCGGCCACGGAAAACCTGCTGAATGCGGATCGCCTCTCCCGACTGCCGCGCGGTGCGATGCTGATCAATCCGGGGCGCGGCCCCCTGATCGACGACGAGGCCCTGATCGCCGCGCTCGATTCAGGTCAGATCGCCCACGCGACGCTGGACGTATTCCGGACCGAGCCGCTGCCGCGCGACCATCCGTTCTGGACCCATCCGAACGTGACGGTCACCCCGCATATCGCATCCGAAACCCGCCCCGACAGCGCCGCGCGAACCGCCGCACAAAACATTGCCCGCGCCCAGCGCGCTCAGCCCTTGCAGCACGTCGTGGATCGCAAGCTGGGTTATTGAGACCGGCGTGAGAACGATCCGTCGGCATTAAGGAACAAGGTCGGGTCCGGGGCAATGTCAAACGCGCTCGGCATCGGTTCCGCGACAACCTGATCCGGCACAACCTGATCCGACACGGGCTGAGCGGACGGTGCCGGGCGTGTCAACGCGTTCGCCATCGGATCGGTGAGGTCCAGCGCCTCGGGCGGTTTTTGCGTTTCGGTATTTTCGGCGGCAACCTGCGTACGAGCACCGTCCCCGAACATGTCCGGACGCAGACACGGGTTCCATTGCTCGACACCGGTGAACGGTTCGGCGCGGCTCTCCCACGGCAGGGTGCAGAATATCTCGACCCAGTAATCGGGAATCGCGGTCAGGTCGGCACCGGCTGTCAGGTCGTAGGGAATGTTGTCGTCGGTGAACTGGCGGCGCGGCTCGACCACCGGTTCCGGCTCGACAGGGGCCACGGCGACAACCTCAGGTTCCGCCACGCAACCGGCCAGCAGGGCAATCAACAGATATTTCTTCACACGACACCTCCGATGGCGCCCCGATTGGCGCCGACCTGTCCACGATGCAACAGGATATGATCCAGCAAGACGCAGGCCATCATCGCCTCCCCCACCGGCACGGCACGAATGCCGACACAGGGATCGTGACGCCCCTTGGTCACGACCTCGACGCTCTCACCTGACTTGGTGATCGAACGGCGCGGCGTCAGGATCGAGCTTGTCGGCTTGACCGCGAAGCGCACCACGACATCCTGCCCGGTCGAGATACCGCCGAGGATGCCCCCCGCATGGTTCGAGGAATAGACAGGCCCGCCCGGCCCCATGTCGATCTCATCCGCATTTGCCTCTCCGGTCAGGGCGGCGGCGGCCATGCCCTCACCGATCTCGACGCCCTTCACGGCATTGATGCTCATCATCGCGGCGGCCAGATCGGTGTCCAGCTTGCCATAGACGGGCGCGCCGATGCCGGCGGGCACACCCTGCGCCACGACCTCGATCACCGCCCCGACGGAGGAATGCGCCTTGCGTATCCCATCCAGATATTCAGCGTAATGCGCGGCGGCGGCGGCGTCGGGGGTCCAGAACGGGTTGTTCTCAACTTCGTCCCAGTCGCGCGCATGGGCCACGTGCGGCCCCATTTGAACCAGCCCGCCGATGATGCGCAGACCGGGGGCGAGGGTTTTCAGAACCTCCCGCGCGATGCCGCCCGCCGCGACCCGTGCGGCGGTTTCGCGCGCGGAACTGCGCCCGCCGCCGCGATAATCGCGGATACCGTATTTCTGCCAATAGGTAATGTCCGCGTGACCGGGGCGGAACGTCTCGGCGATGGTTCCGTAATCCTTGGAGCGTTGGTCCGTATTCTCGATCATCAACTGGATCGGCGTGCCTGTGGTCTGCCCCTCGAACACGCCGGACAGGATGCGAACCTCGTCGGCCTCACGCCGCTGGGTCTCGAACTTGGTCTTGCCGGGTTTGCGCTTATCCAGCCAGTGCTGAAGCATCCCCGCATCGACCGGAACACCGGGGGGGCAGCCATCGACTGTGGCGCCCAACGCGGGGCCGTGGCTTTCACCCCAGGTGGTGACACGAAACATATGACCGAAAGAGTTGAGGGACATGTGCGCAGGCTCCTTTACAGCCGTTTACCGCGCCGGGCTGCGGGCGTCCATGCCGGGGCGAAGTCACTTTCCAGAAATATCCCCGCCGGAGGCCGCGGCCGCACGTCCGGCATCGGTTACGTCATACAGGCCCCGCCCGACCCTTTCGAACCAGCCATAGTGGTTTGCGCGCATCATCGTCGCGGCCTTGCCCACATCGACCGCCCTGCCCGCGACGGCGGCCTTGCTGGTGCCGTGCTCCGACAGATAGAGGGCAAGGCGCAGGCAGCCCTGACGATAGGCGGTCATTACGCCGCCGCCGGGGCGGCCGCCGACCTCCGGATCGCCCTGTCGCAACTGGAACTCGCGCAGCAATCGTCCCTGTCGCCGGGCATTCGGACGCGGGCTGTAGGGGCCGGGGTCCAGCCGCACCTCCGCCACGCCGTCCTTCACCACGATCAGGCCCAGACCCAACCGGCGCAGCAGCCCCCGGATCCGCACGCCGTCCTTGCGCCCGCGCCCCGGCAGGCGCGGAACCGCCAGATAGACCGCTTCGCTCATCGCCATGCGATCGACCCCTTGCAGCAGCAGTGCCATGGTGAGGCCCGCCTTCATCTCGACGATCACAGGCGGTTCGTCGCCGCGCACGGCCACGATATCACAGGGTCCGATCTCACCCTTTACGGTATAGCCCTGCGCGTGCAGCAAGGCCTTGATCGGTGCGTATAGATCGGTTTCAGCCATGCTGCATGGATAGCGTGCATTGCATCGCGCGGGAAACAGGATAAGTCCCGTTCAAGCGAGGAGTTCCAGATGAGCCATTTCACAGCCCGAGAATTGCGCGACGCCTGCGGCGCGTTCGCGACCGGTGTGACCGTGGTAACGACGTCGAGCGCCGAGGGGCCGTTGGGCATCACCGCCAACAGCTTCTCATCCCTGTCGCTGGATCCTCCGCTGGTGATGTGGGCCCCTGCCCTACGCTCCGCCCGGTTCGAGGCGTTCGTTCAGGCCGAGCGGTTCACGATTCACATCCTCAACGCCGAGCAGATCGACCTCGCCGCGGCATTTGCCGGATCGGGCGACAGGCCGTTCGCGGCGCATGAATGGTCGGATGGCCCCGAGGGGGTGCCGGAGTTTGCAGGCTGCGCGGCGCTGTTCCGCTGCACCCGACACGCTGTATATCCGGGCGGCGATCATGCCATCGTCGTGGGCCATGTCGACAGCCTGGAACACGACCCGACACCGCATCCGCTGGTGTTTCACGCGGGGCTGTATCCGCGGCTGGCTTGATTGTTATGTAAGCCCCTTTACGGGCGCACCTTGCTTGCCCCCTTCGGGACCATCCGCTAAACCCGCCGCAATCCCCATTTCGGGTTCGAGGACTGATTGATGGCCAAGACCAAGCAGAAGAAACCCCAGCGCCCCAAGGCCGCCCCGCCGCGCGGATTTCGCGATTATTTCGGTCCCGAGGTCATCCACCGGCAGGAGATGCTGCGCACCATCACCGGCATCTATCACCAATACGGCTTCGACCCGCTGGAATCCTCGGCGGTGGAAACGGTCGAGGCTCTGGGCAAGTTCCTGCCCGATGTGGACCGTCCCAACGAAGGCGTCTTTGCCTGGCAGGACGATGACGAAAGCTGGATGGCCTTGCGCTATGACCTGACCGCGCCGCTTGCGCGCGTCTATGCCCAGAACCGCAACGATCTGCCAACGCCGTACCGGCGCTACGCCGTCGGGCCGGTTTGGCGCAACGAGAAGCCGGGACCGGGCCGGTTCCGTCAGTTCTATCAATGTGACGCCGATACCGTCGGCACCCCCACCGTCGCCGCCGACGCGGAGATTTGCGCCATGCTGGCCGATGTCCTCGAAGGGGTCGGAATCCAGCGCGGCGACTACATCGTCCGGGTGAACAACCGCAAGGTTCTCAACGGTGTGATGGAGGTTGCCGGCCTGTCGGGTGAAGACAAGGCGGTTGAACGCGGCATCGTCCTGCGCGCCATAGACAAGCTGGACCGCCTGGGTCAGGACGGCGTGCGCGCCCTGCTGGGCGAGGGGCGCAAGGATGCGTCCGGCGATTATACCAAGGGCGCCAGTCTGGGGGCCGAGCAAACCGACATCGTCATGGGCTTCGTCGGCGCATTGCGCGACAGCAACGCCGCGACCTGCGCCCGCCTCGGCGAATTGGTCGGCGGCTCGACCATCGGTTTGCAGGGCGTGCAGGAGCTGGAGCGCATTGCCGAGATGGTCGAGGCGCAGGGCTACGGCCCCGATCGCGCCCTGATCGACCCCTCCGTCGTGCGTGGTCTGGGCTACTATACCGGCCCGGTTTACGAGGCGGAGCTGACCTTCGAGGTGCTCGACGAAAAGGGCCGTCCGCGTCAGTTCGGCTCCGTCGCGGGGGGTGGGCGCTATGACGATCTGGTCAAGCGGTTCACCGGGCAGGAGGTTCCGGCCACCGGCGTCTCCATCGGGGTGGACCGGCTGCTGGCTGCACTCGACAACCGACTGACCCGCGCGGATGAGGTTGCAGGCCCGGTCATCGTCACCGTGATGGACCGCGACCGCATGGCCGATTACCAGTCCATGGTGGCGGAACTGCGCAATGCCGGCATCCGGGCGGAGGTCTATCTGGGCAATCCGAAGAATTTCGGCAACCAGCTCAAATACGCCGATACCCGCAACTCACCCGTCGCGATTATCGAAGGCGCGCAGGAGAAGGAGAACGGCATCGTGCAGATCAAGGATCTGGCACTGGGTGCCCGCCTCGCCAAGGAGATCACCTCGAACGAGGAGTGGAAACAGAACGCCGCGCAGTTCGAAGTCAGCCGCGCCGATCTGGTCAGCGAAGTGCGCGAATTGCTCGCACGGGCGAAATGACGGGCCCGTCGGCATGAGCGCCCTGGCCCGTCGCGGCAGCGAATACCGCAGGCTTGTGGACCTGTCCGAAACCCTGCTCGCCGGGTTCGAGCAGGCCGGATACGAGCGGATCGACCCGCCGATGCTGCATGACGCCGCGCATGTCGGCCTGGGCGGGCAGACCTTGCTGGACCTGACCTATCTGATGGGCAACGGTCTGGCCCTGCGGTCCGATTTCACGGTGCCCGTCTATCTGCTGCACGCGGAGCGGGGCCGCGATGCCGGCACGCCGCGCTATTGCTATAGCGGCCCGGTGTTCCGCCGCAGCGGCCCCGGTGACGACCGCCCGACGGAGTACTTGCAGTTGGGGATCGAGTATTTCGGATCCCTGCGGCGGGAGGCGGCGGACGTGCGCATCTTCGCCAACATCCTGTCCGCCCTGCACCGATCCGGCCTGTCCGACGTGCCGGTGATGACCGGCGATGTGGGCCTCTTCCACGCGGTGCTCGATACGCTCGACATATCCGAACGTATCCGCACCCGCCTGCGCGGCCTGTTCTGGCGACCCGAACAGTTGCGCGCGCAAATCGAGCGGATGCAATCGCCGGTCCCGCTGCCCGCCGATCTGACCAGCCCTGACATCGAGGCACAGTTGCGCGACCGTCACGTCATCCAGGGCAAACGCACCCCTGCCGAAGTCGCCGAAATGCTGAGCGCCCGCGCCACCGACACCCTGTCCCGGGAGGCTGCGAACACCTTGCTGGCCTATCTCGACATCGCTTGTCCCATTGGTGAGGTTCCCGAGCGGGTGCGCGCCGTGCTGGGCACGCGGCTGGACGATGTCCTTACCCGGTTTGAGGATCGCCTGCGCGAGCTGCGCCACCGCCTGGGGCCGGAGACTGCGACCCTGCCCTTCCGCGCGGATTTCGGACGGCGGCACGAATATTACGACGGTTTTGTGTTCGAGATGACCCATGCGGATCAGATCGTCGCCGCCGGGGGGCGCTATGATCGGCTTGCGCAGAAGGTCAGTGATGCCGACTGGCCTGCCATCGGCGGCATGATCCGCCCGCAAATCCTGCTCTCTGCCCTGGATGAGGTGGCACCATGAGCGCGCTGAAACTCGGCCTGCCCTCCAAGGGGCGCCTGCAACAGGACGCGATCGACTGGTTCGCCAAGGCTGACGTGACCGTTGCGCGCACCGGGTCGGACCGGGAATATGCCGGGCAGGTCACCGGCCTCGACGGAATCGAGCTGGTGCTGCTTTCCGCCAGTGAGATTCCCAGAGAGCTCGCCGCCGGGCGCATTCACCTCGGCGTTACGGGTGAGGATCTGATTCAGGAAAAACTGGCCGACTGGACCGCGATCACGCCCAAGGTCACGCATATGGGCTTCGGCTTTGCGGATCTTATCATCGCCGTTCCGACAAGCTGGGCCGACGTGACGACCTTGCGCGATCTGGACGATGCCGCAGCACAGTTTCACGCCAATCACGGCCATCGCCTGCGGATCGCCACGAAGTACCACAACCTCCTGCGCGGTTTTCTGAGCCAGCACGGCGTCGCGGATTTCGAGATCGTGGATTCGCAAGGTGCCACCGAGGGCACGATCAAGAACCAGACAGCCGAGGCCATCGCCGACATCACGTCGAGCGGTGCGACCCTGACCGCGAACCACCTGCGCATCCTGACCGATGGTGAGATTCTGAAATCGCAGGCCACCCTGTTCGCCGCCAGAAATGCGCACTGGTCGCAGGCGAACCGCGAAACCTTCGCCACGTTGTGTGAGCGTCTGGGCCTGTCGCCGAACCTCGGGCCCGATCTCTAACGCACGCCCAGCGCGGCGAGGGCGCTGGCCAGTTCCGGCGGCAGTGCCGTTTCATTCAGCCTGTCAGCGCTCAAATCCGCCGGCGCGTCGGTCATGGAAAGATAGCGCCAGCCCTGAAAGGGGCGGCGCGGCACGGCTTCCGTCTTGATAACGTCATCGTGCAGGACGATACCGCAGCGGCGGATGCCATCCTCGCCGATCACCTCCTCCAGACGCAGGACCCTCTGCCGGGCCAGAACCACACCCTTGAACACCCAGTAGAGCGAACCGCCCGCCAACAGCTCCGCCTCGCGCTTGGGCCACATGCGGGTGATGTGGCGATGCTCCGGCGGCTCCCCCCTTGCGGTGCGGATCGCGCGCAGACGTTTCTGCCAGTCAAGCAGGTCATCGATCCCCTCGGCGCCCACGCACAGCTTGATCAGGTTGACCGGTTCGGTGGGCATGTCGGGGTCCTCTCAGGTTTCGCATCGTGATAGGCAATTATCCGATGCCGCATAATGGGACGGATTGCCACCGGTTGACACGTGTTCAACGCACTTCATACTCAACCCGCCCCCCACGAAGAGATTGCAGGCCGTACCATGTCCGATTTCGCAGCCCCTATCGCGCAGCAGATTTGGGAGATGAAGTACCGTTTTCAACCGCCCGAAGGCGGCGGGGACGAGACGGTCGCGGATACGTGGCGTCGCATCGCCCGCGCCCTGGCGCAGGATGAGGACGACCCCGCCCATTGGGAGGAACAGTTCTACACCGCGCTCAGCGATTTCAGGTTCCTGCCTGCCGGGCGCATCGTAGCGGGCGCGGGAACGCAGCGCAGCGTGACGTTGTTCAACTGCTTCGTCATGGGAACGATCCCGGATTCGCTCAGCGGTATCTTCGAGGCGCTGCGCGAGGCGGCGCTGACCATGCAGCAGGGTGGCGGGATCGGTTACGACTTCTCGACGATCCGCCCCAGGGGCGCGCCGGTCGCTGGCGTCGGTGCCGACGCCTCCGGTCCGCTCAGCTTCATGGACGTCTGGGATTCCATGTGCCGCACGATCATGAGCGCGGGCGCCCGGCGCGGCGCGATGATGGCGACCCTGCGCTGCGATCATCCCGATATCGAGGATTTCATCACCGCCAAGCAGGACCCGATGCGGTTGCGCAACTTCAACCTGTCCGTCCTCATCACCGATGCGTTCATGGAGGCGGTGGAGACCGGGCAGACCTGGGATCTGACCTTCGGCGGCACGGTCTATCGCACCGTCAATGCCCGCGATCTGTGGGATCTGATCATGCGGTCCACCTATGATTACGCGGAACCCGGCGTGATCTTCATCGACCGGATCAACCGGCGCAACAACCTGTACTACGCCGAGGAGATCTCGGCCACCAACCCCTGCGGTGAACAGCCCCTGCCCCCCTATGGCGCGTGCCTGCTCGGCTCGATCAACCTCGCCCGGCTGGTCAGCGACCCTTTCACCGATCGGGCGACGCTGGACGATGACGCGCTGAGCGATCTGGTGGGGCTGGCCGTGCGGATGATGGACAATGTGGTGGATACGTCCCGTTTCCCCCTGCCCGAGCAGCAGCAGGAGGCACAGGCCAAGCGTCGGATCGGCCTCGGCGTCACCGGTCTGGCCGATGCCCTGCTGATGGTGGGGGAGCGGTATGGATCGAAGGAAGCCGCGCGGCGGACCGAGCAGTGGCTGCACCGGATCGCGCGCGCGGCCTATCTGGCCTCCGCGCATCTGGCGCAGGAGAAGGGCGCCTTTCCCCTGTTCGATCCGGAGGCCTTCCTCGCCTCCGAAACCATGATGGAGATGGACGCCGATGTCAGGCGCGCCGTCAGCAAGCACGGCATCCGCAACGCCCTGCTGACCTCGATCGCGCCCACCGGCACGATCTCCCTCTTCGCGGGCAATGTATCGAGCGGGATCGAACCCGTCTTCGCCTATTCCTACACCCGCAAGGTTCTGCAAAAGGACGGCACCAAAACGGAGGAGGAGGTCGTGGACTACGCGGTGCAGCTTTACCGCGACCTGCATGGCGACGGCCCGCTGCCCGATCATTTCGTCAATGCCCAGACCCTCGACCCGATCGAACATGTCCGCATGCAGGCCGCCGCACAGAAATGGATCGACAGCTCGATCAGCAAGACCATCAACTGCCCCGCCGACATCGACTTCGACGCATTCAAGGATGTCTACCTCGAAGCATGGGGCACCGGCTGCAAGGGCTGCACGACCTATCGCCCGAATGACGTCACGGGGAGCGTGCTGAGCCTGGCCGAGGCCACATCACCGCTCGTGGAAACCCCGAAATTCGAAACGCCGATCGACCGTCCCGATGCCGTGGACGGCATGACCTACAAGATCAAATGGCCGAACTCGGAACATGCAATCTACATCACGCTCAACGACGTGATCGTGGACGGGGTGCGGCGGCCTCTGGAAATCTTCATCAACTCCAAGAACATGGAGCATTTCGCCTGGACCGTCGCATTGACCCGCATGATCTCCGCCGTGTTCCGCCGTGGCGGAGATGTCAGCTTCGTGGTGGAGGAGCTGAAGGCCGTCTTCGACCCGCGCGGCGGTGCATGGATGCAAGGCAAATACGTGCCCTCGATCCTCGCCGCGATCGGAGGCGTGATCGAAAAGCACATGATCTCCATCGGTTTTCTCACCGCCGAAGGGGCCGGGCTCAGCATCGATCCGGTGACAGCCCGCATAAACTCCGCCACCCCCGGCCCCGCCTGCCCCAATTGCGGCGCATTCGAGATGCGGATGCAGGAAGGATGCCTGACCTGCGGAAACTGCGGCTATTCGAAATGCGGCTGAGCTTTGGGGGGGGGTGATTACTGAAGCGACCACCAAAACTTGACCATCGGACCCGTCCATATGTCCATTCGACAGGCAAATCGTGTCCATTCAACGATTTGATGAGGCAAGTTGTGACCTGCCCCCCGCGAAATCCCTCGCCATAATGTAGAGTCTGCCTCACCTCGAAGGAGCAGACGACATGAGGAAGAGCCGTTTCACCGACGCGCAGGTCATCGAGATGATCAAGGAACAGGAAGCCGGGATGGCGACGACGGAGGTCTGTCGCAAGCACGGGTTGAGCCCGGCGACGTTCTACAAGCTGAAGGCCAAGTTCGGCGGCATGGAGCTGTCCGACGCTCGGCGGCTGAAGGCTTTGGAAGACGAGAACGCGAAGCTCAAGCGGCTGCTTGCGGACACGATGTTGGATAACGTCGTCCTGAAAGACCTGCTGGGAAAGCACTGACGACATCTACCTTGAAGAAATCGACGATGGCTTCAAGGCCCGCTGCGTCATCAAGGACTGGATGGCCTTCTACAACACCAGACAACCCCATTCCGCGCTTGATCGGCAGACGACCGACGAAGCATATTGGGCAGGCGTGGAGGAGCAAAAAGCAGCATGAAACCTAAACACGATACACCTTAGAAACGCTGTAAACCTGTCCGAAAAAGTGGGACCACTTCAGTCTTCGGTTCGGGGCAATGGTCGAGACGTTCTTCAAAAGCATCAAAGCTGAGCTGATCTGGCGGCGATCATGGGAAACACGGCGACAGGCTGAGATGGCGATCTTCCAATACATAAACGGGTTCTACAATCCACGACGCCGCCATTCAGCATTGGGCTGGAAAAGCGCCGTCGCTTTCGAACGGAAAGTGGCCTAAACGAGCACTTGGGGCGGCACGAAAGCGGACAGGTCCATGCGTCCGTTGAATACGCAGCGACCGGCAGCTTCGTGAGGTCGCCTCGGGCGATTTGATCGCCGGACCCGGCATCCCTGGAACAGGGACAGGGCCGCCCCCGGATCGTCCTAGGGCGGCCCATCCTCGTCAGAGGATTCAGTCCTGGGGATCCTTCGCGCTCGGCGGGAACATCACCAGCTCCGATACCGCGACGGGGAAGTCGAGCTTGAGGCTGAAGAACTCCGAGCCATCCCCGCCGCAGACTGCCGATCACGCGTGACCGACCGCACGCGCCATGAGACATGACGAAAGGGCCGCGCCAAGCGCGACCCCCTCTCTTCAATTCTGCGACGCCTTCTTCGCCGGGTCCGCAATCCGCATGACCGTCAGACCTTTCGCTTCCGCCTTCTGCCCGAGGTTCAGCGCGACCCCGTTGCCACCGAAGAGCACGACGCCTGTCGCCGCGAACTTGTCGTCCAGCATCTCATCGTTGCACTTGAACGGTGCCGCCGGTCACGTGCCCGGCAGCATCAACATTGGCGCGCGCCCTGAACTGTCGGTCTGGGCAGGCTGGCTGCTCGACCCGGAGCAGTCGATCTATCTCGTGTTGCATGAGGACACCGAACTGCCCGGCGTGCTGCGCCTGCTCTGGCGCACCGGCTTCACCTACTTCGGCGGCTACCTCGCCGGTGGCATGGCCGCGTGGCGTGAGGCGGGGCGCGAGTTCGCGCAGATCCCGCAGGTCTCGGTCCACGAGTTGAAGGACGCTGAGGGCGTCACGCCCCTGGATGTGCGCAAGCCTGATGAGTGGGAGGGCGGGCATATTCCCGGTGCCCGCCACGCCTTCCTTGGCAAGCTGCACGAGGAACTGTCCGATCTCGACCGTGCCGCCCCCTACTGCGCCAGCGGCTTCCACGCTTCAATCGCCGCGAGCCTGCTCAAGAAGAATGGCTTCGACAATGTCCGCAACGTGCCGGGCAGTTGGAAGGCCTGGACCGCTGCTGGTTATGAAACGCAAAAAGCGAGATAAGGATCATCATGCAAGATACAGCGAAAATAAGCGACCGCTTCACCGTCGCAAAATTCGCTCCTGAGGCCGATCAGTCAAGCAAGCGGCCGACGAAGGCTTTCGCCCTCTCATCAACATGCAGACAGACGATGAAGACAAGAAGCTGAAAATGAAACCCCCAGGAGGAAGGGCGCAGCCCGATCAGCGAAAGCAGACCAATGGCCCGCCGCCTTGCGTCACCCAGGTTCGGATAACAACCGCGGCTTGCACCAGCACTTTGAAGGTTGGCCACGAAGGGCGCTTCAGCGCGCGCAATAGAGCCCATGCAGCGTCTTCAGCACCGCGGCGGTCTCAGTTCCTGCCAAGCGATAGTAGATCGTCTGAGCCTCACGCCTACCCTCGATCAGTCCGGCGTCCCTGAGGCGCTTGAGTTGTTGGGACATGGTGGGTTGCGCAACGCCGCAGGCTTGCGCGAGCTGTCCGACCGAGCGTTCACCCTCAACCAGACGACACAGAATGCGCAGGCGAGCCTCTGACGCCAACATCTTCATCAACTCAGAGGCCCTCTTGATGTCGCCTTCGAGCAGGTCGTCGCCAGACATTTACATTCCTCTCATTGAATATTCGAAAGAGGATATATATTCGAGAGTAGGCAACATCAAGCGCGCACGACCCGGCGCGCTGTCACGGAGGCGAGAGATGGAGACTGCATTCACACCCTGGCTGTCGCTGGGCGGCGGCATGATGATCGGCGCATCAGCCGTGCTGCTGATGGCCACGAACGGACGTATTGCCGGGATCAGTGGCTTGACCTCACGCATCTTCGCGAGAAGCACCGATGGAGAGGCACGGAGTGTCTCGGCTCTGTTCGTGCTGGGCCTGCTGCTGGCAGCGCCGCTGTGGTTGCTGCTCTCGGGCGAGTGGCCACAGCAATGGGTGCCATCCAGCCCGGTCCTGATGGCCGCTGCCGGCCTTCTGGTCGGCTTCGGCGCTGTTTTCGGCAGCGGCTGCACATCGGGTCATGGGGTCTGCGGTATCTCGCGCGGTTCGGCCCGGTCCATCGTCGCGACAATCGTATTCATGTCGGCGGCGATTGCGACCGTCCTCGTCACCCGCCACCTGATCTGAGGTCTGATCAATGAAACAGATATTCGCGTTGCTTTCAGGTCTGATTTTCGGTCTTGGCCTGATCATCTCGGGGATGGCCAACCCGGCGAAGGTGCTGAATTTTCTTGACCTCTTCGGCAGCTGGGACCCCAGCCTTGCCTTCGTCATGGGCGGCGGCATCCTGGTCACGGCACCGGGTTTCGCCTGGCTCACCCGAGCACGCAGCCGGCCCTTCTTCGACAGCAAGTTCCGCATCCCGCAGAAAAGCGACCTCGAGCCGAAACTGATCCTGGGCGCGGCCATTTTCGGCACCGGCTGGGGCCTCGGGGGCTTCTGCCCCGGCCCGGCCCTGACCGCGTTGCCCATTGCCGCCACCGGCACGCTGATCTTCGTGCCCTTCATGCTGATTGGCATGTGGGCCGCCCGTCACGCCCCCGACAAACCATTCGCACTGATAGGAGCTACGCAGTGAGTGACCCATTGAAATCCCGCGTGGTCCGCCATTCGCCCTCGACCGAAAAGGGCAGCCCCGATGTTTGGGGAATCTACGAGCCCGACACAGGCTCCATTCAGTATATCTGCGCCGATCCGGCCACGAAGAAGGCGGCGCTCATCGACGTGGTATGGAACTTCGATCACCGGAACTACCGCTTCTCGACCGGCAGCATGGACCAGGTGCTCGATCTTGTGCGGGACAACGGGCTGGAGGTGCAGTGGGTTCTCGACACGCATCCCCATGCCGACCACGTCATGGCCTCGGCCCATCTGAAGGAGCGGACAGGCGCCCCCAATGCCATCGGTGCGCTGGTGCCGGAGATCGCGCAGATCTGGGCCGATCTCTACAACCTGCCTGAGGCCTTCGACCCGAATCGCGACTTCGATCACCTCTTCGAGGAAGGCGAGACCTTTAGGATCGGAGAACTCGATGTGAAGGTCATGCTCTCGCCCGGTCACACGCTGGGCTCGATCACCTACCTCTGCGGGGATGCGGCCTTCGTGCACGACACGTTGATGCAGCCTGACATCGGCACCTCGCGCTCCGACTTCCCGGGCGGCAAGACGGCCGAACTGTGGGATTCGATTCAGGACATCCTGGCGCTGCCCGGTAACACGCGGATCTTCGTCGGTCACGATTACGGCGGACCGGACCGGGACGAGCCGATGTGGGAGGCGACGGTCGCCGAACACAAGGCGCACAACAAGCACGTCAGGGACGGCAGGGACCGCGACGAATATATCAAGCTACGGCAGGATCGAGATGCGACGCTGCCGCTGCCAGATCGCATCCTCGCGGCGCTTCAGGTCAACCTGCGCGGTGGGCGACTGCCGCCGGCGGAGGATGATGGCCACCAATACCTGAAGCTGCCGGTCAATCGTTTCGACTGAGCCTTTGCGGGCGGCCTTCCGACCGCCCGCATGTCCTTCACCATGACCGGACCCAAAGCAATGTCGCTGTCGCGCTACTTTCCGATCCTCGACTGGGGGCGCCGCTACGACCACACTGCCTTCACCGGTGATGCCGTCGCGGCGGTGATCGTCACGATCATGCTGATCCCGCAATCGCTGGCCTATGCGTTGCTGGCAGGGATGCCGCCTGAGGCGGGGATCTATGCCTCGATCGCGCCAATCATCCTATACGCGATCTTCGGCACTTCGCGCGCGCTGGCGGTCGGGCCGGTGGCGGTGGTTTCGCTGATGACGGCGGCAGCGGTGGGCAACATCGCCGAAAGCGGGACGGCCGGCTACGTGACCGCAGCGTTGACACTGGCGTTCCTGTCGGGTGCGATGCTTCTGGCGCTGGGACTGTTCCGTCTGGGCTTTCTGGCCAATTTCCTGTCGCACCCGGTGATTGCCGGTTTCATCACCGCCAGCGGCATCCTGATTGCCGCCAGCCAGTTGCGGCACATCCTCGGCATCGAGGCCGAGGGCCATACGCTGATCGAGATCCTGACAAGCCTCTGGGCGAATCTGGGCGAGATCAACCTGGTGACCGTTGCCCTCGGCGTCTCGGCGACTGCTTTCCTGTTCTGGGTGCGCGGCGGTCTCAAGCCATTGTTGCGGCGGTTCGGCCTCGGGCCGCGCATGGCGGATATCGGCGCCAGGACCGGCCCCGTCCTGGCCATCGTAGCCACAACGCTGGCGGTCTGGGCCTTCGATCTGGGCGCGTGGGGCGTTGCGATCGTGGGGGAGGTGCCGCAAAGCCTGCCGCCGCTGACCTTGCCGTCCTTCTCACCGGAACTCATCTCGCAGTTGGTGGTGCCCGCGCTGCTGATTTCGATCATCGGGTTCGTGGAATCGATTTCGGTCGCCCAGACGCTGGCCGCCAATAAACGTCAGCGCATCGACCCGAACCAGGAACTGACCGGCCTTGGCGCCGCCAACCTCGCCGCCGCCTTCACCGGAGGTTTCCCGGTCACAGGCGGCTTCTCTCGATCTGTCGTCAACTACGACGCCGGCGCCGAGACCCCGGCGGCGGGGGTGTTCACCGCCCTTGGCCTTGCCTTGGCGGCCCTATTCCTCACGCCTCTGATCCACTACCTGCCCAAGGCAACGCTCGCCGCCACCATCGTCGTCGCCGTTCTGAGCCTCGTCGACCTGTCGATCCTGAAGCGTGCCTGGGACTTCAGCCGCGCTGACTTCGCCGCCGTATCGGTCACGATCCTGCTGACACTGATTGCCGGGGTCGAAACGGGCGTGACCGCGGGTGTCGTCACCTCGATCCTTGTGCATCTGTACAAGACCTCGCGCCCGCACATGGCCGTCGTCGGGCGTGTGCCGGGCACCGAGCATTTCCGCAACGTGCTGCGCCATGAGGTCGAGACCCAGCCGCATGTGCTGTCGCTGCGGGTGGACGAGAGCCTCTATTTCCCAAACGCGCGCTACCTGGAGGACCAACTGGCCGCCTTTGCCGCCGACAAGCCGGAGCTGACGGATGTGGTCCTGGTGTTCGCCGCGGTCAACGAGGTGGACCTTTCAGCGCTGGAATCACTGGAGGCGATCAACGCGCGACTGCGGGAAGCCGGCATCCGCCTGCACCTGAGCGAGGTCAAGGGGCCGGTGATGGATCGCCTCAAACGCAGCCATCTGTTGGATGAGCTGACCGGGAAAATTTTTCTGAGTCAGCACGAGGCCGCGCGGGATCTCGACGCGGAACGAAAACCAGCTACCGCTCCTTCGGATTGATAGAAGGCCCCGTGCCCCGTTTGTGCTTCATGGCTCTTTCTTCTTCGGCCATTCAGAAGTGAAAAATTCCAGTTCGCAACGGCCCCATTCCTCGGAAAGGTCAACCTTCAGATAGCCGGAACAGGACGCGATCAGGCGTCACCTTGACGGCTTCGGCCGAGAATGGAGAGATTTGGTTGCGCTATTTCGCCTCGAGCGCAGCGAGGTCGAGGTCGATCATCGCAGTCATTCCCGAGGTGTGAAACTGCCGACTGATCGTGCCACCCAGCGAGGCTGTGACCACGCTGTCGCACATCTGCGTGCCGAAGCCCTCTCCATGAACAGTATGGGGATCAATGCCGCAACGTTCTTGCCACTTGATCAGGAACCTGCCGGCTTGACGGCGTGCCGTGATCAAAAGACTGCTATCGCTTTGCCCAAGTGCACCATACTTCGCTGCATTGGTGCAGAACTCGTAGACCACAAGCGCCATGGGTGTGACAGCATCTGAAGCGATATTCAGATCTTCAACATCCAGTTCAATGAGATGGTCGCCGCCGAAAGGCTCGACGACCGAGGCGATGAGTGCACGCAACGATGTGGTGCCTATGGCTTCCTTCTCCGGATCAGCCACGGCGAGCCTGTGAGCATCGGAAAGCGCCATCAGACGTTGCCTCATCAAAGCCGCGAGTTCGCTGGCCGTCTCCATCTGGCGGGCATTGACAGTTATCAGGCTTGCAGCCACCGCAAAGCAGTTGCCAACCCGGTGGCGCATCTCCGCCAAGAGCAAATTCTGCCGCTCGGCCGCCTCTATTCGCTGCGTGATGTCCCGCGCGATTTTCGAAGCGCCAATGACCTCACCTGAGGCATTCTTTACTGGCGAGATCGTCAAGGAGATGGGCACGAGCTTTCCCTCCTTGTGCCTCCTCAGCGTTTCGAAGTGTTCGATGCGTTCACCACGACGCAGCCGCGAGATGATATCCTCCTCTTCGTGGTGCCGTTCCTCCGGGATGAGCATGAGGATCGACTGTCCGACGGCCTCCTCTGCGGTAAAACCAAAAAGCCGTTCGGCACTGCGGTTCCAAGTCTGAATGATGCCCTGAAGATTCTTGGTGATTATCGCGTCATCGGAGCTTTCGACGATTGCCGCGAGATACCGCTGCAGGTTTTCCGAGGAGTTCATATCCGACTACCCTGTTTGTGGCGCCGCGCAGTCGAGAAGGCGGTGGACCCTTGATCGATTTTCACCAGACAGCCGGTGATCTCAAAAATGAGATAATTGCTGTCAGAAATGGATAGTAAAGCAGTTTTTTTGGATGAACCACGTTGTCCGTGATCGGGGCTGATCGGCAAGACTCGTCGGGTGCCGCCTTGCCTTGCATTCCGGTGGACGTGCGGTTGCATGCAGGTGCAAGGGAGGCACACCGCCAATGCCATCAACGCGCAAGGTTTCTCGCTTCGACGGCACCGACGCCCGCGCGTGTCGGAGATGCTGCGGCATCAAGCGAGGCGACCGGGTGCGCCTTCGGTTATTCTGAGCCCTCAACTCGCTGCCCGCTTTGCGGGTGAAAGAAGTGCAGGTTATCCTGATCGACGCTGAACCGAACCGTTTCACCGGAAACGGCATGATGCACCCCGGGCAGACTGATGGTGAATGCCTCCTTGCTGCCTGCAATACGCCCGTGCAGCAGCGTATTCGCGCCCAGAGGTTCGCCCATCTGAACCGTCATCGACAGCGGTCCGTTTGGATCGGCGACCACGTGTTCGGGTCGGATACCGACTGTGACGTTGCCGATCGCCTTCATATGGGTTGGTACGATTGTATCGACGATGGAAAGGCCTTCGTCCGTCACCTTGCCATTGAGAACATTCATTGACGGGCTGCCGATGAACTGCGCCGCGAACAGGGTTTGCGGGCGTTCGTAAACCTCCAGTGGCGTGCCGATCTGTTCGGCGCGACCTGCGTTCATGACGATCATCCGGTCCGCCATTGTCATAGCCTCGACCTGATCATGTGTGACATAGAGCGACGTGATGCCAAGGCGGCTCTGCAAATCGCGGATTTCAAGACGCATCTGTACGCGCAGCTTTGCATCCAGGTTCGACAGCGGCTCATCAAACAGGAACACCGCCGGTTCACGCACGATGGCCCGCCCCATGGCGACACGCTGGCGCTGGCCGCCAGATAAATCACGAGGGCGTCGATCGAGGTAATCGGTCAGCTGCAAAAGTGTTGCTGCGGCCTCAACCTTTTTGGCGATCTTGGCCTTCGGTAGTTTCGCGATCTTCAGCCCGTATCCCATATTTTCGCGCACGGACATATGCGGATAAAGCGCGTAATTCTGAAACACCATCGCGATGTCGCGATCCATTGGTTCGAGCTCATTGACGCGCTTGCCGCCGATCCTGATCTCCCCCTCAGACACGCTTTCCAGCCCTGCCACCATGCGCAAAAGCGTGGATTTTCCGCAGCCGGACGGGCCGACGATGACGATGAACTCACCGTCCTCAATCGTCGTGCTGACACCATGGATAACCTGGGTGCTGCCAAAGCGTTTCTTGATATCGAGGAGCTCTACAGTTGCCATGGTTGCCTACTTCTCACTGTCCACGAGACCGCGGATAAACAGTTTCTGCATTGAAATGACGACGATGATCGGAGGGATCATTGCCAAAATGGACGTCGCCATAATGACCGGCCAGTTTGCCGTGTCATCGCCTGACGGAAACATCTGTTTGATGCCCATCACAATGGTGTTCATCGACGGGTCCGTCGTGATCAGCAGCGGCCAAAGGTACTGGTTCCAGCCGTAGATAAACAGGATCACGAACAATGCGGCGATGTTTGTGCGGCTCATCGGGAAAAGGATATCCCGGAAGAACCGCATGGGTGAGGCGCCATCCACGCGGGCGGCCTCGGCCAGTTCATCGGGCACGGTCATATAAAACTGGCGGAACAGAAACGTCGCTGTGGCTGATGCGATGAGCGGCAGGATAAGCCCGCCATAGCTGTTGAGCATTCCAAAGCCCGCGACGACCTCATAAGTGGGCACGATACGCACCTCGACGGGGAGCATAAGCGTCAGGAAGATCAGCCAGAAGAAGATCATCTTGCCGGGAAACTTGAAGTAAACGATCGCAAACGCCGACAGCAGCGAGATGATGATTTTGCCGACCGCGATGCCCATGGCCATAACCAGAGAGTTGAACAGCATCGTTGCAACGGGCACGTTCACACCCGACAGCAAGGCCTCGCGATAGTTGGCAAGGAACTGATCGCCGGGCCACAGCGGCATGGGGGGCTGCGTGATTTCCGGTTGGGTGACGGTCGAAGCGACAAAGGCCAGCCAGATCGGGAAAAACACGATGAGAACGCCACCGATCATGATGACGTGGCTAAGCCACAATGACGCGCCGCGCCTTTCGACCATGCCGGGAGGGGGATCATTATATTGGGTCAATAATGCACCCTCCGCTCAATGAATTTAAACTGGAAGATGGTCAGCGCCCCGACGACAACCAGCAAGATCACCGACTGCGCGGCAGAGGAGCCGAGGTCCTGGCCCACGAACCCGTCCGAGAAGACTTTGTAGACCAGAATGGTCGTGGATTGTTGCGGGCCGCCTGACGTGATCGTGTGGATCACACCGAAAGTTTCAAAGAAGGCGTAGACGATGTTGACGACCAGCAAGAAGAACGTCGTCGGTGACAACAGCGGCAAAACGATGGTCCAGAACCGGCGCCAGAACCGCGCGCCATCAATCGCCGCGGCCTCTATGACAGATTTCGGAATCGCCTGAAGCGCCGCAAAAAAGAACAGGAAGTTGTAGCTGATGCGCCCCCAGGCGGAGGCCACGACAACCAGGCCCATGGCCTCTCCACCGTTCAGCACGTGGTTCCAATCATATCCCAAATGGCCCAGATACCATGACACGACGCCGACACGCGTGTTGAACATGAACAGCCACAACACCCCCGCGATGGCGGGCGCCACGGCATAGGGCCATATCAGCATGGTACGGTACACGCCTGCGCCCTTGATCAAACGATCCGCGACAACCGCCAGAAACAGGGCTGGAGCCATGGAACACAGCGTGACGAGGGTCGAGAAGATTGCCGTCGTCAGGAATGAGGCGCGGTAGTAGGGGTCAGACAGCAGGTATTCAAAGTTGCCCAGGCCGACATATTGCATCGACAACCCGAACGGGTCCGGAATGAACAAGGACTGCCAAACGGCCTGTCCTGCGGGGTAAAAAAAGAACACCGCAGACACGAGGACCTGCGGCGCGATCAGGCACAGCGGCAATAGCCAGCCTTTGAACGTGACCCGTTTTTCCATAAATAGAGCGCCTCAATAAACATGCGGGCGACCACAATCGGCCGCCCGCATCATATGCTTGATTAGTTCGCCTGCTCAAAGCGGCGCAGCAACTGATTGCCACGTGTCACGGCGCTATCGAGTGCGGATTGCGCATCCTTGTCACCGGCCCAGACGGCCTCAAACTCTTCGTCAATGATCCCGCGGATCTGGTCGAATGAGCCAAGACGCAGGCCCTTGGAGTTCGAGGTCGGCTCATTCGCGGTCATCTGAAGGACGGCCACTTCGGTGCCGAGGTTGTCGGCGTAAAAACCGGACTCACGCGTGGCCTCGGCGGCGTCGTTGGTGATTGGCAAATAGCCGGTGTCCTGATGCCATTGCGCTTGCACCGGTGTGGATGACAAATATGCGAGGAACTGTGCCGCACCTTCGTATTCTTCCGGTTCATGACCCTCCATCACCCACAGGGAAGCACCACCGATAATGGTGTTTTGCGGGCTGTTGCCGACACCTTCCCAATACGGAAGGGGGCGCACGTCAAAATCGAACTCGGCTTCTGCCTCGATACCCGCATACCCAGCAGAGCTTTCGGTGAACAGGGCACATTCGCCGGCACGGAAGTTCGCGCCGCTTTCATTGCGCCGACCCAGATAGATGAATTTTCCGTCCTGCGCCCACTCGCCCATGGCCGAGATATGCGCAACCTGCGCTTCGCCGTTGAACACCAATTCAACATCAGTCCCTGCAAATCCGTTCTCTTGCGTGGCAAAAGGAACGTCATGGTAAGCAGAGAGGTTTTCGAGGTGAATCCAGCTCTGCCATGCAGTGGTCAGGGGGCAAGTGCTGCCACCGTCCTTGAGCGCGGTCAGCACCTCACCGACGTTTTGCCAGGTGGACAGATCAGTGTCAGGATCGACGCCAGCAGCCTCGAACGCATCACGGTTTACCCACAGGACGGGCGTGGACGCGTTGAACGGCAAGGACAGCATCTCGCCCTCGGTGTTGGTGTAATATCCATTGACCGCACCGATATAGGCATCAGGATCAAACTCAGCGCCAGAGGCTTCCATGACTTCAGTGACGGAACGTACCGCCCCTTCGGCGGCCATCATCGTGGCTGTTCCGACCTCAAACACCATCAGTATTTGCGGCTGTTCACCGGCGCGGAATGCGGCAATGCCTGCATTCAACGTCTCGGAATAGTTGCCCTTGTGGGATGCAACGACGGTAAACTCGTCCTGGCTCGCATTGAAATCTTCCACCTGGTCCGCGACCAGTTCACCAAGCCGACCGGTAAAGGCATGCCAGAATTGGATTTCGGTTTCGGCATAGGCCGCAAACGGCGAAAGGATCGTTGATCCGGCGATCAAGGCGCCAGTTGTCAGATTTTTCATGTGTTTCTCCCGAGTATCGCATCAAACTTCTTGTCGATGCTGAATTTCTACACGTTATCCGAGCGTTCGCATGGTTCAAGACTATTCCCGTGCCAGGTTCCATAACATGAAGCTATGGAAATTTGCAGGAATGGATGCGCAATGACATCGTGACCAAGACTACGACAACTCGACGCCCTCAAATCAGTCACACATCACAGGAGTATGACACGCGGGCGAAAACCTCGAATTTTCGCAAACCGGCGGCAGGTGACTGCATACAGCCTTGCCCAACGAGTTCGGTCATACGTTGCTCAACCGCAAGGAAGGACAAGAGGCGCGCTCGCACGGCGCGTGCAGGTCGCGCCTAACGTCAGGCAAGCATTGATGTCAGACTCAGGAAAAGCGTGCGCAAAATCGTACCAGACTGATTCGGCGGCCAGTTTTTCAATCGTGATTACAAAACGTTGTCAGCGCGGCAATTCACACCAAAACGAACAATGTGCGCAGGATTGGCCAACGGCGGTGGTCGGCTGGTCACGCGCCAGTTCCTAGACAAAAAAAGCCCGCACCGTGCGGTGCGAGCCTTAGACTATCTTATGATGGAGTGGTGATCAGCCGGGACTGAACAGCCGGAAGGGCTTCTCCCGCCGAAGTTAGCGACACTCTGAACGATGTCGTTGATGACGTTTAGATCGCCAAGCACCTCAAGATCGGGGAATATCTGGTGGGTCGCAAGTCGGTGGAGTTGGGGTTCTTCATAGATGTAGCCCATGAGCTCCGGAATGCCGGTGAGGATCAGCATCAGCCGCCAATCCTACGATTTCATCAAGGCCTTGAAGGAGTCGAGAATGACGTGCCGGTTCGTGACATTCTTGCTGCGAAGGATGTGCTGCGCTTCGTCGAAATGAATGCCGACGACGCCACAGCGCTCGGCGTGATCGACAATCTTGGCCGTGATGCTGGCCTGCGTATGCCGGGCCAAGTTTTCGATCGGATAGGCGAGAGAGCGCAACGTCGTGCTCCCAAGGTCCTTCCATCCGCCTTTCGCATCCAGAAGGCAGCTAACGATTTTTGCCGGCTTTCCGTCAGGAAGCAAGATGCCCGCATCGTTGAACTGCGCAATCTGGTGTTTCACCTCCTTGGTCTTGCCTGACCCCGGCTCAGCGGTCACGATCAGGCACTGGGACTCGAAGCTGATATCCTGCCTCAGGTCGCCCAGGTGCTGACTGAAGATACGCGCGATGTTGGCTTTCAGCTCGGCTGCCTGCGGCAGAGGGAAGGTGCGCCACGACAACGCTTCCCGGGAAGATACGATCTCGTCAATTACAAAGGACATCAGAACTTGCTTTCCTTAAGGCGTCCGAATTCGGGTTCGGTCAGAGTTTCGGGGCCATGACCGGGATCAGTCGGCAACGATTGACTGTTGCCCTCATCAGCCGCCTGTCCCGCTTCGGTTGCGTGGAGCTTGGACGTAGGAGGCGGCACTGTGTCGGGGGCCGAAGTCGCTGGCCCGGCATTCCCGCCGGTCGCGCCGCACGTCATGACGTCCATGACCGACCCCGTCCGCGCAAAACCAAAGTCATGTCCAGAGGGACGCACGTCTACATTCTCGAGATCAGCGGCAAAGCGTTCGTATGGGCCGAGAGCGACGCCGTGGTAATGCCATGCCGACGGCACATCAGCGCGCTCGGCATTGCCGCCTCCTTCTCCTTGATCATCCCGATGACCTGCACCTCGGCAAAACGGCTCTTTCGCATGTATCTGCTCTTTCATAGTTGGCGCAGATTCTACATCACGGTGGGGGGATTTTCGCGGGGCGCAAGTCACGAAACATATGCTTGGGCCTGTTCACGGAGCCAGAGTCTATCATGGGGACAAACCCGCTGAAGGAGATCTGAGGCAAGCTGTTGGTGGCCGAACCGATTGAGGCGCGCATAGGCCGCTGCTCCGAATTCATCGCGCGCCCTGATGTTCGCTCCATTCTCGATCAGGATGTTAAGGAGCCAAGGGTCACCGATCTCGGTTGCATAGAGAAACGGCGTGAGCTGCTCTTGCTCGGTGCGCTGGTTCGGGTCCGCGCCGACTTCGAGAAGAAGGCGAACGATGCGGCGAGAGCACTCAGAATTCGTAGGGGGGCATTTAAGACTGGCTGCAATAGTGATGAAAAGTTCCGGGTCACTACTAATCTCGCTGACGAGGACTTCCGCTTGATCTAGGATGAACGGCGTATTTGGCAGAAGGGGGACTGGAACACGCTCGATGTGGCGCGCAACGTAGTCCGGGTCGAGGATCCGAGAGAACGTTAGCGATGGTTCCTCGAAACAGCTCGTTGCGACAAGGAGCGGGGGCCAGCCTTGGCGACCAGCAAGCGTCACATCCGCCCCCTTCTCGATCAGCGCTTCAACCCAGTCTGGACGACATTGCCTAACTGCTTCGTGCAACGGTGTGTGTCCCTGCCGGGTTTGCTGGTTAATAGTCTTCAACGCCGAGACCACGATCAACTGCCGAACGCATTGAGCATTCTTGCCCTGCAGGGCCATAAGAAGTGCCGAGCCGCCGCTGTGATCCAACTTGTTTGGATCGGCCCCCGCTTCGAGGAGCGCTTGGACTTTCTCCGGCTGCCCGAGATTAGCAAAGAGCCCGAGCTGTGGTGTCGGTGTTTGTCCATAGCCCTTGACAACGCGGTTTGGGCCCCCGAGGTCAGCGGACCGCCGCTCCCAGTCTTCTGGGATCACATAGTGCGCTTTCAACGGGTCCGTCGGCACGCTTTTTGCGCAACTCTCGGGGAACGGGTGCGGATAATCCCGCGCAATGGCAAGATTCGGCGACGGAATGTGGACACCAAGGCCGATGGACTCGCTCACCTTGGTCCACTTCTTGAGGCACCGCTTGTCCTGAAGTGCAGCAGCAAGGATTAGAAGGTGATGCAGGCTGACCTTGAACTGCGCCGAGCTACGGAAAAGAAACCAGGTCGCAGCCATTTCGTAGGCCGCCAAGGCCTCCTTGTATCTCCCCATCTGCGCGAGGTAGCGCCCGGATAAGCAACCAAGCCCAGCAAGTCGCGGCTCACCTGCTAGGGTATTGTCGAAGCGTCCCAAAATTGTTTCTACCTGTGCCGCATCTCCGATCGCTTTTGGCCGTTGGGGATCTGTAAGTTTGGTCAAGTCGTTCGCGAGTAATTGAAGTTCTGGATGCAGGAAGCATTCATCGGAATATTGCCCTTCGAAAAGGCTGACGATTTTCTGCTGGATCCGATTTGCATCTTGGGGCAACAAATACTTTTTCGCATGATACGCGGGATCGATGAATGAGAATTTACAGTAGTTTTGGTAGGCACGGGCCAATAGTAGCGCGCGCGCGAAGTAGCGGTCCCAGTTCTCCATAAGCCTCAGGATGGCCTCAATCTGCATGCCTTTCCCAGGAGTCGTCCAATCGCGCAGGCGCTTTTCCCAGTTATCCTCGCCACGGTGGAGCCCCCTTGTCGTTTCAAGTTCAGCCGCAAGCTCCAAGAGCTTTCGATCTCTCAATCGCGCCTGCCAGAGCCGGGTAATGGCGTAATCAGGTTGCTTCAGGATTTCATCGGAACGGACACCAATCCCCTTTAGCGCAACATCGAACAGTTCACAAAAAATCCCCGCTGCAACTCGGTCGAAGACCTTCCGGATGGCCACCGCTGGGATCGCTGCACAATCGAGGTTCATGCTAAGTCGAACGTAGGCCTGCAAGCCAAACCGAAGTTCGTGATGCCAAAGGTCATCATTGCTATTCGCATTTCTGAAGCGCGCAAGATGGGTGTCTATCAGTTCCATAGCGGCATCGACCGATAACGGGGTGTCGTCGCGCAGTCGTTGTAGAGATTTCTTGAGAGCATAATCGCGTGCATCGTCCACATGGGAGAAATTGCGGACGATAAAGGCGATTACCTCGGATAGTTGCGGGATTGGAGTGAATTCAGTTGCCATTGTAACGTTCTATCTCGCGGACTGCGCGCCTGATATCGCCCCGCAGGTTCAGCCAAGCACGCCGGTCGCTCGGTGTGCGGGGAAAGGTGATACGCTTTCCGTTAGCCAGAATCAGCTTGCCGTGCTTCTGGCCCGGCACAAGTCGGGCACCATTCCCGAGCTCGGATCTCACCAAGCGATCAATGCTCTTGTCGGCTGAATAGGCCATGGGCGCCTCCGCGGAAAGGGGTGGCCGAAACTTCACCACCCCTGCCCCCTTCACTTCTTCATGGGCGCCTTCATGGCGTTCTTATCCGCCGCGCGTTGCATGCGGGCGACAAAACCGCCCTTGGGTGTCTGCCCTCCGGCTTTGGTAGCCTGCGTCGACTGGATGCGGGCTGCCGCAGTGGGGGTCGTAGGCGTCGACTTCGACATGTTGATCTCCTTTTGTTGCAAAGTGATCCTGACTTCGCATTCACGGCCTCTAGAGTCGTCACCTAAACTGGGGACATCAAATCCGTATTCTGCGATCGAGCAGAGTCCTCAGACGATCGAGCCCATTGAGGCAGGTCCAATTTTCGCTGATCGTGCTCGTTTGAATAACGGTCTTCGCGAGTGAAGCGCGCTTTTCTCCACCGCGACGATTGGCAGCTTTGTCCGCACTGCAGACCTTAGACCGGCCTCTGATCATGCACAGACAGCGAATGTCCGGCTCGATGGGCTGCGCCGCAGCATTGCAGATGTAGGCGGACGGCAGCTTTGAGCTCAAAGTTGTTTTTTTTGGAAGGCTGTTTAAGTTGGCCGTATGGCGAGTTGAGAACTGGGAAAGATCCTAAAACCATGGAAATTTTCCTAAATTCTCCCACCGAATGGATAGAGAAACACTTTAATAAAAGACCGATTTTGAAACGCTTCTTGGTGTTTTCGGTTTTTTCATTTGAATGCTGGCTGGCCAAAATTGAGTGGGCAGCTTAATATTCCCATTAACGGCAGCTTCGTCCGCAAAGCGGCCATCTGACTGATTGAAATTCTGCGCTTATTGCCCGGCGTCCGCTTCGGGGAAGCCGCAATGCAGGGGCAGCTCATGCCGTGAAAGGCAGGTATGGGCGTATTTTGTTGAAAAACTCGCCCTTGATCGAAGGCCCCTCGACTGATTCAATTCCAGTACATGGTGGGAGGATCGGCTATGATGGGACCGCAGCAGGAGGCGCAACCAGCGCTGTTTTACGAATTCTCGCTTGAGAATCATGTCCCGCAGAACCACCTGCTTCGCTCCATCGACCGGTTCGTGGACCTGTCCGGCATCCGCAGCTACCTCGCCGATTTCTACAGTCACACCGGACGCCCGTCCGTCGATCCTGAGCTCCTTATCCGGATGCTGCTGGTGGGCTATTGCTTCGGCATCCGGTCGGAGCGGCGGCTGTGCGAGGAGGTGCATCTCAACCTCGCCTATCGCTGGTTCTACCGCCTCGATCTGAGTGACCGCGTCCCGGACCATTCCACGTTCTCGAAGAACCGGCACGGGCGTTTCCGCGACAGCGAACTGCTGCGCCACCTGTTCGAAACGACCGTCGCCCGCTGCATCGAGGAAGGCTTGGTCAGCGGGCAAAGGATGGCGATCGACGCCAGCCTGATCGAAGCCGATGCCAACAAACAGAACTCGACGCCGAAGCATGAGTGGGACCCGGCGCAGGTCGATCCCGCTGATGCGCCCCGGGCCGTTCGTGAGTATCTCGACACCTTAGATGAGGCCGCGTTTGGCGCGGCCAGCGAGGTTCAGCCGAAGTTCACGTCGCATTCCGATCCGGCCAGCCAATGGACGGCTGCCCGTAAAGGCCCAGCGTTCTTCAGTTATTCCGACAACTACTTGATCGACACGGACCATGGTGTGATCGTGGACGTAGAGGCTACCCGGTCAATCCGGCAGGCCGAGGTTGGTTCGACCAAGACCATGCTAGAGCGGGTGAAGGCCAGGTTCGACCTGCACCCCGAACGCCTGATCGCGGACACGGCCTACGGCACCGCCTCCATGCTCGGGTGGTTGGTCGACCGCAAGATTGCTCCGCATATCCCAGTTTTTGATAAATCCGGGCGCAGCGACGGAACTTGGACGCGTGCCGACTTCGAATGGGATGCCGAGAACAACCAATACATCTGTCCCGAGGGGCACGAGCTTAAGCAATTCCGCCGAAACTATTCCGATCCGAACCGCGGCCCGACCGGCAAGGGTGTCGCCAAATACCGATGTCTGAAGCACACCTGCCAGGCCTGCCCGTCGAAGGCACGGTGCTGCCCGAACATGGACTTCCGGTCCATCACCCGCGAAGAACATGAAGACGCCCGTCAGGTCGCCCGTGAAATTGCGAAGACCGAGCAGTACGTCATCTCGATGAAGCTGCGGAAGAAGGTCGAGATGCTCTTCGCCCACCTCAAGCGGATCTTGGGCCTGAACAGGCTGCGATTACGTGGTCCGCGCGGCGCAAACGACGAATTCCTCCTCGCAGCAACCGCCCAGAACCTCCGGAAACTAGCCAAGATCCTTCCTGCACCGCAGCAACCGCGAAAAACCTGACAGAAAAGGTGCTTACGCCATGTTCAGCCGTCGATATTCTGCGCTCGCGAACGGGTGTTTTTCCACGGAATCGGCCGGAAGCAGCCTTGTGGGATCGAAAGGTAACGGCTGCTCTGTCCTGCCTGCTCGATCTCCACGTTGAAACGGGACAGTGCGTGAGAACCTCGACTATCAGCCTGTTGCGGCTCCCGCGATAGTTTCCATTACGGTTCTGTCGAGATCCCCAACAACAAACTTGTCAATGACACATGCTTCCATAAAACGAAGCAGCCGTTTGGCACGTCACCCATGCGCTGGCGACTTTTAACCGGTCTGTTCCAAAGAATGCCTCCCCTATCACTCCGCATCGAACCCAAGCCTCGCGAAACGTTGCATTCCTTCGTGGCGAGGCTGGCATCGCTGAATGGCATGCAGACCGGTGATTTCCTGCATGACTTCAATTTGCCAAAGACCAAGCTGACCCGGCTGGACCCGACGACGTTGGTGGGTGCAATCACGAAGCTCGCTGACCTAGATAGCACTCAGACCTCCGATTTGATGTCGTGGACCGGCGAGCCAGGCAAGGGGGGTCCGCATGTCGTTTCGGGGCGAGCAGATCGTATCGAGGGCTATTCGCACTCCCGAAGTTCTGGGCTGTGCTCGTTGCCTCCGAGATGATGTTGTCGACAAGATGCGACGCGTCTGGGCGCCTGGCGATGGAATCGCCCTTGTCGACCGCCTGATGCATCGTGCGCGGCCGATGGAGGCAGATGCAGATGGCTGGGAGCAAGTGCAGAACGCCGCCCGACGGTTCCGGGCCCCGCTGACCGCGATCTTCGCGCGTATCGAGGATGGCACCCTGCGCGCAGGACAACATCCGTCCATCGAAGGCTACGGCGGAATTTTCATCGCCACAGCTGAGGTCGAGCGGCTTTTCCGACATCCCCAGCATGTGGGTCTCGCCCCGTCGGCTTTCGGCGTCGGGGTCAAGACGAAGGGCGCGATCCAGTCCCTTATCGACCAAGGCTACATGAGTGTCACCGCAAGCGCATCAAAAGGTATTGCCACATTAAACATGCGTGGTTCGGCTTTTGGCCCTGCCCACTTATTGCGCCGTACTAAAGTCGCCGTTATGTCTGATAGTGGTTTGATAGATTTCGCCGAAGCGTTTTGGCCAGCCGATCAGCACGAGCGAGGATTTCAACCAGAGCCAGGTTGCTCCGAGCCTACCTTCGTGGGATCAGCTGCAGATATCGCCTTTTTCGCATCCTCCTTTTTCAACTTTGCAGCGTCGGCCTTGAGGAAGGGTGGTGACTCAAAGGCAACAGCATGTTTCGTTCGTGCGCCACATGATGACGGCTCAATGTCCTCGCATGTTGTGCCGCTTTGTCAGCCCAGTGTCCACGTCGAGGCCCACCATGGATACCGCGTCCATCTCTCTCATCGCGCGAAGTCAGCGATAGACAGTGAGATCAAGTCGAACGCCCCCACGGGCAGCGCCAAGGATGAAACTGGGGGTATCCTCCTTGGCGAAATTGATGATGCGCTGGGAATAATTTCGATTGATGCGGCGACAGGACCGCCGCCAGACAGCAAAAAGTCTCCCGAGCTGTTTGAATGCGGCATCGAGGGGACGCACGCGCTCTGCGCATTCCACGCAAAAGAAAGCGGCAACTCAACGAAGTTCGTTGGAGTCTGGCATACCCATCCTGTTTCCATGCCAAGGCCGAGCATGGTCGATCTTCGGGCAATGGCGCAGATACTCCATTTGCAGGAAAAGACACCGCGTCATGTTGTGATGCTGATCGTTGGTCATGCAGCCACGCGCCCGAGCTGGCGCTTTCATCTGTTTAGACGCAATGAATTTCAAGTCGTTACCCTTGCCGTTGAGGAGAGTGTCGATGAGTAGCAAGTCAATCAAATTTGGACTTGCATTATCAGGCGGCGGCTCGCGAGCGGCAGCGTTTCACCTTGGATGCATGAGAGCTTTGAATGATCGGGGCATTCTCGATCAGGTCCGCACGCTTTCGACTGTATCGGGCGGAAGTGTTATTGGTGCGCTTTGGGCATACTCTGATGATAGCTTCGACGAGTTCGATAAATGTATGCAAAAGCTTCTGCGCCAAGGACTGAAAAAGGGGATCATCCGATACACCCTCTTTTCTGGTGAAGCGCCGAAGATCGTTGGGACGGTCTTCACATCAGGAGTTCTGGCAGCGCTATGCTCATCATCAAGGCTGCTAATTTCTGCACTTGGGTTTGTCGGCATCAAACATTCGAGCCTGGATTCATTGAAGCTACGTCTTAAAGCACCGCTTCCCAGATTTGCGAGCCGAACGACAGCCTTTGCACGATGTCTCGATGATAAGTATTTGAAGGGAACACTCCTCAAGGGAGTTAAACGCAAGAAACTTCAAATTATTATCAACGCGTCAGAGCTCAGAACCCAATCGGCATTTCGCTATGGTTCGATGGAATCTGGATGCTGGAGATTTGGAACGCTTACCGAAGACGCGTTAGTCGCAAAAGCTGTTGCCGCCAGCGCATCGTTTCCAGCCATCCTTCCAGCTTTGGATGAACAGCAGCGCTATATAAAGCACGTTGAAACTGCCACGCATCGAACAATCGTCAGCGATGGCGGTATCTATGATAACCTCGGGACGAGTTGCCTTATCCCCAAGCGCGATAGCAGTTTTAGTACGAATGTGACCGAGACAAACTTCATTATTGCGTGCGTTGCAGGTCAGGGCATTCCCGATGGGTCCTCTCTGCCATATTTTTGGCCGTCCCGAATGATTGATACGATAAACACAATTCATCGTCGCACTCATTCGATGACATTCGATCTCCTGCACCGTCTCAAGGAAAACGGTGAGATCAAGGGCTTTCTCTTGCCATATCTTGGGCAAAACGATGCTGCCTTGCCATGCCCGCCCCCTGACCTCGTAGCGCGTGACAAAACATTTGATTACCCAACAGACTTTGATCCGATGAGTCAGGAAGACTTGGAGCTGATCGCAAAGCGTGGTGAACAGCTCACCAGAAACCTAATCGAGACATATCATCCTGATCTTTGAAAGGTTAAAAGGCGCATAGCCTGCGCCACTCTATTTTCGGCAAAGCCCAAAATGGGCCCAGCAGCGATGCACTTTAACGACTGGACAGGTCGAAATGGCCAGAGATCACGCAAGACATCTGCACGCGGATGTCCAAAACAGCGATGCCGGGGATCTGAGCTAAAGATACTGAGCCCAGGTTCGATCATGAATGCAAGACCGGTAAACCAATTGTTCTTGGAACCGTGATGTGCCACTTGTACACTGTCGGCTGGAAGGACCGTTTTGTCCCAAATATGCGGCAAAAGACTGCTAATTATGGTCCGCACTCAGATTACCATCACCAGCATAGATAACATAGCCGTCAAATTGTCCCTCGGTCCATGGCCAGCTGCTCCGCCATTGACCGATGGGACCTCCATATAAGAACTATGCTGCCAATGGCAGGATTGGGAAGCTGCGCCGCAGCGATGGCCAGCCCGGTGAACGGCAGCATTGGGCCTGAGCTTCAAACACACTGCGATAGCACCATCGATTGTTTCCCACCCCGCCGTGGGGACCACATGCTGCGTGTCTCCTTTCCGGAATCTTGTTTCCTCAGGTCCTCTGAGTGCTCCGGCTGTCAAATCAGTCGCTTTTCTATTTAGTTCGCCTGTACTACTCCACAGCACAAAAAACCCTTAACTTACTGTAATATAAGTAATTTATCTACAATTGTGCTGTCTGATGCACCACCTTGCGCGCACTATTGGTTTCTTTTGCGCACATCTGGTTTCTCTGGCAGCAATTTTGGGAAATGGTGACCCCGGCAGGATTCGAACCTGCAACCTGCCCCTTAGGAGGGGGCTGCTCTATCCAGTTGAGCCACGAGGTCACAGGCGCGGACACTGCCTCACATGCGTGGAATGGTCAATCGTGCGGCGGTGGGGTTTCGCTGCAATCGCGAACTGGATACGGTTCCGGCGACCGCCCGTGCCCCCGAAGGATCGTATGCATGTTGAAACCGGTGACTTTCCTGCTGCTGGGCCTGATGGCGCTTGTCGGGTGTGCCCCTCTGGATCAATCGGATCCGGATCGTCGCAATCACGCGATGATCCTGTTGCAAAACAATGGACTGGTCCCCGATCAGCATGTGCGCACCTATGTAGAGGACGTCGGGCAGCGGATCATCGGCGCGACCCCTGCGGCCAACGCGGATTGGGATGTCTATGTGCTCGATACGCCACGGGTGAACGCATATGTGCTGGGCAGCGGTTCAATCTACATGACGCGGGGATTGGTGGCCCTGGCCAATAGCGAGGCGGAGCTTGCAGCGGTCATGGCGCATGAGATCGCTCATCTGGTCGCCGAACATTCCGCCGCCCGATCCGGGCGGATGGAGCAGGTCGAGCGGCAGGTGCTGTCCGAAACGGTCTTGGCAGATATGGATGACGTTCAACGCGCCGGAAACCGGATTGCCAGCGGCTTTGCCGCGTTCACACGACAGCAGGAAGCCGATGCGGACCATCGCGGGCTGATCTATCTTGCAAAGGCAGGCTATGCGCCGCAAGCCATGGTCGATTTCCTGCGGGCGATGATCGCCCATGAAACGCTTGAGGCCGCGCTGGCGCACCGGCGCTTCGATCCTGCGCAGGCCAATCTTATGTCCAGCCATCCCGCCAGCGCCGCGCGGGTGGCTGCGGTGCAAGCCGCGCTGCCCACGAACCTGACAGGCTATATGGGGCGTGACGCGCATCTGGACGTGATTGACGGCCTGATCTGGGGGGCGGACGGCCGCAACGGCCTGATCCGGGGTGATCGCTGGATCGATCCGGTGACGGGACTGTCCATCACTGCCCCAGCGGGGCTGTCGTTCGACGTGGGTGAGATTGTCGTGCGCGCCGGCGATGCCGAGGGGCGCTACATCAGCTTCGCGCGCGATCTGTCGCGCGGGTTGACCCCGGCCGCGTATCTGACGGAGCTATGGCTGCCAACGATGGAGGCCGATGATCTTCGCGGCGAAGCCTCGGAAGTGCGCAACCGCGTCATAAACGGGCGAGAAACAGCCTATGTCGATTTTCCTCTGCGCTCGCTCCAGGGGCCGATGACCTTGCGGTTCGTCGCGGTCGCATTAGGGCGGGAGATGCTGGAGTTCATCATGATCGCGCCTGCGGCGGACCGCGCGGCGATGGACAGCCTGTTCGACACGCTGCAAACCGTCCGCATCCTGCCGCGCTCCCGGCTGGACGACCTGTCACCCACCCGCATCCGGGTCGTGACGGCAGTGCCGGGACAGCAGATCAATGATTTCATAGCGATGATGCAGGTGGACCGTCTGGCACGTGAGCGTTTCCTCGCCCTGAACAACCTGACCGCCGGGGCGCAGATACAGGCTGGGCAGCGGTTCAAGATTCTGGTCCAGTGACCGGCCTATCCGGGATACGAGCGGAGATCGGGGGCAGGTGGACCCCCCTTTCGGGCGGGTTGAGCCACCATGTCTGGCGTGTCGCGGTTCCCGGGGCGCCGGATCTGACCGTTCGCATGACCGATGGCACGGCCGCCCCGCCCCTGTTCGCGCGCGACCCCGATGCGGAGTGGCTGGCATTGACCACGCTGGAGGGAACCGGGCTGGCCCCGCGTCCGGTGCGACGATACCCGCATGCTGTCGTTGCGGAATATGTGGCTGGAACGATCTGGGACGGCGATTTCCCTGCCGCGGCGGCCACTCTTCGCGCGTTGCACGCCCGCAAAGCGCCAAAGGGCCTGCCACAGGCCCCCAGATGCGCGGTGGAGACCGGACGTCGGATCCTGATGCATTGCAAGGATCGGAGCCTGAGCGCGGCGATGCCGGATTCAAGCCCGTTGACGGGGCCGGAGGTGTTCCTGCACGGCGATCCCGCACCGGGCAATATCGTGATGCGGCGCGGACAGGCGCATCTGATCGACTGGCAATGCCCCTCGCGCGGCCCTGCCCTGCACGATGTGGCGATGTTCCTGTCGCCCGCCATGCAGATCCTCGGGCGCGGGCGCGTGGCGACATCGGCTGAATGTGACGCCTTCCACAAGGCGTATGGCCCCATACCGGACACGGCCACCGCTCCGTTGCATTGGCGCATGGCCTGTCACTGCCAATGGCGCATCGAGCAGGGGCACGAGGCCTATCGCCCGGCATTGCAGGCCGAGCTTACAGCCCTTGCCCGATCCACACGCCCAAGATGACGGCAAGCGCGCCCAACACGACCCCTGCGACCATATAGACCATGCCATCGCGGCGCGATTCCGTGTGATCGCGGTCGCGCCATTGCGGGTTGTTCGTTCGGATCAGCGCCTCCTCGGCCATTCTGGGCAACAAGGGACCGAAGCGTGACAGAACCCGCGCTGTCACGGCGAGGTCGCGAACCAGAGCCTTGGGGCCGATATTGTCGCGGATATACTTCTCCACCACCGGGCGGGAGACCTGCCACATGTTCATGTTCGGATCGAGCGAGCGGGCCACCCCCTCCACCACGACCATCGTGCGTTGCAGCAGGATCAGCTCGGTCCGGGTTTCCATCCCGAACCGCTCCGTCACGTCGAAGAGGTGCGCCAGCAGCCGGGCCATGGAAATGTGCGACGCATCCTGACCGAAAATCGGCTCGGCGACGGACCGCAGCGCCTGGGCGAACGCCTCCATATCATGATCGGGAGAAACGTACCCCGCCTCAAAATGCACCTGAGCCACACGCAGGTAATCCTTGCGCAGAAACCCGAACAGGATTTCGGCATAGATCCGGCGTGTATAGGCATCTATCCGCCCCATGATTCCGAAATCGAAGGCGATCAGATCGCCTTCGGGGCCGACCTTCAGATTGCCCTGATGCATGTCGGCATGGAAAAAGCCGTCGCGCAGGGCATGGCCCAGAAAGACCTGCACGATGCGGGCGGCCATCTCCTGCATGTCGATCCCCTGCGCGCGCAGGGCTATGACCTCGCTCAGATTGATCCCCTCGATCCACTCCGTCGTCATGACTGTCTGCGCCGAAAGGGGCCAGATCACCGCCGGAACACGGAAGCGGTCATCCTTGGCGCAATTGGCCGCGAATTCCGCCCCGGCGGAGGCTTCGAGCCTGAAGTCCAGTTCCTGCTGCACGACCTCATGGAAATGGGCGATCACTTCGGTTGGCTTGAGCCGGCGCGATCTGGGCGACAGCAATTCGATGGTGCGCGCGGCGAAATAGAAGGCGTTGATATCCCGCGCGAACGCCCTGGCGATGCCGGGACGGCGGATTTTCACGGCAACCTCAAGTCCGGTGTCCGCCACACGCGCCCGGTGCACCTGCGCGATCGAGGCGGCGGCGACGGGGGGGCTGAACTCACTGAACAGCATGTCGATGGGCGCGCCCAGTTCCCGCTCCACCTCCGCGCGGGCGGTGGCCAGATCGAAGGCAGGCAGACGATCCTGCAAGACCTTGAGCTGCTGGCTGAGGTCGGGACCAGTCACGTCGGGGCGGGTGGACAGGATCTGCCCGAACTTGATGTAGGACGGGCCCAGCGCGGTGATCGCCCGCACGACGGGCGGCTGCGACGGATCGCCCTTCTCACCCAGCCACTGGACCGGCCACATCACGATCTTCGCCGCGATCCGCAAACCGTTGGGCGCGCCCAGCTCACGCATTGCCACGTCCAGCGCGCCGGTCCTCTCGAACGTGGCGCCGGTTCGGATCAGGCGCCAGACATTGGATATGGGGTTCAAATTTTCCACCCCGAATGCAGGCAGGCAATGCCCATGGTCATGTTGCGATACGCGACGTTTTCAAACCCGGCCGCACGGATCATACTCGCAAACGTCTCCTGATCGGGGAACTTGCGGATCGATTCGACGAGGTACTGATAGCTCTCGGAATCGTTCGCGATCACCTTGCCCATACGCGGGATCACGTTGAAGGAATAGGCGTCATACGCCTTTTGCAGCATGTCGTTGGGGATCTGGCTGAACTCCAGACACATGAAGCGGCCCCCGGGTTTGAGCACGCGGAACGCTTCGGCCAGGGCCTCCTGCGGGCGCGTGACGTTCCGAATGCCGAAGCTGATGGTGTAGACGTCGAACGAGTTGTCCGCGAAGGGCAGTGCCATCGCGTCGCCCACCACCCATTCCAGCGGCGCATCCTGTGCTTCGGGTCGCTTCTTTCCTTCCTCCAGCATCGAGGCGGTCATGTCGCAGACCGTCGCATGTCCGCCGCCGCGCTTGAGGAACCTGAACGAGATGTCCCCCGTACCGCCGGCCACGTCGAGCAGATGCTGATGGGGGCGCGGTGCCAGCCAATCCATCATCGCATCTTTCCAGATACGGTGGATGCCCATGCTCATCACGTCGTTCATCACGTCGTATTTCGACGCGACGGACGTGAACACGCCGTGAACCTTGCCCGCCTTTTCGCCCTCGGGCACATTCTGAAACCCGAAATGGGTGGTGTTCGGATCGGCGGGACCCGAACCATTTGACCTCGAACCAGTAGACATTGGGCAGCTCCATCGCTCGCGTGTTGGTGCAACCTAGCGATTGGCGCGGGATTGGAAAGCGCGCTCTGGGGTCGCAGAGATTGCGTGGAACCTAGTGCGCCCCTAGATGGGGTCCAGCCAAGCCCGAAGGATTCCCGATGCCCGAACTGCCCGAGGTCGAAACCGTCCGCCGTGGCCTTGCCCCCGTGATGGAGGGTCAGGTGATCGCGCGCGCGGAGGTGCGCCGTGCCGATCTGCGCTGGCCCTTCCCGGAACGGATGGCGGAACGCCTGACCGGGGCACGAATCGACCGACTGGGGCGACGCTCGAAATATCTGCTGGCCGATCTCGACCGGGGCGAGACGCTGATCATGCATCTGGGCATGTCGGGCCGGATGCTGATCGCGAAACCCGGCGGGGCGACGATTCCCGGCAGCTTCCACCACCATCATCCCGCGCCTGAAAAGCATGACCACGTCATCTTCGACATGGATAGCGGCACCCGTGTCACGTTCAACGACGTGCGCCGCTTCGGCGCGATGGATCTGGTGGCGACCGGGGCATTGGACACGCACAGGCTTCTGTCCGTGCTGGGCCCCGAACCGTTCGACAACGGCTTTTCCGATGCCTATCTGGCGGAAAAGCTGAAGGGCCGCGCCACGCCCGTCAAATCCGCCCTGCTGGATCAGCGAATCGTGGCGGGTCTGGGAAATATCTATGTCTGTGAGGCGCTGTGGCGCGCGGGAATCAGCCCGATGCGACTGGCGCGCGACCTGATGCCCCCACAGATCGCAACAGTGACGCAGACCATCCGCGACGTCCTGACGGATGCCATCGCTGCTGGCGGCTCCAGCCTGCGCGACTACCGCCAGGCCGACGGCGAACTGGGCTATTTTCAACACTCTTTCGCGGTTTATGGCCGTGAGGGTGAGCCGTGCCGAACTCCCGGTTGCGCGGCCCGGATCGAACGGGTCGTGCAGGCGGGCCGGTCGAGTTTTCACTGTCCCGTATGTCAGGGATAACGACTGAAACAACTTGCAATCATCCGCTAGGCGTTTCAAATCGCGACAACCCCGCC
>OLHK01000049.1_pt1 | contig 49748 bp, 48 predicted proteins | sample 1609371 | NCBI WGS metagenome assembly OLHK01 (sample SAMN05416779, study PRJEB24817) | seawater metagenome | isolation source: Sea water | place: Canada:Atlantic | collected 2013-11
CGGCAGCGTCAGATGTGTATAAGAGACAGCACATGTTTTAAAGCTACTGCTACAAAACCTGTTGACAACCTCGATTTTAGAAGTATGAGAAGAAGACAACCCGATAGCGATAAAAAAGATAAAAAATCAAAAGACTCAACAAAAACTGGTGATGAGACAAGTGCAAATGAGGACCCTATGAATGAGATTGAAGTGCCAAAAACTATTGAAGTTGTGGCATGGTACACTCCACAAATACCCATTAACCAAGGACCAGATGATTATTGGGGCTTACCAGGTCTTATCCTTGAGATCAATGCAGACCGAACTACTATTTTATGTACTAAAATTGTACTGAACCCTGAGCAAAAAGAAGATATTGAAAAACCTGAAAAAGGAGATGAAGTAACCCAAGCCGAATACACTGAAATTATTACCAAAAAAATGCAGGAAATGCGTGAGATGTATGGTGGTAGAAATAGAGGAAGAGGGAGAAGAAATTAACAATAAATAATCACAACCAAATTTTATGAAGAATTTTTTAATGCTACTGTGTTTTATAGTAGCAAGTAGCTCCTTTGCCCAAATTAAACTACAAGGTGTCGTTAAAGACAGTATAGGCACACCATTAGAGTTGGCAAATATCATTGCTTTAAACAAGGAAACAAACACATTAGAATCATATGCCATCACAAATGATAAAGGGAAATATGTATTGTCCTTGGGAGAAAACGGTGCATACACAATTCAAGTAAGTTATATAGGCTTAAAGACCTTTGAAGCCGTAATTGAAACCAAAGAAGAAGACATTAACCGTGATTTTAATTTGGTTACAGATAATGCCCTAGATGCTGTTGAGCTAACCTACGATATGCCTGTGACTATTAAAGGAGACACGTTAATTTACAATGCAGATTCATTTAAAAATGGTAGTGAGCGTAAACTTGAAGATGTCCTAAAAAAACTACCAGGAGTAGAAATTAATGCAGATGGGCAAGTGGAGGTTGAAGGTAAAGTGGTAAATAAGCTTATGGTAAACGGTAAGGATTTTTTTGATGGTGACACCAAATTAGCTACAAAAAATATTCCTTCTAATGCTGTAGATAAAGTTCAAGTACTAAGAAATTATGCTGAGGTTGGTCAATTAAGAGGTGTGCAAAACAACCAAGATAATGTAGCTATAAATATCAAATTAAAAGAAGGGAAAGAAAACTTTTGGTTTGGTAATGTTACAGCAGGAGCTGGATCTGCGCCTTCACCAAATGACGAATTATATCTCGTACAGCCTAAGCTATTTTATTACAGCCCAAAATATAGTATCAATTTAATAGGTGATCTTAATAATATTGGGGAAGTAGCACTTAATAACCGTGATATTAGAAACTTTGGAGGTGGCTTTAGGCGGCCAAGCCAAAGTAGTGGTACAAGTATTAATTTAGGCGATAATAGTCTCGGTGGTTTAACCAGTATTGCAAATGCACAAGAAGTAGTTACCAAGCTTGGTGCAGCAAATTTTAGTTACTCTCCCAATAAAGCTTTGGATTTAAGCGGATTCTTAATTTACAATAGTAGTCGATTAAGAACTAGAGAAAACAGTTTTGTGGATTATATAGAAATTGAAGATGACCCAAGCACTCCAATTGACGAATCAGCTAATCTACCTCCAGATGAAAGAACCGTACAAACTGGACGTGAAGCTACAAATCAAGGTTTAGCTAAATTAAGTGCAAAGTATAAGCCAAACGTAAATAACCAATTAGATTATGATGTTTTGGCAAGAATTTCAGATGAACAAGAAGCTCAAAATTTATTCTCATCGGTAGTGGGCAACACAACTCAGCTCGATGAAGTAAAACCGTTTAGCATCAATCAAAATGTAAATTATTATTACACACTGAACGAGAATAATATTTTCGCACTTGAAGCACAACACTTATTTAAGGATGAAGATCCGTTTTACAATGCGGTACTTCCAAATGATCCAGATAATAATGACGATGCCTTTGATAGCACAGCGGAAGGTTTAGGGTTAAATAGAGTTCAGTCCACCTATGATTTAAACCAGAACAGACGTATAAAATCAAATCAATTGGATGCGAAACTAGATTACTTCAATATTTTAAATGCTAAGAGTAATATTAACTTTACGCTAGGTACAATCTTAAGCCGTCAGGATTTTAACTCAAATATTTTTCAGTTTTTAGACGACGGAACACGTTTAGATCCAACACCTGAGTTAGAAGACGATGGTGAAATGCTATCTGCCGAAAATGATACACAATATAATTTTAGTGATGTGTATTTAGGGGTTCATTACCGTTTAAAAACAGGGAAATTCACAATTACTCCTGGTCTTTCGTTACATGCTTATGGTAATAAAAACACGCAATTTGGTGAAACCTATGAGGACAATTTCTTTAGGGTTTTACCAGATTTTGAAACTCGAATCGATTTTAAAAAAAGTGAGAGTTTGACGTTTAACTATAGCATGCAAAATCAGTTTACAGATGTAACACGTTTGGCAGAAGGTTTAGTTTTGAATAATTATAACAGTATTCAGTTTGGAGAGCCAGATTTACAGAATGCGCTGTCTCATAATTTAAGCTTATTTTATAGAAGTTTTAATTTGTTCAACTATACCAATGTATTTGCAAGGGTTGCTTATAACAAAAACATTGATCAAATAAGAGCGTTAACCAATTTTGATAACGTTATTAGAACAAGTACCTATTTTAATTCAAACTTTGCAGATGAGAGTGTATCCGCATTTGGTTTTGTACAACGTACATTTGGTAAACTTAGAGCAGGTTTAAGAACCACCTTCAACTATAGTCTCAATAACCAGTTTATACAGGGCAGACAATCCGTAAATGAGAGTTTTACCCAAAGCTATAGACCAGAACTAAGAACTAATTTTAGAGAGGCACCAAACGTAAGTTTGAGATACGCCTATACGGTTAGAGATAATAATCAAGGGGACAATGATACTCAATTTATAACTAATGCTCCATCAATAGAGTTTGATGCTTATATATGGGATTCTGTTACGTTTAGAACGAATTATTCTTATACTAAACAAAGCAGTGATGTTGGACCTTCAGAATCGTTTCAAACTTGGGATGCAAGCTTATCTTACAGAAAAAACCAAGATTCTAAATGGGAATATGAGATTAGAGCTTCTAACTTATTGAATATAGATTCTAACATCAGTAATGGCTCTAGTAACATTTCAGTGTTTAGTTCAGAAACGTTTGTACAACCTCGGTTTGTGACTTTTAGGTTTATTTATACTTTATAATAAAACAAAAAAGCCTCATAAATCTTATGAGGCTTTTTTGTTTTTCTTCAGACCAATAGATTAAATTCCAAAAGCTTTCTTCACTTTATCCACGTAATCTAATTTTTCCCAAGTAAACAATTCTACATCCATAGTAATTGATTCTCCTCCAAGTTGCTCAAAGGTTTTGCTTACCGTTTCGTTTTTTCTTCCCATATGACCATAAGCTGCAGTTTCACTATACATTGGTTGGCGGAGTTTTAAACGATCTTCAATAGCTGCTGGTCGCATATCAAAAATTTCCGATACTTTTTCTGCAATCTCTCCATCGGTTAAATTAAATGGGCAAGTGCCATAAGTATTTACAAAAATCCCCATAGGTTCAACAACTCCAATAGCATAGGAAACCTGTACTAAGATTTCTTCGCACAGACCTGCGGCAACTAAATTTTTAGCAATATGTCTTGTTGCATAAGCACCACTACGATCAACTTTACTTGGATCTTTTCCAGAAAAAGCTCCACCACCATGGGCTCCTTTGCCACCATAAGTATCAACTATAATTTTTCTTCCTGTTAATCCGGAGTCTCCGTGAGGTCCACCAATAACAAATTTACCAGTAGGATTAATGTGGTATTTTATATTATCAGTAAAAAGAGGTTGAATATGCTCTGGCAATTTAGCCACAACTCTTGGTATTAAAATTTCAATAATGTCTTTCCTGATCTTGGCTAGCATTGCATCTTCAGCATCAAACTCATCGTGTTGGGTAGATACTACAATTGAATCTATGCGCTGAGGTGTATTGTCATCACTATATTCAATAGTAACCTGACTTTTTGAATCTGGTCTCAAATAGGTGATATCTTTATTCTCACGTCGTAATTCGGCTAATTCCTTTAAAATGGTATGAGAAATGTCTAAAGCCAAAGGCATAAAGTTATCTGTCTCATTTGTAGCATAACCAAACATCATGCCTTGGTCACCAGCACCTTGTTCTTCTTTTGAGTCTCTATCTACACCACGACTAATGTCTTCGGACTGTTCGTGTATAGCAGAGAGCACACCACAAGAATTACCATCAAACATGTAAGCTCCTTTGGTATATCCTATTTTATTAATGGTATCTCTTGCAATCTTTTGCACATCCAAATAGGTGTTAGATTTTACTTCACCTGCCAACACAACTTGTCCTGTAGTAACTAAAGTCTCACAAGCCACTTTAGATTCAGGGTCAAAAGCTAAAAAGTTATCGATTAAAGCATCACTAATTTGGTCTGCTACTTTATCTGGATGTCCTTCAGAAACACTTTCTGAAGTAAATAAATACGCCATAAATTATTGTTTTTAATTCTGAAGATTTGACGTAATTGTAAGGTGAGCATAACACTGTGTTTAGCATTTTTTATACTGAAAAAAATATTCAGTACAAGAGGTTGCAATCAGTCAAATCATTCCTCATATAATTTGGACGCAAAAATACATATTAAATTATAAAGCAGAAAACTCCATAGCCTAACTAAATCATAAAGTATAGTTAATGGTCGTTCATCCTAAAATCAGGATAGGCACTCATGCCATGTTCGTGTATATCCAAGCCTTCCAGTTCTTCAAGTTTTGAAACGCGTAAGCCCAGGGTTTTTTTCAAAATAAATAAAATAATAAAGGATGATGTGAGGCAAATTAAGGCATAGCTGCCAACTCCAATTAACTGACTCAAAAACTGTGACCAGCTAGCCAGGCTTCCAAAGATACCAACGGCTAAAGTTCCCCAAAGTCCGCAAAATAAATGAACCGTTATGGCACCAACAGGATCGTCTAGTTTTAGCTTGTCAACCAAGGCAATACCAAGTACAATAAATATGCCTGCAATAGCTCCGATGATTATAGCGTCAGAAGGCGACATTACGTCGGCACCAGCTGTAATGGCTACTAAACCACCTAAAATACCATTCAAAAACATGGTGAGATCTAAGTTTTTATAAAGAAAAGAAGATGTCATTACACCAAAAACACCTCCTGAAGCTGCTGCAAGACATGTGGTGACCAATACAATTGAGGTTGATTCTGGGTTTGCAGATAATACGGAACCACCATTAAAACCAAACCAGCCTAACCATAAAATTAGTACGCCTGAAGTTGCCAAAGGAATATTGTGGCCGTAAATAACCTGAGGTTTCCCATTTTTAAATTTTCCTATTCTTGAGCCTAGTAAAAACACAGCGACGAGTGCAGCCCAACCACCAACAGAATGCACTAAAGTGGAACCTGCAAAATCATAAAAAGGTGTATCCATTTGATCTAAAAATCCTTTTCCCCATTTCCAAGACCCTGCAATTGGATAAATAAAACCCACGTATAGAATTACAAAAATCATAAAAGAACCAATTTTAATTCGCTCTGCCACTGCACCTGATACAATTGTAGCAGCTGTTGCCGCAAACATTCCTTGAAAGAGAAAGTCGGTCCAATAGGTATAGCCTCCATCAGCATATGCTGTGCCATCTGCATTTGTGTAAGAATTTCGCATATCACCCAAGCCAATTCCGAAGTCTGGCAAGGCAATAAAACCGTTAAATTCTGAAGGATACATTAAATTGAAACCTACCACATAATATAATAACAAGCCTACGGTAATTATAAATATGTTTTTAAAAAGTACATTAAGTGTGTTCTTTTGTCTGGTCAATCCAATTTCTAGTAAAGCAAAGCCCATGTGCATAAAAAACACGAGTGCTGTGCATATCATCATCCAAACATTATTTGCGGTCAATAATTCCATAGTAGATTTCAGTTTAAAGTTTGCCCTCCTTTTTCTCCAGTTCTAATGCGATAACATTCTTCAATGTCCGAAACAAAGATTTTACCATCGCCAACCTGTCCGGTTTTGGCAAATTCTAAAATGGTTTTTATCGTTCGTTCTTTAAAATCATCATTAACAACAATGGATAAGTGACGTCGCTCAATATCACTAGTGCTGTAAGGGACTCCACGGTAAACTGAACCATGACGCTCATTGCCCAATCCTGTAACATCCCAATACGAGAAAAAGTTAACACCAATCTCATGGAGTGCTTCTTTTACTTCGTTGAATTTTGATTTTCGGATGATGGCTTCAATTTTTTTCATAAAAATTAAAATTTAATTCAAAATTATATATTTTTTAAAAATACCCTAAATAAAATAGGGTATCATGTGCAGAATTATGATTATTTTAGTTTTACACCCTTTAAAACATAATGTATTTAATAATACATCTATTTTTTATGAAATTGAAAATCGCTCTAATTTTTCTGCTTTTAAAGTGTTAAAGATTTGAGAAAAACTGCTTTTAATTTGGATTTTAAATTTTTATAAGTGAATATTTGTACTCACAAAGTTCAAAAACTTACTGAAATGTTATCAAGAAAGGCAGAGGGAATAGACCCGTTGAAGCCTTAGCAACCCTTAAATTTATTAAGAAGGTGCTACATTCTACTTGAGGATGCGAATCATTTCTCGCAAATTCGGATAGATAACCAAAACCCAATTACTTTTCTGTAATTGGCTATTTTCTTTTTAACATTTTTCTATTAAGTATGCTTCTAACGAGGCTTATTTGGCTTTTGGTTTAATTATTTATTAATTCAAAAACTTAGAAAAATGAGTACACAAAAATTCGCAACAAAAGCGTTGCATGCAGGACATGATGTTCAAGCCAATGGAGGAACTAGAGCAGTTCCCATTTACCAATCTACCGCATATGTGTTTAACGATTCTGACCATGCGGCCAATCTATTTGGTTTAGCGGAAACAGGTAACATTTACACTAGGATCAATAATCCTACAAATGATATTTTAGAGCAACGTTTGGCCGCTCTTGAAGGTGGAATTGCAGCTGTTGTAACAGCTTCAGGCACATCAGCCATTGCCACATCGTTATTAACCCTATTAAAATCGGGCGACCATATCGTTGCATCTAATAGTCTTTATGGCGGAACTTATAACCTATTGAGTGTTACATTGCCAAGACATGGTATCACTACGACATTTGTGGATCCTTCAAATCCAGAAAATTTCAAGGAAGCGGCAAAAGAAAACACCAGAGTTTTTTTTATCGAATCCCTTGGAAACCCAAAATTAGATGTACTTGATATTGAGGCAATCTCCAAAGAAGCAAAAGCTTATAATGTTCCGTTGATTGTTGACAATACTGTCGCAACACCATATCTCTTAAATCCTATTGAATATGGTGCCAATATTGTTATTCACTCACTTACAAAATATATCAATGGCAATGGTACAGCCCTTGGTGGAGTTGTCATAGATGCTGGTACTTTTGATTGGACAAATGGTAAGTTCCCAGAATTTACAGAACCATCACCTGGATATCATGGTTTAGTATATAGTGAAGCTTTGGAAGAAGCTGCATTTATTGCAAAAGTGAGGGTTGAAGGTTTAAGGGATTATGGTGGAGCGTTGAGTCCGTTTAATGCCTTTCAAATTATACAAGGCTTAGAAACTTTAGAGCTTCGTATTAAAAAACATAGTGAAAATGCATTAGAGCTTGCAAAATGGCTGCATCAACAAGATGAGGTGTCGTGGGTTAATTATCCAGGATTGGAAACTAGTGCTTACAAGAAGTTAGCTGATAAATATTTGCCAAATGGGCAAAGTGGTATTGTAACTTTTGGACTGCAAGGTGGTTTTGAAGCTGCTAAAAAAGTTGCAGATACAACAAAACTATTTTCACTTTTGGCAAATATTGGTGATACTAAATCACTTATTATACATCCTGCTAGTACCACACATCAACAATTAAGTGACGAAGCACAAGAAAGTGCTGGTGTTACAAAGGACTTAATTCGTCTTTCTGTTGGTATCGAAAATATAGATGACTTAAAAGCGGATCTGAAAGAAGCATTTCAGAATGTCAAAAATGCTGTATTGGTTTAGTGCTATTAATCTGTAGTGTTTGTTAATCAAGTTGGGTGAGTTTTCATCCAGCTTGATTTTAAATCATTTTATTTCAAAAGAAACAAAACATAAGATGGAGCAACTTCAATACATAGAATTTGATCATTTTGAACTTTGCAACAGCAGAGCCATTAACCATCGCTTAACCTATCAGGTTTTTGGAAAATCATTAGGTGAAGCTCCCATTATCTTAATAAATCATGCCCTAACTGGTAACTCTAATATTATAGGGAAAAAAGGTTGGTGGAATGACATTGTGGGTGACGGTAAAATTATTGATACCCAAGTTTATTCTGTTTTGGTGTTTAATTGCCCTGGCAACGGATTTGGAGGTTTGCAAGAAGATTTTTTAAAATATTACAATGAATTTACAGCTCGTGATATTGCTCGGTTATTTTCTGAAGGATTATCCCGACTTAATATTTATAAACTTCATGCTATAATTGGAGCGTCAGTTGGTGGTGGAATTACATGGGAATTAGCTGCATTAAAACCAGATTTAGCAGATTGTATTGTGCCAATAGCAGCAGATTGGAAATCTACCGATTGGGTGATTGGTAATTGTTTTATTCAAGATAGAATTTTAAATAATTCATCAAAACCATTGGAAGATGCACGTATGCATGCTATGACATTTTATCGCACACCAGAATCGTTTACCGCTAAATTTAATAGAACAAAAGCAAACAAGGATCATTTTAATATTGAAAGCTGGCTCAATCATCATGGTAAAAAACTCACGGAACGGTTTCAGGTTACGGCATATAAAATGATGAATCAAATTTTAAAAACTATTGATGTCACCCAAAGTGGCGAAGGTTTCGTTGAGGTAGCAAAACAGATTACTGGCCATATTCACATAATTACTATTAATACAGATTTACTGTTTAAAACAGAAGAACATTGGGACACTTTTATTCAACTTAAATCTGTAAAAGAAAATGTTACAATTGGTGAAATAAAATCAATTCATGGTCATGATGCTTTTTTGATAGAACATAAACAGCTTACTAAATTATTGCGCCCAATTTTTAATAAAAAAACAACTTCAAATGACAACTATAAACTTAGTGATATTCGGCATTGGTAATGTAGGTTCTACATTGATTAATCAAATTGCTGATCTTAAGCCTAAACTGATTAAAAATCAAGAAATAAATCTAAAAATCCCTGTAATTACAAATTCTAAATTGGCATTTTTCACGGATGATACCGACCATAATTGGAAAGCTGATTTTGAACAATTTTCTGTCCCTTATAAAATTGAAGACATTCTCAATTACGTTAAAACTAAAAAATTTCAAAACCTTATAGCAATTGATGTAACTGCAAGTACAGAATTCGTTCACAATTACAATACTTTAATTGCCTCTGGCTTTCATATTATCTCTGCAAACAAGGTGGCAAATACTTTAGATTTTGAATTTTATAATACACTCAGGCAAACCCTGAAAAAATACGATAAGAAATATCTTTATGAAACCAATGTTGGTGCAGGTTTACCAGTAATTGAAACTGTTAAAAATTTGCATAATTCAGGAGAGGATATAACTAAAATTAGAGGAGTGTTTTCGGGTTCGTTAAGTTATATTTTTAATAGATTTTCTGCTGAAGAAGAAGCGTTTTCAAATATTTTAAATGCTGCGGCTAAAGAAGGATTAACAGAGCCAGATTCTAGGGATGATCTTTCAGGAAAAGATGTCGCCAGAAAATTATTGATTTTGGCTAGGGAGTTGGGATTGAAACCAGAGTTGAGTGATGTTAAAATAGAAACATTAGTACCTAAAAGACTCAATGGTAAAACAACGTTAAAGCAATTTAAACATCGTGTTACAGAGCTAAACCCTGTTTTTGAAAAAAGTAAAAGAGCACAAAAACCAGAGTCCGTATTACGTTACGTTGGTGAGTTAAACACTAAAAATAATACACTTGAAGTGAAGTTGGTTTCCGAGCCAAAAGCTTCTCCGTTAGGACAATTAAAAGGAGCTGACACGCTGTTTGAACTATATACGGAATCCTATGTAAACCAACCTTTGGTAATACAAGGAGCTGGTGCAGGAAAAGCGGTTACAGCAAGAGGTGTATTGTCCGATATTTTAAAAATAGCAAGTCAGTTACATTAATTTAATATTGCAATTAACCTTGTAATGATTAATTAACAATTTGTTGCTTTAGTTGTAAAATATAATTGAGAGATATTCAAGAAATTTGCATCAAAACCTGAATCATGAAAAAATATAAAACCGAATTTATGTTTGCCTTTCAGTTATTGCTCATTACTGTAGTTTCTTTGGTGGTAACCTTGTTTATAAAATAATATTTGCGTTACATTTGCCGGTAATATTTCAGAATGAAAAACTGGCTGTTTTATACTGCATTTGTAATAGGTTTATTGTCGTTTTCTCAAAAAAAAATGACAACAGATTCATATTTTGACCTCAATTATTTTGGAGGCAATATTGCTTTACACAACCATGATATTCTTCATCTCATTGCTGGCCACCCAGAAGGTTTCATTTTTAGCTACAACAAAAAAACGTTTGGTAATGAGGCTTGGGAGCAACGTTTTAATTATCCAGATTATGGAGCATCTTTTGTTTTCCAAGATTTAAAAAATAAAACTCTTGGGAGTAATTATGGACTTTATGCGCATTATAATTTTTACTTCCTAAAGCGGAATTTAATGTTAAGGCTAGCACAAGGTTTAGCTTATAATACCAACCCTTACGATAAAATTGAAAATCCAAAAAATATCGCTTTTGGATCTACTTTATTAAGTTCAACTTATATAATGCTCAATTATAAGAAAGAACGAATTTTTAAAAGGTTTGGGCTTCAGGCAGGTTTTTCGTTAATTCATTATTCCAATGCTAATGTAAAAGCCCCAAATGCAAGTGTTAATACAATTGCCCTCAATATTGGGTTAACCTATAATTTAGGTGATGAAGTTTCAGAATATATTGATAACCTTAGTGATGAAAAGTTTACAGAACCCATTAAATATAATATAGCATTTAGATCAGGTATTAATCAAAGCGATATTATTGGTAGTGGTCAGTTTCCGTTTTATATTATTTCCGCTTATGCAGATAAGCGTTTAAGCCATACAAGCGCCATACAATTTGGAGCAGATGTTTTCTTTTCTAAATTTCTGGAAGAATTAATTTATTACCAATCAGTATCATTTCCTGAAGAAGATGTTAGTGGAGATGAAGATTACAAACGCGTTGGTTTATTTGTTGGCCACGAGCTGTTTATTAATAAAATGTCTTTTATGGCTCAGTATGGCTATTATGTTTATTATCCTTTTGAATTTGAAAGTAGAAACTATATAAGATTAGGCTTTAAGCGCTACTTTGGTGATAAGATTTTTGGAGCCATCACATTAAAATCTCATGGATTTAGAGCAGAAGCAGTAGAATTTGGAATAGGAGTAAGGTTATGAAAAAGTTAATCTATATAATAATGATATTGTTTTTTGCATGTAACAGCGAAGACGCAAATGATTGTTTTAAAACCAGTGGGAATATTATTCAGCAAGTTGTTGAGGTTGCAAGTTTTGAAAGTGTTTTGGTTAACCGAGATGTGGAGGTGATTATTTCTGAAGCACCAGAATATAAAGTTACAATTGAAACTGGTGAAAATTTAATCAATGATGTAAAGGTTGAGGTTATAGGTAATCAATTGGTACTAAAGGATAACAATAACTGTAATTATGTAAGGGATTATGGTATTACAAAAGTTTTTGTTGAAGCACCAAATATAACTGAAATAATAACGTCATCACAATATGAAATATCATCAAATGGCATATTAAATTATGAAAATTTAGCCTTGTTTTCTGAAGATTTCAATGGTGAAAGTGAATTTACCGTCGGTGATTTTAGGTTAACCATAAATTCTGAAAATTTAAGTATTATCTCAAACAATCTTTCATTTTTTTATATTGATGGAGCTGTTAATAATTTGTTTGTTGGGTTTTATGCTGGTGCTGGCCGATTTGAAGGAGTAGGCTTGACGGCTCAAAACGTTGATGTGTATCATAGAGGAAGTAATGATATGGTTGTAAACCCACAGCTAACTTTAACAGGTGAGTTAAGAGGGACTGGAGATTTAATTTCGGTTAATGAACCTCCTTTGGTTGATGTTGAGCAAATTTATATCGGACAGCTTATTTTTGATTAAAGTCCTTTTTTTGTGAAGTTAGAATGCGTTTTTTAATTTGTCAATTCCCTAAATAAACTTTCCAAGCTCGCATTTTTCTGGTTCAGTTGAAGAATTTTCAACTTATTATCATGTGCAAAATCAAACACATGAGAGCGCATATCGTCTTCAGTAGAAAAGGTAATTTCGTAAATAAAATCGTGAGTATTCTTAACTTCGGTAACATTAGGCAACTTCAATAAAAAAACATCCTCAACACGGTAATCAAACTCTACAACAACGATTTGTTTCTGGCCTTCTCTGAGGTCTTTTAAGTATTTATCAGCAACAATTTCACCATGGTTAATTATAATCACGCGGTCGCACATGGCTTCAACTTCTTGCATAATATGGGTAGATAGAAAAATGGTTTTTTCCTTTCCAATGGTTTTAATTAAATTTCTAATATCTACCAATTGGTTAGGGTCCAATCCTGTTGTTGGTTCATCTAAAATCAATACTTCAGGATTATGGAGTAATGCATTTGCCAAACCAACACGTTGCCTATAGCCTTTAGAAAGTTGTCCTATTTTTTTGTGAGCTTCAGGCTTTAGTCCTGTTAAGTCAATAACTTCTTCGATTCTAGATTTTGAAACTCCAAAAACATTCGCATTAAAATTGAGATATTCCTTCACATAAAGTTCTGTGTAAAGAGGATTATGTTCAGGTAAATAACCAACACTTTTTTGAACATTTTTTTTATCGTCATTAATATCAAAACCATTAACATTCGCAGAACCTTCAGAAGCTTCGAGGTAAGTTGTTAAAATCTTCATCATGGTAGATTTTCCTGCGCCATTTGGTCCTAAAAAACCGACAATTTCAGCATCTTTAATTTTAAAAGAAACATCATTCAGGGCTTTTTGATCTTTATAAAGTTTGGTGATATTTTTAACTTCAATGGACATAAATCTTCAAGTTTTTGTAAAAATAAGGATTTACTGCATCTGTGAATACAAAAATTGGGTTAATAGATTTTGTTTTTTCATTTTATTAATTACTTTAGCCAAATAAATATGAATTCACTTAAAGCATATTACAACTGGTTTTATTTCTTTTATAACGAAAGGAACGAGGCTTAGTATGTTTTATTTAAAATATAATTTGAAGAAAGTCTCGATTTAATCGGGACTTTTTTTATTTCAAAATTGAAAATTGAAAAAACCAATAGCCATACAAGGAATAAAAGGTTCATTTCATCACGAAGTGGCTCAAAACTATTTCAATCCTGAAACTGAAGTGGTAGAGTGCTTGTCGTTTGATGGTACTGTTGATGCTTTGTTAAAAGGAGAAACAGATAATATTGTCATGGCTTTAGAAAACTCAATTGCAGGCTCAATTATTCCTAATTATGCATTAATTGATAATCATAATCTTAAAATTATTGGTGAATATTATTTAGATGTACAGCATAATTTATTGGCATTGCAAGGTCAAAATATTGAAGATATAAGAGAAGTGCACTCACATCCTATGGCATTGTTGCAGTGTAAAACATTTTTTAGAAATTATCCACACATTAAATTAGTAGAGGCAAAAGATACAGCAGATGTAGCAAAAAAAATCACTCAACAAAAATTACAAGGTATAGCAGCTGTTGCCAGTAAAAATGCGGCTCAGTTATATGATTTAAATGTATTGGCTGAACAAATACAAACCATTAAACACAATGAAACTAGATTTGTAATTGTAAAACGTAACGAACTCAAATTAAACACCAATACAATAAATAAAGCTTCACTAAAATTTGAATTAGACCATAAACGCGGAAGCCTTGCAACAACACTAAATGTAATGAGTGACTGTAAACTTAACCTAACCAAAATACAATCTTTGCCTAAAATTGAAACACCATGGAAGTATGCATTTTTTATAGATGTTACTTTTGAGGATTATACAGACTATGCCAAAGCCATATCCATTACTAAACTAATGGCCGAAAATTTTAAAATTTTGGGTGAATATAAAAATGCAAGATTATGATAGAAGTTGCCAACCGACTCCAAAGTGTAGAGGAGTACTACTTTTCTGAAAAATTAAAAGAAGTCGCATTTTTAAAATCACAAGGAAAGCCAATAATCAACTTGGGCATTGGTAGTCCTGATTTAGCACCTTCGTCCAAAGCGATAACAGCTTTAACCCAAAGTTTAGACAATAGTGAAGCACATAAGTATCAAAGTTACCAAGGCTTACCAGAACTTAGGGAGGCTATTTCTAATTTTTACAAAACTCAATACAATGTTAGTTTAAGTGCCAAAACAGAAGTAATACCACTAATGGGAAGCAAGGAAGGAATAATGCATATTTCAATGGCTTTTTTAAATAAAGGTGATAAAGTTTTAGTGCCAAATCCAGGATACCCAACTTATACTTCGGTAACAAAATTACTTGAGGCCAAGCCTGTTTTTTATGATTTAACGGAAGAGAACAATTGGGAGCCAGATTTTATTGCACTAGAAAAGATGGACTTGAAAAAAGTGAAAATTATGTGGATTAATTATCCACATATGCCCACGGGTGCAAAAGCATCAAACAAGTTTTATGATCAGGTTATTGCCTTCGGAAAGCGGCACAATATTTTAATTGTAAATGATAATCCTTACAGTTTTATTCTCAATGATAAGCCCATAAGTATTATGCGATACCGTAATGCAAAAGATATTTGCTTGGAATTGAATTCATTGAGCAAAACCTTTAATATGGCAGGCTGGCGTGTAGGTATGTTGGTGGGTAAAAATGAATTTCTTAATACGGTTTTAAAAGTAAAAAGCAATATGGATTCTGGTATGTTCTATGGCATACAAAAGGGTGCCGTAGAAGCTCTAAATAGTACAAGTTTTTGGTTTATGAGTTTGAATAGTGTGTACAAACAACGAAGAAAATTGGTATGGAAACTAGCCAATTTTCTTAATTGCACTTACGATAAAGATGTGTCAGGCTTATTTGTATGGGCAAAATTACCACCAAAGATAAAAGCAGAGGAATTTACAGATATGCTGTTAAAAAAGCACTCAATTTTCATTGCACCAGGAACAGTTTTTGGAAGTAAGGGAGAGGGTTATGTGCGTTTTTCGCTTTGTGCACCAGAAACTATTATTAAACAAGCAATCTCTAGAGTTGTAGAAGGATGAAAAACATTTATATAGTAGGAGTAGGATTGATTGGAGGTAGTTTTGCTTTAGATATAAAAAAATTATATACTGATGTAATTATTTATGGTATTGATAAAAAAGAAAATCATTTAGATGAAGCTATAAAATTAAATATCATTCATAAAAAAGGTGAGATTGAAGATTTAAAAAACGCAGATCTTGTCATTCTTGCCATTCCTGTAGATGCTACCTTAGAAGTTTTGCCAAGAATCCTAGACCATATTTCTGATAATACAATTGTGTTTGATGCAGGCTCTACCAAAGAAGATATTTGCGCAGTAGTAAAAAACCACCCAAAACGCAGAAATTTTTTAGCAGCACACCCAATTGCAGGTACTGAATTTTCAGGCCCTAAAGCCGCAATTAATGGTTTGTATAAAAACAAAACAAATATTATTTGTGAAGTCGAAGAAACAGCATTCAAATTGCAAGAAAAAGCATTAAAACTCTTTACGGAATTGGGAATGGGAATTCGGTATATGAACCCTAAAGCACACGATAAGCATATTGCCTACGTTTCGCATTTGTCACATATTAGCTCATTTATGTTGGGCAAAACTGTAATTGAAAAAGAAAAAAATGAACGCGATATTTTTGATATGGCTGGCAGTGGATTTGAAAGTACAGTGCGTTTGGCCAAAAGTTCACCCGCAATGTGGACACCAATTTTTAAACAAAACAAAACGAATGTCATTGAAACATTAGATGAGTACATCAATAATTTAAAACACTTTAAAACTTTGATGGAAGAAGGAGATTTTGATGCAGTTTACAATGAAATGGAAACCACCAATCACATAAAAGATATTTTAAACGGAATAAATAGAAATTAGAAAAAGATTAATAGCAAATGGAAAATAAAAAAGAATTAAGAAACTGGTTAGACGCATTTAATCTTAGTCACCCTTTGGTTATTGCAGGTCCATGCAGTGCTGAAACCGAAGCACAGGTTTTAAAAATTGCACATCAACTAAAGGATAGCGATGCCACGGTTTTAAGAGCTGGTATCTGGAAACCAAGAACACGTCCCGGAAATTTTGAAGGTGTGGGAGCATTAGGTTTAAAATGGTTGCAAAAAGCTAAGGAAGAAACAGGTATGATGATTACCACTGAGGTGGCAAATGCAAACCATGTAGAGTTGGCATTAAAACATGATGTAGATATTCTGTGGATTGGAGCACGTACAACGGTAAGCCCATTTATTGTACAGGAAATTGCAGACGCCTTAAAAGGAACGGATAAACCTGTATTGATAAAGAATCCTGTAAATCCAGATTTAGCTTTGTGGTTAGGTGCAGTAGAGCGTTTTTATACCAATGACATTCATAATCTTGGTGTTATTCATAGAGGGTTTTCAACCTATGAAAAAACCCGTTACAGAAATAATCCCGAATGGCAAATTGCTGTAGATTTACAGAACCGTTTTCCAGACTTACCACTAATTTTAGATCCATCACATATTGCAGGAAGACGTGATATTATTTTTGACTTATGCCAAACAGCATTAGATTTAAACTACGATGGATTGATGGTAGAAACCCACTATGATCCAGATAATGCATGGAGTGATGCAGCACAACAAATCACACCAGAAACATTGATTAAGTTTACCGAAGATTTAAAAATAAGAAAGGAAGTAGGAGAGGCAACTGAGTTTAAAAACAGAATAAACACATTAAGAACCCAAATTGACGTAATTGATCATCAGTTAATTGAAATGTTAGGCAAACGAATGAAAATTGCAGACGATATTGGGAAACTTAAAAAAGATCATAATGTAGCAGTGTTGCAATCTAAACGTTGGAATGAGATTTTAGGGAAAATGATTTTACAAGGAGAAGAGAAAAACTTAAGTGAAGAATTTATTCTTAGAGTTTTTAAAGCGATTCACCAAGAATCTATAAATCATCAAGAAGAAGTTATTAATAAATAACGAAATAAAAGGCTCGCAATTTGCGAGTTTTTTTGTTTCATAATCCAATATTAGCCATCTTTGTTATAATGACAGGAACAGTTTACAAATCCACTGGTAGTTGGTACACCGTAAAAACCATGAACGGTAAATTCTACGAATGCAGAATTAAAGGACGTTTTAGACTTCAAGGTATAAAAAGTACCAATCCTATTGCTGTTGGTGATAAGGTGGAATTTGAGTTGGAAACAAAAAACAATACTAAAACAGGTGTTATTAACCGTATTGAAGAAAGAAAAAACTATATAGTTCGAAAATCGGTAAATTTATCTAAGCAAACTCATATCATCGCTTCAAATATAGATCAGCTTTTTTTATTGATTACCATAAATAATCCACCAACATTTGCAAGCTTTATAGATCGTTTTTTGGTAACTGCAGAAGCCTATTCTATCAAAACGGTTTTATTATTTAATAAAATTGATGCATATAACGAGGAGACGCTTTTAGAAGTGAAGTATCTCGCCAATCTTTATCGTAATATCGGTTACGAATGTATTGGTATTTCTGCCGAAACAGGTAAAAATGTAGAAAAAGTAAAAGAGCTTATGATGGGTAAAGTCAGTATGTTCGCTGGTCATTCAGGTGTTGGTAAATCTACCTTGGTCAATGCCATAGAGCCATCATTAGATTTAAAAACAAAAGCTATCTCAAATCAGCACATGCAAGGTCAGCATACCACTACATTTGCAGAAATGTTTGATCTAAGCTTCGATGCCAAAATTATAGATACACCAGGTATAAAAGGGTTTGGAGTAGTGGATATGGAACGGGAAGAAGTTGGAGATTATTTTCCAGAATTTTTTGAACTAAAACAAGATTGCAAGTTTAATAATTGCCTGCATTTAAAAGAACCAAAATGTGCTGTAAAAGAAGCGCTTGAAAATGATGAAGTATCTTTTTCAAGATATCGAAGTTATATTCAGATTTTAGAAGGAGAAGATGAACACTATAGAACGGACAATTGGGATAACGAATGAAAGTAGTTTTACAACGTGTTTCTGAAGCATCAGTAGTTATAGGTAATTCTGAAGTTGCATCTATCCAAAAAGGGCTTTTGGTTCTATTGGGTATTGTAACTGACGACACTAAAGAGGATGTGGATTGGCTTTGCAAAAAAATTCTAAATCTTCGTATTTTTTCAGATGAAAATGGAGTAATGAATAATTCATTAATTAATTCAAATGGTGAAATTATTGTGGTTAGCCAATTTACGCTTCATGCAAGCACTAAAAAAGGTAACAGGCCAAGTTACATAAAAGCTGCTAAACCAGATGTTGCTATTCCGTTATATGAGGACTTTGTGGAAAATCTTCAATCAGAATTAGGGAAACCAATTCAAACAGGTGAGTTTGGTGCGGATATGAAAGTGCATTTGGTCAACGATGGACCAGTTACTATATTAATAGACTCTAAAAATCGAGAATAATATGAACATAAAAAACGCACAAATAGAAGTTGACAAATGGATAAAAGAACATGGAGTCCGCTACTTTAATGAACTTACTAACATGGCACAACTCACTGAAGAAGTGGGTGAAGTTGCTCGTATCATAGCAAGACGTTACGGAGAGCAAAGTGAAAAAGAAAGTGATAAGGATAAAGATTTGGGCGAAGAATTAGCAGATGTCATCTTCGTAGTACTTTGTTTGGCTAACCAAACAGGAATAGATCTCCAAGACGCGTTTGAAAAAAAAATGTATAAAAAAACCAAACGAGACCACGATAGGCATCATAATAATGATAAATTAAAGTAATTTTATTCCCGCAAAAGCGGGAATCTTTTTTATATGGACATTACTCTTTACAAATCATCCACAAATAAATCATCATCAGTTAATATCACGGGATCTAAAAGTGAATCTAATCGCTTACTGCTTTTGCAAGCTTTGTACCCAAATATTCATATTAAAAACCTGTCCAATTCCGATGATTCGGTTTTAATGCAAAAGGCATTAAATTCAAAAAATAATATCATCGATGTTCATCATGCTGGTACTGCAATGCGATTTTTAACCGCATACTTTTCTATTCAAAAAGACACAGAAATTACGCTCACAGGTTCTTCCCGTATGAAAGAACGACCAATAAAAATCCTAGTTAATGCACTTCGGTCTTTAGGTGCTGAAATCACGTATTTGGAAAACGAAGGTTTTCCACCTTTAAAAATAAAAGGAACCAAACTCATTAAAAACGAGGTAAGCTTAGATGCAAATGTTAGCAGTCAATATATTTCGGCATTATTGCTAATCGCGTCAAAACTAGAAAATGGTTTAAAGTTGAATTTAAAAGGAAAAATAACCTCAATTCCATATATCAATATGACATTGAGTTTACTAAACCAAATTGAGGTCACTACGGACTTTAAAAACAATACAATTTCTGTTCAGCCAAGTAAAGGTGAAGCTAAAACCCAATCGCTCACAGTTGAATCCGATTGGTCATCAGCTTCATATTTTTATAGTATTGCTGCTTTAAGTGATTTGGGTACTGAAATTCAATTGGCTTCTTACAAAAAAGACTCACTTCAAGGAGATTCTGTTTTGTCTGAAATTTACAAGCAATTTGGTGTTAAAACAACTTATAATAAACATACATTAACACTTGAAAAATCAGCAAAAACATCTAAAAATACTACTATTGATTTAGATTTAAGTAGTGCGCCAGATATAGCCCAGACTATTGCAGTAACCGCTTTTGGCTTGGGATTAGAATGTAAGTTAACAGGACTTCACACTTTAAAAATAAAAGAAACCGATCGTTTGGTAGCACTAAAAACTGAACTTGAAAAATTAGGAGCACAAGTAGATATAACTTTAGATACGCTACAACTAAAACCTTCAAATAAAATTAAAAATAAAAGAGTAATAGAAACTTATAACGATCACAGAATGGCTATGGCCTTTGCGCCACTTGCATTAAAAACAGAAATAACTGTAAAAGACGCCAACGTGGTTAGTAAATCTTACCCACAATTTTGGGAAGATTTAAAAGCAATAGGTTTTAATTTAAAATAAACCGTTATTTACTTGACAAGGCCTATGTTGAGATTGTATATTTGCAACTTCAAAAAAATAGAAACACGTACGTATGAAATTATCACACTTCAATTTTGAACTTCCAGATGAGTTATTGGCCGAGCATCCTGCAGAACACAGAGATGAGGCAAGGTTAATGGTACTCAATAGAGAAAAGCAAACTATTGAACACAAGCTTTTTAAGGATATCATTGATTATTTTGACGAAGGTGACGTAATGATTTTGAACAATACCAAAGTGTTTCCGGCACGTTTGTTCGGTAACAAAGAAAAAACAGGAGCTAGGATTGAGGTATTCTTATTGCGAGAATTAAACCAAGACCAACGCCTTTGGGATGTATTGGTAGATCCTGCACGTAAAATCAGAATCGGAAATAAATTATATTTCGGTGAGGACGAAACTTTGGTAGCTGAGGTTATTGATAATACAACATCTAGAGGTCGTACGTTACGTTTTTTGTATGATGGCTCTTATCACGATTTCAGAACTAAATTGACACAACTTGGGGAAACTCCACTCCCTAAATACATAAAAAGAGATGTAGAGCCAGAGGATGAAGAGCGTTACCAAACAATCTTCGCAAAAAATGAAGGTGCAGTTGCTGCTCCTACGGCTGGTATGCACTTTTCAAAGCATTTATTAAAGCGTTTAGAGATTAAAGGTGTGGAAACGGCTGAAGTAACGCTTCATGTTGGTTTAGGAACATTTAATCCTGTTGAGGTTGAAGATTTATCGAAACATAAAATGGACAGTGAAGAAATAGTTATCACTGAAAAAGCAGCCGGAACGGTAAATAAAGGAATAGAAAATAAAAGACGTGTTTGCGCTGTTGGAACTACATCCATGCGTACTATTGAAAGCTCAGTATCTTCAAACGGAAGATTAAATGCTTTTGATGGTTGGACCAATAAATTTATTTTTCCTCCTTATGAGTTTAGTATTGCAAACTGTATGATTACTAATTTCCACACGCCAAAATCTACATTGCTAATGATGACATCTGCTTTTGCAGGTCATGATTTTATGAAAAAAGCTTATGAAGAAGCAGTAAAAGAAAAGTATAAATTCTATTCTTATGGTGATGCAATGCTTATCATTTAAGTAAGAATTTACTATCATATTTAAAAGCCTCATTATTGAGGCTTTTTTTCGTTATTATAAAAAGCCATATCATTTAAGTACTTTTGCAAAGATGGAAATGAAAAAGAAAGACATACGAGCTTTAACTAAAGATCAACTAAGAGAGTTCTTTGTAAAACAAGGGGATAAAGCTTTTAGGGGAAATCAGGTGTACGAATGGTTGTGGCAAAAATCAGCACACAGTTTTGAAGATATGACCAATGTATCTTTAGAGACAAGGCAAATGCTAAAAGACAACTTCGTGATTAACCACATTAAGGTAGATCAGATGCAACGTAGCTCTGATGGTACCATTAAAAACGCTGTGAGGTTACATGACGATTTAATCGTTGAATCCGTCTTGATTCCAACAGCAACCCGTACCACAGCATGTGTTTCTTCTCAAGTGGGTTGTAGTTTAGATTGCAAGTTTTGTGCAACCGCTAAACTAAAACGCATGCGAAACCTAAATCCAGATGAAATATACGATCAAGTTGTGGCTATAGATAACGAAAGCCGTTTGTACCACAACAGACCTTTAAGCAATATTGTATTTATGGGAATGGGAGAGCCACTCATGAATTATAATAACGTACTCAAAGCCATAGATAAAATAACATCTCCCGAAGGTTTAGGTATGTCACCAAAACGGATTGTAGTCTCCACATCTGGTGTGCCAAAGATGATTAAGAAAATGGCAGATGATGAGGTGAAGTTTAAATTAGCTGTATCATTGCATTCTGCAATAGATGAAGTACGAACTTCTATTATGCCTTTTAATTCTACGTTTCCGTTAAGTGATCTTAGGGAATCATTACAACACTGGTATTCAAAAACAAAAAACAGAATTACATACGAATATGTAGTTTGGGAAGGAATTAATGATAAAAGAAAAGATGTTGATGCCTTAGTGGAGTTCTGCAAGTTTGCTCCAAGCAAAGTAAATTTAATAGAATACAACCCTATTGATGATGGCGAATTTCAACAAGCAGATTCAAAAGCTTTAGATATGTATGTAAATATTCTTGAAGCAAATGATATTACTGTAACCGTTAGGCGAAGTAGAGGTAAGGATATTGATGCTGCTTGTGGGCAGTTGGCTAATAAAAGTTAAATTCATCAGCATTAATCCACTTAAGAATTAAACATAAAAAAAGCGGCAATTGCCGCTTTTTTTATTGAATATTATTTCTAATTATTCTTTGTTAACTCTAATAGTCTGCGTTTTATCTCCAGAAGATATTTTTACTAAATAAAGTCCTTTAGATAAATCAGATAAGTCTATTGAACTATTAGAAATGCTATCTCCTTTAAATGAAGAAACATTCTGACCTAATAAATTAAACACTTCAACATTGTCAATTTCTTTTGAAGATTTAATATTCAAAAGACCAGATGTTGGGTTTGGATACACACTAAATGCTGCCAGCTCATTTTCTTCAACAGACAATGAAGCAGCTGTTGTAAAGCTATATACAGTTCCTGGTGTTATACCAAAGCAATTTACTGCATCTACACTCCAATAATAAGTTGTGCTTAACTGTATGCCTGTTAAAGGATCTCCACTTTCAAAGAAATTAAAAGACTGTGCAGGTGGATTGGCAGTGCCAAAATTTAAAATAAAATCAGCATCAGCATCTCCTGTCCAACTAAATATAACTGCATTTCCATCTGCATCAACACTTACATCGGTTGCTCCATCTGCAGGTGTAGGTGCAGTAACTGCTGCTGGTGCAGCGGTCTCAGTACAGGCAGAAGTGGTAAAACTAAAGACAGGACTAGTAGTTGAACCAGCACAATTTACGGATTCAATAGACCAATAATAAGTGGTATTTGGTTGCCACCCATAATTAATAGAGCCTCCACTGTCAAATCCTGGGATTGTACCTATATCATCTCCAGCAGTTGTTTCACCTAAATTGATGTTAAATGTATCTGCAGGATCACCTGTTGCAGGTTCCATCCACTCAAAAGGGCCTAAATTGTTGGTAGTACCTCCATAATTGATGTCTATATCTGTACCACTATTTGCAGGTGAAACAGCAGAAACAGCATCAGGAGCACTTACTGTACACTGAAATACTGAAATATTATCAATTGACCATGAGAGAGACCAGTTGCCTGTCCATCTGAAACGTACTTGAGCGTTCGCTACACCAACCAATTCCGGAACGTCAAAAGTTTGAATGCCAGAAACAGTAGGAGCAGAACCACCTAAATCAGTAGAATAAGTTTGAATATTTACCCATGAACTTCCATCAAATACTTCAATTTCACCTAGTCCTCCATAGCTACCATTATAAAATGTGGCAAAACTTAAAGTTACTGATGTCAAAGATGAACAATCAAAAACAGGACTCGTTAAAAGGGATTCTTCTACGGTACTATTATTGCCATAACCGTCACTGTCAAAAGTGGCATAAAAACCATCACCACCATTATCATATACTAATGTGTTACCAGGTGTAAAACCACCAGCCTCTCCACCTGTCTCAAAGGTCCATACTTCGGGAGGTGTATTCAATGCTAGGTCATCTACTGTCCAACCTGTTGGTACATTTCCACTATTTTCAAAATCTTCTGTTAAAACAGTTTGACTAAACATCATGGATGACGACATCAAAACTGCAAATAATAAGGTAATTTTTTTCATGTTTTTTATGTTTAAGATTAATTGCCATAAAGCTACAAATTTTTGTAAACATAAATTGTTAAAGTCTCAATATTCAATCTTTAGTAATTATAATAGTGTTTATTCGTAATTTTGCACTATCTAACTAATTAAATGAAAATAACCGAACAAATAAAACAACCCATTGCCTACGAGATGGAGCTTTTTGAACAAAAGTTTCAGCTTTCTATGGCTAGTAAGGTTGCATTGCTCAACAGAATTACTCATTACATTGTCAACCGAAAAGGCAAACAAATGCGACCAATGTTTGTGTTTTTGGTCGCTAAAATGATGAACAATGGTGAGGTAAGTGATCGTACTTACAGAGGTGCTTCGGTTATAGAATTGATTCATACAGCAACATTAGTGCATGATGACGTTGTAGATGATAGCAACAGAAGACGTGGTTTCTTTTCCGTTAATGCACTTTGGAAAAATAAAATTGCAGTACTCATTGGTGATTATTTACTCTCAAAAGGCTTGTTGCTTTCTATTGACAACAATGATTTTGATTTGCTTAAAATCATCTCAGTAGCTGTACGCGAAATGAGTGAAGGTGAACTGCTTCAAATTGAAAAAGCCAGACAATTAGATATAACAGAAGAGGTTTATTACGATATCATTAGGCAAAAAACGGCAACTTTAATTGCTGCATGTTGTAGCCTTGGTGCTGCATCAGTAAAACCAAATTCCCCTGAAGTTGAAATCATGCGTAAGTTTGGAGAGCTTATAGGAATGGCATTTCAAATAAAAGATGATTTGTTCGATTATGGAGAGGAAGCCATTGGCAAACCAACAGGAATAGATATAAAAGAGCAAAAAATGACATTGCCTCTAATTTATGTATTGAACAACTGTACTAAAAAGCAAAAGTCATGGTTAATCAATTCAATAAAAAACCATAATAAAGACAAACAGCGAGTTAAGGAAGTCATCACTTTTGTAAAAACACACGGAGGTTTAGATTATGCCGTTTCAAAGATGAAAACCTTTCAAGAAGAAGCCTTAAAATTACTATCAAAATATCCTGAATCACAATATAGAGCGTCTTTAAAACTTATGGTGGACTACGTGATTGATAGAAAAAAATAAATTTAAAATTCTGTAATTCAAACAGTTGAAATTTATTTGAATTATTTTTTACTTTCCAGACAACCCTTGGTAACAAAATTGCGTCTTTATAAATAGAAGCGTAAGTGTAAGCAATGCAATGAAAGTTATCCAACTTCATAAAAACGAATCCAAACTCATACAAAGAGCAGCGAAAAACAATCGCGAAGCACAACACGTATTGTACGAGTTGCATTCTCCTAAAATGTTGAGCGTTTGCAGATATTATATAAAAGATACACACCAAGCAGAAGAAGTATTGCTGAATGGCTTTTTTAAGGTATTTAAATATCTAAAAACATTTAAGAATGAAGGTAGTTTTGAAGGTTGGATTAGGCGCATTATGGTAAGAGAAGCAATATCATATTTAAGACAAAAAAAGAATATTGAATTTGCAACAGAAGATGAATACCTAGAACAAGATTATTCAAACAATATCAAAACCAATATTGAAGTTGCAGAGCTACAAATGCTAATAGATAGTTTGCCAGAAGGGTACAGAATGGTTTTTGTGATGTATGCAGTTGAGGGCTACAAACACATTGAAATAGCTGAGCTTTTAAATATATCGGAAGGTACTTCAAAATCACAACTTTTTAAAGCACGGCAAATGCTTCAAAAGAAAATAAACGAATTAAATAACAGTAGTTATGGCACCAATTAAGTTTGAAGAACAAATAAAGGATAAGCTCGAAAAAAGAAGTTTATCACCATCGTCAGATAGCTGGTCTAAGCTTGCAGGCCGTTTAGATGCCGAAGAAAAAAAGACTAAAAAACCTGTCTATTGGTGGTTGGGTGTTGCAGCAGGTTTGGTGATTTTATTGGCAGTGACTATTCAGTTCCTTAACAAAGATGAAAAAGAAAAAATAATGCCAACCATTGTTGAAGAGCAAGTTGAGGACACCATTAAAAAGCCTTTAGAAGAACAGTTAAATACTATTGAAAATAAAAATTTAGCAGAGGAAAATACATCTGAAGACAACATAGAACCTGTTAAGAAACCACAAGTTAATGCGTACAAAAAAGTAGCTGAAATTCAGCCTAAAATTAAAACACAACTTGCTGGAGTTGAAAATTCAAACCCTAATAAATCCGAAATAATTGTAACACCTAAAAAAGAATTGCAAAACACAACGGATGAAGCCATAATAAAAACAGCAATGGCATCTGCATTAAATGAGCTCAAATCTAATAATACAGAAGTTACGGATAAGGAGGTTGATTCCTTATTAAAAATAGCGAGTAAAGAACTTTTTAGAGATAAACTAAAACAAGACGCAACTAAAACCGTAAATGCAGAAGCACTTTTACAAAGCGTTGAAGATGATATGGGACAATCTTTTAGAAGCAAAGTTTTTGAAGCACTAAAAGAAAGTTATGAAACTGTAAAAACTGCGGTAGCAGAGCGTAACAACTAAAACAGAATCAATTTTAATACACATCAATAAATCAAAAAACAAACAGTTATGAACACAATTACAAGGTTAGTCGTTTACATGTTAGTAGTTATGGCATGTGCAACAGTACAAGGTCAAGAAACAAAGATCGATAGTACTCAAAAATCAGAAAACGAATTAAAAATAAACGCCTTAAAAAGGTTGAAGGTAAATATTGAATCTCAAGAGCGAGAGACTTTAAAAGAAGAAATTGAAGCAATTAATCAGCGCTTAGATGATGATAAAATAACAGCAAAAGAAGCAGAAGAATTAAAGAAGGAAGCCGCTAAGAAAAGGGCAGCTAACATTGAAAATAGAATTGCCATTATAGACAATAAAATAGCACTTCTAAAGAGAAATGATTCAGGTTACAATCCAAACGATGGTGATGGTGATGGATTTGTTTTTAGAATAGGGGGAGATGAAGATACTAGTGAAAGCTTTATTTACTTTGGTGAAAAATCTAGAGATAAACCCAAAAAATATGATAGACGAACTACCCAAGATATTGTTTTTGCTTTTGGATTTAACAATGCACTAATAGAAGGGCAAGATTTAGAGGATTCTCCATATAAATTAGGTGGATCTGGTTTCATGGAATTAGGTTACGCCTGGAAAACCAGAATATTTGATGACACAAATTTCTGGAGATTAAAATATGGTTTTTCTTTTCAGTGGAATAAATTTGATATTAAGGATAACAATTTCTTAGTCAATACAGATGGTAATATTTCCTTACAAGAATTTCCTTCAGAATTAGATAAAGCAAAATTCAGAACTACAAATTTAGTCTTTCCGGTTCATCTTGAATTTGGTCCTTCTAAAAAGATTGAAAAAGAAAATTACTTTAGGTATTCTACCCATAAAAAACTAAAGATAGGTTTGGGAGGCTATGCAGGTTTAAACATCGGTAGTATGCAAAAATTAAAGTATAAAGAAGATGGTGATAGAATAAAAGACAAACTACGTGGAGGCTTTGAGGTTAGTGAATTTGTGTATGGCTTAAGTGGTTATATAGCACTCGGTGATATTGCGTTGTATGCAAAATACGATCTTAATCCACTCTTTAAAGATCAAGCGATAGAACAAAATAACATTTCCTTAGGTGTACGTTTTGATATGGATTAAACCAATCAATTTTTTGAGTGTTTAAAGTCTTAATCTAACTTTAGGTTAAGGCTTTTTCATTATATAACTTTGCAATTCAAATTTTATACTAAATTTACAAACTTGCTAAAAACCAAAGTTTGATTTCACAAAATTCCATAGCCAAAGTATTTGAAACTGCTCGTGTAGAGGAGGTTATTGGTGATTTTGTTCAGCTCAAAAAATCAGGTAGCAATTTTAAAGGCCTAAGTCCTTTTTCCGATGAGCGCTCTCCAAGTTTCATGGTATCCCCTGTAAAACAAATTTGGAAAGATTTTTCAAGTGGTAAAGGTGGTAATGCAGTTTCATTTTTAATGGAGCATGAGCATTTTACATATCCTGAAGCCATTAAATACTTAGCCAAAAAGTATAATATTGAAATTGAAGAAACCGAGCGAACAAATGAGGAGAAAGAGCAGGCAAACGCAAGAGAGAGTCTGTACTTGGTGAGTGAATTTGCCAATGAATATTTTCAAAAAACACTGCACAAAACAGATCAGGGAAAAGCTATTGGGTTAAGTTATTTCAAAGAGCGTGGCTTTACTGACGATATTATTGAAAAATTTCAGTTAGGCTATTCTTTAGATGAATGGCAAGCCTTTACTGATGAAGCTTTGGGAAAAGGATATAAACTAGATTTTTTAGAGCAAACAGGCTTAACAATTGTAAAAGGCGAAAAACGATTCGATAGATTTAAAGGACGTGTAATGTTTCCCATCCATAGTATGAGTGGGAGAATCCTTGGGTTTGGTGGGCGAATTTTAACCAATGATAAAAAAGCTGCAAAATATCTCAATTCGCCCGAAAGTGAAATTTACCACAAAAGTAAAATACTTTACGGTTTGTATTTTGCAAAACAAAGTATAGCCAAAGAAGACAACTGTTATTTGGTTGAAGGTTATACGGATGTAATTCAATTTTACCAAACAGGAGTTGAGAATGTGGTATCCTCATCTGGTACAGCATTAACGGCAGAGCAAATTCGTTTAATCAACAGGCTTACAAATAATATAACTGTTCTTTTTGATGGAGATGCTGCTGGTATGAGAGCTTCTTTAAGAGGAATCGATTTAATTCTGGAGCAAGGTATGAACGTTAGGGTTTGTACTTTTCCAGATGGTGAAGACCCAGATAGTTTTGCAAAAGCCAATAGTTATAATGAGCTTACTGAATATTTGCAGGAGAATGCAATGGATTTCATTCAGTTTAAAGCTTCCATTTTAGTTAAAGATGCCAATAACGATCCTATTAAGAAGGCTGAAACCATTAGGAATATTGTAAATAGTATAGCTAAAATACCAGACCAAATTAAAAGAGAGGTCTACATACAAGAATGTGCCAGAATAATGGATATTAGTGAAAATGTACTGTTTAGTACATTGGCACAAATTAATAAAAAAGGCTATCAAGACGCAAACAAGAAAATCAAGCAAGAGCAGAAAGCTTTCGATGTTGTAAAAAGTAATGAGGCACAAAAACAAAAGGTCAATGTTCAATATGAATTAGAACGAAAAATCATAGAAATCTTGATGTTGTATGGTGACAAGGAAGAAGATTTTGAAGACTTAGTACTAAAGGAGGACGAAGTTTCTGGAGAATTAATTCTAGAACCTGTGGTACATAAAACAAGAGTTTTTGAAAAAATATATTTAGACCTGCAAGAAGATGAAATGCAGTTTACAGACGAAAAATTCAGGGCTCTTTATTACAATATTATTGATCAGTTGCACCAGGCTGATGAATTTTCAACAAAAGATTTTATAAACCAACTAGATCAGGATTCCGCAAGTACTGTTACCAGTATTTTAATGGAAGATGAAAAATACACGCTTCATGATTGGCAACGCAATCAAATTATACCTAAAGACAAAAACAAATCAGTTCCGCAGTTGGTAAGTCAAACTATTCTGAGTTTAAGATGCTATTTAATTGATAAAAAAGTAGCGGAATATAAAGAAGATACCAAAAGAGAATCTTCAGATACAAGAGCTATAATTGAAGATGTAAAAGATTATTTAGGGCTTAAAATGTTGTTGTCCCGTAAGCTTGGTAAGGTAGTTGGTGGTTAGATTAAGCTAAGTTATGGTGTTTTGCTTGGTGAATTAAATCTACAATATTGTTCACATTTAATTTTTTGAACAACCTAGCTTTGTATGTGCTAACAGTCTTTTCGTTAATATCCAATTCCTCGGCAATTTCCTTATTTTTTCTTCCTATTGAAAGTAGCTTTAAAACTTCAACCTCTCTAGTGGATAATTTTTTGAATAAACGACTGCGACTTTTACGAGTATCCTCATAGTGCAAATGTTTTTCCATTTTCTCACTAAGATAAACGTCTCCATTATTTATTTTTCTCACAGCCTCTTCAATTACTTCAACACTTGCGATCTTGTTAAGGTAACCCGATGCACCTGCTTTAATGGTACTTATTGCATAAATTTCTTCAGGCTGATGGCTAAACATTAAAACATTTATCGATTTGTTTTCTTTTTTAACAGCTCTGAGCGCAGTGATTCCATTTAGTTCTGGTAAGTCAATTTCAGAGATAATAACATCAACTTCGTTACGTCTTATAAACTCAAAAATTTCGATGCCACTATTTAAGCTTCCAACAACTTTTAAATCTGATTTAGAATTTAGAAAAAGTTCTAAGCCTTTTCTAACAATAGGGTGATTGTCAACAATCAAAATATGTATCATGATACATTGATTTTTTGGTTTTTGGTTGATTAGTTTGTTATGTAAATTGCTAATTTACAAAAAGGTAAGACTTGTTAAACAAAAATAATTAAAAATTAAACAGAAATAGCAATTTATTCGACAAACTGCAATATTTATTTTAAATTTTTAGGAATTTCGCAAATAGGTATAGCAACCATCTTATGTTTATTTGAAGTGTTGTAGCGTGTAAAAATTTCAAAAGCTTCACGTTCTCTATCTATAAAATCTTCTAAGACTTTACCTTGTTCTTTCATGGCCATAGCCCATTCCAGTTCTGGGTATGTGGCACCAATTTGGTCCTCATCGCTTCGTGCATCACCAAATAAACCGTCACTAGGTGCTGCTTTCATTATAGAGTCTGGCACTCCCAAATGTTCTCCAATGTGGTAAACTTCAGATTTCAACAAGTCGGCAATTGGGCTTAAATCTACACCTCCATCACCATATTTTGTGTAAAACCCAACTCCAAAATCTTCAACTTTATTTCCGGTTCCTGCCACTAGCAATCCCAACAAACCTGCATGGTAATACAAGGTAGTCATTCGTAAGCGTGCTCTTGTGTTTGCCAAAGCCATGTCTACTATAGCTTGCTTGCCGTCTAGACTGACTTCAGTTTTAAATTCTTCAAAAACTGGTGTTAAATCGACTCTCGTATCCTTTACGTTGCTATACCGTTTTTTCAACTGTGTAATATGTTCTTGTGCTCTAGTGACGTGGCTTGCAGCTTGGTGTATAGGCATTTCAATACATAAAACATCAAATCCTGTTTCTGCACAAAGTGTCGATGTAACTGCAGAATCAATTCCTCCAGAAATACCAACAACAAAACCGTTCACTTTTGCGTTTGTAGCGTAATCCTTTAGCCAATTTAAAATATGGTTTACTACTTTTTCTGTTTGCATAATATTTAAGATTTATGGCAAAGAAGTGTACCTTTGCCAAACAAAAATAAAGCAATAGTACTTGGTTTAAAAATGTTTTCAGCACAGCTTATGAGAATTTACCTTCTTTTAATATTGGGATTGATTTTAGCATCTTGCAATAATGACTCAAAACTAGAGTCAGAAATAGCAAAAATCGATGTAGATTTAACCTTAGAACGTTTTGACCAAGCTGAGTTTAAAGCTGCGCCAAATGAGCTTAAAACATTAAAACGAGGTTACCCGTTTCTGTTTTCAGGACAAACACCAGATTCCGTTTGGGTCAATAGACTGAGTGATACTTTACAGAATGAAATTTTGAATGAAGTACAAACAGTTTTACCAGACTTAAAAACGGTAAAATTAGAGTTGGAAAATATGTTTCAGCATATAAAATATTATGACAAAACCTTTTCTATACCAAAAGTTGTAACCTTGACCAATTTTGTAGATTATAGAAATAGTGTTATTGTTAATGATACTTTAGTACTAATTGCATTAGATAATTATTTAGGGGAAGACCATAAGTTTTATCAGAACATTCCAAAATATTTAGCATCTAATTTAAACAAAGACCAAATTGTACCAGATGTAGCAGAAAATTTTGCTGAGCAATATGTTTTTCAAACTCAGAGAAAAACATTTTTGGATGAAATGATTTACTTCGGAAAGTTGCTTTACTTTAAAGATTTAATGATTCCGTTTAAATCTGATGCCAATAAAATTGGTTATACCAATGAAGAAATTAAGTGGGCAGAAGCCAATGAAACGCCTATATGGAGCTACTTTGTTGAAAAGGAGTTGTTGTACAGCACAGACCCAAAACTGCCAAACCGTTTTATTGCAGATGCTCCTTTTTCTAAATTTTATTTAGAATTAGATAACCAATCGCCAGGGAGACTAGGGCAATATATCGGCTGGCAAATTGTAAAGGCTTATGCCGATAATACAGATGTAAAACCAATAGATGTATTGCAAAAAACACCTGAAGAAATTTTTAGAAAATCTAAATTTAAACCAAAAAAATAATGTCTGAAATCATAAAATCTAAGATAGAACTTAACGTTGAACTTGATGAGAACCGAGTGCCTGAAAAACTAAAATGGTCCGCTCAAGATGGTGGCATAGACAATGAGGAGGCAAAAGCATTAATGCTATCTGTTTGGGACAGTAATGCCCAAGAAACTCTAAAAATAGACTTGTGGACAAAAGATATGCCAGTTGATGAAATGAAGCTCTTTTTTCACCAAACTTTAGTCACAATGAGTGATACTTTTCTGCGAGCTACCCAAGATGAAAAAATGACAGCAACCATGAGAGACTTTTGTGATTATTTTGCTGAGAAATTAGAATTAAAAAAGTAATGTAAGCGTAACTTTAAATTGACATACGTATTACAAATTATTTATAAATTTGTAGTGCTATTAATCAGTGCATAAACATTAGTTAGGCTTTCACATGAGAAGGAAACTAATGTTTTTCTTTTTTTTAGGGCAGTTACATAATTGGTATATTAGCATATGCGAAAAATACTATTTGGAGTTGTAATAGCACTCATTGTTTTATTTACATTTAAGTACTGTGGTGATAGAAAAGAGGATAGGATTACACTCAAGGAAAACTCAGCTCTCATCCAGGAACAAGTGAAAAACGTTGGTAAATTAATTGTTACTGAGGGTCATTTTAGTGAAGTGTTTAGTTATAAAAACTCAAAAGCACTTTTTGGTAATTTTATTGAAGTAGAAAAGAAAGCTTTGGTGGTTGTCAATGCAGATGTAACCATTGCCTACGATTTAAGTAAAATTGAATACCGTATTGATGAAGAAAATAAAGTCCTTCAAATTTTAAGCATCCCAAAAGAAGAAATAAATATAAATCCAGATTTTGAATATTACGATGTGCAAGCAGATTTTCTAAACCAGTTTAAAGCCAAAGATTATAATAATATAAAGGATACTGTAAAAAAGCAATTGATGAAAAAGATTGAATCTTCAGATTTAAAGTCAAATGCACAAAACAGACTTCTTAGCGAGCTTTCTAAATTCTATATCTTAACCAACTCTTTAGGATGGACATTAAAATATAATGAGAATTCAATTGAATCTTCAGAAGACATACAAACCTTAAAATTATAGTTGTTTTTTTAAGCTTGCCCAACCACCACCATTGGTTGCTTCAATGTTGTTAAGGTTTAAGAATTTTGTAGCCTTGGCAGAGCGCACACCACTTTGGCAACAAGCAATAATTGGTTTGTTGAGTGGCTTTACTTCATCAATCCGATTCTTAAGCTCATTTAATGGAATATGTACCGAGTTTTCAATATGTCCGTTATCCCATTCTTTTTGTGTCCTAACATCTAATATAACCGCATCACGCTTTAAATAGTTTTTAATACGATTTTTTTTCGCACCAAAAATCAACTCCAATAATCCCATACTTTCTTTTTGTTTAAATTTACAAATTATCAATTAGATTAAACATTTATATGTAATAGTTCCCTTTTCTTTAGAAAGGGTTAGGGTTAGGATGAAGCAAGAAACACGGAAAGCAGAAATCATAAAAACAGCTGCAAAACTTTTTAAAGAAAAAGGGTATAGCGCAGTTACTATGCGAGATTTGGCAACGGCAATCGGTATGAAAGCTGCAAGTTTATATAATCATATCAATTCTAAGCAAGAGATTCTTAAAGCCATAATAATAACAATTGCAGAAGAGTTTACACGTGGTATCGATCATATTATAAATTCAGATTTATCCAACATTTCTAAGCTAAAAGAAATCGTTGCATTGCATGTAAAAATAGCAGCAAACAATACCAATGGAATGGCATCACTAAATAGCGATTGGATGCATCTTGAAGATCAATTAAATTATTATCTGCAATTAAGAAATGATTACGAAAACAAGATTCTAGGTATTATAAACTCAGGAATGGAAAGTGGTGAAATTAAACAGGGCAATCCAGAAATTATTATGTTCTCTATGCTTACAACCCTAAGATCACTTTACCTTTGGGTGCCAAAAAAGGAAAATCTAAATTCAGAAGCTTTAGCAGAAAGTCTTAGCGAGTTGCTTATTCATGGTATTAACAAATAATTTAGATATAATTTCTTAACTTTGTCATGCAAACTAACAGATGTTAGTTTCGCTATCTATTTTGGTTTATGGCAGAATTTCACAAGTTAAAGATTGCAGATATATATAAGGAAACGGATGACGCTTCAGTAATAAGTTTTGAAGTACCTTCAGAATTAAAGGAAATGTTCAAGTTCAGACAAGGACAACATTTAACCTTAAAAGCAGATATCAATGGCGAAGATGTACGTAGATCGTACTCGCTTTGCTCAAGTCCTTATGGTAATCAGTGGAAGGTTGCTGTAAAACTTATTCCAGGTGGTAAATTTTCAAGTTATGTCAATGAAGAGCTCAAAGCGGGTGATGTAATGGAAGTGATGTCACCAAGCGGAACATTTGGTGTAGAAGTTAATGCAAATGCATCAAAGAATTATTTGTTTTTTGCAGCAGGAAGTGGCATCACGCCAGTTCTGTCCATGATAAAAGCGCATCTTGCTCAAGAGCCAAATTCAACTTGCAAGCTATTTTATGTAAATAAAACAGCAAAATCCATTATCTTTAAAGAAGAACTCGAGCAGCTTAGAAACATCTATTTTGGAAGATTAGAAATCTATTATTTCTTAACTAAGGAGCGTCGCGATATAGACTTGTTCAACGGTAGGTTCAATGACCAAAAGATGCAAGTGCTAACTAAAACATTTATTGATATTCCAGATACAAGCGAAGTGTTTCTCTGCGGACCAGAGAAAATGGTAAACTACGTTGGCGACTATCTTATAAATGCAGGATTGCCAAAAGAACTCGTTCATTTTGAATTGTTTGTAAAAGGACTTTCAGAAGAAGATATTAAACGAGCAGAACGACTAGCGCAGCAAAATGTTGAAGGCACAGAAATTACAATTGTAGATGGCGGAAAAGAATTTGCTTTCACCATGACAAAAGAATACGATAATATTTTGGATGCTGCACTGGGAGCAGGAGCAGACTTGCCATTCGCCTGTAAAGGAGGTGTTTGCAGTACCTGTAAATGTGAAGTGAAAGAAGGAAGCGTAGAGATGAAAATAAACTATGCCTTAGATGATAAAGAGGTCGCACAGAACTTGGTGTTAAGCTGTCAAGCAGTGCCAACATCCCAAAAGGTCGTAGTAGATTTCGATGTCTAGCATAGCTGTACAAGTAAGAATCTCATGAACATAAGCCAAATCATGAGTTAAAATAATAATTTTGGCGTTACCCAAAGGGTCAGGCTTTCGGCAGTCGCTCTCTGCGAGGAGCTTCAACAAAGCCTCAATCCTTAACGCGCCATCAGCTAAAGGCCAACAGCCAACAGCTAAAAAATAAAGTTCAATCCGCTAAAGGCCAAAAGCCAATAGCCAAAAGCTTAAGAATATGAGTGAAGAACAAACAAAAAACTTAGAAGATCAATTTGAAGCACGTATTGCACGAGATGAGAAAATTGAACCAAAAGATTGGATGCCAGAAAAGTACCGTCAAACGCATATTCGTCAAATGTCACAACACGCACATTCCGAAATCGTTGGGATGTTACCAGAAGGTAATTGGATAACAAGAGCACCTTCTCTAAGACGAAAAGTAGCCTTATTGGCAAAAGTGCAAGATGAAGCTGGTCACGGATTATACCTTTATTCTGCAACAGAAACTTTAGGGATTTCTCGCGAAGAAATGTACGAGCAATTGCATACAGGTAAAGCCAAATATTCAAGTATTTTTAATTATCCAACCATCACTTGGGCAGATATGGGAGCTATAGGTTGGTTAGTAGATGGTGCCGCAATTATAAACCAAGTACCACTATGTAATACATCTTACGGACCTTATGCAAGAGCAATGATTCGTGTATGTAAAGAAGAAAGTTTCCACCAACGTCAAGGTTACGAAATCATGATGAAATTAGCCAATGGAACAACAGAACAAAGGGAAATGGCACAAGATGCCTTAAACCGTTGGTGGTGGCCAAGTTTAATGATGTTGGGTCCAACTGATGCAGAATCCGTGCATACAGAGCAATCCATGAAATGGAAATTAAAACGAAAATCTAATGACGATTTACGTCAACAATTTATAGACCAAACAGTGCCACAAGCAGATTTAATCGGTCTCACAATTCCAGATCCAGATTTAAAATGGAACGAAGAACGTGGTAGTTACGATTTTGGAGAAATAGATTGGGATGAGTTTTGGCAAGTAGTTAAAGGTCATGGACCGATGAATAAAGAAAGAATGAAAGCAAGAGTTGGTGCATGGGAGCGCGGAGAATGGGTTAGAGATGCAGCAATGGCTCATGCCGAAAAGAAACAAGAACAAAAAGAAAAACAAGCAGTGTAATTTCATCGTCATTTCGATGTCACATAGAGCGCAGTTAAAATGTGTTCCAAATTGTAGCGAGAACAAGGTGAAACAAAAAATATAAATTATGTCTGATAAAAAAAACTGGCCTCTTTGGGAAATCTTCGTAAGAAGTAAAAATGGATTAGAGCATCGTCATTGCGGAAGTTTGCATGCTTCAGATTCAGAAATGGCACTAGAAAATGCACGTGATGTCTATACAAGGCGCAATGAAGGAGTAAGTATTTGGGTTGTAGAATCTAAGAATATTACGGCTTCAAACCCAGAGCATAACGGTGAGCTATTTGAGCCAGCCCAAGATAAAGTATATCGTCACCCAACATTTTACGATTTACCTGATGAGGTAAAGCATATGTAAAAGTCCTTTGAAAAAAGGAGTCTCATGTAATAAAAACGTCACTTCGAGTGATTCCGAGTTTTTTATCGGAATAGTATCGAGAAGTAATTAAATAGACACCCACTTTTATGGGCACTTAAGATGAAAAACGAAAACTTATACAACTACATTCTTGGAATAGCAGATAACAGTCTAATTCTAGGTCAACGCCTTGGTGAACTGTGTGGTCACGGACCAACGTTAGAAACTGATATCGCCTGTACCAATATTTCATTAGACCTCTTTGGGCAAGTACGAAGCTATTTTCAATATGCGGCTAAAATAGCAGATGATAATAGAACTGAAGATGACATTGCAATGCTTCGTAAAGAAAGAGAATATAAAAATGTTTTATTGGTAGAACAACCAAATACCAATTTCGCATATACTATTGCTCGTCAATTTTTATTCGATATATATCATTTGGCATTTCTTTCAGAATTAGAAAAAAGTAAAGATTTAACACTTTCAGCAATTGCAAAAAAATGTATTAAAGAAGTGCGTTATCATGAACGTTTCTCTTCAGATTGGATTAAACGTTTAGGAGATGGTACTGAGGAAAGCAAGCAAAAAATGCAAGAAGCTATTGATGGTTTGTGGACTTATACCGATGAGTTGTTCCATCAAACTGAAGCTGACAAAATCATGGTTAAACAAGGAACAGGTGTTGACGTTACAAAACTAAAAGATGCGTATTACTCAAGTGTGAGTGACGTATTAAAAGAAGCAAACATACAGATGCCAGAATCAAAGTATTTTCAAAAAGGAGGTAAAGATGGCATCCATACAGAACATTTAGGATACTTGTTAAGTGAATTACAATATATGCAACGCACTTACCCAAATATGGAGTGGTAATTAAACCTTGATTTGTTATTCTGAACTTGTTTTCAGGATTTCAAAGAACGTCACTTCGAGTGATCCTGATTTTTATAGGGATTGTAACGAAAAGAAATAAATTAAAGTTTCCGTTTTTACGGGAAATAGACATGACAATAACAGAACAAAATATAAACAAAAAACTAATCCCAATATTGGAAGAGGTCTCAGATCCTGAAATCCCAATATTGTCTATTATGGATATGGGAGTGGTACGTTCTGCAATTATTGAAAATAATATAGTAAAAGTTGAAATTACACCAACCTACAGTGGTTGCCCAGCAATGGATGTGATTGGTGACGATATAAAAGCGGCTTTAAAAGAAGCGGGTTACGAATCTAAAATCGATTTAATCCTCCATCCAGCTTGGACAACCGATTGGATTACACCAAGAGGTAGAAAAGCACTAGAGGATTACGGAATAGCAGCACCATTAGACGCAGAAGCAGATAAAGATGTATTGCTAAACGGAAAACGAATTATAAAATGTACCAATTGTGGTTCAACAAACACCAGATTGGTAAGTCAATTTGGTTCAACAGCATGCAAAGCACAATTTCAGTGTGAGGATTGCCAAGAACCCTTCGACTATTTTAAATGTCTGAAGTAATAAAATAAGTTAAATACTTGAATTGTCCCCTTGAAGGGACTTTAGGGGTGTTTTTTAAATGATATAAATGAATTCAATAGAACTAAAAATAGAAAATAAAGTAGCGCATATAACGCTAAACAGACCAGAAGTATTCAATAGTTTCAATCGTGAAATGGCGTTTAGTCTTCAAGATACCTTAGATGCATGCGAAAAAAATGAAGAGGTTAGAGCAATAGTTCTTACAGGAAATGGTAAAGCTTTCTGTGCTGGTCAAGACTTAAAAGAAGTGACAAGTCCAGAGCTAAATCCTGGATTCAAAAAAATACTGGAAGAACATTACAATCCAATAATTACCAGAATTAGAAATATAAAAAAACCGATCATTGGTGCAATAAACGGTGTTGCAGCAGGTGCTGGTGCAAATATTGCATTAGCATGTGATGTTGTTGTTGCTCACGAAAAAGTAAGTTTCATTCAAGCTTTTAGTTTAATTGGTTTGGTGCCAGATAGCGCAGGAACATATTTTCTACCAAGGTTAATTGGATTTCAAAAAGCACAAGCTTTAGCAATGTTAGGTGATAAAATTTCAGCAGAAGAAGCCGAAAAAATGGGAATGATTTACAAAATGATTCCTTTAGAAAATTTTGAAGAAGATGTAAGTAAACTAGCAGTTAAATTAGCGAATATGCCAACAAAAGCGTTGGGGCTAATCAAGGAGTTGTTCAATAAATCATTGACAAACACTCTAGAGAACCAGTTGGCTTTAGAGTCTAAATTACAAATAGAAGCAGCCAGTAGTAACGATTATGCTGAAGGTGTTTCAGCATTTATAGAAAAACGTAAACCAAATTTTAAAGGGAATTAAGTATTCCTTGTGAAAGCAAAATGTTAATCAGAATTGTCCCCTTGAGGGGACTTTAGGGGTGTAATACCAACTGAGTTTAATGGTTTTAAGCCAAAATGAAAAACAAAATAATTCCATATAATCCCAAACTAAAAGATTACGCTAAAGAGCTAAGAAAAAACAGCACCTTAGCTGAAGTATTGTTATGGAAGAACATAAAAAATAGAGTATTAGAGGTTCAGTTTCATAGACAAGTACCTATGTTGGATTATATCGTAGATTTTTATTGCCATGAATTAAAGTTAGCAATTGAGATTGACGGCAATTCACATGACTTTCGGTATTTTGAAGATTTAAATAGACAGAATAAGTTAGAAGAATATGGTGTAAAATTTATAAGATTCAAAGATGCTGACGTTAAAAATAATATGTTCAGTGTTTTTTTATCACTTGAGGAAAAAGTAAAATCTTTAAAAACACCCCTAAAATCTCCTCAAGGGGACACTCAAGTCCATTTAAAGAATACGCTCATAGAAACTCACAACAGAATCCAACCCTACATTCACAAAACACCTGTGTTAACATCACAATTGTTGAATGAGAAAACAGGTTGTAATTTATTCTTTAAGTGTGAGAATTTTCAAAAAACGGGAGCTTTTAAGATGAGAGGAGCGGCAAACGCCATTTTATCACTTTCAGAAAAAGAAAAACAAAAAGGAGTAATAACACATTCTTCTGGGAATTTTGCTCAAGCGGCTTCGTTGGCAGCTCAAAAGTTAGGTGTAAAAGCCTATATCGTAATGCCTGAAAATGCACCACAAGTTAAAAAAGAAGGAGTAAAAACTTACGAAGGTGAAATTATAGAATGTGAATCGACACTAAAAGCAAGAGAAGCAACAGCAAATAAAATAAAAGAAGAAAAAGGAGCGTCATTTTTACACCCTTCAAATCAAGATGAAGTGATATTTGGAAATAGCACAGCGGCAATGGAGTTATTGGATGAGTATCCAAATCTAGACAATATTCTCACACCAATTGGAGGTGGTGGATTAATTGCAGGTACTGCTTTAGCGGCAAACTATTTTTCGGAGAACTGCAAAGTTATTGGTGCAGAGCCAATGGCAGCAGATGATGCATATCGCTCATTGATTTCTGGCAAAATAGAAACAAATGAAAGTTTTCATACTGTAGCAGATGGATTGCGAACACATTTGGGAGATCGTAATTTTCCAATAATTCAAAAGCACGTCCATAAAATTATTCGTGTTGAAGAAGATGAAATAATTAAAGCAACAAAACTCATTTGGGAACGTATGAAAATTGTTGTAGAGCCATCATCAGCTGTGCCTTTAGCTGCGGTACTAAAGAATAAAGAAGAATTTAAAAATAAAAATGTCGGAATCATTATTTCAGGCGGAAATGTAGATCTAACAAATCTTCCTTTTGGATGATTTGTCATACTGAACTGTCACACTGAGCGCAGTCGAAGTGTTGATTCAGGATCTCATTATAATTATATAAAATATGAACATAGGAATCATAGGAAGTGGAACCATGGGAAGCGGCATCGCACAAGTAGCCGCAACGTCTGGTTGTAAAGTAAAGTTATACGATACTAACCAAGACGCATTAGATAAGGCAAAAACCGCTTTAGAAAAAATACTGAATCGTTTAATCGAAAAAGGAAGAATAGACGACACTGAAAAAAATAGAATTCAAAATAACATTTCTTACGTAGATAACTTAAAAGATTTAGCAGATTCTAAGCTCACGATTGAAGCCATTGTTGAAAATTTGGACATCAAGAAAAAAGTGTTTTCAGAATTAGAAACCTATGTTTCTGATGATTGTATTATAGCTTCAAACACGTCCAGTTTATCAATAGCTTCTATTGCAGCATCATTACAAAAACCAGAACGCTGTGTCGGGATTCACTTTTTCAATCCAGCACCTTTAATGAAACTGGTTGAGGTGATTCCAGCACTTCAAACATCAAAAGAAGTTCTTGAAAAATCGATTCAAATCATTTCAGATTGGAAAAAAACAGTAGCTGTTGCAAAAGACACACCAGGATTTATAGTCAATAGAGTTGCAAGACCATTTTATGGAGAATCACTTAGAATTTATGAAGAAGGATTGGCGGAATTTGCAACTATAGACCACAGTTTAAAATCACTCGGAGGTTTCAGAATGGGACCATTTGAGCTTATGGATTTTATAGGAAATGATGTAAATTATACAGTAACAGAAACCGTATTTGCAGCATTCTATTTCGATCCAAGATACAAACCAGCATTCACACAAAAACGATTTGCAGAAGCAGGTTATTTAGGACGTAAATCAGGAAAAGGCTATTACGATTATGATGAAAATGGCCGACGTGTCATTCAGAGCGATAGCGAAGAACCTCTTAATAGGGATTTGGCAAAGCAAATTTTTAATCGTGTCTTAGTTATGCTCATCAACGAAGCGGCAGACGCTTTATTTTTAAACATCGCATCTGCAGCAGATATAGACAATGCCATGACCAAAGGTGTCAACTATCCAAAAGGATTATTGGCTTGGGCAGATGAAAAAGGAATTGATTGGTGCGTCAATAAAATGGATGAATTATATAACGAATATCACGAAGACAGATACCGTTGTAGTCCGTTATTACGAAAAATGAAAAGAGAAAATAAAACGTTTTTTTAAATGAAGGGTGAAGAAATTCCACATAAAATGTTGTCACAAGACGCATATAGTACTTGGCTAGGAATAGAAATTCTAGAATGTGAAATAGGCAGATGCAAAGTAGCAATGACCATTAGAAAAGACATGCTTAATAGTATGAACAAAGCGCATGGTGGTATTAGCTATTCATTGGCAGATACAGCTTTTGGGTTTACAGCAAATACGCACGGAAATTACGCGGTTTCTATTGAAACTAGCATTAACCATATTGAAGCTCTAGAAGAAGGAGATTATTTAGTAGCGGAATCGGTTATAGAAAAAGTGAATAATAAACTGGGTTTCAATATTGTTGAAGTAAAAAGAGGAAATGATTTAGTAGCTTTGTTTAAAGGGGTTGTTTATCGCACACAAAAACCTTGGGAAGACAATTAATCTATTAAACAATAACCAATCAAAACTCGTAAAATATGAAATGGCAAGGGAGAAGAAAAAGTGACAATCTCGAAGATCGTCGAGGCATGGGAACCAAAGGCAAATTAGCTGCAGGAGGTGGAGTTATAGCAGTGGTTGTAATCCTATTGCAATTGTTTGGTGGTGAAACAGGTCAGCAATTAGCACCAATTATTCAGCAAGTAGGTAATGGCCAAACCACACAACAAGTGGAACAACGTGAGTTGACTAGCGAAGAAAAAACAATGGGAAACTTCATGGCAACAGTATTGGCAGATACCGAAGACATTTGGAACAGATTGTTCAGGGAAAATAACCTCGGTAATTACAAAGAACCAAAAATGGTGTTGTTCACTGACGCAGTTTCAACAGGCTGTGGAAATGCCAGTTCAGCCTCAGGACCTTTTTATTGTCCTGCAGACCAAAAACTGTACATGGATTTAGCTTTTTTCGATGAATTAAAAACAAGATTTGGAGCTAAAGGTGGTGACTTTGCAATTGCCTATGTCACAGCACATGAAGTGGGTCACCATATTCAAACGCTTTTAGGAACTTCCAGCAAAGTGAGGCAGTTGCAACAACAAACCAATCAAACGGAAGCCAATAAACTTTCTGTTGCGCAAGAATTACAGGCAGATTTTTACGCAGGAGTTTGGGCACATCACAACAAACAATATTTACAAGCAGGAGATATAGAAGAAGCAATGAGTGCAGCGAAAGCTGTTGGTGATGATGCTATTCAACGAAGAACGAGAGGAAGCGTTAATTCCGATAGCTTTACCCATGGAACATCAAAACAACGTATGCAGTGGTTTATGAAGGGTTATAATACAGGAGATATAAGAAATGGAGATACGTTTTCGGCACTTTTAAATTAGATATAAAAACGAAAATAGTATAATTAACAAAAACGAAAATAAATTCCCTTTTCTTAGGAAAGGGTTAAGGATAGGAATGAAAGAAGCATATATAATTGACGGCATAAGAACACCAATAGGAAACTACAAAGGCACATTATCTACTGTTCGCACAGACGATTTAGGAGCTGTTGTAATTGAAGAAATCGTAAAACGAAATCCAAGCATCCCAAAAGATGCGTACGATGATGTAATTATGGGATGCGCCAACCAAGCAGGCGAAGATAACCGTAATGTAGCGAGAATGTCTTCTTTATTGGCAGGCTTACCATTTTCAGTACCAGGAGAAACGGTTAACCGTTTGTGTAGTTCAGGATTATCGGCAATTATTCACGCAAATCGTGCAATTAAAGCAGGTGATGGAGATCTGTTTATATCAGGCGGAGTTGAGAATATGACACGTGGACCGTACGTCATTGCAAAACCGTCAAGTGCTTTTGGTAACGATGCTAAAATGTACGATTCCAGTTTTGGTTGGAGGTTTATTAACCCAAAAATGCAGCAAAGGTATGGCACAGATGGTATGGGCAATACAGCCGAAAACTTAGTGCATAAGTATGCTATTTCCAGAGAAGACCAAGATAAGTTTGCACATTGGAGCCAAATGAAAGCGACCAAAGCACAAGAAAACGGAAGACTGGCAAAAGAAATAGTAACCGTAGAAATTCCACAACGCAAAAAAGACCCAATCCAGTTTTCAAAAGATGAGTTCGTTAAACCAACAACCACTTTAGAGATTTTAGGAAAGTTAAGACCAGCCTTTAAAAAAGAAGGAGGAAGCGTAACAGCAGGAAATTCTTCTGGATTAAACGATGGAGCCGCAGCAACAATAATCGCTTCCGAAGATGCAGTAAAAAAATATAATTTAAAACCATTGGCACGCATTGTAAGTTCTGCAGTGGTTGGTGTAGAGCCAAAAATTATGGGAATTGGACCTGTGGAAGCTTCCAATAAAGCATTAGCAAAAGCAGGATTGACTATGGACGATATGGATATCATCGAGCTCAACGAAGCCTTTGCAGCACAAGCTTTAGCCTGCACTCGCGCATGGGGAATTGCAGATAACGACCCAAGATTAAACCCAAATGGAGGCTCAATCGCAATTGGTCATCCACTCGGAGTTACAGGAACTCGCATTGCGTACTCTGCAGCTTTGGAGTTGCAAGAGCAAAACAAAAGATACGCTTTAGTAACCATGTGCATTGGAGTTGGTCAAGGCTATGCTGCCATTATTGAAAATGTAAGTAAGTAGAATGTTTTGGGCGTTACCACAAGGGTCGCGCTTTCACTACTCGCTCTTTTTGAAAAAACCAAAAGGAGCTCAAGCAAACCGTTCAATCGCTAACGCAAACGTTCGGTCTAAAAATAAGATTAACGTCATTTCGAGTGATTCCGATTTTTTTATCGGAATTGTATCGAGAAGACATAAAACAGATTTCCGTTTTCACGGAAACGATAAATAAATTTATCGATGAACAAAATTCAACACTACGTCCAAGGACACTGGGCAACAGGTAAAGAAGAAGGAACACCAATCCTAGACTCGGTAACAGGTGAAGCATTCACCAGTGTTGCAATTGAAGGATTAGATATTCCTGAAATTCTAAATTACGGAAGGACCAAAGGAGGAGAGACGCTACGTAAAATGACGTTTCAAGAGCGTGGTAATATACTCAAAAAACTAGCATTTCACCTCACCAAAAGAAAAGAACAATTCTACGATTTAAGCTATAGAACAGGAGCAACACGAGTTGACAGTTGGATAGATATAGAAGGCGGATTTGGAAACCTTTTTGCTAATGCCTCATTGCGTAAATTATTTCCAAATCAACCTTATCACGTAGAAGGTGACCCAATAGATTTATCTCGTGGCGGACGTTTTATGGCACATCACATCATGGTGCCCAAAAGAGGAGTTGCAGTGCATATTAATGCTTTTAATTTCCCAGTTTGGGGAATGTTAGAGAAATGTGCTGTTAATTGGATGGCAGGAGTGCCTGCAGTTGTTTTGCCTGCACCTTCATCATCATATTTGGCAGAAGCAGTTGCAAAAACAATCATCGATTCTGGTATTTTACCAGAAGGAGCACTTCAAATTATAAACGGAACCGTTAAAAATATTTTAGACACTGTAGAGTCTCAAGATGTCGTAACCTTCACTGGCTCAGCTTCAACAGGTCGATTATTAAAAGCACATCCTAGATTAATTGAAGAATCCGTGCCATTTACAATGGAGGCCGATTCTTTAAATGCATCAATTTTGGGAGAAGATGCCGTTCCAGGAACACCAGAATTCGATTTGTTCATCAAAGAAGTCCGAAAAGAAATGACGGTTAAATGTGGACAAAAATGTACAGCAATCCGTAGAGTTATAGTACCTGAAAGCTTAGTGGAGGACGTTCAAATCGCTTTAGGAAAAGCATTGGATAAAGTTGCCATTGGAGATCCAAGATTAAAAGAAGTAAGAATGGGTTCTTTGGTAAGTCAACAACAGGTTCAAGCCGTTCGAGATTCAGTAAATGATTTAGCCAAAGAAGCACAAATAGTTTACGGTAATTTAGATAAGATAGAAACGATTGGAGCAGATGCTAAAAAAGGTGCATTTATAAGCCCTATTTTATTGAGGGCAGACCATCCTTTCAATAACACGGTAATTCATGAACGTGAAGCATTTGGTCCTGTAAGTACCATAATGCCATATAAAAATTTGGATGAAGCTATCACTTTAGCACAAATGGGTAAAGGCTCGTTGGTGTCTTCCATCGCTACAAACGACGATAAAATCGCTAAAGAATATACCATTAATGCAGCATCGCATCATGGTCGTATTTTAGTGATCAATCGTGAAATGGCCAAACAAAGTACAGGTCACGGTTCGCCATTACCATATTTGGTTCATGGTGGTCCAGGACGTGCTGGAGGGGGAGAAGAAATGGGTGGTTTACGTGGTATTAAGCATTATTTACAGCGTACTGCAATTCAAGGTTCGCCAACAACAATCACAGAAATTACGGGTATTTATCAACAAAATTCAAAATATAAAGAAGCCGAAGAACATCCATTTAAATACCATTGGGAAGACATCAAACCAGGAATGTCTATGAAAACCCATAAGCGAACCTTTACAGATACAGATATAATTAATTTTGCGAATCTCACTTGGGACCATTTCTATGCGCATACAGATATTACGTCTTTAGACGGAAGTATTTTCGAGAAAAGAACAGCTCATGGCTATTTCATAATTTCAGCAGCAGCAGGATTATTTGTCTATCCAAACAAAGGACCTGTCGCAGCAAATTATGGATTAGAAGAAATACGTTTCCTTCGTCCACTTTATCATAATGATACGGTTTATGTACGTTTAACCTGTAAACAAAAAGTAGATAGAGATGTTGCTTCAGCAGAACATCCAAGCGGAATCGTAAAATGGTACGTTGAGGTTTTTGATGCTAATTTTGAAAATAAACCAGAAAAAGATAAGTCCGAAAAAGACAGTCCGTTAGTTGCAATTGCAACCATCCTAACTATGGTTCAGAAAAAGCAGGAGACGTTTGTGGAAATGACTGAAGAAAAGATTGATGAATTATTAAGTCAGCTATCTCAAGACACCAAACCAAAATGGGGAATCATGACACCACAGCACATGGTTGAGCATTTGGAATACACCTATAAAATTGCTTCAGGGGAAATTCAGGATTTTGAAGTGGCAACACCAGAAAAAATTCTCGAAAAAGTACACGCGAGTTTATACAATTATGAAAAGTTCCCAAAAAACACCAATTTCCCATTATTGGAAAAAGACACTTTAGATGATTTAAAACATCCAGATTTGAAAACAGCAATCGAAAAATTTAAGGCACAAAGAGAAAAATATATTGAGTATTTTAAAGAAAATCCAGATGCAAAATTAAAAAATCTAGTCTTTGGAGAATTAAATGGATACGAATCGTATTTGTTGGAGCGAAAGCATCTAAATCATCACTTTGAGCAATTCGGATTAATATAGTTTTGTTACTCCGCACTTGATGCGGAGTGTACTATTAAGAAAAGAATAAATAAAAATTAGGTTTCTGCCTTCGCAGGAATGCCCAAAAATAAAATTATGAGTGACCCACACGTAAAAATTGAAATAAAAAACGAAGTAGGATACATAGAATTTTTTCACCCAGCACACAACTCTTTACCAGGAGATGTGTTGGCAAAACTAGCCAATACAATTACAGAAGCTGGAGAAGATAACAATATTAAAGTCATCGTTTTAAAAAGTGGAGGAGACAGAACGTTCTGTGCTGGAGCAAGCTTCAAAGAATTAATAAATATCAATGATGCAGCAACCGGAAAAGTATTCTTCTCAGGGTTTGCAAATGTGATTAATGCCATGCGTAAATGTCCAAAATTTATCATTGGTCGCATACAAGGAAAAACCGTTGGAGGAGGAGTAGGACTTGCCGCTTCTACCGATTATTGTATGGCTACCAAATTTGCAGCTATTAAATTGAGTGAACTCAATATTGGCATTGGACCATTTGTTGTAGGACCAGCAATAGAACGCAAAATAGGATTAAGTGCCATGTCACAAATTGCCATAGATGCAAACTCATTTTATCCACCAGAATGGGCAAAACAAAAAGGTTTGTTTACTCAGGTTTACGACAGTACAGAAGAATTAGATGAAGCAGTAAAAACAACAGCAGAGCATTTATGCACATACAATCCAGAAGCAATGAAAGAAATGAAAAAGGTCTTTTGGAAAGGTACAGATAATTGGGATGAATTATTAACTGAACGTGCTATAACCAGTGGAAGGCTTGTTTTAAGCCAATTCACAAAAGAGAAGTTAAAAACGTACAAATAAAATCCCTTCCCATCCTTCCCAAAGGGAAGGAATAGATTAAAATGATTAAAAACACAACAATAAGCAATCAACAGTTTTTCTCTTGAAGGGAAATTAAAAAGGAATAATGATATATAAATTCAAAGGTTTTATTCCAGTAGTACACGAAAGCAGTTTCGTGCATCCTTTGGCAGCAGTCACAGGTAATGTCATCATTGGAAAAAACTGTTACATAGGTCCAGGCGCTGCCATTCGTGGTGATTGGGGACAAATTATTTTGGAAGATGGAGTTAATGTTCAGGAAAACTGCACAGTACACATGTTTCCAGGTAAGTCAATTACACTAAAGGAAAGCGCTCACGTTGGTCATGGAGCCATTATTCATGGTGCGAATTTGGGTAAAAATTGTCTCATAGGAATGAATACTGTAATCATGGACGATGCCGACATTGGAGATGAATCTATCGTTGGAGCCATGGCTTTTGTAAAAGCCGAAACTGTTATTCCAAAACGAAGTTTGGTTGTTGGCAATCCGGCAAAAGTGATAAAAGAAGTGACGGATGAGATGATAGCTTGGAAAACCAAGGGTACACAATTATATCAGCAATTGCCTAAAGATTGTCATGAAAGTTTAAAAGAAATTGAGCCTTTAAGAAAGGTTCCAAATAATATGAAAATTCAGGAAGGTGTTTATGACACTTTGAGGGATTTTATGAAAAAATAGAAATAGAAACGTCACTTAGAGTGATCCCGATTTTTGGGATTGTATCGAGAAGTATTCAAAAGTTCTCAATACAAAAATGTAAAAACACAATTTTACTCCAACTGACGAAATATAAATATAAATGTCAAAATTCGAATTGGAAATGCCCAAAATGGGCGAAAGTATAACAGAAGGAACCATTATCAATTGGCTTGTTAATGAAGGTGACAAGTTTGATGAAGGAGATGTTATCCTAGAAGTTGCGACTGATAAAGTAGATAATGAAGTACCAGCACCAGCATCAGGAACATTAACAAAAACACTGTTTCAGGC
>OLHK01000050.1_pt1 | contig 49630 bp, 53 predicted proteins | sample 1609371 | NCBI WGS metagenome assembly OLHK01 (sample SAMN05416779, study PRJEB24817) | seawater metagenome | isolation source: Sea water | place: Canada:Atlantic | collected 2013-11
ACACCTCTCTATTCGTCGGCAGCGTCAGATGTGTATAAGAGACAGTTTCTAAACCTTAATTAATTCTCAGACATTACTAAAATCAAAGATGAGTAAATTAAAAATTGCAGTACAAAAATCGGGACGTCTTCACGATGACTCCATGAAAATCCTAAAGGAAATTGGTATTTCTGTAGATAATGGAAAAGATCAGCTTAAAGCTTCAGCACGTAATTTCCCATTAGAAGTGTTTTATTTACGTAATGGAGACATTCCTCAATACTTAAGGGATGGAGTAGTAGATGCTGCTATAATCGGAGAAAATGTGCTTATTGAAAAAGGTAGTGATATTGCAATTGAAGAACGTTTAGGGTTTTCTAAATGTAAAGTTTCTATTGCAGTACCAAAATCTTCAGAAGCTAAAAACCTAAAAGATTTAGAAGGTAAACGTATTGCAACGTCTTATCCCAATACAGTGAATCAATTTTTAATAAAAAACAATATTGATGCACAACTACATATCATTAATGGTTCGGTAGAAATAGCCCCAAATATAGGTTTAGCAGATGGTATTTGCGATATTGTATCTAGTGGGAGTACACTTTTTAAAAACGGACTAAAAGAAATTGAAGTTTTATTAAATTCTGAAGCTGTTTTAGCCTCATCACCAAAAATTTCTGATGAAAATAAAGCAAGAATTGATAAGTTGAAATTCAGGTTAAAATCTGTATTAAACGGTAGAGAAAACAAATATGTTTTGCTTAATGCTCCGAACGAAAAATTAAGTGAAATTACTAAGATTTTACCAGGAATGAATTCACCGACAATTTTACCATTGGCAAAAGAAGGCTGGAGCTCTTTACATTCTGTGATTAATAAAAATGACTTTTGGAATGTTATTGACGAATTAAAAGTAAATGGAGCAGAAGGTATTTTAGTTTGCCCTATTGAAAATATGGTATTGTAAACTGAATATAACTAAGTATGAAACTATATATAAATCCTACAAAATCAGATTGGTCAACACTCTTAAAACGACCAACCCAAACAGTTGAAGATATTGAATCTACTGTAAATGAAGTGTTCAACGATATTAAGAAAAATGGCGACAAAGCTGTTTTTAAATATACATCAATGTTTGATAGTGTAAATTTAGAAACTAACATAGTTAACATTGAGGAAATCCGTGAGGCGTCTAATGCCATTTCAGAAGATTTAAAAGACGCAATTAACTTAGCTAAATCTAATATAGAAAAGTTTCACACGGCTCAACAAACAACCAAAGTTTCAGTAAGCACAATGTCTGGTGTTGATTGTTGGCAAGAAAAAAGACCTATACAAAAAGTTGGTCTTTACATTCCTGGTGGCACAGCTCCATTGTTTTCTACAGTTTTAATGTTGGCTGTTCCTGCACAAATTGCAGGCTGTAAAGAAATTGTATTGTGTTCGCCACCAAACAAAGAAGGAAAAATTGCGAATGAAATTTTGTATGCTGCGCAACTTTGCGGAGTTACAAAAATCATTAAAGTTGGTGGCATACAAGCTATTGCAGGACTAACGTTTGGAACAGAATCCATACCACAAGTGTATAAAATTTTTGGACCTGGTAATCAGTTTGTAACTGTAGCAAAGCAATTATCAACTAAATACGGTGTTGCTATAGATATGCCTGCTGGTCCTAGTGAATTACTGGTTGTGGCAGATGAATCTGCAAATGCAGTATATGTGGCTTCAGATTTATTGAGTCAAGCAGAGCATGGATCAGATAGTCAAGTTATATTGGTAACAACTTCAAAAGCATTTGCAGAAAATGTTGCTAACGAGGTTGATAAGCAACTACAAGTACTTCCTAGAAAGGCAATGGCTAAAGATGCCATTTCAAATTCAAAATCAATCGTAGTCAATACCTTTCAAACAGCTCTAGATTTAATTGACGAATACGGCCCAGAACATTTTATTGTAGCTACTGAAGATAACGATTATTTTGTAGACAATATTGGAAATGCTGGCTCTGTATTTATTGGGAATTACACGCCCGAAAGTGCTGGAGATTATGCGTCTGGCACAAACCATACGCTTCCTACTAATGGATTTTCAAAAGCATATTCTGGTATCAATTTAGATAGCTTTCAAAAGAGTATTACATTTCAGAAAATTTCTAAAGAAGGCATTCAAAATATAGGTAACGCTATTGAATTAATGGCAGAAGCAGAAGGTTTACAGGCGCATAAAAATGCGGTAACCTTAAGATTAAAAGATTTAAAAAACTAACTGTCACCTCAAGCGTAGTCGAGAGGTCTTATAATATGAACGATTTTATTTTAAATAATCTCTTAAGAGAAAACATAAAAAATATAAAACCGTATTCTTCTGCAAGAGACGAATACACTGAGACTAGTGATAACATGGTATTTATTGATGCTAATGAAAACCCATTCAGCACCAACGTTAACCGCTATCCAGACCCACAACAAACCAAGGTCAAAACAGTTTTATCTAAAATAAAAAGCGTTCCTAAAAATCAAATTCTTTTAGGAAATGGAAGTGATGAAGTTTTAGACTTAATTTTTAGAGCGTTTTGTGAACCCAAACAAGACAATGTTATAACACTACCGCCAACTTATGGTATGTATTCAGTTTTAGCAAATCTTAATGCAGTTGAGATAAAAGAAGTATTATTAAATTCTGATTTTCAACCAGATTCTGAAGCCATTCTTAGTGCTCAAAATATCAATTCTAAATTATTATTTTTATGTTCGCCAAATAATCCAACAGCCAATAGTTTTAAGGCAGAATACATTGAAAAACTGATAAAAAATTTCAATGGTATTGTGGTAATTGATGAAGCCTATATTGATTTTTCTAATGATGAAAGTTGGTTGTCGCGCTTAAATGATTTTCCAAATTTAATTGTCACTCAAACACTTTCTAAAGCATTTGGTTTAGCTGGAATTCGATTAGGAATCTGTTATGCTTCAAAAGAAATAATTTCAGTGCTAAATAACATTAAACCTCCATATAACATTAATCAGCTGACACAAGATGCTGCTTTAAAACGTTTAAGTGATATCTCTAAAGTAGATGAAGAGGTAAAAATAGTTTTAGATGAGCGAAATAACTTAAATGAACAACTTCCATCTATTTCTTTCGTAAACCACGTTTATCCATCTGATGCAAATTTTATATTGGCAAAGGTAGATGATGCTAATAAACGTTATAATCAATTAATTGAAAAAGGTATTGTGGTAAGAAACAGAACCAACCAACAGCTTTGTGAAAACTGTCTAAGGTTTACAGTCGGAACATCAGAAGAAAATAAAAAATTAATAAATACTTTAATAGGCCTACAATGAAACCAGTATTATTTATAGATAGAGACGGAACCCTTGCTATTGAGCCACCTCAAGACTATCAACTAGATAGTTTTGAAAAACTAGAATTCTTCCCAAACGTATTTCAATACTTGGGTAAAATCGCAAAAGAGTTAAATTTTAAAATTGTAATGATTACCAATCAAGATGGTTTAGGAACGGATTCATTTCCTGAAAACACATTTTGGCCAGTTCATAATTTTTTAATTCAATCTTTTAAAAACGAAGGTGTTGAGTTTGAAGAACAAATCATTGACAGAACTTTTGAACACGAAAAAGCAGATACGCGCAAACCAAGAACTGGGCTTTTAACTCATTATTTTGAAGGTGATTACGATTTGGCAAATTCTTTTGTTATTGGTGACCGTTTAACTGATATTGAGTTGGCTAAAAACCTAGGCTGCATGGGGATTTTAATTAATTCTGAAAATCAAGAAAGCGTAAACGAGAGCGAGAAAGATAACTTAAAAGAATTTTTAGCTTTAGAAACTAAGAGCTGGAAAAACATCTATAAATTCTTAAAAACGACAGAACGTGTTGGTTCTATTGAGAGAAACACTAACGAAACTAAAATTAAAATAGATTTAAATTTAGATGGCACTGGTAAAAGTGATATCACAACTGGGATTGCTTTTTTTGATCACATGTTAGATCAAATAGCGCGTCACGGTCAAATGGATCTTAATATTAAAGTTGTTGGTGATTTAGAAGTAGATGAACACCATACAATTGAAGATACAGCAATTGCCTTAGGAGAAGTGTTTGCAACCACTCTTGGTAATAAGTTAGGCATAGAACGCTATGGATTTTGTTTGCCAATGGACGATTGTTTAGCGCAAGTCGCTATAGATTTTGGAGGTAGAAATTGGCTCGTTTGGGAGGCAGATTTTAAACGTGAAATGATTGGCAAAATGCCTACTGAAATGTTTTACCACTTCTTTAAATCCTTTACAGATGGAGCTAAATGCAATCTTAATATAAAAGTTGAAGGAGACAACGAACATCATAAAATCGAAGCTATTTTTAAAGCTTTTGCTAAAGCGATTAAAATGGCGGTAAAACAAGATATTGAGAAAATGATTTTACCTTCAACAAAAGGAATGCTTTAATGGATGTAAAAATAGTTAATTACGGTGCTGGCAACATAAAAAGCATTCAATTTGCATTTCAGCGTTTAGGTTACGAAGCCCAGTTGTCCGATAATCCTGAAGAAATAATTAAGGCTGATAGAGTAATTTTTCCCGGAGTAGGCGAAGCTAGCTCGGCAATGAAAATGCTAAAAGAAAGTGGTTTGGATAAGCTTATACCACAACTAAAGCAACCAGTTTTAGGTATTTGCTTAGGCATGCAATTAATGTGTAAACACACAGAAGAAGCTAATACTACGGGATTAGGGATTTTTAATGTTGATATTAAAAAGTTTTCTAATACTGTAAAAGTGCCCCAAATGGGTTGGAATACAATTTTTAATCTTAAGTCAGATTTATTCAAAAATATAAAAGAAGAGGAATATATGTATTTGGTTCACAGTTATTATGCTGAGAATTGTAGTGAGGCCATTGCAACAACAAATTATGAATTGGAATATGCTTCTGCATTAGAAAAGGATAATTTCTTTGGAGTGCAGTTTCATCCTGAAAAATCCTCTAAAGCAGGAGAGCAATTATTGAAAAATTTCCTTGAAATGAAAATATAACTAAAATGTCACCTTGAGTACTTCGTTTTCGCTCAGCACAGGCTCTGTCGAAAGGTCGCAAAAAAAGTTGATAGAAATTATAAATTGAAACAATACTGGAAGTAAATATGAGAATAATACCAGCAATAGATATTATAAACGGACAATGTGTTCGTTTGACCAAAGGCGATTATGATACGAAAAAAGTATATAATGAAAATCCTTTAGAAATAGCCAAAGCGTTTGAAGATTCAGGAATAGAATATTTGCATGTTGTAGATTTAGATGGAGCAAAGGCTAGCCATATTGTTAACCATAACGTACTTGAGTCCATTGCTTCAAAAACAAACTTAAAGATTGATTTTGGTGGCGGTTTAAAATCTGATGACGATTTGAGAATTGCTTTTGAATCTGGGGCACATCAAATTACGGGTGGAAGCATTGCTGTTAAAAACCCTGAGGTATTTAAAGGTTGGATTTCAAAATACGGAGCAGAGAAAATTATTCTAGGAGCAGATTGCAACAATGAAAAAATAGCAATTAGTGGTTGGCAAGAAGAAAGCGAACTTAAGGTAATTCCATTTATTAAAGACTATCAGTCAGAAGGTATTCAGTATGTTATTTGTACAGATATCTCAAAAGATGGTATGCTGCAAGGCCCTTCTTTGGATTTATATGAAAGAATTTTGAAGGAAAGTCATTCAGAGCATAGCGAAGACTCTTTAAAACTTATTGCTTCAGGTGGAATTTCAAAATTTGATGAATTACCAAAACTAAAAGCAATGGGTTGTGAAGGAGTAATTATCGGAAAGGCGATTTACGAAAACAAAATCAGTCTAAAAGAATTGGAAAATTTTATAATTAACAAATAACCTTTGCGCGCAGTTAGTAACTAATTGCCAAAAGCCAAAAGCCATAACATGCTCACAAAACGAATAGTCCCATGTTTAGACATTAAAAACGGCCGAACCGTTAAGGGTGTCAATTTTGTAGATTTAAGAGATGCTGGTGATCCTGTTGCATTAGCAAAACAATACGCAGAGTTAGGAGCAGACGAATTGGTGTTTTTAGACATCTCTGCAACTTTAGAAAATCGTAAAACTATGCACAATATGGTATTGCGAGTAGCAGAACAAGTCAATATTCCCTTTACTGTAGGTGGTGGCATTTCATCTATTGAAGATGTAGATGCTTTATTACATTGTGGAGCTGATAAAGTATCTATTAACTCATCTGCCGTTAAACGTCCACAACTCATAAATGAACTTTCAGAAAAATTTGGAAGTCAGTGCGTGGTCGTAGCTATTGATGCCAAACAAATTGAAGGAGAATGGATTGTTCACCTTGCAGGAGGTACAATTAAAACTGATATTAGGTTGTTTGATTGGGCAAAAGAGGTAGAGCAACGCGGTGCTGGTGAAATCCTTTTTACATCAATGGATCATGATGGTACTAAAGCCGGATTTGCAAATGAAACTTTAGCACACCTATCAGAAATAGTTAATATTCCTATCATTGCATCAGGTGGTGCAGGCAATCTTCAGCATTTTGCTGATACATTTACGTTAGGAAAAGCAGATGCAGCTCTCGCTGCTAGCGTATTTCACTTTGGAGAAATACCTATATTAGAATTAAAAGAAGATTTAAAGAAACAAAATATACCTGTAAGGCTGTAAAAACCTGAATAAAATTTAGAAAATGAACATAGATTTTAATAAAAATAAAGATGGTTTAGTACCTGCAATTATTCAAGATGCACTAACTAAAAATGTTCTGATGCTTGGGCATATGAATGCTGAAGCCTTAGAAAAAACAAAAAAATATAATTTAGTAACTTTCTATAGCAGAACTAAAAATAGACTTTGGACCAAAGGTGAGGAAAGTGGAAATGTATTAAACCTAGTAGATATTAAGGTAGATTGCGACAATGACACTTTGTTAATTTCTGTAAATCCAAATGGACCTACGTGTCATAAGGGTTCTGACACATGCTGGAATGAAACCAATGACGAAAATTACGGGTTCATTTCAAAATTAGAAGAAACCATCACGTCTCGAATAAATGCTGCAGATTCTGAGAAATCCTACGTCGCTTCGCTTTTTGCAAAAGGCATTAATAAAGTAGCTCAAAAAGTAGGAGAGGAGGCAGTTGAAGTGGTAATAGAAGCAAAAGATAATAATGACGACTTGTTCTTAGATGAAAGTGCAGATTTATTATTTCATTATTTAATGTTGCTTCAAGCTAAAGGGTTTATGCTTAAAGATGTTGTTTCCGTCTTAGAAAACAGAAGTACTAAATAAAACGGTTAGAAGTTTTATAAATAAACCAAATAAAGAAGCTGCCACGATCAATGATTATGGCAGCTTTGTTCTTTTGGGTAATTATAAGAAAGTCTATTCACCAGCAAGAACTATTTTTAAATTCGGATAATTATCTATCAATTCTTTTTCAAGACCAATGACATGTGCTGCTCCAACGATAACTATATTGCGTTTAGAGTCAGAAGCTGTAACTTGGTCTCCAATATTTTTGCCCATTCTCATATTTCGTTCATTCCAATAGCGTTCACCTTCAGTACAACCTTCAGTTTTTACTTTAACGTAAGTAAATGAACTTGACTTATGAAGCCTCTTTAATGATTTTCTTTTATTTACATGTTTACCTAAACCTCTAAAAATAGCTGGTAATATTGCTGAGTTATAATCTTTTTTATTCATTTTAGAGATAATTGTATTGTTCCCGTTTTCTCTACTTTCTTTTGAACATTTTCCCCAGGCTTCATGGTACTCTCCATTAGTTTGCTGATTGTCCATAGATGTGAGCAGTTTAATGTTTTTATTTAAAGCCAATTTAAAAGTAAGATCACCATCTTCATGTCGTGTTGGTTTATTAGAACCATTTACACCATGTTTTTTTATATAACTATAAAACTCGTAATTAGCGTTATCTCTTTTGTACGCAAAGCTATTCAGCATAAAATTTAAATTCTCATCAGACATTTTATTAAAATCCTTATTCAAAATTGAATTGAATTTCTGAGAATCGGGATTAAATACTCGTCTTATAGAATCCGATAAATAATAGAATGCCTTGTAACTTTTAGACCAACCATCTTTAAGATACTCCCAGCTTAAAGTATCGTTTCCTCTTGGGCTTTCTACATAAATTGCAGTAGGATTGTATTTTTTAGCCCGACGCAGCATTGGTTTGTAACTATGCTTTACAATTTTGGGAACCGTATGCATTGTACCTACAATTAAAACTTCTTTTTGTTCCTTTTGGGCATTTAAACTAAGTGTTGAAATAAATAAAATTGAAATTAATGTGATAATAGATTTCATAATTAATGTGTTTTGGTGTTAAACTTTCTTGAAGCAAACATAATTATGAAATAACTGTTAAACCAATAATAACAGGTGTTTGGGGCGAAATGATGTTAGTTTGTGGCCGATTGTATTGCTACTTTTACATCCTTTTGGTAAGTTTTAGAAATTGGAACTTTTAAATCGTAATTTAAATTCACAAATAGTTTACCATTTTCGGTTTTCCAACGTTGAAAATGATACGGATTAATAATATAGGAGCGATGCGTTCTTAGCAATTCAGAAAATTGATCGTCTATAGCGGACAGTTTATTTCGGATAAGTGTCTTTTTCAAATCCTTTCCAGAAATGTAGTTAACTTCAATATAGTTATCTGAGGATTGAATGCAAATAATTTCATTTAAGTGCAATCGCAAGCCTTCATAATTACCTTCGCCTTTAATTTCTACTTTTTGATTATCTAAACGCTTTTCATGGTATTTTCCAAAAGCATAGCGCGCTACAATGATTATTGGTAAAATGGTTGCAAGCGCTGGTAAGAATATAGATGTAAGCATATAACCAAACGTGTATGGGTTTTGCTCACCAAGCACAACCACATACAAATAGTAACTTCTCGCAATTGCTATAGAAATTATTGAAAAAATAATTAAAAATATACATTCGCTTAAAATACTCCAGAGTCTGTCGTTGTTTTTATATAAAAAGTATTGTAATGGTAAAAACAATACATAGCACAAACCTGCAACCAAGCCATAACCTGGCAAATAAATAAGCTTTTCATTATCTCGCAACTCATTAACATCTAGAGGTTCAGTAAAATACAGAAAGACAAACACCCAAACAGCTAATAGTAAACCTATTATGAGGTGGTGCTTCAATAAAGGATCGAATGGATAGAGTTGTTTCAATAATTTTATTTTGAAGCATAAAAATAAGCATTGCTTTTGGAATCTTCAATAAAATAACGTTCTTGCTACCATGTTTAATAAACGCTACTATTACCTTATAAAAATTCAATATTTAGGCTACAGGTTTCATGGCTGGCAAAAGCAACCAGATGTAAAAACTGTTCACCTTATGATTGATAGAACCTTAAAATTTATTTTAAAGGATATTAAGTTTAAAACTTTAGGAGCAGGTAGAACAGATGCTATGGTTTCTGCTAATGAGGCTGCTTTAGAGTTGTTTATTTACAATGAACCTATTACAGATTTTGAGGCTTTTTTAGAGTTATTTAACCATAATTTACCTCAAGATATTAGAGCCTTATCTATCGAAGAAGTTGACAAAGAGTTTAACATTATACAAGATTCTAAGCTTAAAGAATACCATTATGTTTTTTCTGAAAGCAAAAAAAACCATCCATTTTGTGCTCCTATCCTTACTACTATTTTAGAACCTTTAGATGTTGATCTAATGAAAGAAGGCGCCAAGCTTTTTAAAGGTGAACATAATTTTAAGACTTACTGTTACAGAGCTACCGATAAAGGTGAGTATATAAGAACTATTATGTCTTCAGACATTATGGATAATAATCTTTACACTGCCAATTTCTTTCCGGAACACTCTTATGTGTTCAAAGTTGTTGGTAAAGGTTTTATGCGGAATCAGATTCGTTTAATGTTTGGCTGTTTAATTAAATTAGGTAGAGGAGAGGTGACGTTAGATTATATTAAAAACACATTGAAACCAGATAGCACTGAGGTTATGGATTACATTGCTCCAGCATCTGGTTTAATTTTACATTCAGTTAATTTTGAATAAATGCACTTAAATTTAGAGTAAAAAATATCTGTTCACCCAAATTTTAAATTCAGCAAATACTCTATATATAATAATGATAAGTTTAAAATTGGCAGTTTTACTTATTCTGCCACATGTAATTTAGGTTCTTTATCTACAAATTTTCCATTAACCGATTCACCTAAAATCAGAACTTCTTTAGATTGTTCATACATTTTTATAGCACGATGCATCTGTAATTTAGAATGGCTGTAAAGTTTTACGCCAGATTTAGCGCCTTTATTTCTTATTTCAATGTAGTACCCATCTTTGAGTTTTGTTGGTCTTGTTGCTGGTCTGCCCATAAATGTTATATCAGTTTTAAAAACGAGTGCATAATAGTGAAAATTCTTTCAACCCACAAGTTTATTTTTAACATTTATTCATTAGCTCTCAACACTGTTAAAATTGGTTAACAAAACAGTACAATCCTTAACACAATTTATGTTAATAAAACTAAAATGTCGTTAAACCCTGTTAACCAACTTGCCTCATGACTCAATACCATCTAACTTAAATGGAAACCAATATTAAAAACTTTAACATATATGAATTACTTAAATATTAAAGACGAAAAATTAATGCCAACAGTAGTAGAGTTAAATACACTATTAGCAGATTACCATGTTTATTATCAAAATTTGAGAAATTTCCACTGGAATATTTTAGGAGAAAACTTCTTTGATCTTCATAATAAATTTGAAGAGCTTTATACCGATGCCCAAATAAAAATTGATGAAATCGCAGAACGTATACTAACGTTACGCTACCATCCTATGAGTAATCTTAAGGATTACTTAGAAACATCTTCAATAGATGAAGTTTCATCAAGAAAAACAGATAAAGAAATGGTATCTACAATTTTAGGCAATCATGGTAAGTTATTAGAACAATTGACTAAAGTGGTTAGAAAAGCTGAAAATGCTGAAGACGAAGGAACGATAGATCTTATTGGAGCTTATATAAGAGAGTTAGAAAAAAGCAGTTGGATGCTAGATGCATTCATTCAAGATTCGTCGTCGCAATTAAAAGAGCCTAGCATGAATAAGGATTCTTAAAATTCTTATCAATTCACAGTTATAATCTTTTAATTAATAAAAATAAATTATGCAAGAGCAATTTAATACAGCATTAGGCAACCTTATGGACAAACTCAAAGGTTGGTTTAATGCAATAATTGAAAATATACCCAACTTTATTATTGCCTTATTGGTTATGATTGCAGCCTTTTATGCATCTAAATATGTGAGCAGATTGGTGAGTAGGCTTTTGGGCAGAAAAATAAAAGAAGAATCCATAAAAAGTGCAATATCCAGAGTAACAGCAGTCATTGTAGTTGCCTTAGGCTTGTTTGTTGCCTTAGGAATACTCAACTTAGGCAAAGCATTGACCTCTTTATTAGCGGGTGCTGGTGTTGTTGGTTTGGCTATTGGTTTAGCGCTACAAGGCACTTTAGCTAATACTTTCGCTGGGCTTGTTTTATCGTTTAGAAAAAACATTAAAATTGGTAATTGGGTGGAGACTAATGGATACTCTGGTAAGATTACAGAAATAAATTTAAAGAATTTTGCTCTCAAAGAGGCAGATAATAATGTAGTTTTAATACCCAACAAATCCATTTTAGACAGTCCTTTAAAAAACTATTCCTTAACCAATATAATGAGAGTGACCATAGAATGTGGTGTAGGTTATGAGTCTGATTTAGAAAAAGTGGAACAACTAACTAAAAAAGCAATCTCTAATGCTTTTAATGAAGAAGATTTAGATAAAGATGTTGAATTTTTCTTTACTGAATTTGGTGGAAGTTCAATTAATTACATGTGTAGATTCTGGATTAACGGAACCACGAAAATTCACGAACATACAGCAAGAAATAAAGCCATAATGGCAATTAAAAAGGCTTACGACAACGAAGATATCAATATTCCATTCCCAATTAGGACACTTCAGTTTGACAATAAGTTAAGTATGGAAAAAATTGGTGGTAATCAATCTTCTAAAGAGGATACCTCTTCAAGAGAAGAAGAATAAAATAATTTTATCAGGACTTAAATGAGTTATAACTAATCCTTAAAGAGCTAAAGTTGTAGCTCATTAAATCCGATATTTATAATAAATCATTGAATGTCAATGGTAATTAACCATAAAACCAAGAAATTATGTTACGATGGACAATCACATTTATAATTATAGCAATAATAGCCGGAATCTTAGGATTTGGTGGCATAGCAGGAGCATCAGCAGGAATAGCTAAAATTCTATTCTTCGTTTTTCTTGTACTATTTGTAATATCACTTTTAAGAGGATCATCCCGAAAAGTTTAAAAAATCAATAATTTAATCACTAACCTTAAAATTTATTTAAAATGAAAAAGCTAACATATTTATTTATAGCACTATTTAGTTTAAGTCTTATGACTACGAGCTGTAGAGAAGAAAAATCAACAGGAGATAAAATTGAAGATGCAGTCGACGATGCAGGTGATGCAGTAGAAGATGCTGCCGATGATGTAGGCGACGCAATGGATGATAATTAAGACTAAATTAATAGTTAATTATTAACCATATAAAAATTTAAAATTATGAAAATCAAAATAGTAGCATTGGCACTAATAGCTTTTATTGGAGTAAATGCACAAGAAAAGAGTACAGGAGAAAAACCCAAGGATAAAATAGTAGAAACCGAAACCAGAATCATAAACGTTATGGAAAACGGAAAAATGGTTCAGAAAAAAGTAATGGTAAGGACTACACAAGAGCAAACAGTTAAAACCGATCCTAGTTATGAAGGGACCATTGATGCTCCAAGGGTATTTCCTAAAACCAAGGTATCTAAAGTTATTTATATAGATAACGATAATGATCCGTTCTATGATAAAGAATCTGACATTTCTTATTACAAGCAAGACGGAATGTCTTATAATTTCAACCCAACTAACGCTGGATTTGAAATTGTAAATGCTAAAACCAATACTAAAATGGGTACAGCAAGATTCTCTAACAATGCAGAAGTTTACCTATTGGATACCGAAGAATATACAGGTATAGGTTATTTTAGAAACGGACAATTTGTTATAGAATATTACGATGACAAAGGAACATTGGTCGTTGAGCGTTTTGACGACAAAAAAATGTAATAATCAATACCTTTTAAAAATTAAAAGCCATCTCAATAGATGGCTTTTCTTATTTTTATAAAAACTTAAAATTAATGGGTCAAACAACAATACCAAAAGAAACTTTTACATTTCTGAAAAAACTTCAACAAAACAATGATAGAGATTGGTTTAACGAGCATAAAGCTGAATTTAAGGCTATTGAAACCAAGGTGAAATCTGCTTACAATCATCTGGGAGAATTGATGAGTGCCCACGACCAGATAGAAAAGCTAAAGATTTTTAGAATCTATAGAGATGTTAGATTTTCAAAAAACAAACTGCCTTATAAAACTCACTTTGGAGGTTCATTCAGTAGAAAAAAACCTGAGTTACGAGGTGGTTACTATTTACAAATTGAACCAAACGACAAATCTTTTATAGCAACAGGTTTTTGGCAACCCAATAAGGAAGATCTTTTACGAATACGAAAAGAATTTGAAATGGACGATAGTGAAATTAGAACTATTTTAAAGGAAAAATCATTAAAAAGCACTTGGGGAAACTTGGTAGGCGAGGAACTAAAAACCGCACCCAAAGGTTTTGACAAGGAACACTCTTCTATAGATTTAATTCGAAAAAAGCAATTCATTTTCACCAAAAACTATACAGATGCAGATGTTTTAAAAGAGGATTTTTTAGAAAATGTAAACTCAGAATTTAAAACTATTCGGCCTTACTATGATTATATGAGCGATGTACTCACCACTAATTTAAACGGTGAATCCATGATTTAAACAGCTTTCAAAACTTCCGGCAACTTAAATAGTTGAATACTATCAATTAACCGCTCCGTAACAATATTCATCATGCGCTTGTTTAATGCAGATGAATTTTGGATATAAAGCTCATATTCTTCAATAGTAAATTGACCAATAATCATCCCTTTAACAGAATTTCTGAATTTCATGTCTTTATGAATAGCATTGTCTATGTAAGACAGTTGCTTTTCTAAAGGCAGTTCATAAAACACATTTTTACGTTTATTGATGTAATTACTAAACACAACAATCAGCAAATCGTGCTGCATTTTAATGATTGGTCTTAAAGTTTCATTCTGAAACTGTTCATCATTTCTGGTGTCATCATAAATTTTTGCGGAATAAATTATGGGACGAAGGGCTAGTAGGTCTTCAGTTCTCGAAGTCATAATATAATAATTTTCAATGATTCGGAATTAAATTTAGGTATTAACAAACGTTTTACCATCCATAAGCAAATATCTTGTTAACGGTGTTATTAACATTCCCTGATTTGAAGATTTTATTCATGTATCAGCTCAAGTATAACTTAGCTCAAATTCTTATCTTTGAATAAAACATACATATATGAAATTCGGAAGTGTTGACCATCCAGAAGACATAGATTTTACGCTGCCTAAAGATCATAAGGATACCTTGAAGATTTTGGGTGAAAAACAAGCAAAACCAACCAATATTTATGTTGGCTGTGCCAAATGGAACAAAGCTGATTTAAAAGGGTTTTATCCACGAGGTACAAAAGATGAATTAGAGTATTATTCAAAACAATTCAATTCCATAGAATTAAACGCTACGTTTTACCGAATTTTTCCACCTGAGCAATTTTCAAAATGGTACGATAAAACTCCAGATAATTTTAGGTTTTTCCCTAAGCTCAGTCAAGAAATAAGCCATTGGAAACGCTTAAATGAAGAAAGCAAACCCGTTGTAGATAAGTATTTGTACAGTGCAATAAACTTAAAGGAAAAACTAGGTTGTTTATTTTTACAAATGCACAGTAACTTTGCTCCTAAGGATTTTGATAGAGTAGTGGAATTTGCCGAAAATTGGCCAAAAGAAATTCCTTTAGCTGTTGAATTTAGGCATACCGATTGGTATAACGACAAAGCTGTAGCAGAAGATTTATACCAGCTTTTGGAAGAAAACAATATAGCTAATATCATTGTTGACACTGCTGGACGACGCGATTTAATGCACATGCGCCTAACCAATAAAAGAGCATTTGTTAGATATGTTGGTGCCAATCACAAAAGTGATTACTCTCGTTTAGAGGATTGGGTAAAACGCATAAAACATTGGAAGGATAATGGCATTGAAGAAATAGATTTTTTTGTACACCAGAATATTGAAAAAGAATCTCCTTTGCTTTCAGCCTATTTTATTAAGCAGTTAAATGCTGAATTGAACATGGATTTAAAAATCCCAAATGAGGAACATCAAACAAAATTATTATAACACATAAAATATGAGATTTCACACCAGAAAATGGGTAAAGCCCGAAGATTTGAACCCAAATGGTACATTGTTTGGAGGACAGTTACTTGCTTGGATTGATGAGGAAGCCGCACTTTACACCATCATACAGCTTGAAAATTCTAAAATCGTGACAAAGTACATGTCCGAAATCAATTTTATGGCATCTGCAAGACAAGGTGATATTATTGAAATTGGTATCGAAGTTTTAAAATTTGGTAAAACTTCAATTACTATGAAATGTGAGGTACGGAATAAAATGACACGAGAAACAATATTAACCGTGGACAACCTTATAATGGTAAACCTTGGGCAAGACGGTAAACCAGAGCCTCATGGCAAAACAAGAGTAGAATTTGTTAAGGATAGATTAAAAATAGAAGATTAAGTTTGTGCCTTGTTGCTTAAAGCCAGTTCATAGATTTCAAGACCAAAATAAGAGACTGATGCTAAAACATGGTCAAAAATATCTCCAATAATATATTCGTAATTAACCCAACGTTGATCCTTACTAAAGGCATAGATTTCCATCGGAATACCTTGTGAAGTTGGTTCCAATTGTCTAACCATTAGGGTCATATCTTTATTTATGGCAGAATGATTTTCAATATAAGTCTGTAAATATTTTCTAAACACACCAAAATTGGTAAGGTTAATGCCGTTGATTAAAACAGATTTATCGGCATTATTCTCTTCATTTTGATTGTCAATTTTCTTTGTTATAGTATTGAGATAATCCGTTACCAATTGAATTTTCTTCAATTCTTCAACATCTTCAGGAGTTAAAAATCTGATGGTAGAAACTTTTACAATTACTGAGCGTTTTATTCGCCTTCCACCAGAGGCCATCATGCCTCTCCAGTTCTTAAATGAATCTGAAATTAAAGCATAGGTCGGAATAGTGGTAATCGTCATATCCCAGTTCTGCACTTTTACGGTTGCTAAATTGATTTCAATGACATCACCATCAGCTCCATATTTTTCAAACGTGATCCAATCACCAATACGCACCATATCATTTATGGACACTTGTATACTTGCTACAAAACCCAAAATAGTATCCTTAAAAATTAAGATAATTATAGCAGATGCAGCACCTAAAGTAGTAGCAAATTTTAAAAATGACACACCTGTAATTATTGCTAAGATTGAAAACGCTCCAATTAACCAAGCAAAGATCATAAAGACCTGTATGTAACTGTCAACAGGTTTATCTCTGTATTGTTGTAGGGTTTTTAAATAGTCTTTTATAGAATGTAATAAGCGTCTTATAATCTGAAGCGACAATAAAATGGCAATGCACTTTAATGTTGTTTCAATAATGTTTTCAGCATAAGTAAAATCAGAAAAAACATCTGGCACAAACTTTATGAGTATAACAAGCGGAATAATGTGTGCAATGTTACGAGGTAACTTGTTACTTATTAGAATGTCGTCAAAATTGGTTTTAGTACGTTTGGCAATACCGCTTGTAAACTTCCAGAGAATACGTTTTGTAACATAATCTACAGCAAAAGCTACAATTATGAGCAGAACCAGTAACATCAACATATTGAGATAAGATGCAGCTTCTTTTGATATGCCTTGGTCAATTAGAAAATTGTATATAAAATGTTTAGCCCTTTCCATTTGTTTTTCTTAGGAATTTTTTATCTACGTAAAATGTACCGAACGGAATTACTGATGCTACGAGTACGGTCCAAAATGTTCTGGTGTTCCATTTTAAATCCGAACTCATCAATACAGCAAATAAAATGTATAGCATAAACAAAACACCATGTGGCATTCCCAATAACTTAACATATTGCGGATCTTTATAGAAATATTTTATTGGTGTTGCTACCAATAGAAGTAATATGTATGACACACCCTCTAAAAGTGCAATAATCCTAAATAATGATAAGAATTTTAACATGACTAAAAATTTAAGCAAAAGTACAGTAGATAAAGAGAAAAAGCGACCGTTTTAACAGCTTTTAAGAAATTATATAAAAGTCGAATTCAATTATTTATCTTTAGCAGATATTTTTAAAAGTATTCTATCAACAATGAAAAAATTTCTAGTCCTCTCACTTTGTTCTATTGTTATCTTTTCTTGTGCTTCTATTGACGCACAGTCAAAAAAGAAGAGCAATAAAACGGAGCAATCAAAAACACAAACACCCAAAAAGAAACAAGGAAAAATTAAAGATTACGATAAAGTAATAACCAAAGATGCAGTTTCCGATGAAGGTTTGTTTGATGTGCATTTGGTAGGAGAAAAATATTATTTTGAAATCCCAATGGACTATCTTAATACAGATATGCTTTTGGTAAGCCGCTTTTCAAAATTACCTTCAAACCTTGGCGGAGGCTACGTTAATGCTGGTACAAAAACCAATACCAGAATGATTAACTGGGAGCGTTTCAAAAATAAAATTCTAATAAAAGAAAAAACATCTAGTGCTGTGGCAGCAGATAGTTTGCCAATCAATGTATCGGTAAAAGCTAATAATTATGAGCCAACGCTTTATGCTTTTGACATTGAAGCTTTTTCTAAAGATTCGACTTCAGTAGTGATTGACGTAACCAATTTTTATGGTTCTGATGTAAAAGCAATTAGCGGATTGGGCTCAAGGTTAAGGAGTGCCTATAAAGTAAAAAACTTAGATAAAAACAGAAGTTTTATTAATTCTGTAAAAAGCTTTCCGGAGAATATTGAAGTCGTACAAGATTTCACTTATAATGCCTCAAAACCGCCAGTAGATACTGGTGATGAAACGATTAGTGTACAAATGAACCAATCTATGATTTTGTTGCCAAAAGAACCAATGCAACCGCGTTTGTTTGATGAGCGAGTTGGTTGGTTTACCTTAAGTAAATACGATTATAGTAGTAACGAATTAAAGTCCGATAGAAAAACCTATTTACGACGTTGGAAACTCGTTCCAAAAGATATTGAAGCTTATAAAAGAGGAGAGTTGGTTGAACCTGTAAAACCAATTGTTTACTATTTAGACCCAGCAACTCCTGAGAAATTTAGACCTTATATGAAAGAAGGGATTGAGTTGTGGCAAACAGCTTTTGAAGCTGCGGGATTCAAAAACGCAATTATTGCTAAAGATCCACCATCAAAAGCTGAAGATCCAGATTTTAGTCCAGAAGATATTAGGTATTCAGTGGTAAGATATGTGGCAAGTACCACCAGAAATGCAACAGGACCGAGTGTATCTGATCCACGAAGTGGTGAAATTATTGAAAGTGATATTATTTGGTACCACAACCACTTGCGTTCTTACAGAAACCGCTATTTGCTTGAAACAGGAGCCGCAAATCCTTCTGCAAGAACGTTAAACACACCTGATGAAGAAATCGGAGAAATGATGAAAATGGTAATTGCTCATGAAGTTGGCCACACCCTTGGTTTACCACATAACATGAGCGCAAGCTATGCGTACAACGTAGAAGATTATAGAAATGGTGCATTTACGCAGAAAAACGGAATTGCTGCAACCATCATGGATTATGCACGTTATAACTACATTGCTCAACCTGGTGATACCAATATTAGGTTCGTGCGCCAATTAGGGCCTTATGATGATTATGCCATTAATTATGGCTACAGATATATTCCAGGAGCAAATTCTGCCGAAGCAGAGAAAGAAACTCTTAAAAAGTGGGTAACGGAAAAGGCTGGTGATCCTAAATATAAATATGGGAAGCAAAGTAGCCGATTTGACCCAACAACACAGACCGAAGATATTGGAAATAATAGTATGAAAGCCAGTGACTACGGACTTAAAAACCTAAAAATAGTTGCCAAAAACTTACCAAAATGGACGAGTGACCAAACCAATGACTATGAAGATTTAGAAGAACTCTATGGTGAGTTACTCGGAGTATGGAGTCGCTATGTTGGCCATGTAGTAGCATATGTTGGTGGAGTAGTGGAGGACACTAAAAACCCATCACAAAATGGTAGTGTTTATAATCCTGTAGATAAAGCCTATCAAAAAGCTGCTATAAATTGGTTGCACAATAATGCATTTGAAACACCAGATTGGTTGTTAGATAAAGTAATTCTTCAAAACATTGATTATGCTGGTTATTCCGAGCGTTTACGTCGTTTGCAAGCTCGTCACTTAAACAATTTATTGGATTTTGAACGCTTAGGCAGACTTATTGACCATAACGCAATGAACAATGACAATTATTCTGCATTGAATATGTTGAAGGATGTACGATTGGGAATTTGGAGTGAGGCCAGAAACGGTTCAAACGTTTCGGTTTTTAGACGTAACTTGCAACGCGTTTATTTAGATAGAATGGCTTATTTAATGACAGAAGATTTAAACCCGCAACGAAGCAGACAATACTTCAACGTTAATCAATCTGATGTTAGATCATTGGTACGAGGCGAGCTGAATCAACTAAAAAACACACTCATTACAGCTTCAAGGGCAGCTGTTAACACAGAGACTAAATACCATTATAAAGATATTATAGAACGAATCAATAATTTATTTGATCCAAAATAACATGAAAAAAACAATCACATTATCGCTTTTATTTTGCTTGGCATTGACTACAAGCATTTCAGCACAGACTAAGAAAACCCAAAAAGAAAGGTTTCAAGCTACATATAATGCTTCAAAAGCATTGGTAAAATCTAATGATTTTCAATATGTTGGTAATTACGTTTTTAACAATAAAAAAAGAGAAAAACTTGAAGCAGATTCTAGTACTTTAAAAATAGATAAAAACAAAATAAATGGTCAACTGACTTCGCTCAGTACTTCCAACTTATCAATAGTCAATATCAATGATACAATAAAGGATTATTCTGCATCATTTAATGATGAAAAGCAAACTATCACCATTAGTTTTAAAGCAGGCGGTTCTCAAATATATATCAGTATAAAACCAAATGGCAACACTTTTTTAACGCTATCTAATGGTTTGAGCAAGAATATTACGCAAGTAGGCAAGATAAGTAAAGGATAAATCGTATCTTTGCAATAGTTTAACGGAAATATACCGTATAATAACTTGTTCTAAAGTTATTCTTCTAAAGAAGTTTCAACACGATTTATTGTTTCAAGAATAAGGCGTGTTTCTACAACTTCAATATTTTCATAAACTAGCACATATTAATTTTTAAAACAACGAATGGGTAAATCGCAACAGACATTTAGTAAAACTGAAAAAGAAAAAAAACGACTAAAAAAAAGAGAGGAAAAGCGTAAAAAGATGGAAGCGCGCAAACTCGAAAAAGAAGAAAACGGATCAGACGGCATCCCAATTGCTTACGTAGATCATAACGGAAATCTTACAGATACTCCACCAGACCCTTCTATGAAAGTAAAAGTTAAAGCCGAGAACATTGTACTTGGAGTACCACAAAAAGAAGAAGGAGACGAAGAAGAATTTGACCCAATACGCACAGGAAAGGTTTCATTTTACGATAGCTCTAAAGGTTTTGGTTTTATTATAGATACCGAAACCAATGAAAAACACTTTACACATGTTAGTGGTATCATTGATGATATTGAAGAAAACGACAAAGTAACTTTTGAATTGGAAAAAGGACAACGTGGCATGAATGCCGTACGTGTTAAACAAGCATAAAAATATACTGACTCTAAAATTTTAACCCATCATAATTCTCTATTATGATGGGTTTTTTATATCTTAAATTTTTCACAAAACCTCAAATTTAAAGAACCCAAAACTAATGCTTTGCGTAAATAGACTATAACAACAAACACCTCTTATTATGAAAACTAAAAAAATCTTTACCACAATTACAATGGCTTTTGCTTTAATATTTAGTACTTCTGTATTTGCTCAGGATGGAAAAATGATGAAAAAAGACAAAATGCAACAAGAAACTAAAATGGTTGGAGGTGCAGAAATGTATCCAAACAAGGATATTGTTTCAAATGCAGTAAACTCAAAAGACCATACAACTTTGGTGGCAGCTGTAAAAGCAGCAGATTTAGTAAAAACATTACAGAGTGATGGTCCTTTTACTGTTTTTGCACCCACAAATGCAGCTTTTGACAAGCTTCCTGAAGGTACATTAGCAGCTTTGTTAAAATCTGAGAATAAAGAAAAACTTAAAAACATATTAACATATCATGTCCTAGCAGGTAAATATAGTGCTGAAGATATTGTTACTGCCATTAAAAAAGGTGATGGCAAGGCACAATTTAAAACAGTATTAGGACCTGTTTTAACTGCTAAATCAGATGGGAATGAAGTGGTTTTAATTGATGCGGAAGGAAGAAAATCTAGAGTAAAAATAGCTGATGTAAACCAATCTAATGGAGTGATTCATGTTGTAGATACTGTGGTTTTACCTAGTAAATAAACTAGTTTATAAAAAAAGATCTTTAAAAGTACGGGTTAATACTCGTACTTTTTTTATATACCTTTAGTTAAAATTGGAAATAAATGAATCCAGAAATTATAACAATAACTGAAAAGAAGATCATAGGCATGAAAAGCGAAATATGCCATAATGAATATGGTAAAATCGTAGATCTTTGGAAATGTTTTATGCCAAATAAAAAGAACATAAAAACTATAAACAATGAACTCATAGCAATGCAAGTGTATGCAGATTTTATGAATATTGATGATGCCTACGATATTTGGGCATGCGCAGAAGTCACTGATTTTGAAAATATACCAGATGCCATGGAAACCTTTGTTATTTCTAAGGGAAAATATGCTGTATTCCACCAAAAAGGAGTAGATGCAAGCGGCTTATATCAAAGGATAATGACCCAATGGCTTCCCAATTCAGAATATGAAATTGATGCTAGACCACACTTTCAGGTTATGGGTGAGAAGTATAAAAATGGAAGTCCAGACTCGGAAGAAGATTTTTATGTGCCAATAAAAACTATAAACCAACTCTAAAGTCGCAGCCCGATTTGTAATTACTGCAACCAAAGGCCGTTTTTCCTTTCAGAATTTTCCCTGATTTACATTTAGGGCAAGTCTCTCCAACTTTAATGTTAGGTATTTTAGACTGTTTGGGCTCAAGTTTTAATTTGAAATTTTCATCAAAACGGAGTAAACCTTCAACCGATTGGTTGTCAACTTCAAATCCCTTTAAATTTACTGTTGAACCTTTATCTAATAATCTTGTATACTGATTTTCAGAAATCTTTTTATCGGCATAAGTAAAAGGTAATGTAAAGTCGCACGATTTGCCATATAGGTTACAGCCATAAGCAGATTTTCCTTTTATTAATTGTCCCTTAGAACATTTGGGACAGTCTTTACCAACTATTTTTTTAGTGGTGGTTTTTGCTTTTTTTGTTTTTGACTTAGTGTTTGTTTTATTATTTACAGCAGAAATGCGTTGCATTACGTTTTCGCTTCGCACCTCGTAAACCAAAGCGTCAACCATACGTTTCATTCCTTTTATGAAAGCATTGGCGCTAATTTCACCTTTCTCTATATCTTTCAGTTGCTTTTCCCAAGTTCCTGTAAGCTCTGCTGATTTTAGTAAATCATTTTGAATGGTTTCAATAAGTTGTATTCCTGTTACGGTAGGTAAGATCTGTTTTTTATTTCGTTTTATGTATTTTCGTCTAAAGAGTGTTTCAATAATATTAGCACGCGTAGATGGACGTCCAATACCATTTTCTTTCATTAAATCCCGCAACTCGTCATCATCAACTTTTTTACCAGCAGTTTCCATAGCGCGAAGCAGTGAAGCTTCTGTAAACTGGTTTGGTGGTTTGGTCTGTTTTTCTAAAAACGAAGGCTCATGAGGTCCTTTTTCACCTTTTGTAAAGGTTGGTAAAATGTATTCATTTTTATTTGAGGATTTTTCGGTCTCAAATACAACTCTCCAACCTTTTGATAGAATTTCTTTTCCAGTGGTTTTAAAATTAACATCTGCCGCCTTACCAATTACTGTGGTGTTAGAGACTTTACAATCCTCATAAAAAACAGCTATAAAACGTCTGGTGATAATATCATAAACTTGCTTTTCATTGTATTGTAGATTGATCTGTATTCCTGTGGGTATTATAGCATGGTGATCCGTTACTTTTTTATCATTAAAAACTTTCGCAGACTTCTTTATCTTTTTGTTTAATAGAGAGTTGGTAAGACTCAAATAATCAGAGAGTTTGTATAGTATGCCTTTTACTTTTGGGTATACGTCGTTTGGTAAAAAAGTAGTGTCAACCCTAGGATAAGTTACCGCTTTTTTTTCATATAATTTTTGTGCGATTTTAAGCGTATCGTCTGCAGAAAATCCAAACTTTTTATTGCAATAAACTTGTAAACCTGTTAGGTCAAAAAGTTTTGGTGCGTATTCAGTTCCTTTTTTCTTTGTTGTAGAAACGATTTCAAATTCGTGCTCCTTAACTTTGGTTGCTAAAACTTCACCATCTTCCATTTTAAGAAATCGCCCTTCTTCATAGCTAAAAAGTGTTTCCCTATATAATGTTTGCAGTTCCCAATAAGGTTGTGGTTTAAAATTTTCAATAGCTTTAAAACGTTCAACAAGCATTGCTAGAGTAGGGGTTTGCACTCTACCAACTGAAAGCACTTGTTTGTAGCCTCCGTGTTTTACGGTGTAAAGTCTAGTAGCATTGATGCCTAATAACCAATCTCCTATAGATCTAGAAAAACCTGCATAGTAAAGATTATCGTAATTCTCAGATGGTTTCAGGTTTTTAAAACCTTCTTTAATAGCTTCGGTTGTTAGAGACGAAATCCATAAGCGTTTTACTTCGCCTTTGTAATTTGCTTTTGAAATTACCCAGCGCTGAATCAACTCACCTTCTTGCCCAGCATCACCACAGTTAATTACAACTTCAGCTTTATCAAAAAGACTTTTAACAATATTGAATTGTTTTTTTATACCATCATTATTGCTGACTTTCACCTGAAATTTTTCAGGAAGCATGGGTAAGTTGTTTAAGTCCCAACTTTTCCAATATGGCTTGTAGTCACTAGGTTCATAAAGCGTACAGAGATGCCCAAAAGTGTAGGTTACAGCATAGCCATTACCCTCAAAGTAACCATCTCGTTTAGTTGTGGCTCCCAATACAGAGGCAATCTCTCTTGCAACACTTGGTTTTTCGGCAATACAGACTTTCAAGTAAAATAGATTTAGGCTCGCAAATTACTGAAATTTATAATCTCAAAAAGAAAAATTACAATTCTAATATCAGTTTTTGACCTATTCTTAAAGTTGTGTTTTTCTTTATAGCATTACTTCTGCAAATTGCAGCAATAGAGACATTGTTGCGCTTAGAAATACGCGATAGCGTATCACCAGGCTTAATGATGTACACTTTTCGTTGATTAATAAGACTGGCTATAGCAGCTTCTTCAGACTCTAAAACGTTAACTTTACTAACGCGGTGTGAGTTATGGTAAACTGGTCGCGTCCATTTTTTTGTGACCCAAAGTTCTTTGGCTCTTATGGCATTGTTTTGAGAAAAATCAAAAATATATTCCGGATGAATAAACTCACCTTTATAACTAACGTTTAGGTGTAGGTGACTTCCACGAGAATTTCCTGTATTTCCTCCTTTACCCAATAATTCACCTTTAAAAATTGTATCGTTAGCCTTTACAGAGATTTTAGATAAATGAGCATAAGTTGTTTCTAAATCATTAAAGTGCCTTACAACAACTGTTTTTCCATGGCCAGAACTATATTTTGCAAATCTCACAATACCATCCAAAACACTCACAACACTATCTCCTGTTACTAAATCTATGTCAATGCCTTTGTGGGCGCGTCCTCTTCGCCAGCCATAACGAGAAGTAATTATTTTTTTCTTTAAAATAGGAGAAGCGTAAGTGCTATCATCAAATTGTAACTTTATCGGAAATTCTACATTTTCATTCTTATAAGGGTTATAGACTGTTGTATCCCAATGGTCGGCTTTAATATCAGCCAATATTACTGGCTTTGGTGAAATTATAGGAATAGTAATTTCATCGACTACAGCGGCTTTTTTAATAGACCTAAGTACTTTTATTTTAATGGAATTATCATCTTGGGGAATTTCCTGCTGGGCAAAAGAAAACGCTGAACAGAATAAAAGAGCAGCGCTCAATAAAATATATTTCATGTATTATATTATAATCTAAAATTATGCTAAAAACGTAAAAATAAAATAAATATTGTTTATTGCAATTTAAGTCGCAAATATCAATGTTTTCAATAGGTTTTACATCATAAGATGTTGTTAAAATATTGTATTTAGGTAATGATTTTATTAGATTGAAACAAATCAAAACAAAATCATGAAACATATAATAATTTTAGCATTGGGACTCGTTTTTAGTTGTAATACAGCGACAAAAGCACAAGCACCAGAAGCGGTAAAGAAAACATTCCAAGCCAAATATCCTGGAGAAAATGATCCCGATTGGCATAAAGATTCACATAATAACTACGAAGCCAACTTTAAGATTGACGGTATTAAATACCGTGCGGATTTTAAGAAAAATGGAGCTTGGATCGAAACCGAAACAAGCATAAAAAAGAAAGATTTGCCAAAACTTATTAAACAGGCTATTAAAGACAACTATGGCTCAGAAGATATCACGGAAATTGAAAAAGTAGAAAGTGCCACCAAAGGCTTGTTTTATGATGTAGAGTTTAAACAAAAAGGCAAAAATATGGATGTGGAATTTCGAAAAGATGGTTCTATCATAGGATAACGATCTAAAATATACCACACTAAAAGCACCAATTAGTTAGGGTGCTTTTTTTATGCCATAAACTATTGTAAATTTGCAATTGTTATTAACCGAAGTCTTTTTCTCAAAGACAGAACTTCTAATTATTCGAAATAAATTTTATGGCTGAAAATATTCAAGCAATTCAAGAAAAAAAAACCGATAAAGAACTCTATACTTACCAAAAAGGTGCGATAGACAAAATTTTTGAAAAGTTTGATACCGCACCAGACGATTACCATTTACTCTATCAGCTACCAACAGGTGGTGGAAAAACGGTGATTTTCTCTGAAATGGTACGTCAGTACTTAAAAAACCACAATAAAAAAGTATTGGTAATGACGCACAGGGTTGAGCTTTGTAACCAAACCTCAAAAATGCTGAATAGCTTTGGTGTAACCAATAAAGTGGTAAACAGTAAAGCTAATTTAGATGACCAGGCGGAGTATTCTTGTTTTGTGGCAATGGTTGAAACCTTAAATAACCGTTTGAATGATGACAAACTAGATATTTCGGATGTTGGACTAGTGATTATTGATGAGGCCCATTACAATTCTTTTACCAAACTATTTAAGTTTTTTGAAAATTCTTTCATTTTAGGTGTAACCGCAACACCTTTAAGCTCTAATAAAGAGTTACCAATGAAGGATAATTATAACGAGCTCATTACAGGTGAAACAATAGAAAATTTAATTGAAAATGAGTTTTTAGCACATGCAGAAACCTATGCATATGATATGGGTCTAACCTCATTAGAAGTAGGATCTAATGGTGATTATACGGTAAAATCTTCAGAAGATTTATATTCGAGTCCTGCTATGTTAGACAAGTTGTTGGAGGCTTACAAAAAACATTCTGAAGGCAAAAAGACACTTATCTTTAACAATGGTATTAATACTTCTATCAGTGTGTATTACACTTTTAAAGAGGCTGGTTTACCCATTATGCACCTAGATAATACAGCAACCAAAAAACAGCGAAAGCAAATATTACAGTGGTTTCATGAGACCCCAAATGCTATTTTGACTTCGGTGAGTATATTAACCACAGGTTTTGATGAGCCAACCATTGATACCATTATATTAAACAGAGCTACAAAATCATTGACTTTATATTACCAAATGATAGGGCGTGGGTCTCGTATTCTGAATAATAAGTCTAAATTCACAGTTATTGATTTAGGTAACAACTTATATAGATTTGGACCTTGGGGAGCGGATTTAGATTGGCAACTAATTTTTAAGTCGCCAAATTGGTACGCAGATCGTATTAAAAGTGATGAGGCTATTGAAGGAGAGTTTAAGCACGATTTACATGAGGATATCAAAGAAGAGTTTTCTAAATCTGAAGACACTTATTTCGATATAAAGCAGACATATAAAGATGCTGTGGTTAATGGTGAATCTTCTAAAGTCGTTTTAGAACGCTCTATTGAGCAACATGCCAAAATTTGTATAGAAAACAGTGAAGATGTATATGATGCATTAGGTTTGGCAAAATTGCTAAAAGATGATATTAATCAACGTATTGAAGTCTATGCCAAATGCATAAGTAAAAGTACGCATAACTTTCTTAAATGGTTAAAAGACGACTATTACAACAAACTAACATCGTATCTCCGCTCTAATTTCGATGAGAAATTTGAAGAAATCCACGGCCATCCACCAGAAGAATAAAATAGTGGATCTGCTTATCTAACAAATGTTAAAATCAGCTTATTTCCGTTAAGGTATCTTAAAATTATTGATTTGAGCTTCATCTTGTAGTATCTTATTGTCATAATCAAAAACTACACAATGAAAACTTTAATATACGCTTTCACTTTTTTAATAACCTTTCATTTGTCTGCTCAAGACCCTATGCTTCAAACAAATAATGAAAGCATAGAAGACAGGGCAACCAAAATAACGGATAAATACGATGAACAAATAGAGCTAGACGCTAAGCAAACTATTCTATTTCAGAAGAAAGTTGAACAATTTCTAATTCGTGAAAAAAAGATAAAAGAAGAATACGATGGCAAAGAAGAGTTAAACCTAATTAGAAAATTAAGAAAGGCTGAAACTCTTGAAATGATGAATATTTTATCAAGACCACAGTTAACTCTCTACAAAAAGTTAAAGCCTAAAATTCAACCCTTGGGTTATGCAAACGAAAAAAGATAACAATTGAGCTATTAATCAATTAACTCAAAAGCGATTACTAAGGTAGTCGCTTTTCTTTTTGGGCTAAACCTTTTAGTAAATACATTAAAGGAACTTAGTATAACAGAGTAAATTGAAAACTATTAAAACAACCTTTAAAACTTTTTATATATGAGCATTTTCGATTCTTACCAATTGGGAGATATAGAACTAAAAAATAAAATTGTAATGGCACCAATGACGCGTAATCGTGCCATAGATAACATTCCAAACGACCTTATGGCAAAGTATTATGGGCAACGTGCTGGCTCGGCAGGATTAATTATTTCCGAGGGTACTTCGCCTTCAGTAAATGGTATTGGTTATGCCAGGATTCCGGGAGCGTACAGTCCAGCACAGATTGATGGGTGGAAAGAGGTCGTAAAAAAAGTACATGACGAAGGAGGCAAAATCTTTTTACAGTTAATGCATTGTGGCCGCATTGCAGCTTTAGAGAATGTCCCAAATGGAGGAGAGGTGGTAGCGCCAAGTGCAGTCAAAGCAGGTGGTGAAATGTACACGGATGAAAAAGGAAACGTCCCACACGTTGAGCCTAGGGCAATGACCTTGGAGGATATTGAAAAAGCGCAAAACGAATATGTAAACGCTGCCGAATTGGGAGTTGAACGGGCTGGCTTTGACGGAGTAGAACTACATGGTGCTAATGGTTATTTAATAGAACAGTTTCTTAACCCAAAATCAAACGTACGTCAAGACAAGTATGGAGGTGACTTTAAAAACAGAGCGCGATTTGCATTGGAAACAGCTGAAAAAGTGGCTAAAAGAATAGGTGGTAAAAAATTAGGAATTAGATTATCTCCTTACGGAACTTTCAATGATATGCAACACAATTACGACGATTTGGTAGAACTGTATTCTTATTTGGCGTCAGAACTCAGGGAGTTAGGTTTAGCTTATATCCATATCGTAGATCATACCGCAATGGGAACTCCAGAGTTTAAGACGGATATCAAAAAAACCATCAAACTTAATTTTGGAGGAACAGTCATCACAGGTGGTGGAGTGAGCAGTAAGGAAGATGCCGATGCTGTTATTGATAAAGGACTGGACTTGGTTTACGTTGGTAGATCATTCATTTCAAATCCAGATCTAGTGAGTAAATTCAAGCATAACCAAGATTTAAAAGAACCTAATCCAGACCTGTTTTACTCACCAGGTCCAGAAGGTTACACAGATTATTAATAGAACATTAACTTATAGAAATACAATAGTTATGAATTTTACAAGACACGCATCAGCAGAATGGAAAGGCTCAGGAAAAGAGGGAAAAGGACATCTTACCACGGAGAGTAAAGCTTTATCAGCAGAACCTTATGATTTTACAAAACGTTTTGAGGATGAAAAAGGCACAAATCCCGAAGAACTAATAGGCGCAGCACACGCAGGCTGTTATACTATGCAACTGAGTTTCCTTTTGGGTGAATCGGGTTACACACCAGATCATCTTGAAACCAAAGCAGATGTAACGTTCAACGATGGAGAAATCACTAAAATCGATTTGCACTTATCAGGAAAAGTGCCAAATATAAAGGCAGACGAATTCAATGAAATCGCAGAGAAAGCAAAAAATGTTTGCCCTGTATCTAAGTTATTAAATGCGGAAATTACTTTGAATAGCAATTTAGATGCTTAGATTAAGGTTTTACGTTACCATTAAAATTAAAAATCCTATACAATTAATGTATAGGATTTTTTTATTTATCCTGCTATACGTTGATGATCCTGAAACGAACGTTTTATGCTCAATAAGTGCTGTACAATTGAAGCAAGCTCAAAGTTCAACAAGCGTTCATCTTTTTTACTGAAATTCTCAATATGGTGCTTGTAGATAGATTCTATACCATTTTTAATGGAAATAAAATAACTATCGTCCGTAGCATCAAGCGTAACAGAACTTTTAAAGTGACTTTCTTTTAACAACCAATAAGACAAGCTGTTAATCTGATTGAATAAGGCTAAATTTTGATCCATAATACATAGGTTTTATAGATTTGAGGGGGAATCTTTTTATAAATTTAAGCACCAACCACGTTAATGTCTAAAATTTCTGTTGTAGCTATGTATTAGTCCGACTAAATACAGAATACCAAAGTCACTATCGATGAACGACAACCTTATGCACCAAATAAATATAAAAATAGGGTCATAGCTTTTTGATATACTATTTTACATAATGTAAATTATAGGACAACCACAACAATTAGCGTAATAGCGCTTTTGGGCGGTATTCAAGATAATTATAGATATATAGACTGCGTAGCTGTTATATATCGTGAATAATAACGCTTAAGTCCGCTGTCAAATGCTCGATTGTTTTGTTAAACTCAAATGCGAAGCATTCATGAGCTCTTTCTTAAAACAATAGAAATGTGGCGAATAATTTCCAGCCGCTTGCCAGCCGCACATAAAAGCTGCGTTTTAGTATCATTGAAATTTTGAGGTATTTGGATATTTGTACTACATGTTTTTTTCTACGCGATTCTCGTGGCATGCCATAAGAGCTAAAATTTTGAAAAAGCAAAATTCTTAACACTTAATTATGTTCTTACGTTCCTATTAAGCTTTTTAATTAGTACTACCAATATTATGTAAAATAGAATTTGAATCTATATAACTCACCAAGGTTTAGATTATATCTTTTTTTCTTGTTAAAAAAAAGAAACAAAATTAACCTCCACTCACCTATTGTTTTAGCCAAAATTTATGAGGTCGTTCTTGAATGATAGAATAATGATTGCATTTTTATTACTTTTTCTGTGCAAAAGCGTAACCTATTATGGTACCTGCAACAATCGCAATAGTCGATACAGGTAAAATATCTAATAAGTTTAGTATAACAAGTAATGGAAAAACAACTAGAATTGCCATTAATTGAACTGACCGCAAGCCCATTCCTTTTTTTGAATAAACTCGATTAATCATGATACCACTTATACCAATTATACTTATAACAAGTGTACCGTATATTATAATTTCTTTTGTTTCCATTTTTGTGTATTACATATCATCAAATGCATTAATATATGCTGATCTAAATTCTGGCGCAATATCATGTGCTGTTACGTGATTTATTGAGTCCAATATTTTTTCAGGCTTAGCCTGAATACTGACAATTTCATTTTCAAGACTTAAATAACCAGGCACTAATCTTTCTAAACTGAGTACCAACGATCTAATGTCATCTTTTGAAATCTCACTCAGGTAAGAGTAAGTATCTTTCATTTTATGGCGTATTGCGGCTAACTCAGCAGGTTCTGTATCCTCTTTTTGCAGATGAAATACTGTTTCAAGGAGCTCCTTAATTGGACCCTTTTTAATTTCCTTTTTTTCTAATTCACTTATCCATTTCGACGTTTCAATAACTGTATGATAATTTTTGAATAAATCTTCCAAATCCAGTAAGCCTAACTGTTTAGGAGCTGATATTAATAAAAGTTTAATAAAATCTTTAGCTCTAAATAATGATACTTTTTGTTGTTTAGATTCTATATTTACTGCTGATTCTGGATCATTGGCACCTTCAAAGTCTTTTGCTATTACACATGAATATTTAGCTTTATAAGCTTCACGATGTCTTACAGAAGTAGCCATTTTAGCGGTTGCAGATTTTATTCTTTCTTTACCTGTACTTTTTGCATCATATACTAAAGAATACTCGGAATTGATACCCTCAACTTTATAGCCTAATCTAGCAACAGCACGTCCATCTGGCGTACCATTTCCACCAATTTTAGTTGTTTCAAAGCCCAAGTTATTAAAAGCGTGATATACTGCTTCTTCAAGTCCAACAGAATCAGCCAAGGAGGCTCTTAACATTATTGCAACACCTGGAGCATTAGGCCTATCGCTATAGGTGAATTCTCTTAGGAGTTGATCACGTCTTTTTAAAATCTGTAAAGTGGTGTCTTCATCTACACCTAATTCTATAAGATGAGCTTCGGTTAGAATTTCTGTAAGTGCAATAAGTTCAAAAGGTAAGGTCGTTTTAATTTCATCACTGAAATTTGCAAAAAAAGGATGAAGAAGATTAATCTTAGCCTTACCTGAAATTAGGTCGAATTTAGCAATCGGGTCATCAGGATTCATAATTTCCCATGCAACAACATCTTTAATAATTCCCGTCTCACTAGTTAAATCATCTTCTAAAATCTTAATGACTTCTTCTTTTCTTTCATCGGTAAGATCTTCAGGAATTGTGGTATACATCAGATTAGAAATATTTCCAGAGAAAAACTTTCTAGTCAACGCAAGTAGTGGTCTTCTTGACAAACTTCCTGAGCTACTAAATAATTTACTAGATGCTAGATTTCTTTTATTCTCATCCTGTTGATGCTCATCCCAAAAGGGCTTTATTTCGCTATTAAATTTCTTTTTAATGTAATCTCTAAGTTGTGCCAGTGGTTTTGATTCCTGAATGGATTCTCTAGTCGAAGTAATTTTATCATCTAGTTCATCTGCATGTATAATAACTCTGAGTCTATTGAATGTTCCGTGCTGAAATGCTGGCATACCAAGGAGACCATCATCCATATTCACTAACCTTTCTCTAACCATAAGAAATATACCATTACTCCTTCCCCAATCTTCAGATTTCCCAGCAACAAGAGAATCTTCAAACAATTGAAATTCACCTCTCACATTTTTTAGATTATCGAAATTAGTCACTGATCTTCCCTCCGAATCTATTGCAGATTCAAAAAATTTATCAGCAGTTTTATCATCTTTTCCAATTACCCATGTGTTGAGCTCTTTATGGTCCATTTTCGAAGGTGGCAAAAGACTGCCATTAAAGTATAATGAGAAGTTTGGATTTATTGGTAATGCTGTACGAAGAATCCATTTCAATCGACCAAGCTTAATTTCAGATGATTTCGGAGTTAATTCAGTCATTATGCAAAATGTCCATGTTTTTTCCGCTTTATCACCCCAAAGTTCAAAATCAAGCAAATTTTGACCAGATATACTTATATAGGGTTCTAAAATTTCTTTTACTTCATCAAGTTTTAATTTTCTTTCATCTAGTAATATTTCTTCACTATCGTGATTCCTGTCGATACGAGAATAATCCATTGTCACCGCTAGGTAATCACCTGAATCCGTTTTACAAATGTAAGTAAGCTTTCTTGCCAACACATACGTTGCCAATTTACCAATGCCAAACTTACCAATTTGTAGTCTTTTCTTGTTATTTCTTGTTTTGAGCTTGTTAGAAGAACCAATTTTCCAAAGTTGTTTAAGACCATTGGCATCCATACTTTCACCATTATCACAAACCCATATGAACGAATTTGAAGTTGATGTATCATTAGGCACAGATACACAAACTTTTTTTGCATAGGCATCGTAGGAATTACTTACTAATTCCTCAAAAGCTTTGTTGGGACTTGAATAAAGTCCTGCTGAGAACAGTTCTATTATTCTAAAGCTTATTTCTACAGGAATTTCATCAATTTTTTCTCCTGCATTCTCAATATTTTTGCTCATGGTTTTCTAGCTATTATAATATATTCTTCGGGATAAACTTCCTTACTATTCTTATTATCCAAAGTTGTAAATTTACCTGTATGCTTATCTCTAATTGTTGGTATTAACTTATTAGGAATTGATCTTTTTATAACATTTTCAATAGTAAAACCAATTAACTCTAGAAGTTCTGCAAAAATCTCTGCTGATTGTATCTTTACATTTTTAAAGGTAGTATTTCCAATTACAACAAAAGTTTTGCCACCATTTTTTAAAACTCTGTGCATTTCATTTGCAACATCATACATATCGTTAAAGTAGTTTGCTACTTCTTTTGCTGTTCTTAAGTGAATATCTTTTAAATCATCAATTGCAGCTTGAGCTATTTTAGAGTTTGATTTCAAACTTTCTCCATATGAGTAAAAGGTTCCTATAAAATTACTTCTAAACTCTAGTAAATTATTTAGATACTCAAACCAATATCCCGTTAATTGATGTAAGTCGGCATATTCATAAGATGTAACATAAGGAGGTGATGTAATTATTGCATTAATCGTACCTGGTTTTATAGAGGTATCGCGAGCATCTTCAAGCACTAATTTGGATTCAATGTTTGTGAATTGTAACTCTTCTAACCTATTAAAGAATCGTTCGTTCTGTTTAAGCATAGACTTTACTTGCCTATTAAATGCTTTGAATACTTCAGTTGGCTTTTTATCTGAATCGATTTGAGGTTTGGTGCTTGATTGTAGCCATTTAGAACAATTTTTTAAAATGTTAGATAAAGCAACTAAAAAGAAGTTTTTAACTTTTTTTGTTGTCTTTAGCTCGGTTATAATTTGATAGAGAAAAGCTATTTTATATTTTTCACTGGGATAAAACCAATAATCTATTCGCGCATGTTTTTCAATATTATGAAAATCTTCAGGTCTAAAATTTTCAATTTCAGATAAAATGATTTGAAACTTACTCTCTAATAAGCCTTGTCTTATTGGACTTGTTTTTACATTAGTGATTAATTGAGCAACAGGGTTTATATCTACACCAACAGATTTTCTACCGTGTATTTTTGACTCAACAAGTGTGGTTCCACAACCTGCAAACATATCTGCAATAATATCGCCTGGCTCAGTATAATCTTCGATAATTTTCTTTACTAAATTTGGAAGGAATTTTGCAGGATATCTATGATAACCATGAGTCCATTGTTGAGTAGACTTTATGTTTTTGAAAACCCATTCATCGCTTACGGGTAGTTTTTCAAAGGGTTGTGTAATATTCATTTAATCTGATAGTTTGACTATCAAAGATAAAATAAAAACATCTATATCCAACTAATTTTAAACAACTATATATCAATTGGTTACAATGTTTCGATTAGTAAATGAAAACAGTTTACTAATCAACTCCACACACATTTCCACCACTCCTCTACCCTCGCAGAAAAAGAGGCTACCACTAACTAAGCAAAGAAACATTTAAAGAAAAAATAAAGAAACCTAATATTTAAAGATGCACTTTTAACTCAAATCGAATATACGAATCTGTTAAAGCAATATTATTATTAATACACAATTCTGAAATTTTGGGTAAACATCCCTCAAATAATATGAGACTCAATATTTTTACATTATATTCCCATCTTTGATTTTTCAGTATAGTAGCAGAGTCCAAATGCAAAACACAATTAATCCCATCGAAAACAAGAAACTCACCCTCGAATCCCTTTTACAACTAGATTTTAATACCATAATATGGATTGCAGCTCCGGTGATGTTTACATTGGTAGCATTAGAATATTACCTTTCAATAAAACAAAAAAGACAGCTCTACCATGGGAAAGACTTTTTAGCGTCTTCAGTTATAGGGTTTGGTAATTTATTTGTCAATGCACTTACCAAAGTGGGTATATTTTATATTGTTGTAATTTGCTATAATCTAACCCCTTGGAGAATTCCCCATACGTGGTGGTCGTACCTGCTTTGTTTTATTTGCCTTGATTTTGTAAGGTATTGGTCGCATAGAATCTCTCATGTACAACGGTTTTGGTGGTCCACACATGTCGTTCACCACAGTTCCGAATATTACAATTTCTCTACATCGTTTCGGTTATCATGGGTGCAAAACCTAAAACTTATATTCTTTTTGCCAGTAATAATGCTAAGCTTTGATCCCGTTGCTTTTATCATTGTGCATCAGTTGGAAATTCTTTACCAGTTTTGGCTCCATACGGAGTTGATAAGGAAACTCCCACAACCTATTGAATACATTTTTGTAACACCGTCGCATCACCGAGTTCACCATGCTGTAAACGAAGATTATATCGATAAGAATTTTGGATCTACGTTAATTGTTTGGGATCGCATGTTCGGGACTTTCAAAGTTAAAAAAGAACAAGCTATTTATGGCATAACTAAACCTGTAGATTCATTTAACCCCTTATATTTGGTGTTCCATGCTTGGGGTGACTTATTTGTGGATGTATGGAAACGACCAACCAAAACTTGGAACATCCTTTTTGGTAGCCCTACCCTATGGGAACGCGAACAGATTAAAAAGGGACACCCTAAAAAAAACATTAATAAGTAATAGGTAGAGTAACGCTCTCACCCCAACTCCTTCATAATCTCAGCAAACAAAGCATAAGACCGTATACGATCTTCCACATCATAAATATTGGTTACAGCAATAAGCTCATCAGCTTTGGTGTGTTCCAAAAACTCCTTAACCTGGACTTTCACTGTGGCTTTACTACCTATAAAAGAATACTTTAACATTTGGTGGACTTGCGGATGCTGCATAATCTCTTCAAGGTCATCTGTCATCGCAGTTGGTGGTTGCACAAAATCCCGTTTGCCTGTAAATATGCCAACAATCATCCGAATTAAAGACGTTGATAAACGTTGGGCTTCCTCGTCTGTATCTGCAATAATAATGTTTACGCCAGCCATAACATAGGGTGCTTCTAAGACGTCTGAGGGTTGAAATTCTTTGCGGTAAATAGCAATAGCATCCCATAAATGCGTGGTGGCAAAATGACTGGCAAAAGCATAAGGCAATCCTTTTTTTGCGGCCAAATGCGCACTATCGGTACTGGAGCCCAAAATGTAAATGGGCACTTCTACTCCTTCGGCTACAGTGGCACGCACTTTAGCGCTGGCGTTTGCCTTAGAGAAGTAGGTTTCTATTTTGTCCAGTTCATTGGGAAAGGAATGCGCGGCTTGCATAAAATCCGAACGTATGGCCAATGCGGTTTCCCTATCGGTGCCTGGTGCCCTGCCTAAGCCTAGGTCTATACGGTTGGGATATAATGAGGCCAAAGTTCCAAATTGTTCGGCAATGATCAAGGGGGAATGATTGGGTAACATAATACCTCCAGAACCAACCCTAAGGCTTGTTGTACCTGCAGCAACATAACCAATCAATACCGAAGTGGCACTACTCCCAATGTTCTGTGCATTGTGGTGTTCCGCCAGCCAATAACGTGTATAACCAAAGGATTCTACTTTCTGTGCTAATTTAAGGGTGCTATTAAACGTTTCGCTAAGGGTAAAGCCATCAGAAACTAAGGCAAGATCTAAAACTGAATAATGAGTGTGTTCGGTTGTCATAAATAGTGGTAATGGATTGTAAAAAAGTAGGGTTTTAAATGAGGTACTGGCGTAACCTTATGTTTTGGTAAAGCTAAACGATACAGTACGATGGATTTATTTAAACCTATATAACTATTTCCCATCTCGTCGTTTCCTTCTCCACAAAATATAGAATATAATAAGTAAAATGGGTAAAACAACATAGACAATCACCTCAAACGGATCGGTAAAATCAAGCGCTTTGCTTTCTCCAGGATTGGGTGTGCCTCGTGGTATTTGTATAGATAATATTGTGTGTATAATGGACATAATTTTAAGCTATGTATTTACTATTTAAAGTTAAGAAATATAAATGGCGTAACAGTACGTATATCTATTTAATAAATAAAAACAGGAAGGCTTTTAATAGCCTATCTTAAAAATCAACATCTACATCGGTCAACAATTCTTGTGAAAGTCTTTTGTTTTCAGCATTGTGTATTACAGACACATCACCTGTGCTTTCAAATATAGCAGCCTTAACTTCATCAAAGTTATGAACATTGGCCTCGCGCAACTTGGCAATTAAGTCGTCTTTACCAACATTACAGCGTTTCATGTTTTTGGGCAACATCTTTCCGTTCCACATAATAAGTTGGGGCTTATTGGTAAATAAGGATTGAAACATGTTAGATTTTCTAACCAAAAAGGAAAACAGGGTCTGGAAACTTATTACTGCCGTTAAAGCTACAGCTCCCTTAACCAACGAGTAGTTTTGGTTTAAAATTATCGAAGCTAAAATAGAGCCTACAGCAATGGTAGACGCAAAATCAAAACTAGACATTTTGGCAAAGGTGCGTAAACCGAAGATCCGAGTAATGACAATTATAATGGTGAAAATTCCAAAAACCGAGGCTATAAGCCAAAATAGTGCTGATACTGACATAGTAAAGTATTTAGTTGTTTAGTTGTGTTCAAATTTAGTGACTATAACCATACATAATTAATACGCTTAACAAAAATGTTAACCTATATAAAAGGGATTCGTCTTAATTTATTTGAACAAATAAAAATTTCATATGAGACGATAAACCTACTAGTGACGCCTTAACTTTGCGATATGAATGCAGAAAATGAATTGATACTTAAAAAATTATACAAATTTCAATGAACCAACAAGAACATATAGAAAACCAATACAAAGACTTTATATTAAAGTACAAGCATCCTTGTGTGATGGCTAAAACAGTGTTTTCAATGGAAAACTATGTCATTAAATCCTATAACAGTTTTCATCAAACAGAGACAATTACCCAATTGCTCAGTGATTTGGAAACCTATGTTAACAATTATGATTTTGACTCTAATGAGTTCCAATCCTTTTTGGCAGTTTTCCCAAATGCTGGGTTTAATTCCGAAATTGAGTTTGAAAACAACCTATGGCAACTCTTGCAAGAGCTTCATAAGCACGACGATTGTGAGTGGGATCCTAACGTAAGTAACGACCCAGAGAGTCCAAATTTTAGTTTCAGCATTAAAGGAAAAGCGTTTTATATTGTAGGTTTACATCCCAAAAGCTCTAGAATGGCAAGGCAAAGCCCATATCCTACCGTGGTCTTTAATCTGCATTGGCAGTTTGAAAAACTCAGGGAAATGGGAACGTACAAAAAAGTAAAGAAACGGATTAGAAGACGAGATAAAAAACTACAAGGCTATATTAACCCAGTCTTAAAGGATTTTGGTACGGATACAGAAACCAGACAGTACAGTGGCAGAAATGTGGAAGAAGACTGGAAATGTCCTTTTATCCATAAATCAGCAAAACAATAAAACGTGATACAGGAAATAAAAAAACAAAGTGGCAGTGCGTTCACCATCAAAAAAGGTCAGATACTTACCGTCATAGATCCTAAAGGCCAACAAGTAAGCGATATGGTCTTGTTTAATAAAAACGATTTAAATGAAAAGCTCTCCGCAGGTAAAACCATGGATTTTGAAGAATCCATTTTAATTACCACGTCTAATTTTATTTGGAGCAACAGATCCAACAAAATGGTAAAGATTATAGAGGACACCAACGGACGTAATGATTTTTTACTCGCTCCGTGTAGTCCCGAGACCTTTAAGATTATGTACAATCACAAAGGTTATCATCCAAGCTGCTTAGAAAATCTCCATAAAAATTTAGAACCCTACGGAATTAGTTTAGATGATGTGCCTACAGCGTTTAATATTTTTATGAACGTGCAGTTTAGTGAACAGGGTAAATTATCGGTAGATCCTCCAACGTCCAAACCTGGCGATTACATTAAATTTGAAGCCCAAATGGATTTACTGGTTGGTTTAACCGCCTGTTCTGCTGAAGATAGTAACGGAGGCTCTTTTAAACCCATTCATTATAAAGTCAGTTGATTACAAACATAAAAAAATCCCGCTATTGCGGGATTTATAGTTTAAGATCAAGTACAATCAATACTTAAGGTCATTGAGAAATTCATTGACGCGCGACTTAGATTCTCCTGTACGCTTCTGAATTTTCCCTAACAGTTCGTCTTCCTTCCCTTCTTCATAATCTAAATCATCATCGGTAAGTTCTCCCCATTGTTGTTTCAGTTTTCCTTTAGCAATATTCCAATTGCCTTTTGCTTTATCTTGCCATGGTTTCGACATAATTTTTGGTTTTAAGTTTTAATGCAATTCACTATGATTTGCTATTCTAAATTAGAGGTACCGCTGTAATATCGTTACCTCATTTCATTCAGAAATTAATTCAAAAAAATTAAGCTGGAACTTCCATAGCAACTTTTCGTCTTTCCCAATTACGGTGTTGTGCTATGGCATCCCTAAAATCTTTGGCAGATCCGTTTATAAACACAGCAGCATCGTCTTTATGGTCAGCCACAAAGGTTTGGTCTATCAACGTCTCTCCGGCTCCATCTGCCGCAATGGCTTTGCAGTGCTTAAAAGCTTCGTTTATAAACTTTTTATATTTCGAATTGGCCTTCATAGTGTCTACTGCTTTATCTCCACCTGCCACATAGATAGCATCAAAAAGTACACTTTCTGTGGTAGAAATGGCTGCATCAACATCGTGCGCTTTATCTTGGTCGCACTTTACTGTGCCTCCATGAGGAGCAATCAATTTTACCATGGCACCTTCATCTTCTAACGCAGTTTTTATTTTTTTAAGGGCTGCCATATCAAAACCATCCGCAACCAATGCGGCAATCTGTCGGGTAGCAATACTATCAAACTTGGTATTGGCTTGGCTCAACATAGGGGCTTTGTCAAGATAGTTCTTGGCATCACCAGGTTGGTGTTTAGCTACGTCTGCATCTGCACCAATGGCTTGGTTTATAGGTTGGTCAATTTGTTTGGGTATAGACATTCCCAAATTATTGGCTACGGTCTTTGCTAAATCTGCATTGATTTTTTGTATTACCCAAAGCATACGCTCTTTTACATGGGCTTGGTTGCATTTACCAAGTTCAAACGAATAGGCACTGGCAACATGTTCTTTTTCCCAATCGGATAGACTGCGGTAAAATAATGCGGGTTGAGAGAAATGGTCACTAAAGCTTTCACTTCTACCTCTAATTTTTTTGGCGTCTATACGTTCTTCATGGTGCGTAAAGCCTCCTTCTGCCATTTTACTGAGGTGCGGACAGCCTCCCATTAACGAATTAGGGAAATACGCTCCCCTGCCCTTTGGGATATCCATTTGCATATGCCCATCACGTTCATTATTGTACACTTTGGTTACTGGTTTGTTAATAGGAATCTGATGAAAGTTAGGTGTACCTAATCGCGAAAGTTGTGTATCTCTATAAGAAAATAGTCTCCCTTGCAATAAAGGATCATTGGTAAAATCTATACCAGGTACAATATGGCCAGGTAAAAAAGCAACTTGTTCGGTCTCTGCAAAGAAGTTATCCGGATTTCGGTTTAAGGTCATCTCTCCTATAACTTGTACAGGTACCATTTCTTCTGGGATGAGCTTTGTGGGATCCAAAAGATCAAAATCAAACTTATGCTCATCTTTTTCTGGTACAACTTGTATCCCCAACTCCCATACAGGATATTCACCAGCATCAATAGCATCCCATAAATCGCGCCTATGGAAATCGGCGTCTGCACCATTGATTTTTACAGCCTCATCCCAAGTTACAGAATGGACACCCAACTTTGGTTTCCAGTGGAATTTCACAAAATGCGATTCATTCTTATCGTTAATAAGTCTAAAGGTATGGATGCCAAAACCTTCCATCATTCTATAGCTTCTCGGAATGGCTCTATCGCTCATCACCCAAATATGGTTGTGAAGGGTTTCTGTGGTATGCGACACAAAATCGTAAAACGTATCGTGGGCTGAGGCGGCTTGAGGAATTTCTTTGTTGGGTTCCGGTTTTACCGAATGGATCAAATCAGGAAACTTCATCGCATCCTGGATAAAGAAAATTGGCATATTGTTTCCTACCAAATCCCAAGTGCCTTCCTCTGTATAAAATTTTGTGGCAAAACCTCTAACATCCCTAGCCAAATCGGGCGAACCCTTAGAGCCTGCTACCGTAGAAAAGCGGACAAATACAGATGTACTTCGCTCAGTATCGTTAAAAATCCCGGCCTTACTGTACTCAGGTATAGGGTTGGTTAATTTAAAAACACCATGCGCTCCACTCCCTCTTGCATGTACAATACGCTCAGGAATACGTTCATGGTCAAAATGGGTAATCTTTTCACGTAACAGAAAATCTTCCAACAGTGTCGCTCCGCGTTCTCCAGATTTTAGAGAATTGTTGGTGTCGTTAACCTTTAAACCTTGGTTGGTGGTCATGGGATTACCTTCATAATCTACACGATTTACGTCCAGATCTTCTATCTTTTTTGAGTCGGTTTTTTTACTGGATTTTTTTGCCATAATTCTATATTAAAATTAATTCATTCAAAAATTACCCATATAATTTTAAATAGAAACACTTTCCAATTATTTGAGTTAAAAAAAATATCTAATCCGTTACAACTCATATGTAATCCAATAAAACTCAAAATAAATTTAAAATTATTTGCTTAAAATCTTACCTATTTGCTTGGCATTAAACCTTTGTTAAAAACAATATTAAAAGTTCTTTTTTCTATAGTTTTGGGAGGTTATCACTTCGTAATACTAAACTTCAAAAAGGACCCTAACAAACAAAATCCGTATAGGTATGGCTTAGGGTACACATCAAAAAAATTTAGATCTAAAAACCAATGATTATGACACAGACAATTTTGCTAAAAAAGAGACCAGAAGGAAAACCAACACGTTCAGATTTCGAATTTGTAAAAGAGGATAAGGAACTAACTATTAACCATAACGAAATGATACTAAAAACACTGTATGTTTCGGTAGATCCGTATTTAAGAGGAAGAATGAGCGACGCCAAATCGTATGTAGAACCTTTTGAAGTTGGTAAACCAATCCATTCGCTTGTAATCGCTAAAGTATTGGACTCTAAGAATGATAAATTTACTGAAGGAGATTATGTAAGAGGCATGCTAAATTGGAAAACCAAACAGGTCTCAAAAGGGGAAGGAATCACAAAAGTAGATCCCTCAAAAGCAGATTTAAGTGCATACTTGGGCATTTTGGGGATGACGGGCTTAACAGCTTACTGCGGACTAACCGAAATAGGGAAACCAAAAAAAGGGGAAACACTTGTCGTTTCTGGTGCAGCAGGCGCTGTTGGCAGTGTGGTTGGGCAAATTGGTAAAATATTGGGACTTACGGTCATTGGTATTGCTGGTACGGATGAAAAGGTAGAAATGCTCAAATCTAAATTCGGGTTCGATGCAGGAATCAATTACAATACCACCGAGAATATGAAAGAAGCCATAGCAGAAGCCGCACCTAATGGTGTGGATGTGTATTTTGATAACGTTGGCGGTCCAATTTCCGATGCCGTATTGTTCAACATCAATAAATTTTCCCGTACCGTAAACTGTGGAGCTATAGCAGTGTACAACAATACCGAACAACCAAAAAGTGTAAGCGTACGTCCGTTTTTGGTAAAAAACAGCGCGTCCATGCAAGGCTTTATTGTTTCTAATTTCGAAAACAAATTTCCAGAAGCCATCAAACAACTGTCAACATGGTTAGCAGAAGATAAACTAACCTATTCAGAAACCATTGTTGAAGGTTTTGAAAACATCCCACAAGCCTTCATCGATTTATTCGACGGAAAAAACAAAGGAAAAATGGTAGTAAAGGCTTAAAAATAAAAAAATAAAGAGTGTCCCTTGAGGCAGTAGTAAAAGTATAAAAGTAAAAATTGTCCCCTCGAGGCAGTAGTAAGGCTTAAAAGTAAAGATTGTCCCCTCGAGGGGACTTTAGGGGTGTTTGTTTTTAACACCATCCCACAAACCTCCATCACTTTATCCGACGGAAAAACAAAGAAAAAATAACAGTAAGGTTAAAAGTAAAAATTGTCCCCTCGAGGGGACTTTAGGGGTGTTATTTTTTTAAAACCATCCCACAAACCTCCATCACTTTATCCGACGGGAAAACAAAGGAGAAATGGTAGTAAAGGCTTAAAAGTAAAGATTGTCCCCTCAAGGGGACTTTAGGGGTGTTTTTTTTTGAAACCATCCCAAACCTTCCTCGCTTTATCCGACGGAAAAAACAAAGAAAAATAGCAGTAAGGTTTTAAAAATAAAAATTGTCCCCTCGAGGGGACTTTAGGGGTGTTATTTTATTATACCTAGTCGAAAAAAATAACCACTTCCCACCACAGAAAGTTAGTAGAAAGCTATTCACACCTCCCTCGACTTCAAAACGGAACCAAATAAACTATAACATACATTTTCCATCAAAACAGCACACACCCTACATTTTAGTCGGGTCTTTACCGTAGCTTAAGCGGGTCATAAGCGGGTCATAAGCGGGTGAGCTATCGAAAATTCTTACAGTAAATCAAAGTGCAGTCCTACTAAATCCAAAACCAAACCAAAGTATCACCCTTCACGACGTAAGACTTCCAAAGGAGAACTCTTAAGTACACTCCGAATATTACTCAACCCAATAACCAATACCAACAAGGTAATGCCTGGCAAAAAGACCAAAAACGGTATCATGGAAGGATAAAATGGTTCATTGAAAACAAAAAGTGCTAAAAAGAGACTACTAACTAAGGCTAATAAAATACCAACCAAACTGCCCAATAAACCTAAGAACAGGTACTCAAAAGCTGTGATCTGTCGTATATGCGTATTCTTTGCACCTAGTGTTCGCAACAGTACACTTTCTTTAATACGTTGGTATTTGCTAGTAAGTACAGAACCAATGAGCACAATGATACCGGTAAATATGCTAAAGAATGCCATAAAGTTAATAATCCACGACACCTTGTCTAAGATATCCTCTATGAGTGTAATTACTTGGCGCAAATCAATTATGGAAACATTGGGGAATTCTGCAACTAAGTCACGCTGCAACTTGGCAGAGCTTTGTTCATCTGGCGCAGATGTGGAAAGGACGTTAAACTGTGGCGCGTCTTCCAATACTCCTTTTGGAAATACAACAGAAAAGTTGAGCTGCACCCTAGCCCAATCCACCTGTCTTATACTACCTACAGTGGTTTCAATAAGCATACCTTGCACATTAAAAACAATAGGATCTCCTACTCCAACCTTGGCATCATTAGCCAGATTATCAGAGATAGAGATTACAATGGGTTCTCCAGGTTCTAATGTTGGTGTCCACTCGCCTTCTGCCATCTCTTCAGAAGCTATTAAAGAATCACGATAGGTCGTTCTAAACTCATGGTTAAGTATCCAGCCACGCACCTGATGTGTGGTGTCCTTACGTAATTCATTCACCATTCTTCCTTTAATGCTGTGCATACGCATCGTTACAAGCGGAATATTGTCAAGAATAGGCATCCCTTCAGCAGAAATGCTTTGTACAACAGCATCACGTTGCTCACGTTGCACATCAAGAATGATAATATTGGCACTTTCATCCATTTGGCCAACATCGGTTTTAGATAACAAAATGTCCTTGGTAAAATACAAAGTGCTGATTAAAAAGGTGCCCAAGCCAATAGCAACGACCAAAACTACCGTTTGGTTATTGGGTCTAAACAAATTAAGTAAGCTTTGGCGTGCCGTAAAACCCCATTGTTTAGGAAAAAACCGCCGAATGGTCCTAATACTCAATAAGGCCACGCCACCCAACACCGTAAAGGTAATGAGTGTAGCAATAACAAAACCTAAAGCATAAATGGCATCACTCAGTAACCAGAATGAAAAGGCATAGAGGAAAATAACAATGCAGCCAAACACTAATAAACGGATGTTCTGTGGTGCTTTAGAGCCTTGTTCATCGATACGTAGAACGTCTAAAGGAGATACATACCAAGTACGAAGCAATGGTAATAACGCAAATAATACAGACATACAGAGTCCCAGTAAAACACCTATTATTATCGGTTGTACCGAAATGGAAATCTCAACATCAAAAGGTAGAAAGTCTTTAAGAAAATAAGGAAACAACTCCTGAACTCCAATGCCTATAAGTGAACCAATAAAACCACCAACCATACCAATACCTGCTATTTGAATCAGGAATATTAGAAAACTTTGTAGCCTAGAGGCTCCCATACATTTTAAAATAGCAATGGCATTTAGTTTTTCTTTAATATAAATATGAACGGAACTCGCTATTCCTATACAGCCCAATAACAAAGCAATAAAAGCCGCTAAATTTAAAAACTTACCAACATTTTCGTAGCGTCTTCCCAAACGCTGACTCGTAGCGGAATGCGTATCTAAATCCGATCCTTCTGCATCTAACTTGGGACCTATCTGTTCTTCAAAAAGATTAAAATCTGAAATTTCTGGAGCTTTAAAAAAGTATTGGTATTCTTTTCTACTACCAAATTGTAGCAATTGGGTATCATCTATAAAACGATATGGAATTATAATTGGTGGTGCCACAGATGTAGAAATTGCTGTGCTTCCTGGTATGGCTTTTAAGCTTCCAGAAATAGGCAATGTAACCTCTCCTACCTTTATGGAATCTCCTGGTTTCACATCAAATTGAAGTAGTAAAGTGGCATCAACTAATGCTCCACCTAAGTCTTGGTAATTACTTGCTGCAGAGATAGGTTGAGTGTCAATAGAACCGTAAAAGGGAAAGTCACCCTCCATGCCACGAACCCGTACCAATTTAGTGCCTCCATTTTTAGGAAACGCAATCATGGACATAAAGTTCACTTCCATAGCGTCAGGAACTAAAGAATCTATGATAGCCTGAGCGCGTTCTGTTGGTGAATTTCGGGTGTCAATAATATAATCGGCTCCCATGAGGCTTTTAGACTGACGGTAAATGTTGTCCTTAAGATTAGAGCTAAATAATTGTATAGAAACAACGGCAGCAATCCCTAGGATGATAGAAGCCATAAACAATAACAATCGCGTACGACTCGCTTTGGCATCTCTCCATACCATTTTTAAAAGCCAAGAGCTATTTAATGGTGTTTTAGTTGTGAATAACCTCAAAGTACTGCTGTAGGTTGATTAGTTAATATTTCACCTCCCTTAAGGCGCAAGATCTGTTGTGTTCGGTTAGCTAATTCTAAATCGTGGGTAATGATAACCAATGTTGTTCCTGTTTCTTTATTGAGATCTAATAACAACTGAATCACTTTCTCGCCTGTTTCCTCATCTAAATTTCCGGTAGGTTCATCTGCAAAAAGTATAGACGGAGCATTTGCAAAAGCTCTGGCCAACGCAACACGTTGCTGCTCACCTCCAGAGAGTTGGGAAGGATAATGATGTACTCGGTCTTTTAAACCCACTTTTTCCAATAAAGTCATACTGGTTTGTGTCGCAGTGGATGACCCTTGCAATTCTAAAGGCACACTGACGTTTTCAAGCGCAGTTAATGTGGGTAACAATTGAAAGTTTTGAAAAATAAAGCCAACGTTTTCATTACGTAATTGCGCACGTTGATCTTCATCTAGCTCGCTTAAATCTTTACCACAGAGTTCTACTGTGCCTCTATTGGGTTGGTCTAGTCCTGCGCATAGTCCCAAAAGTGTAGTCTTCCCACTTCCTGAAGGACCAACAATGGAAAAGGTTTGTCCTTTTTCAACATTAAAAGTAATGTTTTGTAATACCGTTAATTGTTTGTTACCGCTAGAATATGTCTTTTCTAGCCCATTAATCTTTAATATCTTTGACATATTATTTTTTTAATTTTAATAACAGTTAATGCCCAAGGCTCAAAATAAACAAATGCAACAAATTTCACTAACATCAGTACACCATAAACTCATAAAGTTTTGTTATTTTATTTCCGCTTTTTTGATATTGGCTTGCGGCAATGAAAAAACTGAAAAAAATTCATCCAATTCACTAGAAAAAGAACAGGCTCAAGACACGGTAGCTACCAAAATCCAAACTAAAACCATTGTATGTTTTGGTGATAGCATTACGGCTGGTTATGGACTAGATGACAATAGCGATGCGTATCCTGCAGTTTTACAACAAAAAATAGATGCGCTAAACTTGAATTACACCGTCGTTAATTCAGGCGTAAGTGGAGAAACAACAGCTGGTGGTAAAAGCCGTATCAATTGGGTGTTGAATCAAGAATGTGCTGTGTTTATACTAGAGCTTGGTGCCAATGATGGTTTACGAGGTGTAGCACTTTCAGAGACACGTTCAAACTTACAAGACATCATAGATGTAGTAAAACAAAAGAGTCCCAATACAACGATTATATTGGCTGGCATGCAATTGCCACCCAATATGGGACAAGAGTACACCTCAGAATTTAAGCAAATCTATATAGACTTAGCAGCCAAAAACAACTTAGAATTTATTCCTTTTATCTTGAAAGACGTAGGTGGTATTGCAGAATTGAACCAGAGCGATGGTATTCATCCAACAGTTGAAGGTCATAAAATTGTAGCTATTACCGTTTGGGAAGTGTTAAAACCAATAGTTTCTAAATAATTATAATGAAACATGATTTACACAATCATTGATGTTGAAACCACAGGACAAAGTAACCGTATAACCGAAATTTCGGTGTTTAAATACAATGGTGAAACGGTTGTAGATGAATTTACATCATTGGTTAATCCTGAAAGCTTTATTCCTACACATATCACAGCACTTACAGGTATTGACAACGGTTTGGTTGCAGATGCACCAATATTTGAAGACATAGCCCAAGACATCTTAAATATTACTGAAGACACCACTTTCGTTGCCCACAATGTTAACTTTGATTATAATATTATTAAAGGTGAGTTTAAACGTTTAGATATAGAGTTCACAAGAAAAAAACTCTGTACCGTTCGCTTATCCAGACGTTTATTACCTGGTCATCGCTCTTACAGTTTGGGTAAACTCTGTAAAGCGCTAAGTATTGACTTGGTGGACAGACATAGAGCCAGAGGTGATGCCCAAGCTACCGTAATTCTATTTCAACTGCTGCAACAACAACCAAATGCCACTGAAGTCTTTAAAGAATTCTTAAACAAAAACTCGAGAGAAGCAACCTTACCTCCCAACCTACCCAAACAAACATTCAATGCCTTGCCACATGCAGCTGGGATTTATTATTTTAAAGACAAAAAAGGAAAGGTTATTTATGTAGGTAAAGCTAAAGATCTTAAAAAAAGAGTACTAAGTCATTTTTACAGTAAAACTAAAAAGTCATTGGAAATGGTACGAGAGACTCGAGATATTGATTTCGAAATTTCAGGCAGTGAGCTAGTAGCCTTACTAATGGAAGATGCAGCAATTAAGCACCATTTCCCTAATTACAATAAAGTAGCAAAACGCACTGTACAATCGTATGCTATTTTCTCTTATGAAGATAGAAAAGGCATTTTGCATTTAGCGAGCAATAAAGGACGTTTGGTGCCTAACCCTATTATTACCTTTTACAATGTTAGAGATGTACGCTTATTTTTAGAAAAACTTTGTGCTAAGTATAATTTATGTCCTAAATATTGCCACTTGCAAGAGTCTGTTTCAGAGTGTTCCCATTTCAGTATCAAAAATTGCAAAGGTATTTGTAGGGATGAAGAAACCGCAGAAAATTATAATAAGAGCTGTCTCTTATACACATCTGACGCTGCCGACGAATAGAGAGGTGTAGAT